>Ga0070708_100001343_pt1 | contig 18816 bp, 17 predicted proteins | sample KBSK5503metaG_FD_65469 | JGI IMG/M metagenome (GOLD analysis project Ga0070708, IMG submission 65469) | Corn, switchgrass and miscanthus rhizosphere microbial communities from Kellogg Biological Station, Michigan, USA - KBS K5-50-3 metaG | ecosystem: Host-associated > Plants > Roots >... | reverse complement strand
ACCGTGACCTCGACCCTGCCAACCTCCGCCCCAAGAACCGCCGATCGCATGCCGATCAGCGTCGCAACGCAGCTCGCCTCCGCGGCTCGCAGGAACCACCCAGGGCTCGGAGCTGAGCCTCTCCCACCCACGCCGCTGGGCATGTCAGTTGCCAGGTCCTCGCCGGCCGGACCGCTGACGCGACACCGAAGGCCGTCCTCGAGCACCGCGACGGCGGGGGAATCGGTATAGCGCGCCTCGTCCGGATGCGCGGTCAGGTACTCGGTGGCCGCCGAGATCGCCGTTCGGATCGCCTCGCTGTTCATGGCGCATTCTCACCATGCGGTCAAGGTTGGCGGCCGTGGTCTCCTTCGGCGAGGAACGCTTCGACGAGGTCGTTGTAGTCGGAGAAGCTTGACCGCACCGTGTGCCCGCACTCAGGATCGATCTCGAGGCGCGCCCCAGGGATGCGTTCGGCCACGAGACGCGTCGCGTCCGGAGGCACGACCTGGTCGAGGCCACCGGCAAGGACGAGCGTCGGCGCGGCGATCTCGCCAAGCCGGTCGGTGACGAACGACGATGGGTCGAGCGTCGCCTTCAGCTCGGCAATGAACCGCTCCGGGGTGGCCGGCCTGGGTTGTAGGCGCGCAGCCGCCTCGAAAGATGGCGCCTGGCCGCCACCGGACGCCGGCCGCATCACGACCGCCATGTGGCTGAAGAACATGCCCCAGTCATTGCGCTTGGCCATCTCGATCCACTGGGCCATCCGCGCCGCCATCGCCGATTCGGGCGGCGTCTCCGAGGCGACCGAGGCCAGCACCAGCCGCGTCACGAGCTCGGGGTGGTCGACCGTCAGCCACAGCGAGATGCGACCGCCTCCCGACTCAGCCTCGATCGCGTACGGCGGCCGCGGGCCGCCCATCTGCGCGAGCCATCGGATTACGGTGGCCACGGCATCGGCGATCACGCGAGGGTGCATCGCCGATTCGACCTGTGATGGCTCGTCGGGCAGTGGGCGGCCCAGCACCACGACCGGCCGCCGCGCGGCCCGCGCCTCCCATCGACGCGCCAGGATCTGCTCAGTCCCGGCCAATGGCCGCAGGCTGGTTTCCACCCCGCCGAGCACGAGGAGCGGCGTGCCCGAGGGGGCTCCGCCGGGCACCCGGAACGCCTCGACGCGACCGCCGCGGATCGGGATGTCGACGGTGCGAGGCTGCTCCGACATGTGCGCCATTGTCGCCTGCTAGCATCGGTCGATGATCAGCCGCGAGGACGTCGAGCACGTTGCCGCCCTCGCCCGCCTCGGCCTGACCAAGTCGGAGCTGGATCGCATGGTCGGCCAGCTCAATCGGATTCTGGAGGCGATCGCGCAGCTCCAGGATGTCGACACCAGCTCGGTCGGGCCAACCGCCCAGGTGATCCCGCTCGAGAACGTGATGCGCGACGACGTGCCTCGCCCGGGGATCAGCCGCGAGGCGGGACTGGCCAACGCGCCGCGCACCGAGGGCGCGTTGCTCCGGGTCCCGCTGATCCTCGAGGAGGGTCGCTAGCTGTATGGCCGGCGCGACTTCGGAAGCCCTACCGCTCGCCGACCGCACGATCACGGACGTCGGGGAGCGGCTGCGCGGCCGGGAGGTCAGCTCGCGCGAGCTCGTGGAGACGTGCCTGACGCGCATCCGCCGCGATGCGCAGCGACTGAACACGTTCCTGGCAATCGGTGAGGAGGCCGCCCTTGCGGCATCGGACGTGGCGGACGCCGCACTGTCTCGCGGCCATGGAACGAATCGGCCGCTCCTGGGCATCCCCTACGCGCTCAAGGACATCTTCGTCACGCAGGCCCTTGACGAAGACGGCCGTCCGAATGGCGGCCTGCCGACGACGGCAGGCAGCCGGATCCTTGCTGGCTACCGTTCGCCGTACGCATCCGACGCCGAGGAGCGGCTGCGCGCGGCCGGTGCGGTCCTGCTGGGCAAGACGAACTGCGACGAGTTCGCCATGGGCAGCAGCAACGAGAACAGCGCCTACGGCCCGGTCCGCAACGCATGGGACGAGACGACCGTACCGGGCGGATCGAGCGGCGGCTCTTCCACCGCGGTTGCGGCGGGCCAGGCCTACTTCGCCCTGGGGACCGATACCGGCGGCTCCATTCGCCAGCCGGCGTCGCTGAGCGGCGTCATTGGTCTGAAACCCACCTACGGACGGGTGAGCCGATACGGGATGGTCGCTTTCGCCAGCAGCCTCGACCAGTGCGGGCCGTTCACCCGTTCGGTCCGCGACAGCGCGCTGGTCCTCCGTGCGCTCGCGGGTCATGACCCGCGCGACTCGACGAGCGTCGAGGAGTCGGTGCCGGACTACGCGGCCGCGCTCAGCGGGGACGTGCACGGCCTGCGACTCGGGGTGCCACGTGAGTACTTCGTGGCCGGGATGGAGCCGGGAGTGGAAGCCGCGGTGCGAGAGGGGATCCGGGTCCTCGAGGGGCTCGGGGCCGAGATCGTGGAGGTCTCGCTTCCCTCGACGGACAAGGGCCTGGCCACCTACTACATCATCGCCCCTGCCGAGGCGAGCGCGAACCTGGCGCGTTACGACGGGATCCGGTACGGCTTCTCGGCGGGCGAAGACGAGCTGCTGGCGAACTACCTGCGCACCCGCGGGGAGGGCTTTGGGCCGGAGGTGAAGCGCAGGATCATGCTCGGCACCTACGCACTTTCGGCCGGCTACTACGACGCCTACTACGTGAAGGCCCAGCAGGTTCGCACGCTCATCAAGGCGGAGTTCGACCAGGTCTTGACCGATGTCGACGCGCTCCTGGCCCCCACGTCGCCGAGCGTCGCGTTCAAGATCGGCGCCAAGACAGACGACCCACTGCTCATGTACCTCAACGACGCATGCACGCTGCCGGTGAACATCGCTGGCCTGCCGGGGGTGAGCGTGCCGTGTGGCCTCGCTGATGGGCTGCCAGTGGGCCTGCAGGTGATTGGCCGCGCGTTCGACGAAGCGACGGTCCTGCGCGTGGCCGATGCCTACGAGCGGGTCGCCGGATTCGCGGAGCTTCGTCCCCCGACCGCCCACGACTGACCGCAGACCGATGCCCGAGATCAGCCACGTTCAGATCGCGGTCCCCGAGCAGGGAACGCTGAACCGGGTCCTGCACGAGGGCGGCGCGCAGCTCTTTCCCCAGTGGCTCGCCGGCGAGCCCGGCTCCGAGCCGCGCATCCTGTGGTGGGGGATTCGTGGGGCCTCGTACCTTCCTGACCTACCCGAAGGCCCTGACGCGGGCCTCTTTCCTCGCCCGTTCGACGACTGGGGCGAGGCGCCCCGGGGCCTTGTGCTGGCGACCGTCGACTTCGCGAGGGCCGAGGCCGATCTCGCGCCGATCGTCGGCAAGGCGTGGCGCGACGCTGGAGTGGACACGGTGCTCGGCGCACGCTGTCGACGAGTGGCGCTGGGACGCAGCGTCCTCGTGCTGACTGAGCCGACGACGGAAGGCTACGCCTCCGCGTGTCTGGCACGCTTCGGCGAGGGGCCGATTGCCGTCGTCCTGGACGGAACGACCGAGGCTGGTCAGGCCACGACCAACAATCCGGTGAGCGGCGGGCATGCAACGTACATGCGGATCGGGCCCAAGACGGCACCGTTTCTCATCTTCCTTCCAGCCGGATGAGCATCGAGGAGCATCGCGCCGCGGTCGAGGCGGTGCGCCGGCGACGCGACCAGCGACTTCGCGATCCCGAGGGCTGGCTCAGCCTCGTCGGCCTGCACTGGCTCCACGAGGGAGAGAATCGGTTCGGGTCCGACCCCGCCAGCGAGGTCCCGCTCGTCGCACCATCGGCAGCGCTCCAAGCCCTCGCGGGACGGATCACCGTGAACGAGGGTCACGTGACGGCCAGCGCCGAGCCTGGTGTCGGCGTGACGGTCGCGCGAGACCCGGTGCCCGAGGGTCTGGAGCTCGTCGACGACGCCGATGAGGAGCCGACCGTCCTCGCCCTTGGCTCGTTGCGCTTCTACCTCGTGCGTCGGGGCGAGCGGCTCGCGATCCGGGTGAAGGATCGGGCGGCGCCCGCCGTCAAGGCCTTCCAGGGCCTCGACTATTTCCCGATCGATCCTCGATGGCGCCTCGATGCACGCCTCGAGCCGGCGCCGCCAGGGACGACGATCCCCGTTCCGGACGTCCTCGGCGACGTAGTTGCTGACGCCTCGCCGGGAGTTGTCGCCTTCACGCTCGATGGAGAGGTCCGTCGGCTCAAGGCGCTGGAGGCGCAGCCCGGGCACCTGTGGCTGATCTTCGGGGATGCGACGAACGGGGAAGAGACCTACACGGCTGGCCGGTTCCTCGTAACCGGCCCGGTCCAGCCGGACAATAGCCTCGAGGTCGACTTCAACCTCACCTACAACCCGCCTTGCGTGTTCAGCTCATACGCGACCTGCCCGCTGCCGCCAGAGGGAAATCGCCTGCCGTTGCGCATTGAAGCGGGCGAGAAGATGTATAGGCCCGGGCAACCCGCGCCAGGCTGACGACGTCACCCGCAGAGTCGCCCAAGGCTCAAGGAGGGAACGATATGGCATATGCGGATCCAGCGGCCGAGGCTCGTTACGAGGTGGTTGTCATTGGTGCAGGACAGGCGGGCCTCTCGCTTGGCTACTACCTGTCCAAGCATGGGCTGCGCTTCACCATCCTTGATGACCGTCCGCGCGTCGGCGACATCTGGCGGAGCCGATGGGATTCCCTTCGGCTCTTCACGCCCGCGCGCTACGCCTCTCTGCCGGGCATGCGCTTCCCGGCCGGCTCGTGGACCTTCCCGACACGCGGGCAGATGGCGGACTATCTGGAGTCCTACGCCTCGCGCTGGCGGCTGCCGATGCGGACCGGCGTCACGGCGGAGGCGATCAGGCCGACCGAGGATGGGTCGGCCGGGTTCCTGGTCACGGCTGGTGACGAAGAGTTCAAGACGAATCAGGTGGTGGTCGCAACCGGTGGATTCACCATGCCAAGGATGCCCGACTTCGCGGGCGAGCTGGACAGCGCGATCGTCCAGCTGCACTCGACCGAGTATCGAAACGCAACCCAGTTTCGTGAGGGCGGGGTCCTGGTCGTGGGTGCCGGCAACTCGGGGGCCGAGATTGCCCTGGACGCGGCAAACGAGCATGAGACGTGGCTGTCCGGGCGCGACCCAGGCCACGCACCAATCCGGCCCGAGAGCCCCGTGGCGCGCGTCTTCTTGCCCATCCTGTGGCTCGCCGTCAATCACGTGCTCACGGTCGACACCCCGATGGGCCGGCGCGTTCGCCCGTTCGTCCGGGCGCACGGCGGCCCGGTCATCCGCGTGAAGCCCGCCGACCTCGAGGCCGCAGGCGTGCAGCGCGTTTCGGCGCGAACCGTTGGCGTTCGTGACGGCCGGCCGATGCTGGATGACGGCCAGGTCCTCGATGTGACCAACGTCGTATGGTGCACGGGATTCCGCCACGAATTCGGGTTGATTCGTCTTCCCGTCATGGGAGCCGATGGATGGCCGATGGAGGACCACGGCGTGGTCACGTCAGCGCCGGGCCTTTACTTCGTGGGCTTGCCGTTCCAGCGCTCGTTTGCTTCGATGCTGATCGGCGGCGTCGGACGCGACGCTGCGTTCATCGCGGAGAAGATCGCGGAGCGTGCCGCGGGCAGGGCCTCGGGCCCGCGGGCAACGGTCGCGTGATTACACTCTGCGCGTGAGCGTCGATCAATCCGCCGCAACCCGCACCCATAGGCCAACCGAGGCCTTCCTGGCGGAACGCGTCGCGGGCCTCGCTCCGTCGGGGATCCGTCGCTTCTTCGACATGCTCAACGAGATGCGCGACGTCATCAGCCTGACGATCGGCGAGCCAGACTTCACGACTCCCGAGCCGATAACCCGCGCCGCCGTCGCAAGCCTCGGTCGGGGCGAGACGCACTACACCGCCAACGGCGGGATGATCGAGCTGCGCGTCAAGATCGCCGAGCACCTGGCCGGGCGGTACGGCGTCACCTACGACCCCCGCACGGAGCTCATCATCACGGTCGGAGCCAGCGAGGCGGTCGACGTTTCGCTGCGCGCAATCCTCGACCCGGGCGACGAGGTGATCTACCACGAGCCGTGTTTCGTGGCCTACGCGCCGTTGATCGAGCTGGCCGGCGGCGTCGCGGTCCGCGTCCCAACGCTCGAGGCGAATGAGTTCGCCGTATCGGCGGCAGAGATCGAGGCCGCAATCACGCCGCGCACCAAGGCGATCTTCCTGGGCTATCCGAACAACCCGACCGGCGCAGTCCTCGATCGCGACGAGCTGGCCGCGATCGCCGCGGTGGTTGCCGGCCATGATCTGCTCGTGGTCAGCGACGAGATCTACGACCGGCTCGTCTACGCCGGCCACCAGCACGTCGCCTTCAGCGCGCTTGCCGGGATGCGGGAGCGGACGATCCTGATCGGCGGCTTCAGCAAGGCGTATGCGATGACCGGCTGGCGCATCGGCTACGTGGCCGCCCCGGCGACCCTCATGTCAGGGATCGCCAAGATCCACCAGTACGCGATCATGTGCGCCCCGACGCCGGCGCAGCATGCCGCCATGGGCGCGCTCGAAACGGGGGAGCCCTTCGTGCTCGAGATGCTCAACGAGTACGAACGCCGCCGGACCCTGATGACCCAGCGGCTGAACGAGATGGGCCTGCCCTGCTTCGAGCCGCGTGGCGCCTTCTACTGCTTCCCGAACGTGACGAGCACCGGGCTCGACGACGAGACGTTCGCCCAGCGATTGCTCACCGAGGAGCGCGTCGCCGTGGTACCGGGGTCGGCGTTCGGACCGTCCGGTGTGGGGTATGTCAGGGCCTGCTACGCCACCGCCTTCGAGCAGATCGTGGAGGCGATGGACCGCACCGAGCGGTTCGTAAGGCGCTGTCGCGAGGGCTGACCACTCGCGGCTTCAGGCGAGACCCGCGCCGTCCAGGAACTCGAGGACGAGCCTCGTGAACGCCTGTGGCTGCTCGAGGTTGACCATGTGCGCGACCCCCTCGAAGACCTCGAGGCGCGCGCCTGGAATCTCGTCTGCCAGCTTGTGGCAGGCCGAGACCGTGTCCCTGGTGTCGAGGTCTCCCACCACGACGAGGGTCGGGACGGCGATCTCGCCCAGGCGCGTGGCTGCCGGGGGATCCAGTGGCTTCGAGGACGGTTCCTCCGACGCGTGCGCCTTATAGCCCTCCGCGATCCATTCGTGGACCCGCTGGCGAATCTCAGCCGGGACGCGGTCCGACGGCTGGCCGGGACCGTCCACCCACATGGCGGTCTCCGTGTCGACGACCCACTCCCAGTCGCCGGCTTCATAGCGGCGCTCGTACTCGTCCCAGAGCGCCTGCTCTTCGGGAGTGTTAGGGAAATCGAACCCGCTGATTCCGGCCGCCACCGCGATGAGCGCCGAGGCACGATCCGGGTACGCAAGGGTGAAATCGATCGCAATCTGCCCGCCTCGCGACAGGCCCAGGATGGCCGCCCGCTCGACGCCCAGGTGGTCGAGGATCGCCGCCAGATCGCCTCGGTTTGAGACCTCGACGTTGTCGGTCGTGGTCTTGCCGTAGGTCCGGGAGTCGTAGCGGATTACGCGACGGTGCCGTGAGAACTCGGGGACCTGCTCGTCCCACTGTCGCAGGTTGGCGACCCCGGCGTGGATGAGCGCCAGCGCCGGGCCGCTGCCCTCTACCTCGTAGTAAAGGCGCCCACCGTCGACGTTACAGAATCCGGTCTCAGCCATCTAGCGATGCTACCCGGCGACCACGTCACGCCGTGTCAGGTACGGGCGCGGCCCTGGCCGGATGATCGGCCCACGGCGCTAGCAGCCTCAGCCTCCGCGCTCGATGCAGGCCCGCGCGAACGGCAGCACCGCGGCCAGTTGGCGTTCATCGACACCAGCGCTGTCGGCGCTGAGCTCCATCTTCGGCTCGTCAGCGACCAGGCGCCAAACCTCGCGCGACTCGCCCTCCTCAACGACCTGCGCATCGGTCTGGAGGCGAAGGCCCTTGACTCTGGGCCAGCGGAAGACCTCGCCACGCAGCAGCCACGGTCCCTCGACCTCGACCCCGGCAGGCGCGAAGAAATACTCGATGAGACCGATGTCGGTTGCGACCAGGATTCGGAGGCGCCCGTTTTCTGGGTTGAGCGTGACGTGCGCCGCGTACTCAGCAGCCTGGAGCTCGCCCAGCTGGCGCTGGATGACGCCGCGAACCGAACCCAGAGTGTTCCATTCTCCGATCTTCATGCTGGGACAGGATACCGGGGAGGGGCGAGCCTGACGCGGTTTTCATCGGGAGTTGTGCGGCTCTGCGGCTGTGCTGCACGAATGAGCCTGACAGATGCCCGAGCCAACCTGGACCGCTGTCGTGGGTCGTTGTGCGGCTGTGCAGCAAGTGGCCGGGCGCCCCACAAGCCTGATACCGGGCGAGGAACCTACAATCCGGAACATGGCCGTCGCGACGCGCTACGACACGATCATCGGCATCGAGGTGCATGCCCAGCTGAAGACCGCATCGAAGATGTTCTGCCCGTGCCCAACGGCGGCGCCGGAGGGTGAGGCGAATGAGCCGAACACCCGCATCTGCCCGATCTGCCTGGGGATGCCGGGCACGCTGCCGGTGATCAACCGACTCGCCGTCGAGCTCGTAATGCTCAGCGGCCTGGCGCTCGAGTGCCACGTCGAGACCGATGCCGTCCGGTTCGAGCGCAAGAACTACTTCTACCCAGACCTGCCGAAGGGGTACCAGATCAGCCAGTACGCCTTGCCGCTGTGCTCGAACGGAACGTTGCAGGTGCCGGTCGCATCGGAGGGGACGGAGGTCGCCGTCGGCATCACCCGCGCCCACCTCGAGGAGGACACTGCCCGCCTGCAGCACGGGGGGCGTGGATACTCCCTCGTTGACTTCAATCGGGCCGGGGTGCCGCTCATGGAGATCGTCACCGAGCCTGAGATCCGGTCGCCGGCACAGGCGCGCGCCTACGGGGAGACGCTGCGTGACGTGCTGCGCTACATCGGCGCGTCGAACGCCGACATGGACGCCGGCTCGATGCGGATCGAGGGAAACGTCTCGGTCCGCCCGCAGGGATCACGCACGTTCGGGACGAAGGTGGAGGTGAAGAACCTGAACTCCTTCCGCTCCCTGGAGCGGGCGATGGAGTTCGAGGTCGCGCGCCACGTCGAGGCCCTGGAGCATGGGGAGCGCCTCATCCAGGAGACCCGTGGCTGGATCGAGGACGGCGGCCGCACCGTCGCGCAGCGCTCGAAGGAAGAGGCCAACGACTATCGCTACTTCCCGGAGCCGGACCTGCCGCCGCTGCGCCCATCCCCAGCCTGGGTGGCGGAGCTGCGCGCCCGCCTGCCGGAGCTGCCGGCGGAGCGACGCGCCCGGTACATGTCCGAGCTCGGCCTCTCTGCCTACGACGCCGGGGTGCTCACCGCCGACCACGCGCTGGCCGACTATTTCGAAGGCGTCGTCAATGCCGGAGTCTCCCCGAAACTTGCAGCCAACTGGGTGAGTGGCGAGTTCAGCCGCCTCTTGAACCGCCATGCGGCCGAAGGGCTACGGGCGTCCGCGGTGGCCCTCAAGCCGTCAAGCCTCGCGGAGCTGATCGTCGAGCTGGAGGCGGGTAACGTCTCGGCGGCGAGCGCCAAGGAGATCCTGGCGGAGGCTTTCGCGAGCGGAGAGTCACCGCGGGCTATGATCGAGCGGCGCGGCATGGGGCAGGTCAGCGACGCGGGCCTCATCGGTGAAGCCGTGGCATGGGTTTTGCAACAGCACGCGCCACAGGTTGTCGAGTATCGAGCGGGGAAACAGCAGATCTACGGGTTCCTCGTCGGTCAGGTCATGAAGCGGACCGCCGGCCGCGCCGACGCTCGACTCGTGAACGAGGAGCTGCGCCGGCAACTCGACGACGTTTAGAAGACCGAGGGCACCGACCAAATGCGCATCGCTCAGGTATCGCCGCTCTTCGAGAGCGTGCCGCCCCGGATGTACGGGGGGACTGAACGCGTCGTCTCCTTCCTGACTGAGGAGCTCGTGCGCCAGGGACACCAGGTGACGCTTTTCGCGAGCGGCGACTCAGTGACCTCGGCCTACCTGGTCTCGCCCATCGACGAGGCGCTGCGGCTGGGTGACCCGACGATCGACCAGACCGTGCCGCAGGTTCTGCAGCTCGATCAGGTCGCCCGCGCGGCGCGCGAATTCGACGTCATTCACTGGCACGTCGACACGATGCACCTCCCGCTCACCCGCAGGATCCCGACGGCCAACGTGACGACATTCCATGGGCGCCTGGACGACCTCGACCGAGCGGCGCTCCTCCAGGGATTTGGCGACCACCCGGTCGTATCCATCTCTGATGCGCAGCGTCAGCCCGTACCGGGGCTGGGCTGGGTGGCTACGGTCTATCACGGACTGCCCGCCGACCTGTATCGAGGGCAGGCAGGCGACGGAGGCTACCTAGCCTTCCTGGGGCGCATCTCGCCGGAGAAGGGGCCCGATCGTGCGATCGAGATTGCACGTCGAGCGGGAATGCCCCTGCGCATCGCCGCCAAGGTCGATGAGCTCGACCGTGAGTACTTCGAGACGACGATCCGGCCACTGCTGGGCGATGCGAACGTCGACTTCATCGGCGAGATCAACGAAGGCGAGAAGGAGGAGTTTCTCGGCGGTGCCGCGGCCCTCCTCTTCCCGATCAACTGGCCCGAGCCCTTTGGGCTCGTGATGGTCGAGGCGATGGCCTGCGGCACGCCGGTCGTTTCGTTCCGCTGCGGCTCGACGCCGGAGATCATTCGGCCCGGCGTCAGCGGGTTCCTGGTCGATGACATCGCTGGCGCGGTCGAGGCGGTGGGCCATGTCGGCGACCTGCCGCGCGCGGCGGTCCGAGCCGAGTTCGATCGGCGTTTCACGGCCGAGCGGATGGCGCACGACTACATATCGGTCTACGAAGAGATCATTCGCAGTCGCGAGATGCCGGGTGGGCGGGCCGCGGCCGGCGAAACGATGGCAGACTTGGACCTGGATGCCGAGCGAGGTAAGGAACCCAGCGAGCCGAGTGTCGTCGGCTGACGCCGCCACCGACGAAATCGTCGAGATCGGTAACCGCTACTACGTCCTGGCCAGCTCGTCACTCGCGGAAGAGGACCAGCGGATTCTCAAAGACGGTGAATCGTTCGCCGTCTTCGACCGCCTCGGAGACGTCCGGCCACTCGGGTTCGGGGAAGAGGGCATCTACCACCAGGGGACGCGCTTTCTTTCCGGCGGCTTGCTGCGCGTCGGGCGGGAGCGCCCCCTTTTCCTGAGCTCTGCGGTCACATCCGACAACGTGATGCTGACCGTGGACCTCACGAATCCAGATATCAGCCGTCGTGGTCGCGTGTCGATCCCCCGAGGGACGCTGCACATCGAGCGCCGCAAGGTCCTGAGCGGGCCGATCTGCCGCGAACGGATCATCGTCCGCAATTTTGGGCGGGAACCAGTCAAAGCACCCCTGGCGATGAACTTCGCCTCGGACTTCGTCGACCTCTTCGAGGTGCGCGGCGTACAGCGCACCCGGCGTGGAAGGCGCTTGGCGCCGCGCGTGGCATCGAACGAGGTGACGCTCGGGTACGAAGGGCTGGACCACGTCCGACGGCGAATGCGCATCCAGTTCGGTGGCCAGCCCAGGCGGCTGCACTCGGCTCGCGCCGAGTTCGAACTGCACCTCGATCCAGGCGCCTCGACGGTCATCGAGGTCGGAATAGCCTGCGAGGTCGGTGCGGGCCGCCCGATCCCGGGCTTCGAGGCCACGCGGCGTCGGGCGGAGCGTGAGATCCGCGCCGGGTGGTCCGGAGCGGCGTCGGTCGGCAGTTCGAACGAGCGGTTCAACGCCTGGCTGCGGCAGAGCCTCGCTGACCTGGAGATGATGACCACCCAGACCCCCCAGGGTCCGTACCCGTATGCGGGGATTCCCTGGTTCTCCGCCCCGTTCGGGAGGGACGGCATCATCACGGCCCTGCAGTGTCTGTGGCTCAACCCGTCGCTGGCCCGCGGAGTCCTCGGGTACCTCGCCGCCAACCAGGCGGATAGCGTTGATCCGGACCGCGACGCGCAGCCCGGCAAGGTGCTCCATGAGGTTCGGTCGGGGGAGATGGCGGCCCTGGGCGAAGTTCCTTTTGGCCGGTATTACGGCAGCCACGACGCGACCCCGCTCTTCGTCATGCTCGCCGGGGAGCACTACCGTCGTACGGGTGATATCGCGTTCGCGGCGAGCTTGTGGCCGCACGTCGAGCGCGCCCTGGATTGGATGGACGGCGACGGCGACCCGGACGGCGACGGTTTCCTCGAATACCAGCGAATGGCGCCCGAGGGGATCGCCCAACAGGGATGGAAGGACTCCTGGGACTCGATCTTCCACGCCGACGGCGAGATCGCACCCACACCCATAGCGCTCTGCGAGGTCCAGGCGTACGCATTCGCCGCCAAGCTCGGCGCCGCGGAGGTGGCCGACGCGCTGGGATATGCCGGACGTGCCGCGTCGCTGCGGACGCAGGCGATGGACTTGCAGCGCCGCTTCGAGGCCGCGTTCTGGTTGCCCGACCTGGGCACCTACGCGTTGGCGCTCGACGGTGAGAAGCGCCCGTGCCGGGTGCGGACGTCGAACCCGGGCCACGCCCTGTTCGCCGGCATCGCTGACCCGAGCCATGCCCGTCGGGTCGCGCGTGGCCTCCTCGGGCCCGCGTTCTTTTCGGGGTGGGGCATCCGCACGGTTGCCGAGGGCGAGGCGCGCTATAACCCGATGTCGTACCAGAACGGCTCAGTCTGGCCGCACGACAATGCGCTGATCGCGGTTGGCCTCGCCCGGTACGGGTTCAAGGACGACGCGCTTCGCGTGCTCGAGGGACTCTTCGACGCGAGCATGCAGATCGACCTCGCCCGCCTGCCGGAGCTCTTCTGTGGATTCCGTCGCGGCGATCACGACGCCCCCACGCTCTACCCGGTCGCGTGTTCACCGCAGGCGTGGGCAGCTGGCGCGGTCTTTCATCTGCTCCAGGCATGCCTGGGTCTGGAGGTGGACACGCTTCGCCAGCAAGTCCGCCTGACCCACGCCCGCCTGCCGCGGTTCATCGACAGCCTGCACGTAACCGGCCTGCGGGTGGGCGAAGCAGCGGTCGACCTGATCCTCGTGCGTCAGGAGCTGGGGGTCGGGATCAACGTTGTCCGCCGCACGGGCAACGTGGAGATCATCGCCCGCAGGTGACCGCGAGCGAAATCTAGCCGCCGGGCGACGCACGCCGAGTGCGCGATCTCCTCGCCGCGGGGCCTCCGCAACCCGCCGCCGACCCTCGCTAGGCGATCGCCCCCTCGACCGGGCGTGCGAGACTGCGCAGGTGCCTGCCCATCCGGACCGCGACCCGGAAGCGCTCCGGCGCTTCGCGCTCGAGATCGTCGACGAGACCGATGCCATCGCGCTGGGGCATTTCGCCGGTGAGCTGACGATCACCGCGAAGCACGACCGCACCCTGGTCACCCAGGCGGATACGGAGGTCGAGACACGCCTTCGATCCCGGATCGCCGATGCCTTCCCGGGACACGGGATCCTCGGCGAGGAGTTCGGGTCCGAAGCGGGTGACGGCGAGACGCGCTGGATCATCGATCCGATCGACGGGACGAACAATTTTGTGCGCGGAATCCCGGTCTGGGCAACGCTGCTGGCCGTCGAGCGCTCGGGCGCGCTGGTCGCCGCGGTCGCCAGCGCGCCCGCGCTCCGGCAGCGATGGCACGCCGTCATCGGTTCAGGCGCCCGTACCCAGGCAGCGGGCGGACCAGAACGCGAAATTCACGCCTCGGTGATCGCGAGCCTCGACCAGGCACAGCTGCTCTTTTCGACCCTCCGCTCGTTGGATCGCGCCGGCATCGGAGAGGGTGTTCGTTCTGCGGTGGGGCGCGCCTGGCGCGACCGGGGTTTCGGCGACTTCTGGGGCTACATGCTCGTGGCGCAGGGATCGGCCGAGGCGATGTTCGAGGTGGGGCCGACGACCTGGGACCTCGCCGCGCCGGCACTGATCGTGGCAGAGGCCGGGGGCCGTTTCACCGATCTCGGTGGCCAATCATCATATACGGGACCGACGGCGCTCGCGAGCAACGGGGTCCTCCACGATGAGCTCTTGTCGATCCTTGCCGGCTGAACGGGCCTTGCGATGATCGCTCGTCGCGCGGAGATCGCGATCGCCGTCGTGCCGGTGGGCCTGGCCGCCTTGACGCTCGCCATCGTGTTCGATCCCAAGGTCGCGCCGGCCACCGTGAACCTCGGGCTGGACGTGATGATCAATGCCGCGGCAACGCTGGTTGCGATCGCCGTGGCCGTGCTGGGATGGGTCCATTTTCGCGAGGGCGGCGACGCCGCCGCGCTCCTGCGCGCATCCGCGATCCTGGTCCTTGGGGCGCTCAACGTCCTCATGCTGCTGAGCACCGTCACGGGTACCGACGCCGGTTTCGGCCTCTCGCTGCGCGATCCTGGGCAGCTGCCACTGTGGGCCACGATCCTGGCACGCTCGGTCGCCGCGGGGCTGTTCGGCGCGGCCGCCGTCGTGGCGCTCCAGGGGCGGTCATCGGATCGTTGGCCGGCGGCCCTGGTGCTGTGGACGCCTGCGCTGCTGGTCATCGGCGCCATCGTCCTTGCCGCCGCCGTACAGGGCTCGCTGCCGAATCTGCTGAGTGCCGAGGACCTGGCCCAGCTGAAGGCGCATCCCACCCAGACGCTTCTTCACACCGGCAGCTACGTCTTTGAGCTGTTCCAGGTTCTCATCGGTCTGACCTACCTCGCCGGTTCTGCGCTGTCCTACCGTCTCTATAGGCGGGATCACCTGCAGACCGATGCGCTCTTCTCCGTCGCGCTGATCATCGCCGCCTTCTCACAGGTCCAGAGCGCCATCAATCCCGGTACGTACAGCTCGCTCGTCACGGCCGGAGACCTGCTCCGAGTTGGGTTCTACGCCGTCCTGCTCGTGACGTTGGGCGTCCAGAGCCGCGAAGACGTGCGGGCGCTGCGTCATGCGAACGCCGAGCTGCTCCGGCTGCGCGAGGCGGAGTTTGCACGCGCGACCTCGGAGGAGCGTGCCCGGCTGGCCCGCGAGATCCATGACGGCATGTCGCAGGAGCTCTGGTTCGCCAAGCTCAAGCAGGCTCGCCTGGCCTCGCTCGACGACCTCTCCGAGGAGGCGCGTTCCCTTGCAGGGGAGGTGGCACACGCGATTGAGTCCGCCCTGGCCGAAGCACGACAGGCGATCGTCGCCCTGCGCCCGGCGGAAGGGAGCACCTTCGCGACCACGATCGAGCGCTATGTCGAGGACTTCTCGGATCGGTTCGGGATCCGGGCCGAGAGCCACTGCGACCCCCGCGCCGAGCTGATCCCACCTCGTGCCCAGGCGGAGCTGCTACGCGTCATCCAGGAGGCCCTGAACAACGCCCTGAAGCACGCCGATGCCACCCTGCTCAGCGTCGATATAGTGCCCGTCGACGGGGCCCTGCGGGTGACCATCGCGGACAACGGACGTGGCTTTGCCCCGGACGCGAGCCCGGCGACTGGCTATGGTCTGCGAGGCATGCGTGAGCGAGCGGCGGTGATCGGGGCTTCGTTGCGAATCGATTCTCGGCCGCGAGACGGAACGCGGGTGGTGGTCGACCTGCCCCTGGCGGGGGGGATCGCGTGAAGGGCTCGAGGCTGCGCGTGATGCTGGTGGACGATCACGCCCTCGTCCGCTCGGCTGTCCGCCAGGCGCTGGCCGCGCCGGACATCGAGGTGGTAGGAGAGGCGGCGAGTGCCGATGAGGCACTCCTACTGGCTCCGCAGCTCAACCCGGATGTGCTGCTGCTGGACATCAACCTGCCGGGGACGGATGGCATCCACCTAGTGCGCGAGCTGGCGACGCGCCTGTATGAGACGAAGATCGTGATGCTCACCGCCTCGGCCGAGCGGCGCGACCTTCTGGCGGCCATGCGTGCTGGGGCAGCAGGGTACTTGACGAAGGACCTCAGTCCGGATGCATTGCAGCGTGCCGTCCGCGGCGTACGGTCCGGCGATCTGGCGATGTCCCGCGGCATGGCCGCCGACGTTATCGAGCATCTGGCGAAGGGTGACCGCCAGACGGGTGGCGGCGGGTCGGGAGGGGGGGTGGCTCACCTGGCGGGACTGAGCGGGCGGGAAGAGGAGGTGCTCGGCCATCTCGCCGACGGCCTGACCGATCGCCAGATCGCGGATCAGTTGGGCATTTCGCCGCGCACCGTGGAGACCCACGTTGCCAGCGTCCTACGCAAGCTTGGCGTCCGCAACCGATCGCTGGCAGCAGCGCGCTACCGGCAGGCTCGCGAACCAGGCAACGAAGGTTCTCGCTCATAGTGTTGGCTACGCTCCAGGGGCTCATGGCGATATATGCGCTACTATTGCCGCGATATTAAGGCCGCTTGATGGGCGTGCCCTGGATCATATACGCAACGTATGCGATCACTTTAATGCCGAGAACGACGAGATACCCCTACCGCGCTGACCTGCACGCGCAGCTCGTGAAGGCCGCGATCCTGGGCAAGACGCTCACCTACGGCGAGCTTGGCGGGGGCCGGTTCATGCTTGGACGGTACCTCCGGCGGATCGCGCTCGAGGAGAAGGCAGCATGGCGGCCGCCGATCACCGCGCTGGTCGTGACGAAGCGGCACGGTCGACCGGCACCAGGCTTCCGTGGCCAGATGCAGGAGATTGGCTATGTTCGCGATGGCGAGTCCGAGGAAGATGTCTGGCAGCGGGCACTGCGGGACGTGCACGACTACTGGCGGCCGAAGCTGCGGGATGAGCTCCAGGACTAGCCGGCGGCAGCGCCCCGCGCGGTCCTGACGGCGGTTGCCAGCTCGACGCGCAGGCGGCGTGGGCCATCGGTTTCGAGCACCAGGTCGGACCCGTCGCGGAGGCGGACGAGTAGGAGTCGCTCCAGCGCCGCCACCATCTCCTCGAACTCTTCCAGGGCCCACTGGCCGAGGTGCGGGCGAGCATCGACGTGGAGCAGCCGCTGGTTGGTGAGGTAAAGGCCGCCGTCCCGAGCGGGCTCGCCTGAGTTCGGAGCCCCTTCAAGCAGGGCGTGCTCGCGCGTTGCGTGCACCACTTCGCCCTCGCGGAGCCACGGTCGCACGCGCTCGTCGGGCGTGAGTGACGGAAGGACCTCGGACCGATAGCGTTGGCGCGCCTCGTCGGCCGCCGCCTCGTCCTGCCCGATCCGATCAGCGATGCGCTGCGCGTCCCGCATGGCGATCGGCTGCTCGGCGTCCGCGGTGCGCGAGGGCACCACGAGCTCGGCCTGCGGATCGGGCGATTGCATGGGCGGAGTCTACGGTGCGGGCCGACCAACTCTCATCGGTATTTCGCGCAGTAGCTGTACGGAGTCCGAGCTCAGTACGCGGAGGCGCCGATCAGCACCCGGGTCGGTACCTGTACGGATGGCCTGCCCTAACGCGGCAGCTACGCTCCGCCCACTTATCCATGACCTGATCGTATTCAGTGCCCGGATAGCGTCAGGGATTTTTCATGTTCATACGAGCCTTGTGCCCAGGCTACGCGTCCGCTCCGGCCCGCCATTTGGCAGCGCCGGAGCGGACGCTGCCATCCCTGGCGCCAGACCTTGCCCGCCTCGATCGCGAGGGATGTGCGTGGCTCGCGTAGCTCGCCGCCGCCAGCCGAATCTGGCTCGCCGGTCACTACAAACTCTTGGTGGGGCGCTGCTGCTTCTTGCCCCGCTTCTTGTCGCCAGTGCAGCAGGCCCAGGACGGGTCGCTGCCACCGGTCCCCTTCCTACGCTCACGACCGATAAGGCCGACTATCAGCCTGAGGAAACGGTCCACATCACTGGGACCAACTTCGTGCCAGGGGTGGCCTACGACATCCCAGTGATCCGACCGGACGGATCGATCGTCCATGGCGACGGAACCTTCACACCTGGATGGGACACGGTGACCGCCGCCGCCGACGGGTCCTTTACGTACGACTACAAGCTCGACGGCGTTGCCGGCGAGTACGAGGTCCGGACATACCTGTCGCCTTGGGACGGCGACCGGTCGCTTCCGCCAGTCGCCATGGTGACCTTCACGGACGGAAACGTGAAGTTCGACATTGCTCCCACGGGATCCACCGCAACTTTCGTTGAGACACTCTACTCAGCTGCCTTGGACTGCACAGGAGCCGTCAAGAACGGCTATCCCAAAACGCTTACTGGTAGCAACGGCGACAACGTCGGCGTGGGCAGCAACGAGTCGATCCGGCTAGACGCAGCCGCATCGAGAGACCAGGGCGGCGCGTTCATCGCGTGGTCCAGCCCCGGTGGCTTCCCCTTTACGGTCGTCGCTGGGACAGGTGGCAAGAGCATCTGCATCGCCGGGTTCCAGTCAGGGACGCAGACCTACCTGGCCACCTACGCGACGTCGGTCAACAGCCCGCCGGTGATCGCTAGTAACTCCGCAACCGTTGCGGTCAACGAGGGCGCCACCGCTACGAACACCGGGACGTGGTCCGACGCGAACGCCGGCGACACGGTCACGCTGAGTGCGTCGGTCGGAACGGTCACGAAGAGCGGGACCAATGCCAGTGGGACATGGAGCTGGTCGTTCGCCACCACCGACGGTCCTAACCAGTCGCAGACCGTAACCATCACGGCAAATGACGGCTCGACGACGACAAGTACGACGTTCAGCCTCGTTGTCAACAACGTGGCGCCGACGATCGCCATCAGCGGTGCCAGCAGCGTCAACGAAGGCTCGACCTACAGCCTGACCCTCGGCGCGGTCACAGACCCCGGCACCGACACGGTGAG
>Ga0070708_100001341_pt1 | contig 18818 bp, 15 predicted proteins | sample KBSK5503metaG_FD_65469 | JGI IMG/M metagenome (GOLD analysis project Ga0070708, IMG submission 65469) | Corn, switchgrass and miscanthus rhizosphere microbial communities from Kellogg Biological Station, Michigan, USA - KBS K5-50-3 metaG | ecosystem: Host-associated > Plants > Roots >... | reverse complement strand
CGCGACGCGGTGCGGGACGGGCGCACCGGCTGGCTGGTCCGGGCCGGGGAGACGATCGAGGACGTCGCGGAGCGGGCGGTCAAGGAGTTGGCTGACCCGGAGCGCCGCAGCGCCATCGCCGCCGCGTGCCGCGGGTGGGCGGCGCAGCTGACCTGGGAACGAAGCGCGGCGCGGATGGCCGCGCTGATCAAGGCTTCAATACAAAACGGAACCTCCCGGGGCAGCCGCACCGGTGCCTGGATCGTGTCCGGGGCGGGCCTGGGGAACGCTTCCGGGGTGCTCGGCGAGGGCCCGGTTCTCGACGCCATGCTGAGGGCGCAGCCGCCCGGCCTGGCGCTGCGGCCGGCCACGCCGCTGGAGCGCCTGCTCGGGTGCGCCGTTGGGGAAGACGGCGACGTGCCATGATCCGCACGCCGGGGCTGCTCCGGCGGCGCGCGCGGGACAACGGCGGCGAGCCCGGCGCGCCGTCTTTTCATGATCCTCCAGGACCATGGACGAGCCGGCTTGGCCGCTGGGCTCGGGGCCGCCCGGCGGCTTGGCGGCTGCTCGCGTGCTGCCTGCTGATGGAGGCGCTGCCGTTCCTGACCGCCCCGGGCAACCTGATCTCCGACACCAAGCTCGACCTGGCCCTCGACCCGGCGCGCTTCCTCGCCCGCGCACTGACCCTCTGGGACCCGCAGCAGTTCGGCCAGTTGCAGGATCAGGTGGCGGGCTACCTGTTCCCGATGGGACCGTTCTTCGGCCTCGGCAAGCTCGCCGGGCGATGGGGCGGGGTGGTGGGGTCAGGGCTAGCGGAGCCGTGGGTGATCCAGCGGCTCTGGATCGGCACGGTCGGCGTCGCCGCGTTCCTCGGCACAGTGCGGCTCGCGGACCGGCTGGGCACTGGCACGGCGTGGTCGCGGATCGCGGCGGGCTTCGCTTATGCCGCCTCGCCCGCCGCGCTCACCCTGATCGGCGAGCTGTCCTCGGAGTTCCTCCCGGCGGCGATGCTGCCCTGGATCCTGATCCCACTGGTGGACGCGGCGCGTGGTGGCCGCCGCGGGCGCGCGGCGGCCCGGTCGGCCGTCGCGGTCGCTTTCTGCGGCGGGATCAACGCGGTCGCGACGCTCGCGGTCTGCGTGCCCGCGGTCGTGTACCTGCTCACCCTGCCCCGGACCGCGCCCCGGTGGCGGATCCTTGGCTGGTGGGTCCCGGCCGTGGCACTGGCCACCTGGTGGTGGTCGGTCCCGCTGGCGCTGCTGTCGCGGTACGGCGTCTCGGTCATCCCGTACACCGAGAGCGCCGCCGTTACCACGTCGGCGACGGGTCTCTCCAACATCCTGCGGGGCACCGAGAACTGGGTCGGCTACCTGGTGGTCAACGGGCTGCCCTGGTGGCGGCTGGGCTACTGGATCTCCACCGGAGCCCTGCCCACCCTGCTGACCGGGCTGGCCGCCGGCCTTGGCCTGGCCGGGCTCCTCCGCCCGCGGCTGCCCGCGCGGCGGTTCCTGCTGTGCCTGCTGCTCACCGGCGTGGTCATCATCGCGGCCGGCCACGTGAGCAGTCTGGGCAACCCCTTGGCCGACCCGGTCGGCCACTTCATCAACGGGCCGGCCTCGGCGTTCCGCAACCTGCGCAAGTTCGATCCGCTGATCCGCCTGCCGGTCGCGCTCGGGCTGGCCCATCTGCTGGCACTGGCGACCCGGGGGAGCGACCCCCCGGAACCCCCCGGGGCGTCGATGACGCCTGAGCGGCAAGCCGCCTGGCCTCATCGCGCGGTGCGTAGGCCCCGTATGGGTGGGGCAGTGGGGGCGGGGCTGGCAGAGCGCGCGGTGGCGGCGGCCGCGGCGGTGGCCATCGGCGGCCTGGCGGTGCCCGCCTACGGGGGCGGGCTGGCCGCGGCCGGTGATGTCCCGCAGATCCCGGCCTACTGGGTGAGCGCGGCGAACTGGCTGAACCGGCACGCGGGCCATCAGGCCGTGCTGGTGGTGCCCGGTGCCGCGTTTGGCCAGTACCTGTGGGGCAGCCCGCTCGATGATGTGCTGCAGCCGCTGACCACCGTCGACTGGGCCGAGCGGGACCTGTCGCTCATCGGCTCGCCGGGCAATGAGCGGCTCCTCGACGCGATCGATCAGCGGCTGGCCGCGGGCGACGGGTCGGCCGGGCTGGCCCAGGTGCTCGCCCGGATGGGCATCCGGTACGTGCTGGTTCGCAATGACCTGATCCGGGCCGGCCTGGCCGGGGCCTGGCCGGCCCGGATCAGCCAGGCCCTGGCCACCTCGCCGGGCATCGCCAAGGTGGCCCAGTTCGGCCAGGCCGTGGGCGTCGCCGCGCCGGACGACGCGGCGACGAACTTCGACCGGCCCTACCCGCCGGTGGAGATCTACCAGGTGGCAGGGGCCGAGCCGGTGGCCACCGTGCAGCCGGCCGCTGGCACGCTGCGCGTGTACGGCGCCCCCGAGGCCCTGCTCACCCTGGCCGATGCGGGTCTGCTGGGGGAGCGGCCGGTGCTGCTCAACTCCGATTCCCCCGGGCTCCCCGCCGCAGCCTCCGTGGTCACTGACTCGCTGCGGCGGCGGGTCCGAAACTTCGGCGAGCTGCGGACGAACTACTCGCCGACGCTGACCGCGAGGCAGGCCGCGCCGACGTTCGAGGCGACCGGCGACTACACCGAGCCGGGCTGGGCCAGGTACCAGGCCGTGGCGCGCTACTACGGCATCCGGAACGTGACCGCGTCCTCGTCCGCCGCCGACATCGGGACAATCCCCGGCCAGTGGGCGGCCGGCCTACTGCCGTACTCCGCGATCGACGGGACCATGCGCACCATGTGGGAGTCGGGCAGCTGGACTGGGCCGCTCGGTCAGTGGATCCAGCTTGGCTTCTACTCCCCGGCCGACCCCGGGGTCATCCAGGTCGCCTTCACCGACAGCACCGCGCTCGGGCCGCCCGTGACGCAGGTCGCGGTGACGACCGCCGCGGGCCAGCGCACCGACCCGGTGCAGGTCACCGGCCAGCCGCAGGTCTTGCCGGTGCCCCCTGGCGCGACCGGCTGGCTGAGGATCACGGTCACCCGGGTCGCCGCCCGGCCGGGCCCGGCCATCGGGGCCCAGGTCGGCATCAAGGAGATCTCGGTGCCCGGTGTGCACGCCGGCCGCGCCATCGTCGCCCCTTCGCTGCCGGCCCCCGATCCGGCTGCCGTGGTGCTGGCCAAGGCCCAGCCGTGGCCGTCGGCGTGCATGCTCAGCACCCAGCGGTGGGTGTGCTCCCCGGCGCTTGGCAGCTTTACCGAAGAGCAGTACGGCTTCGATCAGGGGTTCAGCGCGCATACCGCGGGCCCGGCGACCCTGTCCGGGTCCGCGGTGCTGATCTCCCCCCTGCTGGTCACCCGGTACCTGCGGCTTGACCCCGGTCAGCCGTGGGTGGCCGCGTCGTCCCGGTACACCCGGAACCCGCAGGACCAGCCCTGGTCCGCCTTCGACGGAAACCCGGCGACCACCTGGATAGCGAGTCCAACCGACGCGCAGCCGATCCTCACCATCGGCTGGGCGCGCCCCCGGACGGTGCGTGCTGTGACGATCACGCGCCCGCCCGGCGCGGCGGGCCCGTTGCAGGTCCTGCTCGCCGGGTCCGCCGGCCAGGCCCGCGGCGGCTGGGTTGGTCCCGGGGGAGTGCTGCGCTTCGCGCCGATGAGCACCAGCAGGCTGACGTTCCGCTTCACGTCGCTGCGGGCGCCGCTGCAGATCTCCGACGTGCTGATCCCCGGGATGCCGCCGCTGGTCACGCCCTCGGGGCCGTTCCGGCTGCCGTGCGGCCTGGGGCCGGTCATCCAGCTCAACGGGAAGGTGCTGGCGACCCGGGTATCCGGGACGTTCGCCGACCTGCTCACGGGCCGCCCCATGGCGTTCACCGCCTGCTCGGCCGTCACGATCGCGGCGGGGGCCGACCGGGTGGTGGAACCGGTCAGGGACGCCTTCGATGTGCAGGACGTCGTGCTGACCCGCACCGGCGGAGCGCTGCGCAGCGGTGGGCTCGGCGCGGCGCCAGGCTCGGCCGTTGTCCGGTCCTGGACGCCGGCCCGGCGGGTGCTGCAGGTGGGCGCGCCGACGCGCTCCTACCTGGTGGTCAACGAGAACTTCAACGCGGGCTGGCAGGCGAGCCTGGGTGGCACGACGCTGCGGCCGGTCCGGGTCGACGGGTGGAAGCAGGCCTGGGTGCTGCCCGCCGGAACCACCGGGACGGTCACCCTGACGTACCTGCCCAACGCGCTCTACCGCGACGCGATCGCCGGCGGGCTGGCCACGCTCGCGCTGGTTGTGCTCGTAGCGCTCTGGCCGGGTGTGTGGCGGCGGCCGGAGGCACGCCCCCCGCGCGCCGGCCCGAGCCTGCGCCTCCGCCCGGGCCTTGGCAGGGCGCTGACTTGGGTGGCGGTCGCCTGCGGGCTGCTGCTCGGCGGGCTCTGGCTGGGCGGGTATCCGGGCGCGGTCATCCTCGCCGCCGCTACCGGGCTGTTCCTAGCCGCCTTCAGGTACCGGCGCCGGCACCGGGCCTGGCTCGAACTGTCCAGCCCGTGGGTGGTGACCGGCCTGCTGCTATCCGCGGCGGTCTCCGGCGTGGCCGGTGAGCGGCTCCTGCTCGCCGCGGCGCCCAGCCAGCTGGTGACGGTGCTGACCAGCGCGGCTCCCCAGGTCATCTGCCTGGCCGTCGTGGGCAGGCTGGTGGCCGCGCTGATCGCCGGTGACCCGTAGCGTATTGATTCAGCCATTGCCGGGCGATACGTTCCTGACCTGGTTATCCGCACAGATGGAGGATGGATGCGCCGTGTCATCGGGCTCACCCTCGCCGGGCTGGGCGCATTCCTGATCGTCGCTGCGCTGCTCCTGCGGACTTTTGTGATCGGCCAGCTCCTCAAGTTCCCGCTCAACGAGTACGTCATTACCACCCTGCTGGCGAAGAACGTTTCCTACTTCAGCCCGGCGCTGGTCAAGAACGTGACGGGAGCCACGATACGAATCACGGACACGGTCAAGGGCGACGCCAAGCTGGGCACGTCGTCCACCGCGGTATGGAACGAGTTCACCTACCTGTACGACATCACCAACCACAAGGTCTACGCGTACTCCACCCGCCGCGCCGCGTTCGACCGCCGCACGGGCCAGCTCGTCGACTGCTGCGGGGACAGCGTCAACGGCAACAGCACAATCCGCCAGACCGGGCTCTCCGGGTACGTGTTCCCCTTCGGCACTCAGAAGAGGACCTACGGCGTCTTCGACACGAACCTCAACCGGCCCATGCCCTTCCGGTACGAGGGGACCACAACGCTAGACGGCATCACCGTCTACCGCTTCGTGGAGCACGTGCCACCCACCCAGTCAGGCTCCCAGAAGGTGCCCGGATCACTCGTGGGCAGCAAGCACACGCTGGTGACCCTTCCCCAGTACTACACCGCGACGAACACCTACTGGGTCGATCCGCAGACCGGCGGCGTGCTGGACACCAACCAAGACCAGAAGATAACCCTGCAGGATGCGACGGGCAGGCAGCGCCTGCTGTTGTTCGATGGCGACATCGTCATGACCCCGCCGAGCGTGCGCCAGGCCGTGAACCTCGACGCGTCCGGCCGTAACGAGCTCCGCTGGTTCCAGAGCATCATCCCGTTGATTGCCGGGCTGGCCGGCATCGCGGTGCTCATCGCAGGGATCGTGCTCTTGTGGCTGGGGCGCCGCGGCCAGCCGGAGACGGCCGGCAACGACGAACCAGAGCCCGCCCTGGACCCCGCGCTGTAGCGGGCCGGCGCCCCGAACGACCGCCGTCGCTCTAGTTCGCGCCGAGTAATTGGGCCCGGGCGGTGTACTTTGCGCGGCCGGCCGGCCTAGCATGCGCTCGTGGCCATGATCCTGGGAATCACCAAACGCCTGCTGGTCGGCAGGCCGATGCAGAGCGAGCGGCTCGGCCACACCCTGCTGCCGAAGAAGATCGCGCTGCCGGTCTTCGCCAGCGACGCGCTCTCCTCGGTGGCGTACGCCACCGAGCAGATCCTGATCGTCCTGTCGGTGGGCGGGATAGCGTTCATCGCCTACACCCCGTGGATCGCGCTTGCCGTCTCGCTGCTGATGTTCGTGGTCGTCGCCTCGTACCGGCAGAACGTGCACGCCTACCCGTCCGGCGGCGGCGACTACGAGGTCACCAGCACCAACCTCGGCACCCGGGTGGGCATGACCGTCGCCAGCGCGCTCATGGTCGACTACACGCTCACGGTGGCGGTGTCGATCTCGGCCGGCGTGGCCAACCTGGCCTCGGCGTTCCCAGCCATGAACGGGCACCTCACCCTGATCGCGGTGGTTGTCGTCGCCGTGATCGCCGTGCTGAACCTGCGCGGCGTGAGGGAGTCCGGCATCGCGTTCGCCATCCCCACCTACTGCTTCGTCGGCACGGTCGGCCTGATGATCGTCTGGGGCGTCACCAGGCTGGCCCTCGGCGATCACCTCCGCGCCGAGAGTGCCTCCTACCATGTCAAGTCGGTCCGCGATTTCGCCGGCTTCGCGCTGGCGTTCCTCCTGCTGCGCGCGTTCTCCTCCGGCAGCACGGCGCTGACCGGGGTGGAGGCGATCAGTAACGGGGTGCCGGCGTTCCGCAAGCCCAAGAGCAAGAACGCCGCGACCACGCTCGCGCTGCTCGGGGGGATCGCGGTGGCCATGTTCGCGGGGGTGACCGCGCTGGCCCTGGCCGCGCACGTGCACGCGGGCGAGCCTGGCAGCCTGCTCGGCGTGCCGGCCGGCACGGTGCCCAAGACCGTCATCGCTCAGGTCGGCGTGGCGGTGTTCGGCTCAGCGTCACCGTTCTTCTACCTCCTGCAGCTGTTCACGGCGCTGATCTTGGTGCTGGCCGCCAACACCGCGTTCAACGGCTTCCCCGTGCTCGCCTCGATCCTGGCCAAGGACGGGTTCCTGCCGCGCCAGCTGCGTACCCGCGGCGACCGGCTCGCGTTCAGCAACGGCATCCTGCTGCTCTCCGGATTCGCCATCGTGCTGATCGTCGCGTTCAACGCGTCGCCGACCAGGCTGATCCAGCTCTACATCGTGGGCGTCTTCGTTTCCTTCACCACAAGCCAGACCGGCATGATCCGGCACTGGAACCGCAACCTGCGCACCACGACCGACCCCAAGCGGCGGCGGCAGATGATCCGGTCGCGGACGATCAACACGATCGGCGCGTTCGTCACCGGCGCCGTCCTGGTGATCGTCGTGGTGAGCAAGTTCGCCGAGGGTGCGTGGATCGCCATTGCCGCGATGGTGGTCATCTGGTTCACCATGCGGGGCATCCACCAGCACTACGCCAGCGTCGCGCTGGAACTGACGCCGGACGAGGACGCCGCTTTGACCCTGCCGTCCAGCAACATCTCGATCGTGCTCGTGTCGAAGCTGCACCGGCCCACCCTCCGCGCGCTCGCCTACGCCCGGGCGACCAGGCCGAGCCGGCTCGAGGCGATCACGGTCAACGTGGACGACGCGGAAACGCAGCGGCTCAAGGAGGAATGGGAGCGGCGCGACATGCCGGTGCCGCTGACCGTCGTGTCCTCGCCCTACCGCGAGGTCACCCGGCCGGTCATCGAGTACGTCAAGCGGCTGCGCCGGGAGAGCCCGCACGACATCGTCACCGTCTACATCCCCGAGTACGTGCTCGGGCACTGGTGGGAGCAGATCCTGCACAACCAGAGCGCGCTCCGGCTCAAGGCGCGGCTGCTGTACCAGCGTGGCGTGGTCGTGGCTAGTGTGCCGTATCAGCTTCAGTCCGCGACCAGGGCGATGGCGTCGGCCGGCCGGCCGGCCGACACGCCCCGCACCCCGGCGGCGGCCGGTGCGACGGCCAGGCCTGGGCGCCTGGCCGGGCGACCCGACGGCCGGTCACCCGACGGCCGGTCACCCGACGGCCGGTCACCCGACGGCAAGCCGGCCGCCAAGCCGATGCGGCGGCTGACCGCGGGCCGGGATGCGCTGCAGGCCGCGGAGCTACGGGCCGAGATCACCGATATCAGGCAGGTGGCCGACAGCCCGTGCACGCCGATCGCGGAGAGCGTGGATCGCGAGGTGGTGAACGTGGCTGGCATGCTGCGCGCGGTCACGCTGCGGCCGCACGGGCAGAGCCTGACGATGGAGGCCGACCTGTGGGACGGCACCGGCAACGTCACACTGATCTGGCTGGGCCGCCGGCAGATTGCTGGCATCCAGCCGGGCCGGCGCATCGTCGTGCACGGCAGGCTCACCAGCCTGCGGGGCGAGCGCGCCATCTACAACCCGACCTACGAGCTGCGCCCGTCGGCCGGCGATCGCTGACGAGGGCTAGGCGGCGCGCTAAGGGCGGAACCGGTAGCCGATGCCGGGCTCGGTCAGCAGGTGGCGCGGCGCCGACGGGTCGGGCTCCAGCTTCCGGCGCAGGTTCGCCACGTACACGCGCAGGTAGTGCGCCTCGTTCTGGTAGCCGGGCCCCCACACCTCGGCCAGCAGCTGGCGCTGCGTGACCAGACGGCCGACGTGCCGGACCAGCACCTCGAGCAGCTGCCACTCGGTGGGCGTGAGCCGGACGTCCTGGCCGTTCCGCGTCACCCGCTTGTCCCCCAGGTCCACGGTGAAGTCATCGGTGGTCACGACCGGCTCGTCCGGCGCCGGAGACGCCCGGCGGACCGCGGCCCGCAGCCGCGCGAGCAGTTCGTCCATGCCGAACGGCTTGGTCACGTAGTCGTCGGCGCCGGCGTCCAGCGCGGCCACCTTCTGGCTCTCCTGGCCCCAGGCGGACAGGACGATGATCGGCGTCGAGGTCCAGCCACGGACACCCCTGATCACGTCGGTGCCGTCCATGTCCGGCAGCCCAAGATCGAGGATGAGCACGTCGGGCCGGTCGCGTGCCATCGCCGCCAGCCCCGAGGCGCCGTCGGCCGCGGTGCTCACCTCGAACTTCCGCGCGGTGAGGTTGATCCGCAGCGCGCGCAGGATCGGCGCCTCGTCATCGATGACGAGCACCCGAGTCACGAGTCGGCCACCACGCTGGCCGGGCTGGCCGGCGTCGCGGCGGTCGGGAGGCTGACTCGCATGGTCAGGCCGCCGCCCGGTGTGTCGGCCGCCTCGACCGCGCCGCCCATGGTGTCAAGGAAGCCCTTGACCACGGCCAGTCCGAGCCCGACGCCAGTCCCCGCGGCCGGGCCGCCGCCGCGGGCGTCGAGCCGCTGGAAGGGCTCGAACATCCGCTCCTTCAGCTCGTCGGGCACGCCGCGGCCATAGTCGACGATCTCCAGCAGCAAACAGGAGTCCGACGCGCTGGCGCGCAGCTCAGGAGCCTGGCCAGGCGGGGAGTACGCGAGAGCGTTGGCGAACAGGTTGGCGAGCACCCGCTCCAGGAGGCCCGGGTCGGTGTGCACGAGCGGCAGCCCGTCGGGCACCTTCAGCCGCATGCTGGTGCCACCGTCCAGGCCGCGCAGCGCGATAGGGGCGACCTCGTCGATCGCGGTGGCCCGCAGGAACGGCTGCAGCGAACCCGTGGTCAGCCTGCTCATGTCCAGCAGGTTGCCGATCAGCGCGTCGAGCCGGTCCGCGGACTGCTCGATGGTGGCGAGCAGGGCGGCCTCGTCGGCGGGCGTCCACTCCACGTCCGTCTGGCGCAGCGTGCTGACGCTCGCCTTGATCGAGGCCAGCGGGGTACGCAGGTCGTGACTGACCGCGGCGAGCAGCGCCGTCCGCATCCGGTTGCCCTCGGCCAGCGCCTCGGCCTGTGCGGCCTGGGTCCGCAGCCGGTCCCGGTCGAGCGCGGCCGCCGCCTGCGCCGCGAGGCCGTCAAGCAGCCGCTCCGTCACCGGCCGGGTCTGGCCGGCCAGGATGAGGACCAGGTCGGCGCGGGCCTGCGCGCGCATGGCCGGCTCACCGTCGCCGGCGGCGCCGCTGCTGGCGACCCGGAGCCACTGACCCCGCACCCGTTCCACCAGCTCAGCCCGGCCACCGCGGCTGGCGGTCAGGTCGTCGAGCAGCGCAGCCGGCGTATCGGCACCGCCGAGCACGGTCTGGGCGAGCGCCAGCAGTTCAGCGGCCTCGTCGGTGCTGCGGGCCGCCTGCCTGGCGCGGTGCGCGGCCAGGTGCACGACGCTGCTCACGGTCACCGCGACCGTGACGAACAGCAGCAGCGCCAGCAAGCTCGTCCCGTCTGCGATGGTCAGTGTGTGCACCGGTGGCGTGAAGTACCAGTTGACGAGCAGGCTGGCGATGACGGCGGCGACCACAGCCGGCCAGAACCCGCCGACCACCGCGACCGCGACCACCGCGACGAGGTAGACGAGCAGGTCGTCGCCGAGGTCCAGGTGCAGGCCGCCGACCGACAGGGCAAGGGTGAGCAGCGGCAGCCCCCCGACGAGCAGCGCCCCGGCAGCTACCAGCCTGCGGGTGCTGATGCCGCCGGTCAGATCAGGCAGGCGACGGGGGCGTCCGCCCATGGCGGGCCGGGCTTGCTGCCTGCCGCCGTGCGGGCTGGCCGCCGGGCCAGCGGTGAGCGCATCGTCGGCAGGACCGGCCATCAGGTCGTCCGCACCGAGCCGCTCACCAGGTACGTCCACAATCCACAGTGTGACTGATGACGCCAGCCTGCGCACGCCCGCGCCTACTCCCGCCCCGATCACAACGCAGCCGGCGAGGATAAGGGCCGCTGTTCCCGCCCGCGAGCCGGTGAGCTGTAGTTGGGCGTACGGCGGGCTGGAGAACCCGATAACGGTCAGCCAGCCGATCGCGCCGAGCAACAGGGCGACCGTGGGCTCGGCAACGCCGGACCCGGCCAGCACGATCGCGGCGGCCAGGCCAAGCACCCAGCCTGCCGACACCGCCCCGTGCGTAGCGGCGGCGGCAGCACCGACGACCAGGAGCGCGGCGAAGCCGGCGGGCAACGCGAGCGGCGCCGCCAGCCCGCGGCGTCGCACAGGTTCCCGGGAATCGTCCATCTCTTGCCAGTTCACCGCCGAAAACCGGGATTGCCGCCGATCTTGACGCGTTCTTAACGCCGCCGGCATGACTCTTGACGCGCCCTTAGCGCTAGCGCGGCAGGGTCGGGGGCAGCCCGAAGCGGGGGAACAGGTTGTCGTCGCCGAACCGGGTGATGGCGCAGATCTTGTCGCCGGCCAGCGTGAGCACGACGAGGCTATGGGGGCGCGCGACCGGCTCGTCCGGGTCGGCGAGGTAGTAGCCGAACGCGGGCTCGTTGTTGGCGCGGGTGGGTACCAGCCGCGTCGCCTGCGTGCCCCACCAGGCCCGGCTCCGGAAGAACTCCGTGATCGCGGCAGGACCCCGGTATTCCAGCGGTTCGGGCGGCATGGTCAGCAACGCGTCGTCTGTGAGCAACCCGACGAGCCGTTCGATGTCGGCGGCCTCGAACGCGTCCGTGAACCGGCCGGTGAGCTCGCGCTCCCGGGCCGACCGCGGGGCGGGCGCGCCGTCGCGGCCAGCGGCGGGAAGCTGGGCGGCGAGCGTGGCGCGGGCTCGCTGCAGTGCGCTGTTCACCGACACCTCGCTGACCGCGAGCATGTCGGCGGCCTGCGCCGCGGGGTAGCCGAGCACGTCCCGCAGCACCAGGACGGCGCGCTGCCGGGGCGGCAGCCGCTGCAGCCCGGCCACGAACGCCAGGGCCACCGCTTCCTTGGTCTCGTAGCGTGCTTCCGGGCCGGGTGCGGTGTCGGGCAGGTCATCGAGCAGCGCGTCCGGGTAGGGCTGCAGCCACAGCGGCTCGGTCCGGCGGGTGGGCTCTGGCGGGGGCGCAGACCACTGGGACCTGGCAGCGGCCGCCGGGCGGCGGTCTTTGTCGCGCAGCGCGTTCAGGCACCGGTTGGTCGCGATCTTGTAGAGCCAGCTGCGTATCGACGCACGTTCCTCGAACCGGTCAAGGCCGCGCCAGGCGGCCAGCAGGGTCTCCTGCAGCGTGTCCTCGGCGTCCTGGACCGAGCCCAGGATCCGGTAGCAGTGCAGCTGCAGCTCGTGCCGGTGGGGGTCGGTGAGCTCGCGGAACGCCTCCCCGTCGCCCGCCCGGGCGCGGGCCAGCACCGTCGTGGCCACCTTCACATCCTCGCATCGCTGGTCCCTAGGCCAGGTCCTCAAGGTAACGACACCAGCCGGGCCGGAAAGTCACCGGCCAGTTCGCGGCTGCCCGCGGTGTCTCCACCAGTAGCAAGCACCACAACGCCAACCTGGAGGACACGTGGACACCACAAGCAGGCACGCGGTGACCCGCGCCCAGGGCTGGGCCCTGGCGCTGGCGTCGGTGGCGTCGTTCATGGTCGTGCTGGACCTGCTGGTCGTCGCGACCGCGCTGAGCACGATCCGCCGCGAGCTGGGCGCCTCGATCGGGCAACTGGAATGGACGGTCAACGCCTACACCCTGGCCTTCGCGGTGCTGCTGATGACCGCGGCCGCGGTCGGTGACCGGTTCGGCAGGCGGCGCGTCTTCGCCATCGGCCTGGGTGTGTTCGCCGCCGGCTCGGCGGCGTGCGCGCTCGCGCCCGGGGCAAGCGCGCTGATCGCGGCGCGCACGGTACAGGGCGTCGGCGCGGCGATGGTGATGCCGCTGGCCCTGGCGCTGCTGAACGCGGCGGTCCCGCCGCAGCGGCGCGGCTGGGCGATGGGCATCTTCGGCTCGGTGACCGCCCTGGCGGTAGTGGTCGGGCCGGTACTGGGCGGCGCGATCACCCAGGGCATCGCCTGGCAGTGGATCTTCTGGCTGAACGTTCCGATCGGCCTGGGCGCCATCCCGCTGGCGCTGCGCCGCCTGGAGGAGAGCTACGGGCCGCCGGCAGCACTGGACCTGCCCGGCGTGGCTTTGGGCACGGGCGCTGCACTCGGGCTGGTGTGGGGCCTGGTGCGGGGCAGTTCGGCCGGCTGGGCCAGCCCCGAAGTCGCCGGGGCGCTCGCGGCGGGCGCGGTGCTGGCCGTGGCGTTCACCGGCTGGGAACTGCGGGCCCGCGCGCCGATGCTGCCGATGCGCTTGTTCGCCATCCGGGGCTTCTCCGTGGGCAACGCCGTGATCTTCCTCATGAACGCGTCGATCACCGGGGCGGTGTTCTTCATGGCCCAGTTCCTGCAGGCCGGCCTCGGCCAGGGCCCCCTCGGCGCCGGGCTGCGGCTGCTGCCCTGGGGCGTGGCGCCGTTGCTGATCGCCCCGAGGGCAGGGAGGCTGGCCGACCGGATCGGCGAGCGGCCGCTGGTCGTCTCCGGCATGCTGCTGCTGGCTGGCGGGTTCGCCTGGATCGCCGTCATCGCCGCCCCTGGGATGGCCTACGCGGCGATGCTCGCGCCGTTGATGATCTCCAGCGCCGGGCTTGGCCTGGCCATGCCAGCGGTCACCAAGGCCGTCGTCGGCTCGGTCCCGCGCGGCGACATCGGCAAGGCATCGGGCAGCTTCACCATGTTCCGCCAGCTGGGCGGCTCGTTCGGCGTCGCGATCCTGGCCGCGGTGTTCGCCTCGGCGGGCGGCTACACCTCTGCCTCCGCGTTCAGCGCCGGGTTCGCGCCCGCCATCGCGGCGGCCGCCGGCCTGGCCCTGGCCGCGGCCCTCGCCGGACTGGCCCTGCCGGGCCGGCCAGGCCAGGCACAGAACGCGCCGGCCGCCCAGGTGGCACCGGTCCACCAGGCCGAGGCGGTGGCAGCCGGGCGGTGAGCGGCATAACGGCGCGGCCGCCCGTGACCCGCCGAGCGGGCAGCGGCGGCCGCGCCGCTGGCGCAGCCAGCCCGGGGTCGCGCCGTTCGGGCCTGCCGCGGCGCCTAGTCCGTGCGGCGCAGGACCAGCAGCAGGTTCCAGGTGAGGAACTCGCGCAGCACCGGCAGCCGCAGCAGCGGCCTGGTCCAGCCCGGCAGGTACCGGGGCACGGCGTCGGCCAGGACCACGCCCTGCTCTGTTCGGGCCCAGGCAAGCGCGCCGGCCACCGAGACCGGGTAGAGGCTGCGCCCGTAGCGGTTCTTGGGCGGTTTGCCGTGCCTGCACTGGTAGCGGCGTGCCGCCCGCTCCCCGCCGAGGTAGTGCCAGGGCGACGTCTCGTGCCCGCCCCACGGCGACAGCCAGTTGGTGAAGGCGACGAAGATGACGCCGCCCGGTTTGGTCACCCGGACCATCTCCGCCAGCATGCTCCGCCAGTCCCCGACATGTTCCAGCACGTTGGAGGAGAAACAGACGTCCACCGTCCCGGAGGCGAGCGGGAGGCGCAGCGCGCTGGCGAGCACGCTGCCGGGCCCGGGGGCGCCCAGCGCGGCCAGCTCGCCGCTGTCGGTGTCGAGGCACAGGGCCAGCGCGCCCGCCTCGCGGAACTCCCGCACGAAGAACCCGGGCCCCCCGCCGACATCGGCCACGAGTTGCCCATTCAGGTCCACGTAGTGGCTGAGCTGGGCGACGGCATCCCGGGCAAGGCCGGCGTAATACGCGGCCGGCGCCACCTGCTCGGTGCGGAATGCCCGGAAGAGGCGGACCGAACGGGCCGCATCGGCCCGGAATGCGGGGTGATCGGTCACGAGCTGCCGATCAGCGCAGCAGCAGGCGGGCGGCCAACTCGAGCTGGTGGCTCACGTCGTCGGCGGACGCGCGCCTGGTCACCCAGGCGACCAAGGCGGAGAGCCACACATCGCCGAGCAACCAGGCGATCGCTATTTCGTCGGCGGAGGGCTCGCCCTCGTGCATGGCCCTGGTGAGCATCCGCTCCATCAGCCGGGCCACCGTGCTGACCTCGGCTGCCGCGCTCGGGTCCGCGAACATGAATGCCCGGGTCATCGCCTCGGTCAGCATCGGCTCCCGCTGCATGGTCCGGGTGATCCGGCCCAGCACGAACAGCACCCGCTCGTATGGGGTGCTCCCCGGGATCGGGATGCGGTCGAGCTTTTCCTGGTTTCGCTCAAACTCGCGGGCGAGGCCCGACACCAGCAGGTGAATCTTGGACGGGAAGTACCGGTACAGCGTGCCGAGTGCCACGCCGGCCCGGTCGGCAACCGCCCGCATCTGCACGGCCTCGTAGCCTCCCGTGGACGCCAGCGCCAGGGTGGCGTCCAGGATCCGCTGACGGCGCTCACGCTGAGCCGCCGAGCTGAACTCAGCCTCGGTGGCCGTTCCCGCAGCGGCGGCGATATCTGTTCTCGTCGCTGGCATCCAGCCCCCCGTTGTCGCGCAGACGGCGCTTCACTATAACGTGTTCTAATTCGTCCTAGGATGGAGGGAGCCGTCGATGGCACAGGGAGCAGCGGACCCGTCAGCACCGGCGCAGGTCATCCCCGAGTCGCTGGCCGACCTGGTGGAGCGGCCGCTGTATGCGCACCTGGCCACGGTCCGGCCCGATGGCACTCCGCAGGTGAACCCCACCTGGTTCCGTTTCGACGGTGAGTACCTGTGGCTGACTACAACCACCAGGCGGCAGAAGAACCGCAACTGGCGGGTTCAGCCCGCCGTCGCCCTGTCGATCACCGACCCGGACCGGCCGTCCCGGTACCTGGAGATCCGTGGCCGGGTCGAGCGGATCATTCCCGATCCCGGGGGAGCGGAGTTCGTCCGCCTGGCCGAGCGTTACGGCCTGCCGCAGGGGCCACCGCCGGATTCGGCGGACCGTATCGCGGTGGCGATCCGGCCGGAGCGCTCGACCACCCAGTGACCGCGTTGACGGGGCCAGATCGGCAGGCCGGGCCGCGCCTGGGACGCCCTCAAGCGACCCGCTGAATCGTCCCGGGCGGTGCGGGCCCGGCGGTACCGGGGTGCAGCACCGCGGCGAGCGCCTCAACGCCGGTCACCAGCCGGGGGCCAGGGCGGACGATGATTCCGTCGGCGTCGATAGCCCAAACCGGCAGGCCGGGCAGCGCACCAGCCGCGATGCGGGCATGTTCGGCCGCGCCGGCCAGGTGGTACCCGCAGGGCGCTACCACGACCAGGTCCGGCGCGGCGGCGGCGACCTCGGCCCAGCTCGCCGCGACGGAAGGCTCGCCGGGGCGGGCCGCCACCGGCGTTCCCCCGGCCGCGGACACCAGGTCAGGCACCCAGTGGCCGCCGGTGAACGGCGGGTCCACCCACTCGATGACCGCGACCTTCGGCTGCGGTCGGCCGGCGACCAGGGCTGCCACGCGGGCCAGCCGGTCGCGCAGGCCGGCGACCAGGCGCTGGGCGCGATCGGGGACGCCGGTGGCCTGACCCACCGCGAGGGTCGAGTCCAGCACCTCCTCCAGCGAGCGCGGGTCCAAGGAGAGCACCCGCGCGTGGCAGCCAAGGTAATCCAGAGCGGCCTCGACCTGCCCGGACGGCAGCGCGCAGACCCGGCACAGGTCCTGGGTCAGGATCAGGTCGGGCTGGAGGTCCGCCAGCGCCCGCTCATGCAGCGTGTACAGGTTGCCGCCGACGGCGAGTTGGCCGCGGACGTAATCGTCGATCTCGCGTGGCGGCATGCCCCGGGTGTCCAGGCCGCCGACCACCACCGTCTTCTCGACCCGGGCGGATGCGGGCTCATCGCACTCAAAGGTGACGCCGACGAGCTGGTCACCCAGCCCCAGCGCATAGACGATCTCCGTCGCCGACGGCAGCAGCGACACCAGGCGCATGACTCGAGCCTAGGCGGCCCCGCGGGGTGGCGGCGGTGCCGGTCTGGTCGACGTTGATACGAATAGGGCATGGGTGCTCGGCTGCTGCTGGTTCATAGCCCGCTGGTCGGGCGCGCAACCTGGGATCTGGTCGCCGCTGACCTGGCCAGGCGTGGTTACCGGGTGGGCGTCCCCGACCTCACTGGCACCGTTACGGAACGGCCGCCGTATTGCTCGCGCCAGGCTGAGGTGATCGCCGCCAGCGCATCCGGCCAGCCCGCGATTCTCATCGGCCATAGCGGGGCAGGGCCGCTACTGGCCGCGGCCGGCGCCATCATCGGACAGGTTCGCGGTTACCTCTTCGTCGATGCTGGCCTGCCGATTCCCGGGCAGACCTGGATGGAGACCGTGCCGCCCAACCTGGCCGCCCAGCTGAGGGCGATGACTGATGGCCAGGGCTGGCTGCCGCCGTGGCCGAAGTGGTGGGGTGATGAGGCCCTCGCCGAGCTTCTGCCGGATATACAGGTGCGGCAGCGCTTCATAGCGGGCTGCCCCCCGCTGCCACTGGCCATGTTCGACGAAGTTCACCCGCAGACGCCGCAGTGGCCCGATGCCCCCGCCGGTTACCTGCAACTGAGCGAGGCATACCGGGATCAGGCTGCCCAGGCGCGGGAATCCGGCTGGCCGGTGACGGAACGGGTGAGCCACCACCTCGCGCCGCTGACGGACCCGGGCCTGGTCGCCGAAGCGTTGTGCGAGTTGCTGGGCCAGCTTCGCCAGCAGCCGTAATGCCCCGCTGCTTGACCTTTCCCCTGGCTCAGAACGCGCCGGGGCGCGCCGGCCAAGTCAGTTGTAGTGGACGCCGTTGAACTCCAGGCCGGTGATCACGTCCGTGACGCCAGGCGCCTGGCCGCCGTCCGCGATCACAAACGCGCCGGTCACCCGGCCCAGGAGAACGGCGCCGAAAAGCCGCTCTGCCCCTCACGCCCCCAGTCGATCCCGAACGTCGACAGGTGCGCGGCATTGGCCGGCGCCACCGTCAGTGTCGTGTTCGACGGGTGGAACACGTTCGTCAACTGAACCGGATCATGGCCCTCGATGGCGACGAAGTCCTCGACGCCCAGGTCTATGGCATCGCCGATCCGGACGTGGTGGCCACGGCCGTCCTCGCTGTAGACGATGGGCGTCTTCTCCACCCCGAGCATTTCGCCGATCAGCGGGCCGAGCATCGCGGGCGGCCCGCCGAGCTGCCCGGACAGGACCGCCCCGAGCCGCTCGGCCTGGCTGTCGGACGCGGCGTCATCTAGGTAGACGCCGACCCGCCAGTTGCCATCGGTCATCACCGGCGGCGTGTCCAGGAACAGGGCGAAACTCAGCCCGCTGACGTCCACGCCGTCGATGTCGCCCGAATCGACGTGGTATGCCAGCAGCGCCCGGCACCGGTCCAGGGTTGCCTTCGCCGTCAGCGCCGACCAGGTACACGGGCAGATCTCATCACACGAGCATGACTCGAAATAGGTCCCCTCAAGCCGCCACGCCATAGCCCCTCCCTCGACCCCAGTGAGCACTCCGACAAGGCTGGCGCGGACGGAAGTGATCGTCAAGACTCAAGATCTGCCCGTATCGCTGTCAACGCCACGGAGGGGCCATGAGCTACGCCAGGCAACTGCTGGACGCCTACCCAGGAACCTTGACCGCTGACGCCGGTGTGCTGGCGGCCACAATCGACGCGCTCAGCGACTGCGCCCAGGCCTGTATCGCCGACGCCGACGATGACCTGCGTGAGCAGGACCTGGCCGAGATGGTCACGTGCATCCGCCTGTGCTGGGACTGCGCCGATGTGTGCGCCGCCACCCTCGGGGTCGTGACCCGCCAGACGGCCAGCGACGCCAGCGTCACCAGGCCGCTGCTGGAGGCGTGCGTGGCCGTCTGCAGGAGCTGCGGCGACGAGTGCGCGCGGCATGCCAACCACCATGAGCACTGCCGGGTTTGCGAGCAGGCCTGCCGGCGATGTGAGCGGGCCTGCCGGGAACTCCTGGGCACGCTGAAGTAGGAGACCAATCCGGCCGGTCAGTCCCGGGATTGCCGTCGTGTTAGCTGGCTGGCAGTCTCGCGATTTCTGTGACCAACCAGCCCTGATGGGCGACCATCCACTGGTCGGCGCGAGCGGATGCGATTTCGTGGCGCTCATCGCTGGCGGAGGTGTCTACCGTGGGGTTGCGCGTGAATCGCCAGCGTTCTTCCCAGGAGTGCTCGGTGTTGTCGCCCGCCAGAATCTGGCCGGTG
>Ga0070708_100001340_pt1 | contig 18819 bp, 12 predicted proteins | sample KBSK5503metaG_FD_65469 | JGI IMG/M metagenome (GOLD analysis project Ga0070708, IMG submission 65469) | Corn, switchgrass and miscanthus rhizosphere microbial communities from Kellogg Biological Station, Michigan, USA - KBS K5-50-3 metaG | ecosystem: Host-associated > Plants > Roots >... | reverse complement strand
ACCGATTGACTCGGCCGCGACCGAGGCTGTGTGAAAACTCAAACTGATGCCACGGGCTTGCCCCGTGGAGTTTCACGCTTGTGGCTTTTGGTAACTAACGTCTGAGCTTCAGCAATAAGCATGAGTCTCCACCGCACAAGGCCGTGGCATCCGCAAACGCTGCTGACCTTTCTTTGTAGCCGCGAGCGTGAGTCTCCACGGGGCAAGGCCGTGGCATCAGTTTGAGTTTTCACACGGTCTTGGTAGCGGGTGGGTCTCGCTGCGCAACTTTCTAGATTCGTCCTTGGCACATTGTCAATTGCGAGCAGGACCCACCCACTACCCGCTCGAGGCTCTGACATTGAGTGTTATGTGAACGACTTGGTCGTTACCAATCACAGTTCTGCAAACACAGCCTTCGCCCTGTAAGCCAATCCTTCAATATCCGGCGACTTTGTGTCATTTCACAAGTTAATCCTCCTGTCATCTTCGTGAATGTAGACTGGTCGACCGTAGATGGACAGGTAGCACAACAGTCGCCTGCTCACTTGAACCAGGAGGTTAGACATTGAAGGAGAAAGTTAGTATGAAAAAGAATTTTGTGTTGGCAGTTCTTATCTCAACGTTCTTAGCCGGAGCTTGGTTCGTTCCGGCCAGCCCGGCATCCCTTGCTCGGCAAGATCAGGAAGCTCGCGACCAGGAGAAACTTGCGCGCGAAGCCAAAATCACGAAAGAACAAGCACAGGCAACGGCTCTCAAACGAGCACCGGGTACTGTCGAGGAAGGTGAATTGGAAAGAGAACACGGGAAGCTAGTATGGTCGTTCGATATCCGAAACGCGAAGGGGACCATAGACGAGGTCCAGGTCAGCGCCATCACGGGAAGGATTGTGCGGGTAGAGCACGAGACCAAGGCTCAGGAAGCGGCTGAGAAGAAGAAGGATGAGAAGAAAGAGAAGCACTAGAATTAGACTTAAGTGATCTCTCAGGTGATATATGAAAAATGATCTGGTCCACTCGACCTGAGACGGTCTGGGAGTTGAGCGGTTGATCCCCTTAGAGAACTTGGCGCGAGGATGTTAAACTCCCCAAACCCCTTGTCTACAAATCGAAACTAAGACTGCGAAACTGGTAATGCAGCGTTTGTACTGTCTGCCGCGCGCGGACCACCAATCGTTCAAAGCTTTACTAAAGATCGGGTTGTGGCTGGGGATTGCCCTTGCGGGCGTATATTGCACTCCGGGGCAACAGCCTGCAGGGCAACAACCTGCAACGCCAAAACCTTCTCAGCCCGGTCCATCTCCGCAATCACAAAACCCCTCGCCATCTCCCTCTAAGCCCCCTACACGATCGCCCCAACCAATAGCGACTCCGCCAGCAACACCGTCGCCGCAATCCACTCCGTTTGCCGTACCTGGCTTACCTGGTCCATCGCCGGTTCCTGCTAGTCCCGTTTCACCTACAAGTTCTCCATCGCCATCTCCTTCGCTTGGGATGCAGGGAGCTCAAAGCACGGGGACACTTACTCTTGCTGAAGCACTGCGTCTGGCCAATGCTCAGTCTTCGAGTTTTGTGAGCGCGGGTTTCAACGAGCGAATTGCGGCCGAGGATGTGAAGCAGGCCCAGGCTGCGTTTCTCCCGAAAGTAAGCGCGCCCTTGAGTTATATCTACACCTCTCCGGCATGGGGTCAGGCGCCCGGCACACCACGAACTCCGAGCTTTATCGCCAACAATGCGATTAGCGAGTACGAGGCTTTTGTGAACGTTGCTGGAGACCTTGATATCGCGGGTCGTTTGCGCGCGACCTTAGCTAGAAATCGCTCGCTACTGGCTGCGGCGCACGCGGGAACCGAGGTTGCTAGACGCGCTCTGGTCCAGGCGGTGATTGAAGCGTACTACGGTTTGGCGCTTGCGACCGCGCAACGCATAGCTGCTGAAGAGAATCTGATCGCGGCGGAAGAGTTCGAACGAATCACTTCACTACTTTTGAGTGGTGGTGAGGTTGCTTCAGTGGATCTGACGCGAGCGCAATTGCAAACGATAGCGCGGCGCGATGAGTTGGAGCGAGCACGAGCGAATGAAGCAGTGGCTGCGGGGTCCTTGCGCGTACTCGTCGGATATGATTTCACACAGCCCATAACCACGACAGACCTTGCACAAGCTGCCCCCGTGGCTACGGACGTTCAGCAGTTCAGCGCTAACGATATTTCTCGCCGCCCGGAGTTTACTCAATTCGAAATGCAGCTACGCGCCGCCCAACAGGAAGTGAGGATTGCACGGGCCGAACGCTTGCCTCAGCTGTCTTATTCCCTCAATGGCGGCTTCGACACAGATTCGATGAAGGGTCCCCGACTGAAAGAACATAGCGGACTATCTGCGGCGTTTTCTCTCACTATACCAATCTTCGATTGGGGAGCCAGCAGAAGTAGAGAAAGACAAGCACGGCTGCGTGCTCAGATCGCGGAGAACGAGCGTGCTGTGGCCATACGCGGTTTTACTCAGCAGTTTTATGCCGCCAAGACGCAAGTGGCCGCCGCTGCCGTCCGCATCAAGCTGGCTGGCGATGGCGTCACCCAGGCACAGAGCAACCTCAGCGCCTCGATTGCTCGATACCGCGCCGGGGAAGCTCAGATAATTGAAGTTACCGATGCGCTGACAACTCTTGCTGCGCAAAGATCTGCTCTCTATCAAGCCCTTTTTGACTATCAAACGGCGCTCGCGCGCCTTCGACAGGCGGCAGGACAATGAAACAGGATGAACCGGGAAAGTTGTCTGGCACAAAATTGAACCATGAGATTCCTTCTACTGGTGATTCATATCTCGAGGATGAACGACGACTACGAGCTCAGCGTGAACGGCGCTACTTGATCATTGGGGCATCAGTCGTGGTGCTCTTTCTGGTGGTGATCGTGGTCATAGTTTGGAAGTGGCGTTCCTCGTCCTCACCTGCGGAAGCAGAGCCAGTGCCCATCGTGAGCGTACGCGTGGCTAAGGTCACGCGAGAGACCATCTCCGCCTCAGTGTCCGCGGTCGGCACCATTTTCCCACGCGAGCAGGCGACCGTCGGCGCAAAAATCAGCGCCCAGATCAAGCAGATGGCGTTGTTAAAGAACAAGTTGGTCAAGGCCGGTGAAGTGATCGCCGTGTTGGAATCGCGCGATCTTGTGGCCCAGCGCAATGAAGCAATAGCGACTTTAAATCAAGAGCGTGCAAACGAGCGGAGCGTGACGACCGGGACCATCCCGCAAACAAATGCACAAGATCAAAAGGCCCTGCGCGACGCTCAAGCCAAGGTTGCGACTGCCAGCGCCACCTTCGAGCGCCGCCGTGTGCTCTACGCAAAAGGAGGTATCTCAAAGAAAGACCTTGAAACCTCGCAATTCGATCTAACGACAGCTGAAAATGAATTGCGACTCACCGAACAAACAATCGCGCTGCGGGCGAAGTCGCTCAATCCAAATGATCGTGCGCTTGCAGCCGCGCGTGTACAGGCGGCACAACAGCACGTGGCAACGCTCGATGCTCAACTCAGTTATGCGACGATTCGGGCCCCCATCACCGGCATCGTTACAGATCAATTCCAATACGAAGGAGAGTTCGCCGCCGCAGGAGGCAAGCTCTTCAATATTGCCGACGTCAGTCAAGTGATCGTCAAAGCTCCGTTTGCTGATACCGTTGCCGCGCAACTCAAGGTAGGCGACCCGGCTAGTGTGCTCCCAACCGATTCCCCCGGCGAGCCCATGAACGGGCAGGTAAGCCTCGTCAGCCGCTCCAGCGATCCTCTTAATCGGTCAGTTGAAGTTTGGGTGACACTGGCCAACGGAAGTGGCCGATTGCGCGCTAATGGCGCCGCTCAGGTTACTGCGGCAACGTTAACTAAGTCCAACGCGATCGTGGTGCCGACTTCCGCTGTCACGCTCGATGCAAGCAATGGAAATGAAGGAACAGTGATGGTCGTCGATGCTACCTCCGTAGCGCACGAGGTGAAGGTCGTCATTGGTATTCGTACCACCGACAAAATGGAAATTTCCGAGGGATTGAAGGGCAATGAGACTGTCGTCATCGAAGGGAATTACGCGCTGGCAGACGGAACGAAAGTTGAGGTGACGGAAGACAAGAAAGCCGAGCCAAAGGCCACGGCAACGGAGGAGAAAACGAAAGCGCCATGAGACTCGCCCGCCTTGTCTCCAACCAATCGCGTGCGGTACTCGTGATGGTCGCTTTGCTTTGCGCGGCAGGGCTGTATGCCGCGTGGCAACTGCCAATAGCGATCTTTCCCTCGACCGACTTTCCGCGCATCGTGATCATTGTAGACAACGGCGTAGCGCCGGCGCCGCAGACGCTGGTGTCTGTTACGCGTCCCATCGAAGAGGCGATGAATGGTATACCTGGTATCCAGCGTATTAAGTCGAAAACCTCGCGCGGCTCGTCGGAGATAAGTCTTTTCTTCAGTTGGAGTGTAGATATCCGGCAATCGCTGCAATTGGTCCAGGCACGCCTCTCACAGCTTGCATCGTCGCTGCCGCCCACAGCCCAGATTCGCAACGTCGAACGTCTTACTTTCGCCGTCTTTCCTGTAACTGGTTATAGCCTCACCTCAGACACGCGCGACCTCGCTAGTTTGCGAGATATCGCAACCTATACCATCCGCCCACAGCTCGCACGACTGCCCGGTATAGCAACCGTAGGCGTGGCTGGCGGCAAAGTGCCTGAATTCCACGTCACGATCGATCCCGACCGTCTGGCGGCCCATAACGTTTCGGTGCAGCAAGTCGTCGATGCGGTGCACAACTCAAACATCATTACCTCGCCAGGTCTAATCGAGGAAAACCATCAGCTCGAACTTGCGCTGATTAGCGGTCAAGCGAAGAAGCCTGAAGAGCTAGACGGCATTGTGGTGGCGACGGTCAACAATGCTCCCGTAACACTTGCTGATGTGGCAACTGTGGGCGCTGGGGTTGAACCGCAATATACCCTCGTGACTGCTTACCCTGGTAAGCCCGCGGTGCTGCTCAACATCAATCGCCAGCCTGATGCGAACACTGTCGCGGTCGTTGATGAAGTAAAGGCCGCGCTGGCGGCGATGCGCGGTCAAATTCCGAAGGATATCAAGATCGCACCCTACTACGATCAATCGCTGCTAGTGCGCGACTCGATGAACTCAGTCCGCGACTCGATCCTGATCGGTTTGCTGCTCTCCGTTGTAATTCTCTTTGCCTTTCTGCGGAACTGGGGCTCAACGTTCGTCGCGGTTCTGGTCATTCCAGTAACGGTGCTCGCGACGTTTCTGGCGATGTGGCTTGCGGGCCTGAGTTTCGATCTGATGACGCTGGGTGGCGTCGCGGCAGCCATTGGTCTTGTGATTGATGATGCTATTGTCGTCGTGGAAAACATCTACACCCATATGGCTCGTGGTCAATCGCGGCGGCAGGCCGTACAGGACGCAATCTCAGAAATCACAGTGCCGATTATCGGCTCGACGATTACTCCGGTTGTAGTGTTTCTGCCCCTAACGTTATTGACCGGCGTAACGGGTAGCTTCTTTCGCTCGCTCGCGCTCACCATGGCGGTGGCGTTGCTTACTTCATTGGTTCTCGCCCTGTCGTTCACACCCGTACTCGCCGAGCGACTTGTTAGAGCCAAACGACGTGGAGGAGAGAACGAGGATCTCGATCAGCAAACTAATGAGGAGTCGCTCGCCAATGGGCGTGAAAAAGAAGAGGAAGAACGCGGCCGGATTCTGGGCTCGATCATCCGGCGTTACGATTGGGTTCTGGGCCACGCCCTCGATCATCGTTTGCTCGTTCTCATTATTATCGCTGTCGTTCTCGCAGGCTCTTATCTGCTTTACCGGTCACTGGGCTCAGAGTTCCTGCCGGCATTCGATGAAAGTGCCTTCATTCTCGATTATTGGGCGCCGGCGGGTTCGTCACTGTCAGAGACAGATCGCATGCTTCACCACGTAGAAGACTTGCTGCGACAGACTCCTGAGATCGAGAGTTACTCACGCCGTACCGGTCTGGAATTAGGACTGTTTATAACTGAGCCCAACAGGGGTGACTTCGCCGTCAAACTTAAGCCGGGACATAAACGTGCAACTGAAGACGTGATTGCCGATTTGCGCAAACAAGTTGCCGAGACAGAACCTGCCCTGGAGGTAGAATTTGTTGGCATTCTCTCGGACGTGATTGGTGACCTAACAAGCTCGCCCGAGCCAATTGAGATCAAGCTGTTCAGTTCAGATGAGAATGCTTTGCACCAAAAGGCGGATGAAGTGGAAGAGGCGATCAAGAAGGTTCAAGGCGTCGTCGATACGAAGAACGGTGTAATCGTGAGTGGGCCGGCCCTCACCTTCAACATCGATCCGCAGCGTGCTTCAAGGTTTGGCGTCACGGCCACCGACGTGGCGAATACGATAACGACGGCAATGTCGGGCGACGCGGCTTCGTCGATTCTGCAGCAGGACCGGTTAATAGCAGTACGCGTCATCTTTCCTCCTGGAGCGCGCAAGTCGCTCGAAACAGTTCGTGCCTTGCGAGTTCGTTCCACATCCGGCGCGCTGTTTCGACTCGATCAGGTTGCCGACATCGAGTACGACAAGGGGCAGACCGAAATCGAGCGGGAAGGGTTGCGCGAGACAGTGGCGGTCAGCGGCCGCCTGGAAGGTAAAGATCTTGGTACCGCAATCGCGGAGATCCAGACTTTACTTTCCAGGGGCGTCAAACTTCCACCTGGTATGACAATCGAATATGGTGGACTATATCACGAGCAGCAGTCGAGCTTTGCCGAGCTGGCTCTTTCACTAGTGCTGGCTATAGTGCTCGTCTTTCTAACCCTGTTGATCGAGTTCCATTCGTTTGCACATCCGATATCGATTGTCACAGGAGCGGTGCTTGCTCTTGGGGGCGTGCTCCTTGGACTGTTTATCACAGGCACGACGCTGAACGTTGTTTCGCTAATGGGCATGATCATGGTCGTGGGTATCGTGGCGAAGAACGGCATTCTGATGCTGGATGCTGTAGAGGACCATCTGGCCGCTGGTGACACACTTCGCGAGGCGCTGCTGAGATCCGGACGCCGGCGCTTCCGGCCCGTCTTGATGACCTCGCTGGCCGCAATTCTGGGAATGCTGCCGCTCGCATTGGCGCTTGGTTCCGGCGCTGAACTCCTGCAGCCTCTGGCAATCGCCGTCATTGGCGGCTTGGCTGTTGCTCTGCTGCTCTCTCTTGTTGTGACACCGACGGTTTACGCGATGTTAAGTGGCGAACATCGGCAGTCCGAAGAAGAGGTCAAGCCATGAAGGGGCGACAACTAAACTCAGCGACATCTCAGGTCAGGATCTCCGCCCCAGCCCTGAAAGCCACTCACCACAAAACTAAATTACACAATCTCAGCCACCTCACAGGTAGGGAAGGTGGACCCTGTCCCCGCTCGAGTCTGAATGCCAGCCACCTTTCAAAAAACCACTCAGCTTCAGTCATCTCTCAGGTTAGTACGCGTCTGGTGTTGAGAGTGGAATGAAGTTGAATGGCTTTCAAACTTGGGCGGCAGGCGGGAAGGTCGAATGATTTACCCATTAACTCTAAAAGGAGGCGCTCATGAAATATCATTCGTTCTTATTACTCGTGTTCTGCGTCGTGACTGTTTCCGCAGTCGCTGCCGCGGGCTTTGTTAGTTCGGGGCCTGGTTATCACATTGCCAAGAAGACGGTGCTGGGTGGTGAAGGTGGTTGGGATTATTTGTATTGCGACAGCGCAGCCCGTCGTATCTACCTCTCACGATCGACTCACGTGATGGTTGTCGATGCCGATTCGTACGCCATCGTCGGTGATATTCCTAATACACCAGGCGTGCACGGCATCGCAATCGTTTCTGATCTTAACAAGGGCTTTATCAGCAATGGGCGTGATAACTCCGTCACGATCTTCGATCTAAAAACGTTAAAAGAAACTGGTAGAGTCGCTGTCGGGAAAAATCCGGATGCCATCATGTACGATCCTGCCTCAAAGAGAATCTTTACATTCAATGGCGGCAGTCAGGACACAACGGCGATCGATGCCAGCATGGGTAAAGTCGTCGGCACAGTCGCCCTCGGAGGCAAGCCCGAGTTTGCCGTGTCAGATGAGAAGGGCCACGTCTATGTAAATATCGAAGACAAGAGCGAAGTGGCGCAACTCGATGCCAACAAGCTCGCCGTTGATGCGCGCTGGTCACTGGCGCCCGGCGAAGAGCCTTCCGGGCTGGCAATCGACCGCAAGAATCACCGGCTCTTTTCCGTCTGCAGCAATAAGTTGATGGTGGTTTTGAATAGTGATAACGGCAAGGTCGTTACTACGTTGCCGACCGGCAGTGGCACCGACGCTGCCGCATTCGACCCCGACACGGGGTTTGCTTTTAGTTCGAATGGCGAAGGAACGCTAACAGTCGTGCACGAGGATTCACCGAACAAATTTACAGTGGCCGAAAGTGTTCCAACCCAGCGAGGCGCCAGAACCATGACTTTGGATCAAAAAACCCATCGCTTGTTTTCCGTTTCTGCAGAATATGGTCCAACACCAGCTCCTACGACCGAACGACCACGACCGAGAGCGCCTATGATACCGGGTACTTTTACGCTGCTGGTTCTGGAGAAATAACGACGCTGGGTAGTCGTTGCGAAAGACGGTAGCGGCGATTTCCATCTTTCATTTTCTCAAGTTTCGGAACCTATCTCCTTACGAGGTGGTTGTTTGCTGACTTGCGCGCGAGTCTGCACCAGCCGTGAGCAACAACTTCATCTCAACCGCGAGCCCGCCGCCGGGAGCATTAACCGCTTTAATCGTGCCTCCGTGCAGCCGCACTGCTCGCTCGGTGATAGCCAGACCTAGTCCGGTTCCACCGCCACTCTGGCGGTCGCGCGCATCTTCCGTGCGGTAGAAGGGGCGAAAGATTTTCTCGAGCGACTCTTCCGGCACACCCAGACCGTGATCGCGGACGCTGATGACCGCGAAGTTATCGCCTGCGCCATTCTGTCGCCGCAGTGCGACTTCCACTGCGGTTCCTTCTGGTGCGTAACGCAATCCGTTTCGTACAACATTCTCGATAGCGCTCCGCAGCAACTCTTCGACACCGGATATCGAACAGCTGTCGGCTGAGACTACCTGCACTTCACGGTTCATACTGCGTGCTTCAAAATCAGCGTCGTCGGCAACTTCGCGCAGCAGGGAGGTCAGGTCCACAACAGTTCTCTTGCGACCGTCCGTACCGCTTTCGAGTCGGGTCAGAATAAGCAACTGGCTGATCATTTCATTGAGGTTTTCCGACTCACGTTCAATGCGATCCAGTGCGCCGTTCGCCTCTGCACCAGAACGCTGCCGCGCCAGACCCAGCGCGACCCCCAGACGCGCCAGGGGAGAGCGCAACTCATGTGAGATGTCTCCAAGCAAACGATGCTGCACTCGCACCATCGATTCCAAACGTTCAGCCATTAAATCGAAGTCACGCCCCAGCTGACCTATCTCGTCGCGACGCCGGGATAACTTCGGAGTCACGCGAGCTCCGAGGTTCCCTTCCGCGAGCTCATTTGTCGTTGTGCGAAGTTTTAGAAGTGGAGTAGTGAGATACCAGGCCAGCCAGTAGCAGAAGAGACCGCCTATCAATAATACGGCCAGCAGTCTGAGACCCTGCGTGCGCAAGCTGACGTTATAAGGAGTGCGCGGAATGTGCGCTATATAGATGTAATGATGGCCCTGTGACGTAACAACAGGCTTTGCTACCAATGTATTCCGGCCAGCAAAATTGAATTCCGTATCACCGCTCTTGGCTGCTTTCGCGGCAAGCTCGCCAGCACCCGGAGGTGTCACTGTTCCCGACAATTCCTTTCCGTTGTCATCGAAGAAGACTGCCTTAGTGCCAGAAGATCTTTCAGCTTCCTGCAAGTAAGCGGCGAGGGCCGCAGATCCTCGCTGGTCGTACGTGTCTCCCGCCTTCTGGGCGTTTGGACCAACCATCGTCAGGTCGCGCCACGATCTGCCGGTAGGCGTTGGTCGTGTGAGTGCAACGGCGGCAAACAGGGCGACGTTGATCACGATCATAGCGAGCCAGAACCAGATGAAAATTTTTAGAAAAAGACTGCGCACAGGGAGTTTCATTCCGGTCTTTCCGATGCTGCGCCGTAAATGTAGCCAACGCCGCGAATAGTCTTGATTCTTTCCAGACCACCGACCTGATGGCCCAGCTTCTTGCGCAGGTTGCTGACGTGCATGTCTATGCTGCGATCGAAAGGCGAAAGTTCACGACCAAGCACTTCCTTCATCAAATCCTCTCGTTTGACAATCTGGCCTGCGAAACGGAGCAATATCTCAAGGAGGTCGTATTCGACTCCGGTGAGCTCGATGACTTCGCCTGACCGTTGCACGTTACGCGTGTTGCTGTCCATTTCGATGTCACCCACCACGAGCATTTCCCGGTTGACGGCAGCTGCCGCTTCAGTTGGCTGCGTGCGACGCAGCACGGCCCGTATGCGGGCCACCAGCTCGCGCGGGTTGAATGGTTTCGGCAGATAATCGTCGGCGCCAATCTCCAGCCCAACGATGCGATCTACATCGTCGCCACGGGCCGTCAGCATCAATATAGGAATACGTGATTTCGCCCTGATGCGACGAAGAACGTCGAAGCCGTTTGTGCCGGGCAGCATCACGTCCAGCACTACGAGCGCGTGCTCGGCGGAAAGGGCTCGGTCGATGCCGCGCTCTCCATTATGGATGGCTTCAACATCATAGCCTTCCGGCTGGAGATACTCTCCGACCAGCTCGCAAAGGCCGACGTCGTCGTCTATTACCAGCACTCGCTCCATCTTTTGTTCAAGATAATTGAAAGACATCTCGCAGTTCGAGGCAAGCCGCGCCGATCCTACAACATTGGCTATTTCCCCTCCGTAAAGAAGTGTCAATCGGTAATATGAGCAAACTGACAAAACTTTACAATGTATTGACAGACTCTTGACGGCGGTTTGGTTACAATTTCAGTCTGTGTGCCGGGACATGTGCCCACCTATGCGCGCTGGTTCAAGAAGCAGGCTGAAGGAGTTCTCCGAATGAAGAAGTTATTGTTAGTACTCGCCTTGTGCGTCAGTTCGGCGTTCGCACAGCAGCGCACGGGTACGTTAAGAGGACAGGTGTTTGACGAACTTGGCGGCGCGATTGTCGGCGCGAAAGTTACGGCGATTGATGCAAAGGGCGTGGAAAAAAACGTCGTGACAAATGATTCAGGCTCCTACACTATCAATGGGCTTGAGCCAGGCAAATATACCGTGCGTGCTTCAACAGCGGGATTCGGCATTTATGAAAACACTGGGGTCGACGTAGTTGCTGGGCGCAGCGAGACGCTCAATATCACCCTGAAAGTTGCGATCGAAGAGCAGAAGGTAACAGTTGCCAGCGATAATCCATCATTGAGCACCGAACCTGAGAACAACGCCGGCGCAGTTGTTTTGAAAGGCGCCGATATCGACGCGCTTCCCGACGATCCTGACGACCTCGCAGCTGCTCTGCAGGCGCTGGCTGGTCCATCGGCTGGACCAAATGGCGGACAGATCTTCATCGACGGATTCAGCAATGGGCGTTTGCCACCGCGGTCTTCCATTCGCGAAATTCGCATTAACTCAAATCCCTTCTCCGCTGAATATGATCGCTTAGGATTTGGCCGCATCGAAATCTTAACGAAGCCCGGCAGCGACAAGTTTCGGGGCTCCGCTTCGTTCGGGTACAACAACAATGTGTTCAATGCGCGAAATCCATACGCGTTAACCCGTCCGCCATACCAATCAAGGCAGTACGGCGGTAATTTTAGTGGACCAATAGTTAAGAAGAAGTCTTCGTTCTTTTTTGACTTTGAGAAGCGCGATATCAACGACCAGGCAATTATCAACGCCATCATTCTCGATCCCAAACTGAACATAGTTTCATTCGGCGAAACGGTTCCTACACCCTCCCGCCGGTTATCTGTGAATCCTCGCGTCGATTACCAGATCAACGCCCACAACACACTGGTCGCCCGCTATAGCTACGAACATACGAGCAGGATAACCGGTGTGGGTGGATTTAATCTTGACTCGCGAAAGTATTCGAACACCGGTAGCGAGCAGCAAATACAACTAACGGAAACTGCGATCGTCAATAAGACAGTGGTCAATGAGACGCGCTTTCAGTTTCGTCATGAGCCCACCGCCTCAATCGCCAATAACACGATTCCTACCATCAATGTTCTTGAGGCGTTCGTTGGCGGAGGTTCACAGGTTGGCCTGGCGTCCAACACTCAGAATTTTTGGGAACTGCAAAACAATACTTCAATGACGCTGGGGCGACACGCATTCAAGTTCGGCGTGCGCTTTCGCCACATAAGTATCCGCGACATATCGCCACAGGGTTTTGGTGGGACTTGGACATTCGGTGGTGGAATAGGTCCGGTGCTCGACGCCACCAATCAGGTAGTTGTCGATCCAAGCACAGGTCAGCCTGTGTTTACGCAGCTTACTAGTATTGAACGTTATCGACGCACATTGCTGTTTCAGGGGCTGGGCATGTCGGGACAGCAGGTCAGAGCGCTTGGTGGCGGTGCTACGCAGTTTTCAATTTCGGCGGGCAATCCACTTAGTACAGTAGGTCAGGTAGACTTCGGTGGCTTCGCTCAAGATGATTGGAAAGTGCGGCCTAACCTGACGCTGAACCTGGGTTTGCGTTACGAGAACCAGGACAATATCACCAGCAACATGAACTTTGCACCGCGAATTGGTTTTGCGTGGTCCCCAGGCGCCGCACAACAGTCGAAGATGGTAATTCGGGGTGGCTTTGGCGTGTTCTACGATCGCGTAAGCGAGAACCTTACATTGACGGCGGAACGTTTCAATGGAACCAATCAACAGCAATTCAGCGTCGTAGATAACAACATATTGAATCTGTTCCCCAACGTACCATCTGCCGCGAATCTTGCGGCTTTTGCCGCGCCCATCAGCACTTATCGACTTGCTGCCGACCTTCGGGCGCCTTACACAATTCAGTCGGTATTGAGTGTGGAACGACAGCTAACAAGAAGTTTCAAGCTGACCGCCAGTTTTATCAACGCGCGGTCACTCCACTTGTTGCGAGGGCATGCCATTAATGCTCCCTTGTCAGGAACATTCGTGCCGAGTATTCCCGGCAGCGGCATACGTCCACTAGGCGACATCGGCAACGTGTTCCAGTACGAATCAACTGGAAGGTCCACGCAGAACCAGTTTATCGTCCAACTCAATCACAGCCTGACCCGCACTGCGAGCATCAACGCCTTTTATGTGCTATCCAAGACAAACAGCGATACCGATGGCACAGGAACCTTTGCGGCAAATCCATACGACTTCAGTGGAGAGTATGGCAGATCGTCTCAGGATGTGAGGCATCGATTTGTAATGTTCGGTTCATTCCGCCTGCCCTGGGGCGTGAGCTTGAATCCCTTTATTATCGTTAGCTCCGGTGCTCCATTCAACATCACGCTGGGAAGAGATATTAATGGTGATACTTTGTACACGGAGCGTCCTTCCTTCGCTCCTACGGGTGCTGATTGCTCCGCAGTCAACATCAGGTGCACGCCATTTGGTAATTTCAATTTGACGCCGGCAGTCGGAGAGACGCTGATACCACGTAACTTTGGGCGTGGACCAAGCTCCCTGACAACGCGCGTGGGATTCAGTAAGACCTTCGGGTTCGGTAAAGAAACCAGCACGGCTCAAAATAACGGTCGGAGCGGTGATGGTGGAAGACGTGATGGTGGTGGTAGACCGGGAGGCGGTGGTCTGCCAGGTATGGTCGGCATGGGTGGCGGAAGACCTGGCGGTGGCGGCGGCGGTGATAGAGGTGGCTTTGGCGGCGGCGGTGGCGACCAGAGCAGGCGCTACAGCCTGACGTTTTCGATAAACGTTCAGAATGTGCTGAACCACACTAATCTCGGAAGACCGACGGGCAATCTCACTTCAAGTTTCTTTGGCAGGTCGAACAGCGGCAGTGGAAACTTCGGCGGCGGTGGTCTTGGCGGTCCATTCAATCGTCGCATTGATGCGCAAGTGCGCTTTAACTTCTAACGACCCGAGGGGCGTGTCCTAATTTTCTGTAAGGGCGTCCCTCCGTGGGCGCCCTTTTACGCGCGACTCAGGGCGCCCACGGAGGGACGCCCCTACAGTTTAGTTGATTGCTTGTCTCATGTCGCCCACGAACTTGTCCGTATTGGCAATACTGAAGAGCACGACCCTGATGGCCTCGTCAGGAAACCCGGACTCGAGTGTGAATGTATAGCCGGTGAAGATATCGCCGCTCTCATCCGCTCCCCAGTAGAGGAAGTTTTTGTCGCTGAGTCTTAGCAACTGTCTCATCAAGGCCTGACCGTCTCTCGCTTTGTCGACGTTTATGTAACTGTTTCTGTAATGAGGAAAAATTCGGAAACCAATCGTCGCGTTGTCAGTCACGCCTACAACAATTTCTAAATTGTCGCAGAAAGTAAGCCCGTCTTTCATAATGCCGACAAAATTAAAGGGCTGCTTCTCGCTTTGTCGGAAACTAGCCTTTACCTCAGGTCCTACTCGTTGCAAAAGTTGAGCCAATCTGTCTCTAGTTTTCTCGCGTGCGGTTGGAGCAGAACTCTGTTGAGAGTAAACGACAGGCGCGCTCGTTAGTAACAAAACGAATAGTGAGAAGCGGATGATCGGAATTCTGGGCATTGATTGGATCTCCTTCATACGACTTGGAATGATCGTAACGCGTTTTATGTGAAGTGGCTGGCAAAGTCAACTTATTTGCCAAGCCCTCACTCACTCCTTATAGTTGGCGTTTATAAGTGTGTGCCGAGAACAATAGCGCCATGATCATTTCTGAGCCATCACCAATTCGCGCCTCTCTTTCGCTGCAGCGCTGCATTGAACCAGGTTGTCGGGCAAGCTATGGGATCAATGAGCGACTCTACGTTTGTTCACACTGTGGTGGCTTGCTCGATGTCGAGCTTAGTGAAGAGCCAACCGGCGATGCAAAGTCGTTGCGCAGTTTGTGGAGTGAACGACGACGCTCGTTTGATATGCCCGATCTTAGCGGGGTTTGGCGCTTTCGAGAGCTACTTCCATTTGGCGACAATCCGCCGATCACTTCACTAGGGGAAGGAAATACGCCACTCTACGAAGGACCGCGTTCGGCTTCCTACTGCGGGCTCGATGCGCTCCAGCTTAAACATCAGGGATGCAATCCTACCGGCTCTTTCAAAGACACCGGCATGACGACCGCTGTGACGCAGGCGCGCCTTCTTGGTGTGCGTCTGCTTGTTTGCGCGAGTACTGGAAATACTTCAGCCAGCCTCGCCGCGTATGCCGCTCGCGCAGGACTTCTCTGCGCGATCATGGTGCCGGAGGGACAGGTAAGTCATGCCAAACTGGCACAGTCGTTAGACTACGGCGCAAAAGTGTTGGAGATCGAGGGAAACTTCGATACCTGCATGCGCGCGATGCGCGACCTTGCCCAGGATGAATCTATCTACCTCGTCAACTCAATTAACCCTTTTCGTATTGAAGGTCAAAAGACCGTGGCCGCAGAACTTGCGGAACAACTTGAGTGGCGAGTGCCAGACCACCTTGTGGTGCCTGGCGGAAATCTCGGCAATAGCTCAGCTTTTGGCAAAGGTTTTCATGAGTTGCTCAAACTCGGTCTGATTGATCGAATGCCACGCATTACGATCGTGCAGGCCTTGGGTGCTGCTCCCTTTGCCAATCTCTTCCTGCAGTATGAACGGGATCTGACTAAAGAAGACCTGTCTTTCGCTATTGTAAATTTGGACGACCCACATACGTTGGCTTCCGCGATCAAAATAGGCGCTCCCGTTTCCTGGAAAAAGGCGTGGCGGGCACTGCGTTGGACGGGCGGGCAGGTCTTGACTGTAAGCGAGCAGGAGATCGCTGACGCAAAGGCGATCGTTGGCCGCGACGGAATTGGTTGTGAGCCGGCCTCCGCCACAACGGTCGCCGGCATCAAGAAGCTTGTTGCCCAGGGAGCAATCAAGCGCGACGAGCATGTGGTGGCTGTGTTGACTGGTCATCTTTTAAAAGACACTGACTACGTCATTAAGTACCACAGCGAGCAGCTTAGCATTCCCTGGGAGAGCATTCCTGAAGACGAGCAGCGCATCGTGGGCCACTTCAGCAACCAGCCAGAGAAGGTTGCAGCATCCCAGAGTGCGATCAGGAAAGTTCTTGACCGCATGACGAAACAATCATGAACCACCAGAGCACACGGCTTAGATGACGACCGTTAAAACCAGCAGCGAAACTACGCGCACAACTTCTTCGTCTTTTGAAGTGCGTCTTCCCGCTTCTACTTCGAATCTGGGATCGGGCTTTGATTGCTTTGGGCTAGCCTTGCATCTCTATCTCACAATCCGCGCCACTGTAGTGCCGAAATCTTCCGTCAAATGCCGAGTACGCACCACCGGCACAAGAGAAAGCTCACTGCTGCCTCGTACTGCCGAGAATCTGATTTATCGCGCCATGGTCCACGTTGCCAAACACGAAGGCGTGGAAATGCCACGCATCGATTTGGTGGTTCAAAACCAGATTCCCATAGGTCGAGGTTTAGGAAGCAGCGCCGCGGCAATCGTCGGTGGCATCAAGTTGTTTGGTCTGATCTGCAATATCGACCTTCCGGACTCGAAGATCCTGGATTACGCAACAGAGTTGGAGGGTCATCCTGACAATGTGGGGCCGGCCCTTGCGGGTGGATTTGTGGTTTCCTGTGTTCGGGAACAGGAAGTTGTTCTGGTAAAAAGACCCTGGCCTGCCGAGATCAAGGTCATAGTAGTCTCGCCTCAAACACAGCTTGAAACAAAACGGGCGCGAGCGGCCCTACCACCTTTGGTTGACCGAGCTGACGCCGTATACAACTTACAGCGCAGCGCCTTATTCGTTGCCGCACTGGCGGAAGGTCGTTACGACCTTCTATGGGAAGGAATGCAGGATCGACTGCATCAAGATGAGCGGCGCTCGCTCGTGCCAGGATTGGCAGAGGCACTGGCAGTTGGAGTAATGCCTGGTCTTCTCGGTGTTGCTTTGAGCGGCGCTGGTCCGAGCGTGCTCGCTTTGGCACAAGACAATTTTGAGGAGATAGGTCTAAAGATAGCAAGCTGTTTCGATCAGCATAAAATTAAATCCTCGGTGCGCGTCCTTGAAGTGGACAACAACGGCTGTCAGGTTCTGCTACGGTAAGAAAACTTTTCAGTCCACATCTGACTCAGAAAGCAAGAACTCAAGCGCTGGTAGTATAGAGCTCACGGGTGAGTAGTTCCTTCAAGCCAATCTTTTTGCCAAACGGAAGATCGGGTAACTCACGGCTAAGAGAATAAGTGCGTAGACGCTGTTGCGAGTGTCGCTTGCGACTGCTCCTGCCAGGAACAGTACTGAGCCCACCAAAGCCAGCGCGGTGGTCCACGGGTAACCCCAGGCGCGGTAAGGTCGTGCTCTTTCCGGTTCACGGCGCCGCAAGACAAACACCGAAAGGAACGACAAAGCGTAGTTGGCCACGAAAAAGAATGCGAGGACCGTAATCACCTTCTCGAAAGTCTGGCCGAAAGCAATGAACAGGACCGCGACCATAGCACTGAACAACAGCGCCACCTCGGGCGTACCACCAGCATTTACCGTGGCCGCGCTTCTCGCGAAAAGTCCATCGCGGCTCATGGCAAAAAGCACTCGCGTGGCCATCAGGTGGTAGGCATTGATCGCGCTGAGCATCGACAGGATCGTCAACGAGAGAAAGATAGTGTCACCGTGCCGGCCAAATATCACTTGCGCGGCTGCGCCGATGGCAAATTCCTTTCCAGCAATCTCTGAGACTGGCAAAACATAAAGCAGCGCCAGATTCACGAACAGGTAAATGGCTATGATTAAAAAAACTCCCCCAAACAACGATCGAGGAATATCCTTACCCGGGTCTTTTACCTCTTCCGAAAAATAAACCGCACCTGACCAACCGTCATAAGTGAAGATTACGGCCTGCAACGATAATACAAACGCTGCCACCAGGCCGAGACCGCTGGGCATAGGGACTGTGGAATCACTGGCTATCCCGCGCCCTAAAGCAAAGGCCGCAATGATCAGCGCGACAAATGCCAGCGCCTTAATCAGACTGGTGACGTTCTGCACGCCGCTGCCAACAACAATGCCTCGCCACTGAAGAACGGCAAACAGGCTAATAACGATCGCGCTGAGAAGTGTTTGGTGAGGGCGAAGACTGGGGAAAAGGGCAGCAGAAAACTCTCCGATAACAATGCCTACTGCAGCAGCGCTGCCACAGGTCGAAATCCAGTCGCTCCAGCCGACAAGGAATCCCGCGTATTCTCCGAGCGCATGGCGAACGAATACGTATTGGCCACCGGAACGGGGGAGCAGCGTTCCCAGCTCAGCAATCTGCACAGCACCCAGTAAGGCATAGAGTCCGCCCACGACCCAGACAGCAAGGAACCACCAGACGTTTGGGAGACTTGAGGCGATCTGGCCCTGAGTGCGAAATACTCCCGAGCCAATTGTATTGCCAATGATAACAGCAAGTCCGAAGCCGAAACCGAGTACGCGCAAGAGATGTCCGCGCTGTTTCGCGGGGTGATTGATAACAACTCCAGTTGCGTCTTCCAGAATGGTTACCTCAAGTGAGAAACGAAACTAACACAAAGGACGCCGAGCGCGGGTAGACAAAGTCAGAACCGGGAGCGGTAGCGACCGGGTCGAAACGCATACGCAATCGTTTCGTTTAATAAGGCCAGATTTCGTAATGACCGGCGTAGTCGAGCATCTCGGAAACGACCC
>Ga0070708_100001339_pt1 | contig 18832 bp, 17 predicted proteins | sample KBSK5503metaG_FD_65469 | JGI IMG/M metagenome (GOLD analysis project Ga0070708, IMG submission 65469) | Corn, switchgrass and miscanthus rhizosphere microbial communities from Kellogg Biological Station, Michigan, USA - KBS K5-50-3 metaG | ecosystem: Host-associated > Plants > Roots >... | reverse complement strand
CGGATCTTCGGCTTCACCGAGGTGGCCCCGCAGCTGCGCGCGGTGTTCAATGCGCTCTTTCTCTGGGACATCCACTGGTTCTTCCGGCTGGAGGGCTGGCGCATCGAGCTCGGTGGCCGGGTGCGAAGGTGGTTCGATTCGCTCGCGCAGCTCGAATCCCTCTGCAGCCTGGCCGCGCTGGCCCACGACCGGCCGCAGTTCACCTTCCCCGAGCTGGTGGCCGACGGCCCGGTCTTCGTCGCCGGAGGGCTCGGCCACCCTCTCCTCGACAAACCGGTCCGCAACGACGTCGAGATTCCCGGTCCCCAGCATGCGCTGATCATCACCGGGTCGAACATGTCCGGGAAGAGCACGCTGCTGCGGGCGATCGGGACCAACGCCGTGCTGGCGCTGACCGGCGCTCCCGTCTGCGCCCGATCGCTCAAGATTTCGGGCCTTGAGATCTTCACCAGCATGCGGGTGCGCGACTCGCTCGAGCTCGGGGTCTCGCATTTCTATGCCGAGGTCCAGCGGATCAAGGCGGTGCTCGACGCCGCGGCGGCGGCGAACGGCCGGGCCCTCTTCCTGCTCGACGAAATCCTCTGGGGCACCAACACGCGGGAGCGGCAGATCGCCTCGCGCGAGGTGCTGCGCCTCCTGCTCAAGACCGGCGCCTCCGGGGCGGTGAGCACCCACGACCTGTCGCTCGCGTCCCTGGAGCAGGAGCTGGGCGGCCGGGTGAAGAACTTCCACTTCAAGGATCTGCTCGTCGACGGCAGGATGACCTTCGATTACCGGCTCCGCGATGGAGTGCTGGACACCACCAACGCCCTGCGCCTGCTTCGCCTGATGGGAATCGCGATCGAGGAAAAGGAGCCGCGGTAGACCGCGGCCTGCCGCGCTGCATCCGCGCCGGCTAGCGATGGGCGGTCGCCGACCGCAACGCGTCGAGCGTCTCCTCGGGCTCCGGCCGCGTCGTGTAGTCGGGATCGCTCTGGACGCTGCGGATGATGCCCTGCGGATCGATGATGAAACGCGAGGGAATCGGCACCGTCCAGGAGTCATCTCCGTTGAAGCCGGGCAGATCGAGCGGGAAGGCGCGATACACCTCCCGCAAGTATTCCGGCAACTGCCAGCGGATCCCGAATTGCTCGGCCAGCTCGTTCCTCCGGTCGGTCAGGATTTCGAAGGTCAGGTTGCGGCGATGGATGAGCTCCCGGCTGTGCTCCGGCAATTGGGGCGAGATCGCGATCAGGTTCGCGCCGAGCGCGTTGATCTCGGGGAGTACCTTCTGCAGAGCTACCAGCTCCGCGTTGCAGTAGGGTCACCAGCGGCCGCGGTAGAAACTGATCGCCAGGGGCCCCTTCGCGAGCAACGCCTTCGAATCGACGATCTGCTCGCTCGCGTTGGGGAGCGCGAATGAGGGGGCCTTGTCGCCGACCTCGAGGATCCGCTCCAAGGCTCCCGAGCGGCGAAGCTCGTCCACCGCGCGGTGCATCTTCTCCACCACCTCGGGAGATCGGCGGGATTCCCCTTTCAGGCGCAGGGCGTTGAGCTCTTCTTTCAAGGTCATGACCAGAGGCTCCGCTGTCCGGGGCTTCCACATCCCCAGACGAGAGTGTCCATGCCTGCGATTACGCGCACCCTCGCGCCAGGTTACTTCTGTCTCAAGTATTGGTCCGTTCCGTCGAGCCAGTCCTGCCGGGGCGGGTCGAAGATGTCGACATCGAGCGTATCCTCGAGCGCCTCGGCCCCGTGCGGCAGATTCCCGGGGATGTGGAGGACCTCGCCGGCCCGCACGTCGATCTGCTGCTCGCCCTCGGCTCCGAGGGTGAAACGCAGCGCGCCCTGGAGCACGTAGGTGATCTGCTCGTTGTGGTGCTTGTGCCGCGGAACGACGCAGCCCTTCTGCAGATAAATGTGGGCGATCATCATCCGATCGCCGGTGATCATCCGCCGGTCGAGCTTCTCGGACAGGTGCTCTTTGGGGATTGATTCCCAGCGGTGCAGCTTCGCTTTGCTTGGCTCCGGCATCGCCTTGCTCCCTTCGACATTCAAGAGCGGCGAAGATAGGGGCATGGCGCCCCTGAATCAAATGCGCGCTTAGAACTTGACCCAAAGACCCGCGCCGACGCCGAATTGCGTCGGGGAGCTGAACGCCGACACGTTGTCGCCGAACAAGGGAAAGTCGGCCGTCGCCTCGAGGTAGAGCGCGGCCAGAGGGATGCCGATCTTCAGACCTCCACCCAGGCGGAGGTTCATGTAGCGATAGTCGGGCTCGAGGTGGACCGGAAGCGCGGCGCGCACGAAGAGAGGCAGCGGTTGAGCATCGAAGGTCACGTTTGGACCGAGGAAGGTACCCGTCCTTGAGTAGCCGTTACCCGTCGCCGCAAAACCCTCTCTAAACTCGACTCCAACGCCGATGTTTCCAATCGGATAATACTCGAGCAATGCGTTGATCGCAGGCTGCCACGTATCACCGATGGAAAACCAGCCACTGCGCCCACCGCTGTCCACATGCGTATAAATCGGGTTTTCCAGACCGAGCCTCAATCCAATTTCCGCGTGCGATACGGCAGGCACGCAGAGCACGGCAATCCCCGCAATCAGCGTCAGCTTCTTCATCGTTGACTTTCCTTCCGGCCCTACCCGGCAGCCTAACTCGTTTGCGGTTGGAGATAGGCATGCCCGCGGAACTGAGCAAGATTTCGGAAATTCCGGTGTGATACAGGTGTCCGCCCCGGTACACTGGCGGGGGAATTTCACTACAGACGGCCGCCTGCTTGAACGCGGGACGGCGTTTCAGGCCCTTGAGGCCGGCTTGGGGCCCGCCCTCAAGCGGCTGCGCAACCGGCCGGCGTCGAATGGCCGGGGCGCCGCGGTCTGGATGAAATTGAGGAGGATCGCCGCGAACCGCTCCGGGTCATCGAGGTACGGGAAGTGACCCACGCCGGGGAAGATCTCCAGCTGGCTTCCCGGCATCTTCTGATGGGCCCGGTGAGCGTGACTGACGGGGATGAGCGGATCTTTTTCGCCCCAGACGATCATCGTCGGGATTTCGGCGGCGAGGTACAGCTTGTCATTGGCGCTCACGCGCTGCCCGCCGACGTCGATGATCCCACGCACCGTCTGGAGGAAGGCCCGGCGGGCCTCGGGGTTTTCGAGCGCGACGAAGCTGCGCCAGGTCTCGCCGATGTCGTTGCTCGCCCGAAAACCGAGCTTGCCCATCGTCTTCACCAGTGTCCCGATGCTGCGGGCGCCCCCGACGCTGAGCCAGGGCAGAACCACGTCGGCGCCGTGCAGCGCAGCGGCGCGCAGGAGCGGATGAACCTCCCGGCCCAGGCCGCCGCTGGAGACGAGGACCAGCCGCTCGACGCGCTCGGGGAATTGATAGCTGAACTGCAACGCCACGCCGCCGCCGAGGGAATGGCCGACCAGGGTACAGCGGTCCTGGCCGAGCGCTTCGAGCAGATCGCGGAGCAGATTCGCGTAGGCGCCGAGGGAATAGTCGCCCGGCGGCTTGGCGGAAGCGCCGTGACCCAACAGATCGGGAGCGATCACCGTGCGTTGCCCGATCAGCCGCGGGATCACCTTTGCCCAGGTCTCGGAGCTCGAGGCGATTCCGTGGAGCAGGACCACCGGAGGGCCGCTGCCTTCCATCAGATAGCTGTACCGCTGGCCGTGAAGCTCGATCTCCCGGCGTTTGACGGCGGATCCTCGTGGGGAGATGTTTTTCATACCCTTTTCCATCGCAAGACAGTGACAGGCAAGACGCCGCCGCGCAAATGATCGTAGCGGCAAAGCAAGTCTATTGCTCGCCTCCCGTCGTGGATCATAGGCTCAAGCCGTGTTCCGCGACGCAGTCGCCTCAGTCGGAGAAGTGGGCCGCTCCCCGGCGCGCAGAGACGGCTCCGAAAAAGTCACCGGCCGGGCCCTTTACCTGGATGACATCCAGTTTCCGGGTCAATGGTGGGGGCGCACCGTGCGCTCCCGGGTCGCCCATGGCGTGATCAAGAGCGTCCGGCTCGATCCCGCGTTCGACTGGAGGGGAATCGTCTGTGTCACCGCGCGGGACATTCCCGGCGAGAACGTGGTCCATCTGATCGAGGACGATCAGCCCTGCCTCGCCGACGGGAGGGTGCGGCATTGCGAGGAGCCGATCGCCCTTCTCGCCTCGAACGACCGCGAGCGACTCGAGGAGGCGGTCGAGCACGTGCGCGTGGAGATCGAAGCGCTGGAGCCGGTGCTCGACCCTTTGAAATCATCGCGCGTATTCAAGGAGCTTCTGATCGAGCGCAACGTCGAGGCGCTCCCCGCCGTCTTCGCCAGCGCTGATCGGGTCATCGAAGGGACGTATCTCGTCGGGCACCAGGAGCAGATGTACATCGAGCCCAATGCCGTCTGCGCCACCCCCGGCGAAGACGGCGCGATGACCCTCCACGGCTCGATGCAGTGCCCGTTCTACGTCCATCGCGCGCTGCAGCGGTTGCTCCGCCTGGACGAGCGGAAGATCGCGGTAATCCAGACGGTCACGGGCGGCGGCTTCGGCGGCAAGGAGGAGTACCCGTCGATGATCGCCTGCCATGCGGCGCTGCTGGCGCGCAAGGCCGGCCACCCGGTGAAGATGGTCTATCGGCGGGACGAGGACGTCGCCGCCACCACCAAACGCCACCCGGCGATCGTGAAGCACAAGACCGCGGTCGCCCGCGATGGCGCGCTGCTCGGCTGCGAAATCGAGATCGTGATGGACGGGGGGGCCTACTGCACGCTCTCGCCGGTGGTGGCCTCGCGCGGGGTGCTGCACGCCGGGGGCGCCTACCGTTGGCCGGCATGTCGGATCGCGGGCCGGGTGGTGGCGACCCATACGCCGCCCAACGGGGCATTCAGGGGATTTGGCGTTCCCCAGACCATCTTCGCGATGGAAGCGCAGATGGAGAGGATCGCCGCCGAGCTGGGGATCGACCCGTTGAAGCTTCGGCAGAAGAACGCCTACGTCCTCGGAGACCAGACGCCCACCGGGCAGACGTTGAATTGGTCGGTGGCGGCCCAGGAGGTGCTCGACGCGGCGGCAGCCCGCAGTCAATTCGCGGAGAAGAGCGCGCGCTTCTCGGCCGCGAAAAACGGTCGACGGCGCCGGGGCATCGGGCTCTCCCTGGCGCTGCACGGGGCCGGCTTCACCGGGGCGGGCGAGGTCAAGCTCAAGTCGCGCGCGGGTGTGGAGCTTACCGCTCGCGGCGCGCGGGTGCTCTCCAGCTCCACCGACATCGGCCAGGGGACGATCACCATCTTCGCCCAGATGGCCGCCGACGCGCTCGGGGTTTCGATGGACGACGTGGAGGTGGCCGCGCCGGACAGCTCTCGCCTGCCGGACAGCGGCCCCACGGTGGCGAGCCGGACCTGCATGGTGGTCGGCGGCACGATCGAGAAGGCGGCCCGGCAGATGGGACGGGTCCTGAGCGCCTACGCCGCCGGCTGTTACGGGGTTCCGGAGGGGAGCGTCTCCTGCCGCGGCGGCGTGTTTTTCGACGGCAGCCGGGCGCTGGCTCCATTCGCGACGATCGCCGAGCGCTATCTGCGCGACCTCGGGGAGCTGAGAGTGATCGAGCAGTACGCCCAGCCACCAGGAATCGAATGGGACGAACAAAACTACCGGGGCGATGCCTATGTCTGTTTTGGCTGGGCCGCCACCGCAGTGGAGGTCACGGTCGATCTCGATACGGGCGAGGTCCAGGTCGATCGGGTGGTGCAGGCGTGCGACGTGGGGAAGGCGATCCACCCCATCCTTTGCGCGGGGCAAATCGAAGGCGGGGTGGTGCAGGCCCTGGGTTATGCGCTCCTCGAGGAATTGGTGCTCAAGGACGGGCGGGTGGTGAACTCGCGGATGCAGAACTACGTCATCCCGACCTCGCTCGATGCGCCGGCGATCGAAGCCATCTTGATCGAAAACCCCTACCCCCACGGCCCCCAGGGCGCGAAGGGGCTGGGAGAGCTGCCGATGGATGGCCCGGCGCCGGCGGTCGCCGCGGCGATCTTCAATGCGACGGGAGCTCTCGTCCCCCAGCTGCCGATCACCCCGGAGCGACTCCTGTCCATGCTCGAGGCCCGGAAGTGAAGCTCTCCTTGACGGTCAACGGGCAGCCGCGCAGCGCCGAGGTTCCTCCGCTCAAACGGCTGCTCGACGTCCTGCGCGAAGATCTCGCGTTGACCGGGACCAAGGAGGGGTGCGGCGAAGGAGAGTGCGGGGCCTGCTCGGTGTTGCTCGACGGAGAGCTGGTCAACTCCTGCCTGGTGCCGGCCTGCCAAGCCGCGCAGGCAGAGGTCGCCACCATCGAGGGCCTTTGCAATCCGGATGGGCAACCGGGCCCGCTGCAGCGGACGTTTCTGGAGTGCGGCGCCGCCCAGTGCGGGATCTGCACCCCGGGGATGATCGTCGCCGCGCACTGTTTCTTGAAGACCGATGAACCCGCGAGCGAGCAGCGCATCCGCGAAGCGCTGGCGGGCAATCTCTGCCGCTGCACCGGCTACCAGAAAATCGTCGATGCGGTGCGCCTCGAGGCAAGGGCGGCCCGGTGATTCTCTCCGGCATCCAGGTGAACACCGTCTCCACGCTCGCCGAAGCGTATGCGCTGCTGGCAAAGAGTCCGCCCGGCCTGCGCGTCCTCGCCGGCGGGACGGACTTCATGGTGCAGCTCAATGCGCGCACCGGGGTCGACTCGCTGGGTCAGGTGCTCGACATCTGGAATCTTCGCGAGCTGCGCGGCGTCGAGTGCACGGACGGGCTTTCGATCGGCGCCCTGACCACCTATTCGGATCTGATCCGATCCCCGCTCGTCCGCGAGCTGTATCCCGCGCTCTGCGACGTGGCCCGCGAGGTGGGGGCCTGGGCGATCCAGAACCGGGGAACGCTGGGGGGCAACGTGTGCAATGCCTCGCCCGCCGGCGACACGCTTCCCGTCTTGCTCGCGGCGGACGCGCGGTTCGTCCTCGGCGGACCGCGGGGGGAGCGCGTGGTCCCCGCGTCCGAATTCTTCCTCGGTTACCGGAAGACGGCGCTGGCGAAGGACGAGCTGTTCTTGCGCGCGGAGCTTCCTCTTCCCAGCCCGCGCCAGAGGCTCGTCTACCGCAAGGTCGGCACGCGCCGGGCGCAATCGATCTCCCGGACGATTCTCGCCGTTCGCGCCAGCCCGGATGGCGCGGTGCTCTCCGAGGTCCGGGTGGCGGCCGGTTGCGTGGCGCCGATTCCGATCCGCTGCCGGGTCACCGAGTCGGTGCTCGAAGGAGAGGGGCTCGACGATCGGTTGGTGGCTGCGGCGAGGAACGCGCTGAACGCGGACATCCAGCCGATCGGCGATGTCCGGGGTTCGGCGGAGTATCGCCGCCGCGCCAGCGCGAACGTCCTCGAGCAGCTCTTGCGGGGACTGGCCGGATCGGCCTGAGATGGAGGCGAGCGTCAACGAATGGCTCAACCTCCTCGTCCGTTGGACGCACGTCTTTGCCGGGATCCTCTGGATCGGCCAGACCTTCTTGTTCAGTTGGCTCGACAAGCGCCTCGAGGAAGTGACCCGGACCAATCCCTCGGCTCAGGTGTGGATGGTCCACAGCGGCGGCTTCTATCTGGTGGGAAGGCAGAAGATGCCGGAGCTGCTTCCGCAGAAGCTGCACTGGTTCAAGTGGGAGGCAGCCTCCACCTGGCTCAGCGGGTTGATGCTGCTGATTCTCGTCTACTACGCGGGCGGCCTGATGGTGGACGATGCCGTCTCGCAGATCGGCACCGGGCCGGCCATCGCGCTGGGACTTGCCCTGCTCCCTCTGGCTTGGCTGGCCTATGACTCCCTCTGGAGATCGCCGTTGAGCCGGTATCCGGTCGCCGCCGCGTCGGTTTCATTCCTGCTCCTGCTCGCCCTGGCCTTCGGGCTGACCCACCTCTTCAGCGGCCGCGCCGCCTATATCCACGTGGGAGCGGTGATGGGCACCCTGATGGCGGCGAACGTCTGGCTGAGGATCCTGCCCGCGCAGCGGCGGATGGTCGCCGCGATCAGCCAGAAAATCGCCCCCGACGGCGCGCTGGCGGCCCGGTCCAAGGCGCGCTCGAAGCACAACACCTATCTGGTCGTGCCCCTGGTGTTCATCATGATCAGCAATCACTTCCCGAGCGCCACCTACGGCAACGAGTACAATTGGGCGATTCTCGGCTTCCTGGTGTTGGTAGGCTGGGGAGCGGCCAAAGTGCTCAGAGGCTAAACGGCGGCGCCCGCGATGCGACCCCATTCCAGAATCGGTTGGCGAGGGATACGACGGTGACGCGGGCCCTGAAGGGCGTGGACTGGATCCTCCGCAGCCGGAGGGTGGTGACGCCCCAGGGAGAGATCGACGCCGGGGTGGCCATCAAGGGCGAGACGATCGCCGCCGTCGTCGCTCCGGAGCAGATCCCCTCCGGGTACCCGCTGGTCGATGTGGGGACCGCCGTGGTCTCGCCCGGTCTGATCGACACCCACGTGCACGTTAACGAGCCGGGCCGCACCGACTGGGAGGGCTTCGAGACGGCGACCCGCGCCGCGGCGGCGGGAGGGATCACCACCATCGTCGACATGCCGCTCAACAGTCAGCCGGTGACCACCAGCGCGGCCGCGTTGGAGACGAAGGTTCAGGCGACGAGCGGCAAGCTCTGGGTGGACTGCGGATTCTGGGGTGGCCTCGTTCCGTCCAATGCCGAATCGCTCGGCGGCCTTCTCGATGCCGGCGTGGCCGGGGTCAAGGCCTTCCTGATTCACTCGGGGATCGACGATTTCCCGATGGCCGGCGAGGCCGACCTTCGCCGGGGCATGCCGCTGCTGGCGCGGCGGCGGCTGCCGCTTCTGGTGCACGCCGAGGTCGCAATGCCTGACGGCGTCCCCGGCCAGCCCGGCGAGCCCCGGCGGTACTCGACCTATCTGGCCTCCCGGCCACCCCGGATGGAGCTCGAGGCGGTCGAGCGGATGGTGCGCCTGTGTCGCGAGCTCCGCTGCCCGGTCCACGTCGTCCATCTTTCCGCTGCCGGGGCGCTCGAGGCGACGTCGCGCGCCCGGGCCGAAGGCCTCCCGTTCTCGGTCGAGACCTGCCCGCACTACCTGACCCTGGCCGCGGAAGAAGTCCCCGACGGCCGGACCGAGTTCAAGTGCGCTCCGCCGATCCGGGAGAAATCGAACCAGGAGAAGCTCTGGGAGGGGCTGGCGGCGGGGAGGATCGACTCCGTGGTGAGCGATCACTCGCCCTGCCTTCCCGCGATGAAGCTCCCGGAAGCGGGAGATTTCGTCAACGCGTGGGGCGGCGTCTCGTCGCTGCAATTCGCCCTGCCGCTCGTCTGGACGGCCGCTCAAAGGCGCGGCTTCGGGCCGGAGCAACTCGCTGGTTGGATGTCCGCCGCCCCGGCCAGGCTGGCGGGCTTTGAACGATGCAAGGGATCCATCGCGCCCGGCCAGGATGCGGACCTCGTCGTGTGGGATCCGGAGGCGCAGTTCACTCTCTTGCCGGAGATGATCCACCACCGCCATCCGGTCACTCCGTATCTGGGAAAGTCGCTGCGCGGCGTGGTGGAAATGACGTTCCTCCGCGGGCGGATGATCTACGATCGCGGAGAGTACTCGGGGGCGCCGTCGGGACAGCCCCTGCTCAGAGGGCTGGGGCGCCTCGCGGAGAAGACCGGTGGCTGAATTCGAGCAGGCGGTGGACCTCGCAGCGGAGCGGCTCGGCGGCGCGGTGCTCTGGGCCACCGACGACTTCTTCGCACCCAAGGAGAATCTGCTGAAGCCGGGCCGAGGCACGTTCGTCCCGGACAAGTACACCGAGCGCGGAAAATGGATGGACGGCTGGGAATCGCGCCGGCGGCGAACGCCGGGCCACGACTTTTGCGTCATCCACCTGGGACTTCCCGGAGTGATCCGCGGCGTCGACATCGACACCAATCACTTCATCGGGAATGCGCCCCAGGCCGCTTCGTTGGAAGCGTGCCGGCTGAAGGGGTACCACCCGGCGCAGAGCCTTCTGGGAAACGACGTCTCCTGGACGGAGATCCTCCCCTCCTCGCCGCTCAAGCCGGGTAGCCAGAACACGATCCCCGTCTCCAGCCCGGCGACCTGGTCCCATCTTCGCCTCCACATCTATCCCGACGGCGGCGTCGCCCGCTTCCGCGCCTATGGCGAGGTGGTGCCCGATTGGGATCAGATCCTCGGGGACTGCCGGGTGATCGACCTCGCCGCCGTCGAGAACGCGGGGACGGTGTTGTCCGCCAGCGACGAGTTCTTCTCGGATCGGCGCAACCTGATCCTCCCGGGGCGTTCGCAGAACATGGGCGACGGCTGGGAGACCCGGCGGCGCCGGGGCCCCGGCAACGATTGGGTCATCCTCAAGCTCGGACGGCCGGGAACGCTCACCCGCATCGAGGTGGACACCACCCACTTCAAGGGGAACTTTCCGGAGAGCTGCTCTCTCGAGGGCTGCCTGGCGACGGGCGAGAGCCTGGGCTCGCAGGAGATCTGGAAGCAGATTCTGCCCCGGACCAAGCTCGAAGCCCACGCGCAGCATCGCTTCGCCCGGGAGATCGTCGAAGTGGGCCCCATCTCGCACGCCCGGCTCAACATCTATCCAGACGGAGGCATTGCCCGCCTGCGGCTGTTCGGCGAGCCTTTGCCCGTCCCATGAAGGAGCCGCGCGCCCCCCAGCTTGACGCTTTCAATCGCGACCCGAAAATCGCGCGGCAGAATTTGATCCATTGCTGCGGAAGCACCCGCTGGGTCGATGCGATGGTCGCCCGCGTCCCGTTCGAGAGCCCTAAGCACCTCTATGACTGCGCGAGCGATTGCTGGCGGACGCTGCGCCGCGACGACTGGATGGAAGCATTTTCGCGCCATCCCCGCATCGGCGAGGCCCCCGGAAAGCGCCCGCTGGATGCGGCCGAGCGCGACTGGGCGGAGAAGGAACAATCCGGAGCGGCGGCGGCAGGCGACCCGGTTCGCGCCGCGCTCGCCGAGGGAAACCGCGAGTACGAAGCCAGGTTCGGCCATGTGTTCATCGTTTGCGCCACGGGCAAGAGCGGCGAGGAGATGTTGAGCCTGCTCCGCATGCGCCTGAAGAACGAGCCCGAGGCCGAGCTCGCCGTCGCCGCCGCCGAACAGGAAAAAATCACCCGGATTCGACTGGAGAGGCTGCTCTTCCCATGAGCCAGATCACCACCCACGTGCTGGACCTCGCCCTGGGCAAACCCGCCGCGGGGGTCGCGGTCGCTTTAGAAATGCGAGTGTCGGACGACCACTGGCAGGCGCTCGGCCGGGGAAAGACAGACGCGGATGGGCGACTTAGCACCCTGCTTCCCGCGAGCCACCCTCTGGCCGCTGGCGTCTACCGATTGGTCTTCGATCCGGCGCCGTACTATCGGACCGTGGGACGGAAGTGTTTTTTCCCGACCGTTCCGATCGTCTTCACGGTGGAGGATCCATCGGAGCGATTCCACGTTCCGCTGTTGATCAGCCCTTACGGGTATTCCACCTATCGCGGAAGCTAAGCCCAAGATGCAAGCAGAGATTCGGACGGACGGCGAGCGCCCACCTGGAGCGCTAACCAAGTCGACCTCCATAATTTCGATCGCGTGCAAGATTGCCTTCGGCTAACCACGCGGCCTCAGATCGCTTCGTTCGGTGCGCTAGGACCGGCTCCGGCGGCCGGCGAGGATCTTCGCGAACGATCGCGTGCGCAGCTCCTCGTGGGTGAGCCCGCTCATCCGCTGCGCCTCCTCCGCGGTGATCGCGCCGCAATTGATCGCCCGAAGAAAGTAGTTGAGCAGCCCCTGACCGGTGGCGGCATCGTCGAAGACGTCTCCGAGCAGGGTCGCCTGCGCCGCCTTGTCGACGAAGGTCTTCAGCCTTCGACTGGCGGAGTCGAGACCCTGCAGGAAAAACGTGTAGACGGCGGCGTAGCGGACCGGAAGCTGCGCCGGGTGCAGATCCCAGCCCTGATAAAAGCCGTTCACCAGCGAATGTTGAATGTCCTGGTAGGACATCCTCCAGGCGCGGTGCACCACGCTCCGGTTTTCCCGGCGTTGCTCTTCGCTCAGGTGGGACCCGCCGCTGGTCGTCCGGTGAGGGCCGACCGGCATCACATTGGTCGCGCCATCGGAAAGCGCGACGCCGGTCCCCGCGAGGCAGACCTGCATCACGTGCTTGGCAAAGTCGCACGCCGGATGGGCCATGTTCTGGTGGGCGGCGGTGATGTTGCACGCAGCGGTGTAGTCGTAGGTTCCGAAGTGCGCGCCGGTGCAACGCCCTCGCGCCGCGGCGACGAGCCTGGGCAGCGCCGCCTCGCCGTCCGGGCCGATCACCGACTGCGTCGTCTCCACCATCAGCTCGATCTTCAATGAGCCGGCGGAAAGACCGATCTCGGTCTCCAGCAATTCCACGATGGCAGCCAGGGTCTCGACCTGCTCGGGCACGGTGACCTTGGGGAGCGTGACGAAGAGATCGGGAAGCTGCCCATCCGCGTGCCGGGCCAGGGTGGTGACGAACAGGTCGAGGGTGCGAACGCTCCGCGCCCGCATCTCCTCGGTGAATGGCTTGATCCGGATGCCGATGAAGGGAGACAGGGCTCGCTCGGCGAATCCGCGCGCCAGCTCGGTGGCGGCCTGGATCGCGTGGCTATCCTCCTCGGCGTCGGGCCGGGCGCCATAGCCGTCCTCGAAGTCGATCCGGTAGTCCTCCACCGGTTCCCGATTCAACTTGTCGATCGTCCGGCGGTACACCGCCTCGGCCAGGCCCTCCCCAAAAGCGATCTCGGCGCCACCCGGCGAACCCGGCGGAGCCGTGGACCCTGGTCCCGGAAGTCCTACCGCTTCGGCAAAGGTAGCCGCGTCCGCCGCGTAGTCTTGCAGGCTCGTCAGGGCAATTTCGCCGAGCCGCCGAATGGTGTTGGCCTTGAAGAGATGCGCTCCTCCATAGACGACGTGGACGGGTTGCCTCGCGGGAGACTCGCCCGGGTAGCGCGATGCGAGCGCGGTGTTTGCCTTTCGGAGTTTCTCCCAGAGGCTCGGCGACAGCTTTTCCGTATGCAGACCCACTGGCTATCCTCCCGCGAACAGTTACGTTTCGGCTGCTGGTATGACATCCATCCGCCGTCCTGGAAACCCGGTTTGAGCATATGCTGAGCGGGATCGTGCGATGTCGACCATCGACGGGAGGCCATTCATGGACGTCGACGTGATCATCATCGGAAGTGGTCAGGCCGGGGTTCCCCTCGCGAGGAGGCTGGCCGCGGCCGGCAAAAGGGTGCTGATCGCCGAGCGAGCCGAGCTGGGCGGCACCTGCACCAATACGGGATGCACCCCGACCAAGACGATGATCGCCAGCGCACGCGCGGCGCACGTCGCGCGGACGTCCGAACGTCTGGGGGTGAAGACCGGAACGGTGAAGGTCGATCTGTCCGCGATCGTCGACCGGAAAAATGCCCTCGTCGGTCGCTGGCGCCACGGGGTGATGAAGCGCCTGAGCGGCGCCGGGGAGCGCCTCACGCTGGTTCGCGGCGCGGCGCGATTCACCGGCGAACGGCAGGTCGAGGTAAACGGCGAGCAACATCGAGCCGAGATCGTGGTGATCAACGTCGGCGCCCGCCCCGTGGTTCCGGAAATCCGGGGAATCGAGAGCGTCCCCTTCCTCGACAATCGCAGCATCATGGAGCTGCGCGAGGTCCCGCGAAGTCTTTTGGTGCTGGGCGGCGGCTACATCGGATGCGAGTTCGGTCAGATGTTTCGCCGCTTCGGCTCCGAGGTCACCCTGATCGACCCGATGGACCGCCTGCTCAGCCGCGAGGATCCGGACGTCTCCGCCGAGATTCAAACCGTCTTTCAACGGGAAGGCATCCGGCTCCGGCTCGGATCCCCTGCCGCGGCCTTGAGCAAGGTCGGCGAGGAGATCGCCGTGCACCTCGAGGGCGGCGAGGAGATCCGCGGCAGCCATCTGTTGGTCGCGGTGGGGCGGCGGGCGAATACGGACGACCTCGGCGGCGAGCGCGCCGGCGTCCGGTTGGACGATCGCGGATTCATCACCATCGATGACCAGTATCGGACCACCGCTTCCGGCGTCTACGCGGTGGGCGATGTCACCGGGGAGCCTCAGTTCACCCACGTCGCCTGGGACGATCACCGGATCCTCTTCGAGATCCTGCTCGGCCGCTCGAGCCGCGGGCGAAGCGGTCGCGCGTATCCGTACACCGCCTTTACCGACCCGCAGCTGGCCGGCGTCGGCCTGACCGAGCGCGAGGCGAAGAAGCGGGGAATCGCCTACGAAGTAGCCACGATGCCTTTCGGCTGCATCGCGCGCGCGATCGAGGTGGATGAAACGGCGGGGATACTCAAGGTCCTGCTCGATCCGAAGACCGAGAAGGTGCTCGGGGCGGCGATCGTGGGCGCCGAGGCGGGAGAGTTGATTCACGTCTTTGTCACACTGATCCAGGCGGGCGCATCCGCGCGCGCGATCGTCGACGCACAATTCGTGCACCCGACTTTCTCGGAGGGTGTGCAGTCGGTGGTGATGAAACTGAGACGCTTTTCGCTCGATCCCTGAGAGGTCGGCTCGCCGCCCCTGGTCTTTGCTGACGGGCAATGAGGCGCTCGTGCCGTTTTGCCGAGAACGAGGGTTTGTCTGACTATTCTTGTTTCACCCCGCCGAACAATCGCCTTGACTTTGCGTCGTCCGGCGAATTGAGTTCGTCTCCGAGCTGGGGGAATCAGGACGGGGTTGTTTCATCTTTGGGGGTTGCCAAATGTTACATTATCGCAGGCTTGTTCTTGGTTTGTTGAGCATTCTGGGCGCAGCCGTATTGCTCGCGCGGGTCGGGTCCAACGCAAACGCCGCTCCGAGGAACGACGGTCAGAATATCTGCGACGATCAACAGAGCCAGGGGGAAGAAGAAGTTTGTGAACAGAACGGCGAGCACCAGCACCGATGCGGCGGCGAAGGCGATGATCGCTGCGTCAGCCTCTGCCGCGACATTCAACCCATCTTCGACAACCGCTGCGTGCGTTGTCACAACCCCGACTTACCAACGAGAGGCCTCATCCTGACCGCCGGCAACTCCTACGCGTATCTGGTGAATCAGCCGACCTCTCCCACGTGCATGATGACCGCCCCGGACAGCGTTCGCGTGGTGCCGTGCAATCCTGCAGCGAGCATGCTCTGGTTGAAGCTCAGGCCCGATGACGCCCGCTGCGGACGCCCGATGCCTTTCGGAAGCGATGGCCTGGGGGTGATTGCACCGGACGAGTTCGCCTTGATCGAAGCGTGGATCGCCCAAGGGGCACGGAACAACTAGAGCGCGTTGAAAACCCCCGGCGAGCACGCATCCCACGTCGGTCCGAAGATCCCGCGAGCGGCGCCCCGTCAACTTTGAGAGCGGGGCGTGCGGCCGCCCCGTTTTGCGGTTGACACCGAGCGCCCGTTCCGCTGAGTCTCGCCGCTCGACTTCCAAACGGATGAGCGGCGGCATGGAGAACCGAATCGGAGACCCGGCGCTGGCGGCGCGCCTTCGGCAGATTTTGCGCGGCGACGTCCTCTTCGACGCCTTCAGCCGCGGCCGCTATTCCACCGACGCATCGATCTACCAAATCGAGCCGATTGGGGTGGCGCGGCCGCGGGACACCGAGGACGTGGAGGCGGCGGTCGCGCTCGCACGCGAAGAGGGCTTTCCGGTCATCCCCCGGGGCGGCGGCAGCTCCCAAAATGGCCAGACGCTCGGCCGGGCGGTGGTGATGGACACCAGCCGGTACATGAACCGGGTCCTGGAGGTGGACACGGAGGGCGGCACCGCGGTGGTCCAGCCGGGGATCGTCCTCGATGAGCTGAACCGCCAGTTGAAGCCGAGGGGATGGCAATTTCCGGTGGACGTTTCGACTTCCGCCAACGCCACCATCGGCGGGATGACCGGGAACAATTCGGCGGGAACGCGATCGATCAAGTACGGGATCATGGTCCACAACGTGCTCGAGGTGGAATCGGTCCTCGCCGACGGATCGCGACTGACCTTCGGCGAGGTCCCGGCCGATCTGGGGAGCTCTCCGCGGCGCCTCGCCGAGCTGGCGCAGGCGATGCGCTCCCTGTACGCGAACAACGCCGAGGAGATCGCGGTCCGGATCCCCAAGCTGCTGCGCAAGGTGGGGGGCTACAACATCGATACCCTCGGCGAGCCCCGGCAGAATCTGGCCAAGCTGATGGTGGGCTCGGAAGGGACGCTCGGGTTTTTCACCCGCATCAAGCTGAAGCTGCACCGCATCCCCAAGCACAAGGTGGGCGCGATCTGTCACTTCGATCGGTTCTACGCTTCGATGGCGATGACCCGTTTCATCGTCGAGCTGGGCCCGTCCGCGGTCGAGCTCGTGGACAAGACGATGATGGACCTCGCCCGGCAGCTGCCCGTATTTCGCGCCACCCTGGACCGCCTGGTCAAAGGAAAGCCCGAGGCGCTGCTCCTCGTCGAGTTCGCCGGGGACGAGCAGGAGCCGCTGCTCGAGTCGCTCGGCCGCCTCGAGCAGCTGCTCGCCGATCACGGCTATCCCGGATCGGTGGTGCGAACGCTGGACGCCAAATCGCAAGCGGACATGACCGCGGTGCGCAAGGCTGGCCTGAACATCATGATGTCGATGAAGGGCGACGGAAAGCCGGTCTCCTTCATCGAGGACTGCGCGGTGCCCCTGAACGACCTGGCCGAGTTCACCGACCGGTTGACGAAGCTCTTCCACCAGCACGGGACGGAGGGGACCTGGTACGCCCACGCTTCGGTCGGCTGCCTCCACGTCCGCCCGATCCTGAACATGAAAGACGAGTCCGGCGCGAAGAAGATGCGCGCCATCGCCGAAGAAGCCTTCGCCATCGTGAAGGAATACAAGGGCTCGCACTCCGGCGAGCACGGGGACGGGATCAGCCGCTCCGAATTCCACGAGATGATGTTCGGCGAGCGGATGGTGCGGGCGTTTGAGACGGTGAAGGACACCTTCGACCCCAAGGGTCTGTTCAACCCGGGAAAGATCGTTCGCCCGCCGAAGATGAACGATCGCAGTCTGTTCCGCTACAAGCCCGGCTACGGGGAGAAGAAGATCGACACCGCCCTCGACTGGTCCGAGTGGGGTGGTTTCCTCGCCGCGACGGAGATGTGCAACAACAATGGCAATTGTCGCAAGTTCGAGGCGGTGATGTGCCCGAGCTATCAGGCGACCGGTGACGAGAAGGACGTCACCCGGGGCCGGGCGAACAGCTTGCGCTTGGCGCTCAGCGGCCAGCTGGGGACGGATGCCCTGGCCGCCGAGGGGATGAAAGAGACGATGGACCTCTGCGTCGGCTGCAAAGCCTGCCGCCGCGAGTGCCCGACCGGGGTGGACCTGGCGCGGATGAAGATCGAGTTTCTCCACCACTGGCACGCGCGGCACGGAGTCTCGACCCAGGACCGATTGACCGCCTATCTGCCCCGTTTCGCCAAGGCGGCGAGCCGTTTCGCCCCGCTGCTGAACCTGCGCAACTCGGTACCAGGCCTGGCCTTCCTCGCCGAAAAATTCACCGGGATGAGCCGAAAGCGCAAGCTGCCGGCCTGGCGCAGGGACATCTACCGGCCTTCGCCGGCGAAAAAGGCGGGCAGCGAGGTCCTCCTCCTCGTCGATTGCTTCTCGCGGTACTTCGAGCCGGAAAACGCCCGCGCCGCCCGGGCGGTGCTCGAAGCGGGCGGATACACGGTGATCGAGGATGAGGCGGCTCGCTCGCTCTGCTGCGGGCGGACCTTTCTTAGCACCGGCCTGGTGGACGAGGCGCGCGAGGAGATGACCCGCCTGGTGCACGCCGTCGGCCCCGCCGCCCAGCGCGGGGTCTCGATCGTGGGAATCGAGCCGTCCTGCCTGCTCACGCTGCGCGACGAGCTGGGGGTGGTGGTGCGCGAAGACGCGGTCCCGGCGGTGGCGAAACAATCCGTCCTGCTCGAGGAGTTTCTCGCCCGCGAGGCCCGGGCGAAGAATCTCAAATTGGCCTTCCAGGACGGCGGCAAGCGGGAAGCCTACTTGCACGGTCACTGCCATCAGAAGGCCCTGGGGACGATGCCCGACGTGGTCGCCGCCCTCCAGTTGGTCCCCGGGCTGACGGTGAAGACGATCGAGTCGAGCTGCTGCGGGATGGCCGGCGCGTTCGGATACGAGACCGAGCACTACGACGTCTCGATGCGCATGGCCGAGCTCAGCCTGTTGCCCGCGGTGCGCGGCGCCCCGCCGGACGCGTTGATCGTCGCCGACGGCACCAGCTGCCGCCACCAGATCGAGCACGGCGCGCGGCGCGGAGCGATTCACGTGGCCCGCGTCCTCGAATCCGCCCTCGCTAGATGAATTCCAATGCGAAGGCCAGTCCCGGCGAGGCCAGGAACGAGCTGAGGAGCATCGCCCGGCGGGCAATGCGGGAGCATGGCCTCGAGCCGGAGTTCACCGCCGCGGCCCTGGCGGAGACGAAGGCGCTCGGCGCGGCCAGGGCGGAGGCCGGGGGTTCCATCCGCGACCTTCGGAGTCTTCTCTGGTGCTCGATCGACAACGACGACTCACGCGACCTGGACCAGATCTCGGTCGCGGCGCCGCTGGGCGGCGGGAGCCTGAAGATCCTGGTGGCGATCGCCGACGTCGACGCCTGCGTGAAGCAGGGCTCGGCGATCGACGCCCACGCCCGGGCGAACACGACCTCGGTCTACACCGCGGCGGAGATCTTTCCGATGCTGCCGGAGAGGCTCTCGACGGACTTGACCTCGCTCGCCGAGGGACAAGAGCGCCTGGCGATGGTGATCGAGATGACCGTGGCGCCCGACGGGAGCGTGACCG
>Ga0070708_100001338_pt1 | contig 18833 bp, 22 predicted proteins | sample KBSK5503metaG_FD_65469 | JGI IMG/M metagenome (GOLD analysis project Ga0070708, IMG submission 65469) | Corn, switchgrass and miscanthus rhizosphere microbial communities from Kellogg Biological Station, Michigan, USA - KBS K5-50-3 metaG | ecosystem: Host-associated > Plants > Roots >... | reverse complement strand
GGGGGAAGGAAACCTTCCCCCCTCGAGCTCCCCCCATCGGGATGCCTCGCTTGAACCGGCGAGCGAATCGGAGCGAAGGCGAAGCCGAGCGGAGCGTGAGACCAGCGGCCCTCGGCGTGCGGCCATCCATCGGGGTCGCCTTCGGCGACTCGAGTGGCCGGCCTGAAATCACCGTCGTGCGGCGTCGAGCCTTTCTTCGGCAAGCCGTTCTGCCGCAGCTTCGGGTGTCACGCGGTCGGCGTCCGCGCGTCCAACGACCGCCAGCGTCGTGTCGAAGATGCCGGCGATGCGCCGCCATGCCCTTTCCCGGTTGTAGCCGGCGAGCTCGTCGGCGACGTTGATCACACCGCCGGCGTTGACCACGAAGTCGGGGGCGTAGAGCACGCCGGCGGCGTCGAGCAGCGCGGCGCACGAGGGATCAGCGAGTTGGTTGTTGGCCCCACCCACGATGGCCGCCGTCCGGAGCTCGGGGATCGTCTCCCGGCTGAGCACCCCGCCGAGGGCGCACGGGGAGAACACATCACAGGGCACGGCGTGGGCGGCGCCGGGGGCCACGACGTCGATCCGATCGGGCGCCAGGGCCACCACCCGTTTGACGGCGTCGTCGTCGACGTCGGCCACGGTTACCCGCGCGGACTCCTCGAGCAGGTGCTCGGCCAAATGACTGCCGACCTTGCCGACGCCCGAGATCACGACGTGACGGCCGGCGAGCGACTGGTCTCCCCACAGGTGAGCGGCGACCGCCCGCAGGGCGTGGAGGAGGCCATAGGCGGTGGCGGGTGAGGTGTCCCCCGACCCGCCGCGGTCCTCGCTCACGCCGGTCACGAACGGCGTGATCTCGCGGATGAGGTTCATGTCGGCCTCGGTCGTGCCCACGTCCTCGGCGGTGATGTACCGCCCCCCGAGGCTGGCGATGCAGTCGGCGTAGGCCTTGATCAGCGCGTCGGTGCGGTCGGTCTGCGGGTCGCCGAGGACGACGGCTTTGCCGCCCCCGAGACCGAGCCCGGCGACCGCCGACTTGTACGTCATCGTCCGCGAGAGCCGCAGGGCGTCGTCGAGAGCCTCGTCCTCGTCGCGGTAGGGCCGGAACCGGGTGCCGCCGAGCGCCGGGCCGAGCACCGTCGAGTGCACGGCGATGATCGCCCGCAGCCCCGAGGCGTGGTCGTGGCAGAACAAAACCTCCTCGTGGCCGCCTGCCTCGACGCGAGAGAACACCGACACGCGACCGCTCACGGTACCGACGTTGCGCGCCCCGCGTGGCCGTCCGCGCGCGGATGACTAGTCAATCTGGGTCACGAAATTTGGGCATTCCGGGCTATGGAGGAACATCTCGGTCACCCGTATGGTCAACCCACCAGCCATTCGTCGCACTCATGCGTCGCACCACACAAAGGAAGGCCCTCATGGAAGAGCACGACCAGCAAGAGACCCTGCTCACCCCCTCGGAGGTTGCGCAGCTCTTCCGCGTAAATCCCAAGACCGTCACCCGGTGGGCCCGTTCCGGCAAGATCGCCGCCATCCGCACGCTCGGCGGCCATCGTCGATTCCGCGCCTCGGAGGTGCGTCAGCACCTCGAGATGGCGGAGCGCCACCAGCCGGCGTAAGTCCACCTACAGCTTGGGGGGAGTGCACGGCCCGCCGATCTAGCCCCCCACTAGGTTCGGCGGGCCGTGACCGACTCCCGGCCCCTCCTCGGGATCACCTTCGACTTCTGGAACACCCTCGTCTATGAGGACCGCGGCCACCTCCGGGGCCGCCGGGTCGACAGGTGGGCCGGGATCCTCGAGGAGGCCGGTTACGCCATCGAGCGAGAGCATCTCGGCGCGGTCTACGACGAGATCTGGGACGACTACGTCCACTCGTGGCGAGCCAACGAGCAGTTCCTGAGCGCGCAGGCCGCCGAGCGCGCCGTCGAGCAGCTCGGCTTCGATGTCGAACCCGCGGTGCGCGACGAGCTCGTCGACGCGTTTGGCCGCGCCGGCGAAGGGGCCGAGCTCCATCTGGTGACGGGCGTGGCCGATTGCGTCCGCCATCTGAAGCGCCGAGGGTTTGCCCTGGGGATCGTCTGTGACGTGGGCTTCACGCCCTCGCGGACGCTGCAGGCGTTCCTCGAGAGGCGCGGCCTGCTGACCGAGTTCGACGCGGTGGCATTCTCCGACGAGGTCGGCGTCTACAAGCCCGACCCGGCGATCTTCCGCCACGCCCTCACCGGTATGGGCGTCGAGCCCGAGCGCGCCGCCCACGTGGGAGATCTGCGCCGCACCGACGTGGCCGGCGGCCGGGCCATGGGGATGACCACCGTGCGCTTCATCGGCGTCAACGACGACGAGAGTCAGCCCGAGCCCGAGGCCGACCACGTCATCGACGACTACGGCCGGCTGCTGACCGTGCTCGGGTTAGGCTGACTTGCTCCGGCGTATCGAGCCCCCATCGTCCAGCGGCCGAGGACGCCGCCCTTTCAAGGCGGTAACACGGGTTCGAATCCCGTTGGGGGTGCTGAGAAATCGCTCTGGTCCTGTGGTGCAGTTTGGAGTGCACGCCGGCCTGTCAAGCCGGAGGTCGCGGGTTCAAATCCCGTCAGGACCGCGCAGTACACATACGGTCGGGTAGCTCAGTCGGTAGAGCACGCGCCTGAAAAGCGCGGGGTCGTCGGATCGATGCCGACCCCGACCACTCACGACCACTCACGACGAGAGAGCTGCGACGAGCTCCTCCTCCAGCCAGCTGAGGTAGCCGTAGAGCGCCAGGGGAGCGGCGCGGGGGTCGCCGGGGTTGTACCGCTTGCTGACCTCGTCCTCGGTGACCTCGAGCCGGGTGCCGAGCAGCAGGCGAATGTCGTTGAACGACCGCAGCCACGCCCAGGCCTGCTCGTCGTCGAGGTGCTCTGTGTCGATGGCCGCCTCGAAGGTTTCGAGTGCCGCCAGCCGTCCCTCGTGGAGCTCGCCGTGCATCAGGCGGCGGTACTCGGCGTCGTCTTCCTCGTGGTCGAGATAAGCGCCCGGGTACAGCCGGGCTATCGCAGGATCTTCGGGGCGACTGGACAGGTCGAACCCCTCGAGCGCTTCGCGCACGTTGGCGGGCAGCGTGCGTAGGACGGCCCGCTCCTCGGGGTCGAAGTGCACATCGACGCCGCCCCGGTGCGCCCGCTTGAAGTGGGGCTTCACGACTCGTGTTGCATAGTGGCCCACAGCCCGTGCTCGTGGAGGCGAAAGACGTCGAGCTCCGCCTTCTCCCGCGGCCCGCTGGCCACCACCGCCCGCCCTTCGTGGTGCACCTGGAGCATGAGGCGATCGGCCTTTTCCCGGGTGTAGCCGAACAGCTTCTGGAACACGTAGGTGACGTAGGACATCAGGTTGATCGGGTCGTTCCAGACGATGACCAGCCACGGCAGGTCCGCGGCGACCGCCTCGCCGGCGGTCGGCTGGTCGACTTCGACCGGCGCCACCGTCATCGTCGGCTCCAGACATCCCACGCCAACAGGCTTCCACGTCCTCGCCGCGTTGTCGGCATGTCGGGCGGCCCACGTATCCTCCCCTGCGTAATGACGAAGCTGGCCCGGTTGTCCCTGGCCACGACCGTCGTCACCCTCTTGGCGGTGACGGCCGGCGGGCTCGTGCGCGCCACCGATTCGGGCCTCGGGTGCCCGGGCTGGCCCCGCTGCTATGGGCGCTGGATCCCACCCGCCGACCACCGCGCCATCATCGAGATGTCGCACCGCTACCTGGTGTCGGCGTCAATCATCGGTGCCCTGCTCGTGTGTGCGTCGGTGCTGTTGTGGCACCGCCGCGACCGGCTGGCGAGGTGGCTTGGCCTCGCGGTCGTGCCGCTGTTCTTCGCGCAGGCCGCTCTGGGCGCTTATGTCGTCAACCGGGGCCTGCGAGCGTGGACGGTCGTCGCCCACCTCGGGCTCGCACTGGTCGTCGTCGCCGTCCTCGTCGTCCTGGCCATCCATTTGGCATCCCCCTCGGTGCCTGCCGGTGCCCCTTCGGTCCGGAATCCGGCGCTCGTCGCCGCCGCCGGTGCGTTCGTTCTCCTGCTCCTCGGGTCCTACGTCACCGGCCGCGACGCCGGGCTGGCGTTCTCCGACTGGCCGCTCATGGGTGGTCGAGTCGTGCCCCGCCACCTCGACTACCTGGCCCCGATGCTGCACTTCTCACACCGGGTGGCGGCGGTGGCGGTCGGCGGTCTGGTGACCTGGGTCTTCCTGCGCGCCCGGCGGTTGACCGGTCTGCCGAGAGCGCTGGCGCATGCCGCTGTCGGCCTCTTCGCCGTGGAGGTGGCCGTCGGCGCCTTGAACGTCTTCACCCGGTTGAACGCGGCCGTCGTCACCGCCCACCTCGGGCTGTCGGCGTTGGTCTGGAGCTGTCTCGTTGCCGTGGTTGCGGTCACCGCCCGGGCTCCCGCGGGCGCCGAGGCCGCTCACGCCGTCGTCGAGCCCGCCCGGGCCCGCGCGGGCGAGAAGGTGCTCGCCTACCTGGCGCTGACCAAACCCCGCATCATCGAGCTGCTGCTGGTCACGACCGTGCCGACCATGGTCGTGGCCAAGCGGGGCATCCCGTCGGGTTGGCTGGTGCTCGCGACGGTGGTGGGCGGTGCCCTCGCCGCCGGCGGCGCCAACGCCATCAACATGTACGCCGACCGCGATATCGACGGGCTGATGGCCCGAACCAGCAACCGGCCGCTCGTCACCGGAGCGGTCACGCCCGCGGCCACCCTCGTGTTCGCCGCCTCCCTCGAGGTTCTGGCGTTCGTCGAGCTGTGGACGCTGGTGAACCCGCTCAGCGCGCTGCTGGCGGTGAGCGCCACGCTGTTCTACGTCTTCGTGTACACGTTGTGGCTGAAGCGCTCGTCGAGCCGCAACATCGTCATTGGCGGCGCCGCCGGCGCGGTCCCGGTACTCGTCGGGTGGGCGGCGGTCACCGGCTCGCTGGGGTGGGCGCCGCTGGTCCTGTTTGCGCTGATCTTCTACTGGACGCCGCCGCACTTCTGGGCGTTGGCCATCCGCTACCGCGACGAGTACGCCGCCGCCGACGTCCCGATGTTGCCGGTGGTGGCGTCGCTTGCGGTCACCGCCCGTCGCATCCTGATGTACACGCTGCTCCTGTGGGCGGTGAGCCTGCTGTTCTACGAGGTGGCGGGGATGGGCGACCTCTACCTGGCGGCGGCGCTGCTGCTCGGCGGCGTCTTCACCTGGCACGCCGTCCAACTGCAGCGTGATGCCACGGTGGCGCGGGCTATGCGCCTCTTCGGATGGTCGATCTCCTACATCAGCCTGCTGTTCGGCGCGATGGCGGCCGACCGGCTCGTGCATCTTTGACGTGATGCACCTGAACCCCGCCGTCTAAGGTCACCCGCCGGTGCCGACCCACATTCGAGGGCAACACAAGGTCGTCGGGACGTTCTGCGTCGCCGTCGCCCTCGCGTTCCTCGTCGCCGGCGGCGTGCTGGCGGCGATCCTGCGCACGCAGCTGGCCCAACCGGGCGAGCACCTGCTCCACGCGCGCACGTACAAGGAGCTGGCGTCGCTGCACGGCACGTTCTCGGTATTCCTGTTCCTGATGCCCGCCTGGGCGGGGCTGGGGTTCGCGGTCGTGCCTCTGCAGGTTGGCGCCGGCCGCCTGGCATTCCCGCGGCTGGCGGTGGCGTCGGCGACCATGTTCGTGGGCGGCGGCGTTCTGTTGGTGGCAGCGACGCTGACATGGGACCGCGGCGTCCCCCAGAGCTGGGCGCTCGATCCTGCGAACTTCGCGCCCCACCGCTATGGCCACGCGCCCGAGCTTTGGCTGATGGGGCTCGCCCTCGTCGGCCTGGCAGTCATCGCCGGCGCCGTCAACCTGCTCACGACCGCGCTCGCGGGCCGCTCTCCCGGCATGGCGTGGGACGACGTGCCTCTCTTCACCCGCTCGATGGTCGTGTCCAGCGCGGTGCTGCTTCTGGCGGTGCCCGCACTCCTCGCCGGATTGGCGCTGCTCTATCTGCAACACCACAGCGGCGGTCGGGCCTTCGACATCGCCAGAGGTGGCGATCCGCTCGTCTGGCACCAGCTCTTCTGGTTCTTCGCCTACCCCGCCCTCTGGGCGATGGTGATACCGGCGCTGGGCGCGGTGAGCGAGATCGTCGACGCGTCCGGTGCGGCGCGCGGGGCGCGGTCGCGCGAGATGGGGCTGGCCATCGCGGCGGTCGGTGTCTTTGCGTTCACCGGGTGGGGATCGGAGCTCGCCGGCGATACGTCGGTACCCAAGGCGGTCTTCATCGTGGGTGGGCTGCTCACCGTGGCCGCGGCTGCGGGTGTGGCCTTGACGTGGCTCGACGTCTTGCGCCGCGGCCGTCCCACGCTCAACCTGCCGACGGCGCACGCGCTGGTGGTCGTGCTGCTGCTGGCCGCGGGACTGGCGGGCACGGCGGTCATGCGCGCGCTTCCCCTCACCCGCGGCGGGGTCTTCACGTACTGGTGGGTGGCGAGCTGGCACACCCTTCTGGTGGGTGTCGCCACCCTCGGCATCGTCACCGCCCTTTGCTACTGGGCGCCCGCCATCTGGGGCCGGTACGTGTCGGGCGGGCTGGGCAGCCTGCAGCTGCTGCTGATCGGCGGCGGGGCGGTGCTGACGGTGGTCCCGATGTTCGTGCTGGGCGCCCAGGTGATGTACCGGTCGACGGCGACGTACTCGTCCGGCGACGGGTGGACCGTCGCCAACCTCATCGCCACCGCCGGGTCCTATGTCCTCGCCATCGGCGTCGTCGTCTTCATCGTCAACCTCCTGACGGTCGCTGCCGGCCGGACCCAGACCGCGCCCGCGACCGACCCGTGGGAGCTGGCACCGGCGGAGGTAGCGAGCTAATGGCGGTCGCCACCGCGCCCCGCGCCGCCACCGCTCCCGCCACCGTTGCGCCGGCCGCAGCCGAGGACCTAGAACGCCGCTCCAGTCCGCTGCTGCTCGGTGCCGCGCTGGCGGTCGCTGCCGACGCCATGGTGTTCGGAGCGCTCCTGGCCGCCTACTTCGGCCTGCGAGCGACCTCGTTCGTGTGGCCGCCCAAGGGCGTTTCGCACGGGACGTACCTGCCCGGGGTCCTCAGCCTGACCGCGCTCATGGGCGTGGCCAGCGCGCAGTGGGCAGCGTTCGCGATACGCCGCGGTGACCGCCGCAACTGCCTGATCGGCACGGGGATGACGATGGGTTTCGGCCTCGCGATCGTCAACGCCGAGTGGTACAGCTTCGGACGCAGCGGCTTCGGGATTTCCAAGCACGCCTACGGCACGATGCACGACGCGCTGGTCGGGTTCCATCTGCTGAACGTCGTCATCGCGGTGGTGCTCCTCGGGATCGTGTTCGTCCACGCTCTCTCCGGCGGGTCGGACGAGGATCGCCCCGGAGCGGTGCAGGCCGTGGCCCTGTTCTGGCACTTCACCGCCGCCGTCTGGCTGGTGATCTTCAGCGTCCTCTACCTGGCCACGTAGCCCATGCTCACCGAACCGTCCAAGGTTTACCTGCGACTGACGCCCGTGGCCATCGTGCTGGCCATCGCCTATGCAGCCGTCGGCCGCGACCGCGTCGGCGCGGTGCTGCTCCTCAGCGCCGGCCTGGTGGCGATGGTGGCCGGGCTCCTCGTGCTCCGAGGTCGCGACGCGGCGTTCGAGCCCTCAGAGGTCGAAGCCGCCGAGGGTGGCGACGAAGCCGTGCCGGCGGCGTCGGGGTCGGGGCCGGCGGTGCTGGGCGGCGTAGCCGCCACGCTGGGGATCGCGGCGTTCGTCTACGGCGCCCCGCTGGCCGTGGCCGCACTGCTGGTTGGCGGCTTCGCCGCGGTGTGGTGGACGGCGGGCGACATCGCCGATGCCCGCGGGCGCCCCGTCAACCTGCTGCCGGTCGCCATCCCGGTGATGGTCATGTTCGTCATCGTCAACACGGTCTTTTTCATGTCACGCGTGCTGCTGGCGGTGCCCGAGCAGGCCTCGACCGCTATCGCCCTGCTGGTGGCCGTGCTCATCCTCATGGGTTGCTCGGCGGTGGCTGCCCGTCCGCAGATCCCGCCGTCGCGCCTTATCGCCATCCTGGCGACCGCCGGCGTTGTGCTCATGGGATCCGGCCTGGCCGCCGCCGCCGTGGGCCAGCGCAAGATCGAGCGCCCCGCCAGTGCCCACGAGGCGGGCCCGACGGCGGGGGTCACCGCCAGAGGCCTGGCGTTTCTCGAGAAGAACATCAAGCTGCCGGCGGGCAAACCGGTGCTTCTGCAGTTCAAGAACGACGCCGCCGGCATCCCGCACAACGTGGCTATCGCCGCCGACGACTCGTTCTCCCAGGTGCTTTTCAAGGGCGACATCGTCGTGGGTCCGATCAGCGTCGACTACCACTTCGATTCGCCGCCGGCGGGCAAGTACGTCTTCCATTGCGACGTCCATCCGAACATGAAGGGCACGGTGACGGTCGCCTGACCGGGCGGCCTTTCCGAAGGTTGCGGGCGCGCCTCGTCGTGGTCACGGTCACGAGCGCGGCACTCGTCGGCGGCGCCGGGGCGTGCGGCGGTGGCGATCATCGGGCCCGCTCGGTGGCCGTCGGCCGGCCCGCTCCGGATTTCCGCCTGCCCAACGTCCGCGAGGCGGCGCCCGACGTGTCCCTGGCGGAGCTCGCCGGCAGACCGGTGGTGATCAACTTCTGGGCGTCGTGGTGCGTCCCGTGTCGCAAGGAGATGCCGGCGTTCGAGGCCGTCCATCGCCGCCGGGGCGATCGGGTGGCGTTCCTCGGCGTCGACCGGCAGGACGATCGCTCTGACGCCCTCCGGTTCCTCGCCCGAACCGGCGTGACGTATCCCTCGGCGTACGACCCCGATGGGAAGCTGGACGTGCCCTACCGCCTGCGGGGGATGCCCACGACCGTCGTCGTGGCCCGCGACGGCCGGGTGACCGAACACGTCAGCGGGCCGATGAGCCAGGACCGCCTAGAGGGCGTGCTCGACCGCGTGACGAAGGCCGGGTCGCGGTGACCCCGGTACTGGCTGGTTCGGGCCGGCGCGCCCGTGTAGGAATTGGGGCCTCGTGGTGCGGGAGAGGACGGTCGTGGCTGTGAGGCGGCGGACTGGCGCGGGGCGGAAGGCTCGCCGGGCGTGGCTCACCGTTGTGGTCGGGCTCTCGATGCTGCTGGCGGCGTGCGCGAAGAACGCCCCGCAGGACACCCTGAAGCCCGCCAGCCCCGACACCCGCAGCATCGACGGCCTCTTCTGGCTGACGTTCTGGGTGGCGGTTGTTGTCTTCGTCCTGGTCGAGGGTCTTTTGGTGTTCGCGGTCATCCGCCACCGCGACAAGGGCGAGTCCGAGGAGCCCGTGCAGACCCACGGCAACGCCCGCCTCGAGCTGGGGTGGACGATCGCCCCCGCCCTCGTGCTGTTCCTGCTCGCCTTCCCCACTGTGGGAACGATCTGGCGGCTGGCTCGGTCGCGACCGAACCCCATCAACGTCACCGTCATCGGCCACCAGTTCTGGTGGGAGTATCGCTACACCGATCTTGGGGTCGTGACCGCCAACGAGCTTCACCTGCCGATCAACCGCAACGTCCGGCTCACGATCAAGAGCGGCGACGTCATTCACAGCTTCTGGGTCCCGCGGCTCTTCGGGAAGCACGACGCCGAGCCCGGCCGCGTCGCTCACATCAACGCCAGAGCTGAGCGTCCCGGCGTCTATTTCGGCGAGTGCGTCGAGTTCTGCGGGCTCTCGCACGCCAACATGCGCAACCGCGCCATCGCTCAGACCGCCGACGATTTCGCCGCTTGGGTGGCGGGACAGCGACAGCTCCCGGCGGCCCCGGCGGCTGGCTCGGACGCCGATGGCGGGTTCAACCTGTTCCGGACGAAGGGCTGTTCGGGATGCCACACGATCGAGGGGGTCTCGAAGGGCATGATTGGACCGAACCTCACCCATGTCTTTGCTCGCACGAGCTTCGCTGGTAGCACCCTGGATATGAACCCCGACAACCTGCGTCGTTGGCTGAGTGACCCGCCCAAGGTGAAGCCCGGGTCGAAGATGCCCAACCTCGGCCTCAGCGAGTCCGAGATCAGCCAACTCATCGCGTATTTGGAGACGCTCACATGATGAGGGGAGGCCACGAATGAGCGATGTCGCCATTCCCCTGAACGGCCAGCGAGGGCTGCTCCACCGCCCGGCAAAGGCGGCACCTGGGCTATGGGGCTGGTTGACGACCGTCGACCACAAGAAGATCGGGCTGCTCTACCTCGGCACCGCCTTCATCTTCTTCGTCATCGGTGGGATCGAGGCTCTCATCATCCGCGCTCAGCTCGGGGGGCCCAACGGCCACGTCGTGAGCGCGAATACCTACAACCAGATCTTCACCATGCACGGCACGACGATGATCTTCCTCGTCGTCATGCCGCTCTCGGCGGGGTTCGCCAACTACGTGGTGCCGCTCATGATCGGTGCCCGCGATGTGGCCTTCCCTCGCCTCAACGCGTTCGGCTACTGGACCTTCGCGGTCGGCGGGCTGTTCATGTACAGCAGCTTCCTGCTCGGGGGCGCCCCCAACGGCGGGTGGTTCGGGTACGCGCCGCAGACGGTCAAGGCCTACAGCCCGGGGCACAACATCGACTTCTGGGTCTTCGGCCTGCAGATCCTCGGCATCGCGTCGCTCACCGGTGCCGTCAACCTGATCGTGACGATCATCAACATGCGGGCACCGGGCATGAGCTTCCTGCGCATGCCGATCTTCGTCTGGATGACGCTGGTGGCGCAGTTCCTCCTGCTGTTCGCCATGCCGGTCATCACAGTGGCGCTGTTCCTGCTGATGTTCGACCGACTGTTCGGAGCGAACTTCTTCGAGATACAGGCGGGTGCCGACCCACTCTTGTGGCAGCACCTGTTCTGGATCTTCGGCCACCCCGAGGTGTACATCCTGATCCTGCCCGCCATGGGCATCGTTTCCGAGGTGCTGCCGGTCTTCAGCCGCCGCCCGCTCTTCGGCTACTCGGTGATGGTGATCTCCGGGGTCGCCATCGGGTTCATGGGCTGGGGCGTGTGGGCCCACCACATGTTCGCCACCGGCCTCGGGCCGTTGGCGAAATCGGCGTTCGCCGTCTCGACGATGCTCATTGCCGTACCGACAGGAGTGAAGATCTTCAACTGGCTGGCCACGTTGATGGGGGGCAAGATCCGAGTCACAACGCCACTGTTGATGGCGTGCGGGTTCGTGGGAATGTTCACCATCGGCGGCCTCAGCGGCGTCACCCACGCCATCGTGCCCGCCGACACCCAGCAGACCGACACCTACTACATCGTCGCCCACTTCCACTACGTGCTCTTCGGCGGGAGCATCTTCGGCCTGTTCGCCGGGGCGTATTACTGGTATCCGAAGATGTTCGGGCACATGCTCAGCGACGCTCTGGGCAAGCTCCAGTTCGCGCTGATGCTCATCGGGTTCAACATGACCTTCGGCCCGTTCCACATCCTCGGGCTCCAGGGGATGCCGCGGCGCATCTACACGTATCCCGCCCACCGCGGCTGGGACTTCTGGAACTTCGTGGCGACGATCGGCTCCTTCATCATCGCCTTGTCGGTGCTGGTGTTCATCATCAACGTCATCAGGAGCCGCAAGACCGCGGCGGCGTCGGCCGACCCGTGGGACGCTCGCACGCTCGAGTGGTCCATCTCCTCGCCGCCGCCCGAGTTCAACTTCGCCCACGTCCCCGTGGTCACGGCCCGTGACGACCTGTGGCATCGCAAGTACACCGAGGACGAGGGCGGCCGGGCAGTCCCAATCCAGCCGCCGCCGCCTTCGAACCAGGTCTACGACGAGTTCGACGAGGAGACGGCGGCGGGGATCCATCTGCCGTCGCCCTCGTTCTTCCCGCTCCTGGCGTCGCTGGGGCTGGCCGTTCTTGCCTACGGCCTGATCTACAAGGCCTGGCCGGTCGTCGGGCTCGGCGCCCTTTGGATCATCGGCGCCATCTACGCGTGGGCGCTCGAGCCCGCCACCGCCGAGGTCCACGACGAGATCGTCCAGGAACTCGAGCCCGAGCCCGTCGAGGTGGCGCCGTGACCGCCACTGGCGTCGTCGTCGAGGACACCGGGCACGGCGCCGCCGAGGCACACGCCGCCCATGTGACCAGTACCGGCCTCAGCAACGTGAAGATCGCCATGTGGGCGTTCTTGGGGTCGGAGTGCCTGCTCTTTGGCGCACTGATCTCGACGTACCTGCTGTACCGGGGCAAGAGCATGGTCGGCCCGTATCCGAAGGATGTGTACGACATCCCGTACACGTCGGTCAGCTCGTTCGTTCTGCTGATGAGCAGCCTCACTATGGTGCTGGCGCTGGCCGCCATCCAGCGGGGCGACCATCGCCGGCTGCGGGTGTGGCTGCTGGCCACGGCGCTGCTCGGCTCGACGTTCATCGGCGGCCAGGCCTACGAGTTCACGACCTTCTACCGCGAGGGCCTGTCGCTGCACCGCAACCTCTTCGGCAGCAGCTTCTTCGTTCTCACCGGCTTCCACGGCGCCCACGTCACCATCGGCATCCTGATGCTGCTCTCGCTCTTCAGCCTGTCGCTGCGGGGAAAGCTGCCAACCAGCAAGGCCGAGACAGTCGAGCTCGTCGGCCTCTACTGGCACTTCGTCGACGTGGTGTGGATCGTGATCTTCACGCTGATCTATCTGGTACCCAGCAAATGACAGAGGCCGAGGTCGTCACCCACGAAACCGGGCACCCGAGCGAGGCCCAATACGTCCGCGTCGCACTAATCCTCGCTGGGCTGACGGCGGTCGAGGTCGCCGTCTACTACATCAGCGGGCTGAAGAAGGTGCTCATCCCGATCCTCCTGGTCCTGGCGACGACGAAGTTCTCGATGGTGGCGCTGTGGTTCATGCACCTGAAGTTCGACAGCCGAATGTTCCGTCGGCTGTTCGTCACTGGGATCGTGGTGGCGATCATCGTGTACTTGATCGCGCTGAGCAGCCTCCACGTCTTTAGCTGAGGGCCGGGCGCATCGTGCTATCTGCGTCGCTCCCGGTGGCCAGGTTCCCCGCCTGGCATACCCACCCCGACGTGTGGTTCCTCCTCGGCGCGCTGGCTCTGCTCTACGTCAGAGCGGCGCGGGTGTCACCGCCGTCGCGGCGGCAGGCGTTGACGTTTGCCAGTGGTCTGTTCGCGCTCCTGGTCGCGTCCGACTGGCCCGTCCACGATCTCGCCGAGGGCTACCTCTACAGCGTCCACATGGTGCAGCACATGGTGTTCACCTTGGTAGCACCACCGCTGATCATCCTCGGCGTTCCCGGTCCGATGCTCGACCGCATGCTCGGCCATGGCGGGACCCGCGCGGTCGTGCGGCGGCTGGCTCGGCCGGTGCCCGCGCTCATCATCTTCAACGCGGTGATGGTGGCCAGCCACTGGCCGGCGTGGGTCGACGCCACCCTCCGTCACCACCCGCTTCACTTCGTCGCCCATGCGGTGTTGCTGGGCTCCGGGTTCCTGATGTGGATGTCGATCGTCAGCCCCCTCGAGGACATGCCGCAGCTCCATCCGCTGGCGAAGATGATGTACCTGTTCCTCCAGTCGATCTTGCCGACGGTGCCGGCCTCGTTCCTCACGCTCGGCTCCACGCCGCTGTACCACTTCTACGAGCACGTGCCCCGGCTCTGGGGGCTGTCGGCGCTCACCGACCAGCAGATCGCCGGGGTGATCATGAAGGTGATCGGCGGCCTGTACCTGTGGTTGATCATCGTGGTGGTGTTCTTCCGCTGGTACGCGCGCGAGGAGGACCGCGATCCCGACGTCTTGACATGGGACCAGGTCGAACGCGAGCTCAAACAGCTGGGCTAGCAGCCGCGGGCCGCCACCTTGCAGATCCGTAAGGTGCTGCAGCTGCTAGTGGCAAAGTGGGCAATGGACAGGTCGCCGGCTCTCGTGCACGCCCTTGGGTTGGTTCGGGCGCGCACTCACGATGAAGCCGCCGATCTCCAGGAGCTGCGACGCGTCGCCGCCGATGTCGAGCCGTGGTCCCGAGCCACCCCGCTGCACGTGACGGCGTCCGCGGTGATCGTGCACCCGCCGTCGCGTCGGGTGCTGCTGCGGTGGCACGCGCGCCAACAGGCCTGGATGCAGGTCGGCGGCCATGGCAACCGGGGTGAAGACGATCCACTCGAGGTCGCCCTTCGAGAGGCGCGGGAGGAGACCGGCCTCGACGACGTTCGGCCATGGCCCGACTCCCGCGGCCCCGAGATCCTCCATGTCGTCGTCGTACCCGTGCCAGCGAACGATGAGGAACCGGCTCACCGCCACGGAGACCTGCGGTATGTGCTCGCCACTGATAAGCCCGACCGCGCCGAGCCAGAGAACGACGGCTCCCCGCTGCGCTGGCTCGAAGTTTCTAAGGCCATGGAGCTCACCACCGAACCCAACGTGCTCGAGACCCTTCACCGCGTCGAGCACCTGCTGTGGACAAGCGCGTGAGCTCGCAGGGTCAGCGCGTGCCAAGGTCGGACGTGCGGCGTTAGGCGGCAGCCGGGGCCGCGTAGCACAGCGTGCTACGATTGGGTACCATGAGTAGGGAGATCACCCAACGGGAATTGCGCAACCAGAGCGGCGAGATCATGCGCGAGCTCGATGACGGCGAAACGTTCATCGTCACTCGCAACGGCGTACCCGTTGGCGAGCTGACTCCTCTTCGTCGGCATCGCTTCGTTGCAGCCGAGACGGCGTCTGCCATGTTCAAGACCGCCCCGCGGGTCGACTACAAGGGCTTGCGAGCCGATCTGGACGCCGTTGCCGGTCAGGAGGTACTGCCGCGTGGCTGAGGCGCAGCGTCCCGGACGCGGGCTGCTCGACACATCGGTGCTCATCGACCTGGACAAGATCGACGTGTCGGTCCTGCCGATCGCGGTTGCTGTCAGTGTCCTCACCATGGCCGAGGTCGCAGCCGGTCCACACGCGACAGACGATCCGGCGGAGCGTGCCCGTCGGCAAGACCGTCTTCAACGAGCGGAGGCGGCGTTCGATCCACTGCCGTTCGACGGCGAAGCGGCACGGGCCTACGGCCGGATCGTTGCTGCGGTGATGGCAGCCGGGCGAAAGGCCCGCGGTACACGCGCAGTCGACCTGCTCATTGCCGCGACGGCCCTCTCGGCCGGGCTCCCTCTCTACACCCGCAATGGGAATGACTTCCGTGCCCTTGACGGCCTAGTCGACGTCGTTGTCGTGTAGCTCCGTCGAAGTTGCCCGGCTCGAGCCTGTTACTCCCACTTGAAGGTCGCAGCGGCGGCCGCCGGTGCGGCGATTGCCCAGACGGCCAAGACGAGCCAGGCACGCGCAGGGACCGAGGCGCCGCCGAGCGAGTTGTGCAGCGCGTCCGACAGGGCGGCGGCGGGGAGCGCTCGAGACAGGGTGCGGAGCGCGCCCGGGAGCTTGGACAGCGGCACGACGATGCCGCCGAGGAGGAGCAGCACGAGGTAGAGACCGTTGGCGCCGGCCAGCACGGCCTCGGCGCGCAGGGTGCCGGCCATGAGCAGCCCGAGGCCGGCGAAGGCCACCGTCGCGAGCAGCATCGCCAGCGCTGCGGCCGCGGAGAGGTGCGGATGCCAGCCCAGCCCCCGGGCCACGCCGACGAGCACGACAACTTGGAGCACCTCGACGGCCAGGATGGAAAGGGTCTTCGCCGTCAGGAGCGCCGGGCGTCCGAGCGGCGTGCTGCCGAGGCGCTTGAGCACGCCGTACTGGCGCTCGAAGCCGGTGGCGATGCCGAGGCCGACCATGGCCGTCGACAACACCGCCAGCGCCAGCACCCCGGGCGCCAGGAAGTCGACGGGATGGCGCCGGCCCGTCGGGAGGACATCGACCACCGAGAAGAATCCGAGCAGCATCACGGGGATGCCGAGGGTGAGCAGCACCGACTCGCCCCGCCGCAGCGTGAGCACGAGCTCGGCGCGCGTCTGCGCCAGCACGGCCCTCATCCGTCGTCCCCGGCAACGTCTTCGCTTGTCAGTTGCAGAAAGACGTCCTCGAGGCGCTGGCGTCCGGCCCGCAGGTCGGCCAGGGGAAGGTCGCGCTCGGCCAGCCACGCCGTCAGCGTCGCGATCAACGCCGGCGTGGGCGCGGTGGCGACGGCGTACTCCCCGGGGGTGACCTCCTCGACCGCATGCTCGAGGCGCGCCGCAAGACCGGCGACGTCGATGCCCGGCGGAGCGCCGAAGCGGATTTCCTGCCACGTGCCCGTCATGAGCTCCGCGGCGCTGCCGTGGGCCACGACGTGGCCGCGATGGATGATCACGATGTCGTCGGCCATGCGCTCGGCCTCGTCGAGCTCGTGGGTGGTGACGACGACGCATGCCCGCTGGTCGCGCAGCTCGCGGATGACTTCCCGCACGACGCGACGGCCGCCGACGTCGACGCCGGCGGTGGGCTCGTCGAGGAAGACGACCTCGGGGCGGCCCACGAGGGCCAGGGCGAGGCTGAGGCGCTGCTGCTCGCCGCCGGAGAGCCGCCGCCACGCCGTGCGGCACACCTGGCGCAGGCCGAGCCGGTCCAGCAACTCGTCGGGTGGGAGCGGATCGGCGTAGTACGCGGCGAAAAGTCGCAGCGCCTCGACAGGCGTCATGCCGGGATAGACGCCGCCCTGCTGGAGCATCACGCCGATGCGGCGGGTCAGCGCCCGGTGCTGGCGGATCGGGTCGAGGGCCAGCACCTCGACGGAGCCCGCCGCCGGCCGGCGGTAGCCCTCGAGGGTTTCGACGGTCGAGGTTTTGCCGGCGCCGTTGGGCCCGAGCAGCACGAGGACCCGGCCCGGGTCGGCGGTGAAGGAGATTCCGTCGACGGCGGTGACGGGGCCGTAGCGCACCGTGAGGTCGCGCACTTCAACAGCGGGCACGACGCTGCACGCTACTTTCCGCTCCGTGCTTGACCACAGGCGGCTGCGGACCGAGCTCGAGGAGCTGAAGGCGGGGCTGGCGCGACGTGGCATCGACACCAGCGACCTCGATCGGGCCGCCGAGCTCGACGCCCGCCAGCGCCGGCTGGCCAGCAGGCGGGACGAGCTGCGGGCGCACGTGAAGACGCTGTCGAAGGAAGTCGGGGCCGCCCGCAAGGGGGGTGACGTTGCCGCCGCCGAGGCCAAGGCAGATGAGAGCCGGTCTCTCACCGCCGAGGAGCACGAGATCGCCGCCGAGGCGGCTACGGCCGAGGCCGAGTTGCGCGACATCCTTCTGCGCACTCCAAACGTGCCCGCGCCCGACTGCCCCGACGGCAGCTCACCCGAGGACAACGTGGTGCTGCGGGTGCACGGGAACGATCCCGCGTCCTTCCCCGACCATCAGCGGATTCCGCACTGGGACATCGGGACCGATCTTGGAATCCTTGACCTAGAGAGCGGGGCCAAGCTCTCCGGCTCGATGTTCCCGCTCTACAGGGGCGCGGGCGCCACCCTCGTGCGCGCCCTGTGCGACCTCGCTTTGGCGACCAACGCCGACGCCTTCGAGGAGATCCGCCCACCGACGCTGGTGCGCACCGACACCATGGTCTCCACCGGGCACCTGCCGAAGTTCGAGGAGGACGCCTACCACATCGAGCGCGACGACCTGTGGGCCATCCCCACCGCCGAGGTGCCGCTCACGTCGCTGGGGCGCGACGAGATCCTCGCCGCCGACCACCTGCCGGTACGGCTGATGGCCCACACGAGCTGCTTCCGCCGCGAGGCGGGCTCGGCCGGTCGCGACACCCGCGGGCTTTTGCGGGTGCACGAGTTCGACAAGGTCGAGATCCTGGCCTACGTGACGCCCGAGCAGGCTCCGGCGATGCACGAGGAACTGCTGGAGCGGGCCGAGCGGCCGCTGCGGGCGCTGGGGCTCACCTATCGAGTCGTCGACCTGTGCACCGGCGATCTCGGCCAGTCGGCCGCCCGCACGTTCGACCTCGAGGCCTACGCCCCCGGGTGTGACCAGTGGCTCGAGGTGTCGTCGGTGTCGTGGTTCACCGACTATCAAGCGCGGCGGGCGAACGTGCGGTACCGCTCCGCCGACGGCGGCCATACCGCGCCCGTGCACACCCTCAACGGGTCCGCGCTGGCCGTGCCCCGCATGTGGGCGGCGCTGGTCGAAACCCACCGCCAGCCCGACGGCTCCATTGGCCTTCCCGAGGCGCTCTGGCCGTACATGCGGGGTCTGAAAGGCATCCGGTAGCGTCGCCCGCCGTGACCTTGGCCCAGTGGCTGTTCTCGATCGCCCTTGGCGCGATCGCGCTACTGATCCTGTTCTTCGGCGTGTACGTCGTGTCGTCGACCATGTGGGCCGGCCGCTGGTACCGGTGGCGCCACCCACGATGAGCCCCGCGAGCAGCGTGTACCGGGGGAAGTCGGGGCAGTGGGCGTTCATCGGCCACCGGGTCTCGGGCTTCCTGGTGTTCTTCTTCCTGCTCCTGCACATCGTCGACGTGTCGCTGGCCAGCCGCCCCCGGCTCTACAACGAGGTCCACGCCGTCTACGGCAACGTGATGCTGCGGGCCTTCGAGTGCGGGCTGCTGTTCGCCCTGGTGTTCCACGCCCTCAACGGCCTGCGGGTGGTGCTCATCGACTTCTTCCCCGGAGCCGTCCCCAGAGAGCGGGCCCTGCTTTGGGGCGTTGTCGTGTTGACGCTGGCCGCGGCGATCCCCGGGTCGCTCGTCATCCTCTGGCCGTTCATCAACGGGCGAGTGGTATGAGCGAGCACCGGAGCGAAGCGGAGGAGCGCAGCTCCAATGGATATCGCGGCAATGCCATTGCCGAAGCCGCCGAAGGCGGCGCCCGGTAATGGCGCTGCGCACCGAGCCTCGTCCGGAAACGCCGGCTTTAGCCCGTCCCCGGCCGAGCTTCGAGACCTG
>Ga0070708_100001337_pt1 | contig 18837 bp, 20 predicted proteins | sample KBSK5503metaG_FD_65469 | JGI IMG/M metagenome (GOLD analysis project Ga0070708, IMG submission 65469) | Corn, switchgrass and miscanthus rhizosphere microbial communities from Kellogg Biological Station, Michigan, USA - KBS K5-50-3 metaG | ecosystem: Host-associated > Plants > Roots >... | reverse complement strand
AGCGCGGACGCTGTCAGGGCCAGCTACAAGGCGGCGATAGACGCGGGAGCTACTTCAATCAAGGAACCGAGCCTTCGGCCCGAATGGCGTGCCGACTACTTCGCGGCAAACATCGGCGACGCGGACGGATACAACGTCGAGATTGCCTATAAGCCTTGGCTCTACAAATAATAGGTACGAGCCATCTACCCATCTGAGGCCAACCGCCATCATCGTGAGCGTCGGACTCGACGGCCCGGCAGCGGTGAACGCGCGCGTCTGGCGCCACACCGATCTCGGCGGAACGCCTGCTCGAAGTGCACCCCCTCAAGGACATCTGGCGGCGACTCTTCGCAACTGCGCTTTTCACCGGGCTGCGCAAAGGCGAGCTGCTCGGGCTCAAGAAAACGGACGTGTACCGGGAGCGGCGCCTTCTTCGCGTTGCGCGGTCCTACGACCACGAAACAACAAAGAGCAAGAAAGAGCGGCTGATCCCGCTAGCGGACGGCCTGCTCCCGTACCTCGATGCAGCGATAGAGGCGTCGGCCTCCGACTACGTGTTCCCAGGTCCCGACGGCGAGATGATGCCGGAGGACACGAAGGTCGAGATCGTTCTCCGGCGCGCTCTTGGCCGCGCTGGCATCGTCACTGGGTACCGGCACACCTGCCGCCGATGCAAAGCTCGAGGCACCGAGTCGATCGAGAAGGCGACGGATCCGAAGCCGCGCCGGTGTGCGCGTTGCGGCATGGTGATGTGGTGCAAGCCGCTCCCGCGGCCTCTGCGCTTCCACGATCTCCGGCACACGACAGCGACATTGATCCTCGCGCACGGAGGGACGCTCTGGGAGGTCCAGAACATCCTTGGCCACAGCGACCCGATCATCACCGCGAAGGTCTACGCGCACCTCGTCCCTGGCTTCCTTAAGTCGGCAGTCAATCGCCTGCCGATCGGCAAGCGTCCGACGCCGAAGTCCGCGTCCACGTCCCCGCGTTTTGGTCAGCCGGTGGTCAGCAACGGCGCGAATGCCCCAAAAGCTGAAGGCCCGGCCCCACTGAAAGTGGTAGAGGGATCCGGGCCTTCCGATTGGTTGCGGGGGCAGGATTTGAACCTGCGACCTTCGGGTTATGAGCCCGACGAGCTACCGGACTGCTCCACCCCGCGTCATTGATGGGGTGCGTCGTATAAGTCCGTCCGGCTCCCCTTGTCAACGCCCCTTTACGGCAGGGCGCGCGCGATCGCGTTCCAGGTCGGATTCCGCTGCCCCCGGACGTTCAGGGCCGAAGTGAGCACCAGCGCCGTCCCCGCCCCGACCAGTTCCAGGAACCCAAGCAGCCCTGCCAGCCGGTTCAGCTTCGCCGCCCTGTCGGGCGTCCGCTCGGTCGGCCTCCCCTCCGTATTCACCGGAAACGGCTGCTCCCGCGAGAGCTTCCGCCCCACCACCTGCGCGCCCAGTCCGGACGCCAGCGTCACCCCGAGCACGATGTCCTTCGCCAGGATGAGCCGCCTCATCTTCCGCCCCATGAATCGCCCGGAGAACGCGGACCGGCCGATGAACCACGTCGCCGCCGCCGTGATCAGGCCGATCGAGTTCGGAATCGAGTACGTCTTCCACGCCTGCTCGATCACGCGCGACCGATCGATCTCATCTGGAAGCACCTTCACCGATTTGCCCAGTCCCGTCTCGCCAAAGAGGACGCCGCCGAACGCCGCCGCAAGTCCGAGCTCGTGGGCCGCGAGAGCGGCCGAAGTCAGTTTCGCCATGTGTGTGGGCCTCCTTGGCGCGCGACGTTTGCCACACGCGCGGAAAAACGCACGAGGCAGGCGCGTGTCCGCCCGCCAGGCGCGCGGCTACGCCGGAGGCGGGTTCGAGTCGCCGCGCGGCGCCCACTCGCGCAGCACCTCAAGCGTGTGCTGTCCCCGCGCGGGCGCGGCCCGCACACTCAGATCGGCCGTCGCCACTAAAGCCGGGAACGTGCGGGGAAGATCGCCCGCGAAGAGCTCGCCAAACAGCGGATGACCGCGCAGCTCGGAGGGCGTCAGCACCGGCTCTCCGCAACAGTCCGCCCCCCGCAGCAGCGCATCCCACTCGTCGCGCGTGCGCGTCGCGAAGAGCGCATCGACCACCGGCGCCAGCGAGACGTCGAAACCGCGCTCGATCCAGTCCGCGCGCCCGACCGTCCTGCAGAATGGCTCCCAGAACTTCGACTCGAGCGCACCGAGCGCATACGCGCCACCGTCCTTGCAGGCGTACACGCGATAGCAGGGGCGGCTCCCGTCCAGCACGTTCTCGGAACCCGCGGCGGCACCTCCAACGGAAACCTCGCCGAGATGCGGCAGCAGCAGCCCCGTCAGAGCTTGCGTCATCGCCACGTCGACGACCCGCCCCCGCCCCGTCAGCGTCCGCTCCAGCAGCGCCGCCAGCACCGCGATCACCGCCGTCTGCGCCCCGCCGAACAAGTCTCCCAGCTGCACCGCGGGCACGCCGCGATTGCGCGCCACGATCCCCGCCAGCGCCGCGTAGCCGATGTCGTGCCCTGCCCTGTCGCTCCAGGGCCCGCTCTGCCCGAATCCGGAGATGCGGCAGATCACGAGCCGTCCCGGATCCGCCAGCAAGTCCGAGAACCCCAGGCGCTCGAGGACGCCGGGCCGGAAGCTCTCCACCAGCACGTCGGCCCGCGCACACAGCCGCCGCAAGTCGAGGATGCCGCCCGGCGCTTTCAGGTCGAGGACCACCGACCTCTTCCCACGATTCAGCGCCGCGAACATCCCGGGCGAGATGTCGCGCAGATAGTCGCCAGGGTCAGGGTCCTCGACCTTCACCACGTCCGCGCCCAGGTCGGACAACACGAGGGACGCGTACGGCCCCGGGAGCAACCGGGACAGGTCGAGAACGCGAACTCCCTCCAAGGGCCTAACCAATCACCTTCTGCAGTTTCATGGCGAGCCCCATGTCGCCCTTGATCTTCAGCTTCCCGCTCATGAACGCCATCTGCGGGTTCATCTTCCCGGAGACGATGTTCATGAAGTCGCCGGAGGCGCAGGTCACGGTGCACTTCGCCGTCCCGGTCGAGCCGGCCTGCACGGTGCCCGGTTCCTTGGTCAGATCCACCGTCCAGACGCCGCCGTTGTCGCCGGTGATGTTGAACTCGTAGACCGAGTTCACTGCCTTCGAGGTCTCGGGCTTGTCCTTCAACTTCTGCGCGATCTTCTCCTCGAAGTAGGACTTCGGGGTGTGGTCCGGCATCTCGTCTCCGCTGGAAACTGAATGGCCATTCATTCAGCGGGCGCGGAATGTAGCGGCGGGCCTGCGACGTGTCAACGCGAGTGCACGGCCGCTGCTCAGGCAGCGGCACGGGCGCCGGGGCTCAAGGCACGAGCGGTGCAACGAGCTCGGCGAGCGCGAGCACACGTTCGCGAGCATCGGCGACGAACGGACCGGGCCCGAGGACCTGCGCCCCGGTCATCTCGGCGACCCAGCGCGCGTTGCTCACGACCGTCGGATCATCCTCGGGCTGCGTGCGATTGAGCACGACGGCCGCGAGGAGGATGTCGCGCTGCTCCAGCGCTTCCACGCTCAGCGCGCAGTGGTTCAGCGTGCCGAGACCCGCGCGGCCCACCAGCACCACCGGGAGCCGCAGCCGCTCGGCCAGGTCCAGGTTCGTCACGATGGCCTGCGCGGGAGGACCGTCCGCGGGATCGATCTGATCGATCGAGAGCGGCTCCCGCGCCAGGGGCACCATCAACCCTCCCGCCGCCTCCACTACGATCGGCGCCCTTGCGCGCTCGACCAGACCCTCGATGCGCAACAGATCCACGCGGGCGCCTTCCGCTTCCGCCGCCACCAGCGGCGCGGCAGGGAGGCGGAATCGATAGGGACAAAGCTCGTCCAGCGGCTGCGAGCTGCCGCAGGCCTCTCGCAGCGCCAACGCATCCTCGGGTCGATCCGGCTCGCAGCCAGTCTCCACCGGCTTCAGCGCCAAGGGATGCAGGCCCTTGCGCGCCATCCATGCGCAGATCGCCCGGCCGATCTCGGTCTTCCCGACGCCGGTGTCCGTGCCGGCGACGAAGAAGCCCTTCGGGCTCACTCGGTGGCCTCGCGAATCGACTCGCGCACGCCGTCCACGAGGAAATCCACCTCCGAGGGCTTGATCGACAGCGGCGGCATCAGCACCACCACGTTCCCGAGCGGCCGCAGCATCAGCTCGTGTCCGCGCGCGGCCAGCGCCACCTTGTGACCGATCCGCTCGGCGTACGGGAACTCCGCCTTCGTCTTGCGGTCCTTGACCAGCTCGATCCCGATCATCAGCCCCCGCTGGCGCACGTCGCCCACGTGGCGCAGCTCGGCCACCGACGCGAGCCCCTCGGCGAGCCGCTCGCCCATCGCGCGGGCGTGGTCCAGCGTGAGGTCCTCGTCGAAGATGCGCAGCGACGCCAGCGCCACCGCGCAGGCCAGAGGGTTCCCGGTGTAGCTGTGCCCGTGGAAGAAGGTCCGCTTCGACTCGAACGGTCCGAGGAAGCTCTCGTACACCGCATCCGTCGTCAGCGTCGCGGCGAGCGGCAGGTATCCGCCGGTCAGGCCCTTCGCCAGGCAGAGGAAGTCCGGGACCACCTCCTCCTGCTCGCAGGCGAAGAGCGTCCCCGTCCGGCCGAAGCCCGTCGCCACCTCGTCGCAGATGAGCAGGACGCCGTTCTCCTTGCAGGAGCGGGCGATGCGCTTCAGGTAGCCGGGCGGGTGCGTGATCATTCCCGCCGCGCCCATCACCAGGGGCTCGATCACCACCGCGGCGATCTCGTCCCTGCGCCCGTGGATCATCGACTCCGCGGCCAGCGCCGCCGACTCCAGGCAGTGCTTCGGGCCGGTGGGCCAGCGGTACGCGTAGGGAGCGGGAATCCGCAAGCAGTCGAAGAGCAGCGGCCGGAAGATCTCGTGGAAGAGGTCGACTCCGCCGACGCTGACCGAGCCGAGGGTGTCCCCGTGGTACCCCTCCGCGAGCGCCACGAACTTGCGCTTCTCCGGCTTCCCCCGCTGCTTCCAGTGCTGGAACGCCATCTTCAGCGCCACTTCCACCGCGGTGCTGCCGTTGTCCGAGTAGAAGACCTTCGTCAGCCCGTTCTCGCCGGGAGCCAACCCCTTCCGCGGAGCGCGCGCGACCAGCTCCGCCGCGAGCTCGATCGACGGCGGAGAGCCCAGGCCCAACAAGGTCGTGTGGGCTACGCGCTCGAGCTGCAGGCGGATGGCGCTGTCGAGCTCCGCCCTGTGGTGCCCGTGGACGTTGACCCAGAGAGAGGAGATGGCGTCCAGGTACTTGCGGCCGCGGGTATCGAAGAGCCAGGAGCCGGTGGCGTGATCGACGATCACCGGCTCGTCACCCGGCAGCGGCTCGAGCCAGGTCTGCATCTGGGTGAAGGGATGCCAGACGTGGGCGCGATCCAGCTCGGTGAGGCGCCGGTGGCGCGCCTCGGCCTCCTCGGGGACCTTGGGAATCTCTTTCATCGACTGCGGTTCTAGCACGCGTCCGAGGCGCGAATCGCGGCAAGCGCGGCGTCGATGTGCGCCTGGGTATGCGAGGCGCTGAGCGCGAATCGCACCCGGCTCGTCCCCGCCGGGACCGTCGGCGGGCGAATGGCCTTCGCCAGGATTCCACTCGCGCGCAACTGCGCCGCGACCGACACGGCGCGCTCCGGCGAGCCGAGCACCACGGGGAAGATCGGTGAGTCGTCCCGCGCAGGGATCCCCACCGACTGGAGACCGGCCGCGAATCGCCTCACGCTGCTCCACAGGCGAGCCCGTCGCTCATCCCCCTCCGAACCAGCGAGAATGCGCAACGCCGCCACTGCCGCGCAGGCGAGCGCCGGCGGCAGCGCCGTAGAGAAGATCAAAGGCCGCGCCCGATTCACCAGGAGCTCGCAGACCGCGCGCGACGACGCGACGTACGCGCCGGCGACGCCGAACGACTTCGACAAGGTCCCCATCCGCAAGTCGGCGCTGACCCCCTGCTCCGCGCAAAGCCCCGCTCCGTGTGGGCCGATCACTCCGGTCGCGTGCGCCTCGTCGACGACCAGAACCGCCCCCGAGCTCGCGCAGAGGGCAGCCAGCTCGGGCAGCGGCGCCCGATCGCCGTCCATCGAGAACACCGCGTCGGTGACCACCAGCTTGCGCCGCGCAGGCGTCCGCAGCAGGCGCTCCGCGACGCCGACGTCCAGGTGCGGAAACACCTCGACGCGCGCGCGACTCAAGCGGCAACCGTCGATGATCGACGCGTGATTCAGCGCGTCCGACAGGATCAAGTCCTCGGGCCCCGCCAGGGCCGGGAGGATTCCGCAGTTCGCCGCGTATCCGCTGCCGAAGAGAACGGCGGCCTCGCTCCCTTCGAATCGCGCCAGCTCCTGCTCCAGCTCGTGCTGCGGAAGGAAGTCGCCGGAGACCAGCCGGCTTGCCCCTGCCCCCGTTCCCCAGGCGCGCGCTCCATCCGCCAGCGCCTGCGCGATGCGCGGATCTGCCGCGAGCCCCAGGTAGTCGTTCGAGCTGAAGTTGATCAGCCGCTCCCCGGGGCGAAGCTCCACCTCCGCTCCCGGCGGACTGCGCAAAGGCTCCAGCGAGCGCAAGAGACCGCGCCCGCTCAACGCGAGAAGCTCGGCACGCGCGAGATCATCGGCTCCAGGCATGCCGGCACCGTAGGAAGGCGTCCGGGCGATGTCAAAGCTGCGGCGCGGTTCCCCTGCTCGTGCCGGCTGGCTCCGGGCTTCCCGATCGCTCCGGAGCGGCCCACATCTCGTAGACGGGAACGCCCATCAGCACCGCGATCGTCACCAGCATCCCCGTCCCGGAGATCGGGTACGCCCAGGCAATCGCGCCGCCCCAGGCGCGAATGGCCCACGGGGCGAGAAGATGGAGCCCGGCGAACCCGGCCGCCGCGCCGACCCAGCCGAGCTTCGTCTGCATGGGAAGCCCGGTGAGCAGGAAGAGATGGCCGGCCACCAGCAGGAGCAGGGGGACGGCGAACAGATGGGCATGGGTCACTTCCAGCAAGGCGCGAGTCGAGATGCCCGACTGGTAGTGCGCGATCAGGCGCGCGTAGAGCTCCGCCGGGGTCGCCCGGGCCGCGAAAGCAACGATCCCGTCGTACAGGCCGGCGCAGCTTGCGATCCCCAACCCGACGAAGGCGCAGAACGCGGTGTAGAGCACCTTGGCGGCGCGCGGCAGGTTCGCCGCGCGCCCCGAGGATGAAGCGAATTCCCGCATCCGCGGCTACCCCTTCATCGCTTCCGTGGCAGGGACGGGCTCCGTTCCGGCGAAGAACTCGGCCGTTCCGCCGATGAGGTACGTGACCCGCTCGCGCAACGGGAGCTTCTCGAACTCGCTCCGGCTGAGTTGCCGCCTCTTGCCAGCGCCGTCGTGCACCACCACGCGGTCGTACCGCGTCACTGTCGTCTGCTGTCCATGAGTTTCCATGGGTGCTCCCTAACCGCGGCGCGCCGCGGACTCGGCGGCGGCCCGGTCGACGACTGAAGAGTTGCGCCACTGGTTCTCGGAGAGCGCCTCCAGCTCCGCTCCCCGCTCCGCCATCACCCGCATGTCGCGATAGCTCCTGAGGCAGGAGAGCACCAGGAAGATGACGATGAAGACCACCCAGCCAGCGTGCTCCAGGAAGCGCCACCACTCCGGATTCGCGATCCCGTACACCGACTCAGGCCAGAGGATCCCGCGCATGAAGTGGTCGGCGGCGATGACGACGGTGCCCGTGAGCAGCACCGGCCAATCCCGGTAGAAGGCGATGAACGCCAGAGACCCGAAGACGTGGAAGTGCGTCTCGATGCGGCCGCCGGTGAGGTGGATGAGGAGCGCGGACCAGAACATCTGCGACGCCGCGATCACGTGACGGGTGAGCACGGCGCCCGGCCGAAGCAGCGCCAGCGCGACGGGCACGCAGGTGATGGCTCCGCCCAGCAGGATCGCCGCCCAGACGTGCACGTGCACCGTCTTCACCTTCCCCTGCCACGCATACGGCGACACGGTCAGCGCGAGGACGATGGCGAAGATCCATTGTGCGACGAGCAGGCCCGCGAACATCCGATCCGTGGAGCGGAGGATCTCCTGGCGGTGCGCGTCGAAGCGCGCCTCCGCGCGGCCGACGACCGCGTCGGCCGCCGCCGAGATCGAGTCGATCGGCTTCACTGAAGCGTTCATTTCCTTCCCCCCTTCGAGGTCATCCTGTCGTTCACCTGGGCGATGCGAACCGCCCCTTCGTCGTTCAGGCCGCATCCGAAAACGGGCGCATCGGCCCGGTCGGGTGTCCCGCCCGTGAGCACTGCCGCGATCCGCTGCTGCCCGAAGCTGTCGCCTTCGTGGCCGCGGGCCGAGGTGATGCCGCCCTGGAAGGCGAGCGTTCCCGCCGCGTCGTAAAGGACAGCGGCACCGGATGTCTCGGCTCCGAAGCGTCGGGCCTCGACTCCGGAAGGATCGACGGCGACGCTGACGCCCGGGATCCTGCCGGCGCTCGACCACAGGTCGGTCCGCGCGAGCTCCGGCTCCTCGCTCCCCGTAGCACTGAAGAGCACGTGCGCGTCGAGGCGATCGTGGAAGCGGGCCATGAGACGCGCCAGCTCGGAAAGGGTCGCGCGGGTACAGGCGCAGCGAGGATGGGCGAAGAGCACCAGCGTCGCACGGCCCGCGCTTCTCCGGATTCCGCTCTGGAGCGGCCAGCTCCGCGGCGCCCTCTCGGCCTCCGGCCCGGGTTTCAGCTTGTACATCCAGAGGGCCAGGAATCCGGCCACCACGGCCAGAAGCCAAGCCCCAGCGAGCGCACCTGTCAGCGCGCCGGGTACCGGCGAACGAGCCTGGGCCGTGCGGGAGTCCACTGGTAACCACTATTTTGCGAGGCGAGATGGGCTGTAAAGATTTCCAATGAAGTGATTTGGAAGCGGGTGTGCGTGATTCAGCGTTTCCCGGCGGCGGCAGGAGCGAACGGATAGGCGCGCTCGACCGTGTGCGTCGCACCTCCCCTCCCCAGTACGCTCTTCACCAGGCTGGCCTCCCCCGCGCCCCAGCGCGCGAACTCCCCCGGCGCGACCGCCGCGAGCGCCCGCTTGGCGAGCTTCTCGCCGCGCGGCCGCACCCGCCCGAGGGTCAGGTGCGGCTGGAACTTCCGCTCCTCGATCTGGAACCCACGTCGCCGCAGCTCGCCGCGAAGCCGTTCCGCCGTCTCCATCAGCTCCGCCGCCCCCGCGCTCACTCCAAGCCAGAGCACCCGGGGCCGCAGCGTGTTGGGAAACGCGCCCACTCCCGAGATGGCCAGCTCGAACGCGCGACTCTCGCGCAGCACCTCGCCCGCGGACGCAGCCTCCTTGGCGTCCGGCTGCTCGCCCAGGAACGCCAGCGTGAAGTGGAGCTGCTCCAGCTTGGTGAAGCTGACTCCCTCGCCTCCCGCCTGCCGCGCCGCCTCCAGGATCGGCCGCAGGCGCTCCTTCGCTTCGGGCGGTAGCGGCAATGCAAAAAACAGGCGCATGCGTTATCCATGCACCCCTATGCCCCGCAAGAGCAAGGAAGCGAGGCGCGCGCCGCTCCTGCCGCTGCCGCTGGTGGAACGGCTGCTGTCCGCGGCGATGGCCCGGGGCGCCGACTTCGCCGAGGTCTACGTCGAACGGAACACCAGCACGGCCGCGATGCTCGACGAGGGCACCATCAAGAGCGCCCAGTCCGGATCGATCACCGGAGTCGGCGTGCGGGCGATCCGCGGAGCGCAGGTCGGCTACGCGCACTCCGACGACCTGGACGAGCCGGCGCTGCTGCGCACGGCACAGACCGCTGCGCTGATCGCGGAGGGATCGCGCGAAACAGGTCCCGTGAACGTCTCCCACGTTCCATTGCCGACCTACTACCAGGTGCGGACGCCGCTCGCCTCCGTCGACGTCAGCCGCAAGATCGACCTGCTCAAGCAGGCGAACGCCGCCGCCCGCTCCTACGACCGCCGGGTCCAGCAGGTCACCGGTGGTTACGCCGATCAGACACGCGAGATCCTCGTCGCCAACACATTGGGCCACCTCGCCGAGGACCGGCAGGACCTCTGCCGCCTCTCCGTCCAGTGCGTCGCCTTCGGAAAGAACGGCGAGCGCCGCACCGGCTTCTACGGCGGCGGCGGCCGGGTCGACTTTCGCTTCTTCGAGGACTTCTCTCCCGAGCAGGTCGGCCGCGAGGCGGCGCGCCAGGCCGTCGCGACGCTGGGGGCGGTGCCCGCGCCCGCCGGGCCCCAGACGGTGGTGCTGGCGCCGGGCTGGAGCGGAATCCTCCTCCACGAAGCCGTCGGACACGGACTGGAAGCGGACTTCATCCGGAAGGGGACCTCGCTGTTCGCCGGCAAGCTGGGCGAGAAGGTGGCGAGCGAGCTCGTCACCGTGATCGACGACGGCACCGTCGCCGGCGGACGCGGCTCCATCAACGTGGACGACGAGGGGAATCCCGGCGAGCGGAAGGTCCTGATCGAGCACGGCATCCTCAAGGGCTACCTGTACGATCACCTGAACGCCACGCTCACCGGCCAGCGGAGCACCGGCTCCGGCAGGCGGCAGAGCTTCCGCCACGCGCCGCTCCCGCGCATGACCAACACCTACCTGGCGCCCGGCGACCAGAGCGCCGACGAGATCATCGGCGCGGTCGACCGCGGTCTCTACTGCCGCCAGTTCGGCGGCGGCCAGGTGGACATCTCCAACGGCAACTTCGTCTTCGAGATCAGCGAGGCGTACCTGATCGAGAAGGGCGAGATCACCAAGCCGGTGAAGGGCGCGATGCTGATCGGCGTCGGTCCGGAAGCGCTCAAGAACGTCAGCGCCGTCGGGTCCGACGCCTCGCACGACCCGGGCCTCGGCACCTGCGGCAAGGACGGCCAGACGGTTCCCGTCGGCGTCGGGCTTCCCACCGTCCGCATCGACAACGTGACCGTCGGAGGCACGGGCGCATGAGCCTGCTCGACACCTGCGAGCAGCTCGTCAAGCTCGCGGGCAAGGCCGGAGCGGCAGAAGCCGAGGCGTACGCCGAGCGGACGCGGGACGCCTCCGTGCGGGTGCGCGACGGGGAGATCGAGCAGCTCGAGCAGGCGTCGTCCAAGGGCATCGGCCTCCGGGTGATCACGGGCCAGCGGCTCGGGTTCGCGTACGGGACCGATCTCTCGAAGGGCGGCCTGAAGCAGCTCGCGGAAAAAGCCGTGGCGCTGGCGAAGGGCGCGGCCAAGGATCCCGCCAATGCGCTCCCCCGCGGCGCGGAGCTCGGCGCCGCGAGCGCGGGCGACTACGATCCTGCCATCGCGGAGATCCCGCCTGACTGGAAGCTGCGCGCTGCCCGCGAAGCGGAGAGCGCCGCGCGCGCCGAGGATGCCCGGGTACGCAAGTTCGACTCCACGGGCGCCGGAGACTTCCTATCCGAGTCGGCCATCTTCTCCAGCCGCGGCGCGCGGGGAGAGTCGCGCGCCTCCTACGCGTACGTGTATTGCTCGCCGGTGGCGGAAGCCGACGGCCAGCTGCAGACCGCTTCCTGGAGCGACACCCGCCGGACCCTGGCCAGGCTGCAGCGTCCGGAAGAGGTGGGCCGGATCGCAGCACGCCGCGCGGCACGCATGCTGGGAGCGCGCAAGCCGAAGACGCAGCGGGTGCCGGTGGTCTTCGAGCCCCAGCTCGCGGCAGGGTTCATCGGCGGCATCACCGCCGCGGTGAACGGGCTTCTCGTGCACAAGAAGTCGAGCTTCCTCGGCGCGCTCTTGGGAAAGCGCGTCGCCGCGCAGGATGTCACGTTGGTCGACGACGCGACGCTGGAGCACGGCATCGCCACCCGCCCCTTCGACGGCGAAGGCGTGGAGTCGCGCAGGACCGCGGTGATCGAGAACGGAGTCCTCCGCAGCTTCCTCTACGACGCCACCACCGCGCGAAAGGCGAAGGCGAAGAGCACCGCCAGCGCCTCGCGCGGCTGGTCCACGCTTCCCTCGATCGGGACCAGCAACCTGTACCTGCAAGTGGGAAAGCTCAGGCCGGAGGAGATCATCCGGGGCGTGAAGAGCGGCCTGTACGTGACTGCCATGCTGGGGCGCGGCGCCGACGTGATCAGCGGCGACTACTCCCGCGGCGCGAACGGCATCTGGATCGAGAACGGCGAGCTGGCCTATCCCGTCCAGGAGGTCACCGTGAGCGGAAACCTCCTGCAGATGCTGCAAGGCATCGACGCCGTCGGGAACGACCTCGACTTCCGCTCCGCCACGGCCGCTCCCACCATCCGCTTCGCGGAGCTGGTGGTTTCCGGCGCATGACCCGCATGAGGGCGCTCCTCTTCGATCTCGACGGCACGTTGACCCGGAGCGGGGGCACCGGAACCCGCGCGCTGGGTCAGGCGCTGCATGCGCGGGAGCTGGCGGTGGCGGAGCTGCGCAAGATGCGTCTCGACGGCATGACCGACCGGGCCATCGCCCGGGCGCTGCTCGCCGCCGAGGGCGACCAGAGGCTGCCGCTCGACCAGCGGATGCGGACGGTGACCGCGGCCGAGATCGACGCGGTCCTGGAGCGCTACCTCGAGGCCCTGGGCCGCGAGTGCGCGCGAAAAGCCTACCAGCCGCTGCCGGGTGTCGCGGCGTTGCTGGAGCGGCTGCGGGCGCGCGACGACGTCCTGCTCGGTCTCTGCACCGGAAACCTCGCTCGCGGAGCGGAGCTGAAGCTCGCCTCGGCCGGACTGTGGGGCGGTTTCCGCTGCGGCGGCTACGGCAGCGACGCGGAGCCGCGGGCGGACATCGTCCGCGCCGCCTGGAGCAAGGCGCGCGAGCTGGGCGCGACGGATGCGCTGGTGATCGGCGACACCCCGCGCGACGTCCTCGCCGCGCACGAGGCAGGCCTTCCGGCCTGCGGCGTCGCCACCGGCCGTTACTCGGTGCACGAGCTGGCGGAGCACGGGGCTGAGCTGGTGCTGGCGGGCTTCGACGACGTCGCGCAGGCGGAGCGTCTTCTCCTCGGTCCGCTCGGCTGACCTCACGCCATGGCGGTCTTCGCCTTGTCCGTCGGCCTCGGGCTGGCGGGAGGATGCGGCGTGGGCGTCGTGCGCCGCTTCTTCGGGTGTGCAGGAGCGGGAGCCGGAGCGTTCTTCTTCGCGGGCGGTGGGCGCTCGGGCGGCTCAGCGGCTGTCCCCAGCAGACACAGCGCAATCAGAGCAGCCCACATTTCGTGATAGTACCCCCGCCCGCGAAAGGACGTCCATTGTCTCGTTTCTCCATCGTCGCCGCCTGCCTCGCGCTCGCGGCCTGCAAGGGCTCTACGCGCGGCCAGCGCTTCTGCGACGAAAATCTCTCCGGCCTCTGGCTGAACTCCACCGACAAGCACTACGCCTACTCTTTTCGCGACGATGGCGGCGTGGTGGAGGGCGAGTTCATGGAGCGGTCCGAGGACGGTGGCCTGACGAAGCCCGCGGAGCGGATTGCATTCGACTTGAAGCGGAGCGCCGGGTCGGTCGCTGGGGTGATGAAGTCGACGGGCACCACTCCAGGCGGCAAGACCTGCCCGGTCGAGTTCACCACCCGGATCAGCGACTGCAAGCCGGACGCGCTGCAAATCGTGGTCGAGATGTCCGCGCAGGTCGGCGAGGACTGCAAGAGGCTCACCGCGCCGGACGGAGGCGGCTACCCGCCCGATCTGTCGGAGTTCCGGTTGGAGCGCGAGCGCCGCTGATCGTCGCGAAGCTCCGGGACGTGCTTCTGCAAGATCTCCTGCACCTCCTTGAGCTCCGGCCTGCGGCGCAGGGCGTCTCGGACGTACTTGAGCGAGCTGGGGATGTGCGGCAGGAACGACGGGTTCTTCTTCACCCGGTCGATGAAGACGAATCGCCCCGCGTCCTTCAGCTTGCGCTGGACGGTGAGCAGGTCGAAGAAGGCGACGAACTCGCCGGCATCGACCCGCTGCCCTCCTTCCGCCTCGAACGCCTTCAGATAGCGGGCGAGCATCGCATCGATCAGCTTGCGGTCCAGCTCCACGTAGCTGTCCCGGAGCAGCGCGACCAGGTCGTACTGGCGCGGCCCCTGCAGCGCGTCCTGGAAGTCGATGACCACCTGCTCCCCGCCGCGCAGGACCATGATGTTGCGGCTCTGGTAGTCGCGATGGGTGAAGCTCCGCGGCGCGTCGGCCAGCTCGCGAGAGATGCGTGCGAAATGGCGCCGCAGGGTCTGCAGCTCGGCCTCGGTGGGAGTGGCGCCGCGAGCCAGCAGCCCGTACGCGATGAAGTGCTCGAACTCCCAGTAGTACAGGTCGTAGTCGAACGCCCGCTTCCAGGCCAGGCAAGTCGGGTCGGGGTTCTGCTCGGCGTGCGCGCGCAAGCGCGCCAGCCGGTCGATGGCGTCCGAATAGAGCTTCTTGCGATTGTCGCCTTCGATCAGGGCCTGCTCCAGGGTGCGATCCGTCAGGTCTTCGATGACCAGGAACCCGTCGTCGGCGGCGTCGAGCAAGAGTCGCGGAACGCGCACGCCGATCCGCTCCAGGTAGTGGTGCACGTTGAGGAACGGCAGCTCCTCGTGCTTGTGCTCCTTGCTGGCCTCCTCGCTCTTCACCGGATCGGCGGGCAGCTCCATCACGATGGCGCTCTGGTCGCCTTCGAGCGAGTGCACGCGCCAATAGATCCGGTTCCCCGCGCCGCCGGGCAAGCGCTGGACGCGCCCCGCAGGCTGTCCGGTCGCGGAAGTATACGCGGCCTGCAGTTGGGCGTCGTTCATCGGCGGAGCAGAGTAACACGCACCGCCCGGCTGACCTGATCTATAACTTCCTTCTCTCAGGAGAGCCGACGATGCCCGTCTTCCAGAACATCCTCCAGGCGATCGGCAATACGCCCTTGGTCCGCCTGAACAAGGTGGCGGGTCCGGAGGACGCGGCGGTCTATGCGAAGTGCGAGTTCATGAATCCAGGCGGGTCCATCAAGGACCGCATGGCGATGTACATCCTGGACAAGGCGGAGCGCGAAGGCCGCCTGAAGCCGGGCGGCACCATCGTCGAGAACACTTCGGGGAATACGGGAATGGGGGTGGCGCTATGGGCGGCGGTGAAGGGCTATCGCTGCGTCTTCACCATGCCCGACAAGATGAGCGCGGAGAAGGTGAACGCGCTCAAATCCTTCGGCGCCGAGGTCGTCGTCACCCCGACCAACGTGCCCGCCGAGGATCCGCGCAGCTATTACGAGACGGCCAAGCGCATCCACCGCGAGACGCCCGGCTCGTTCATGCTGAACCAGTACCACAACGTCGACAACATCGAGGCGCACTACCGCCTCACCGGCCCCGAGATCGAGAAAGATGCCCGCACCGCGGGATTCAACATCGACTTCTTCGTCTCGGGCCTGGGCACCGGCGGCACGATGTCGGGGGCGGGCAAATACCTCAAAGAAAAGTTCCGCGGGCTGCGGAACATCGGCGTCGACCCCGAGGGATCCGTCTACCTGGATTATTTCAAGACCGGAAAGCTCATCCAGCCGCACGTCTACAAGGTCGAGGGCATCGGCGAGGACATGCTCTGCAAGGCGATGGACTTCTCCGTGCTCGACGACGTCCGGCGGGTCGACGACAAGCAGAGCTTCGTGATGGCCCGGCGGCTGGCTCGCGAGGAAGGACTGTTCGGCGGCGGCTCCTCGGGATCGGCGGTGCACGTGGCGGTCGACCTGGCGAGGGAGATCGGCGCGGGCAAGAACATCGTGGTCGCGCTCCCCGACAGCGGCTCGCGCTACATCACCAAGTTCTATTCGGACGAGTGGATGAAGGACAACGGCTTCCTCGATCCGACCGACCGGCTGGGCACGGTGGCCGATCTGCTCGGGGGCAAGCGGCCTCCGGTGTACACGGTGAAGGCGGGCGACATCGCCAAGCACGCCGTCGACTTGATGAAGCGCCACGGCATCTCCCAGCTTCCGGTGATCGAGCCCGGGAACAAGCCCATCGCCATGCTGCACGAGGTCGATCTGCTGCAGGCGCTGCTGGATGGGCGGCACAAGCTCGACGAGCCCATCTCGGCGGTGATGAAGCCGCTCGCGGGCGTCGTCACGCTGCGCACGCCGGTCTCGCGCCTCAAGGAGCTGTTCGCGACCGACCATGTCGCCATCGTCAAGGACGGCGATCAGCTGGCGGCCATCGTCACCAAGATCGACCTCATCGACTGGCTCGGCACGCGCGTGTCGGTCCGCTGAGCGCCAGCGAAGGCCAATTCGCTCCGCGGCGGGCGCGCCTATCGCAAGAGCAACGCCGCGAGCGCGATCACCAGCGGCACCCCCACCACCATCCCCAATGTGAGCAGGAGCGCGGCGGGGTGACCGAAGTTGAACGTGTACCCGAAGCCGGTGCGCTTGGGGACGAAGAGCGCCGGATCCTCGCGGTCGACATAGAACATCCCGGCTCGCCAGGCGGAAGGATTGCGGACCGGCTCGCGCGGAATTCCCCGCGCGGCGTACGCCGCGAATGCGACGAGGGCGACCACCCCCGAGAAGGCGAGCCACAGCACCGGTTTGAGGAGCCGCCCCGACGTCGCCGAGGCGGCGAGAACGCCGCAGCAGATGAATGCCGTGAAGTAGGCCCCTACGAGCAGCACCTTGAGGGTCGCGGTGCGCATTGCCCCACCCGGCACGCCGCGGCGCAGTCCCACCTGAAAGGCCGCCAGAATGAGGCAGACGATCAGTCCAAGCGATAGAGGCAGCGCTGCGGAAAAGCCGCTGCGGTCGACGAAACCGTCCGCCTCGCCGCGCCAGTTCCAGTGGATGGGGAGTCTCTCGGGCAGCTCTTGGAAATGGCGAGCGAGCCAGAGGGCCGCGCTGCCCAGGATGGCGAACGGGCCTGCCTGCAGCGGCATGCCGGGCGACCATTCCGGGTGCGGCGAAGATTCCGACATGCTGTCTCCCCTCTCTGCGGGCGTGCTATGCAGGGCGCTCCATGAGCACCCGCGACAGCGACCGTTTCGAAACCAAGGCGATCCACGCCGGCCAGCAGCCGGATCCGACCACGGGCGCGGTGATGACGCCAGTTTACTTGACCTCCACGTACGCGCAGTCCGGGCCGGGGGAGCACAAGGGCTTCGAGTACTCGCGCACGCGCAATCCCACCCGCGACGCGCTGCAGGGATGTCTCGCCGCTCTGGAGAACGGAAAGCACGCGCTCGCCTTTGCCAGCGGTTTGGCGGCGACCGACGCCGTGCTCCACTTGCTCTCGTCGGGCGACCACGTCGTGCTCAGCGACGACCTGTACGGCGGGACGTTCCGGCTGGCGGACAAGGTCTTCAAGCGACTGGGGATCGAGCAGACCTACGTGGACGTGGCGGACACCAAGGCGGTGGAGGCCGCGTTCCGGCCGAACACCAAGCTGCTCTGGGTGGAGACGCCGACGAATCCGATGTTGAAGATCTGCGATCTGGCGGCGCTCGCCGAAGTCTGCCGCAAGCGCGGCGTCCTCTCTGTCTGCGACAACACCTTCGCCACGCCGTTCTTCCAGCGGCCGCTGGAGCTCGGGATCGACGTGGTCGCTCACTCGATGACGAAGTACCTCAACGGCCACAGCGACGTCGTCGCCGGCGCGTTGGTCCTGCGGCGCGACGACCTGCACGAGAAGCTGGCCTTCCTCCAGAACGCCGTGGGTGCGGTGCCCGGGCCGCTCGACTCCTTCCTCGTCCTGCGCGGCCTGAAGACCCTGCACGTGCGCATGGAGCGGCACGATCAGAACGCGCGCCTGGTGGTGGAGGCGCTGCGGAAGCATCCCAAGGTGGAGCGCGTCACCTGGCCCGGTCTCCCGGAGCATCCGCAGCACGCGCTGGCGCGGAAGCAGATGAAGGGCTTCGGCGGGATGCTGACCTGCGTCGTGAAGGGCGGCTTGCCGGCGGCGCGGACGTTCCTCAAGGCGTTACGGCTCTTCACGGTGGCCGAGTCGCTGGGCGGCGTGGAGAGCTTGATCGAGCACCCGGCGATCATGACGCACGCCTCGGTGCCCGCCGACACGCGGCGCCGGCTGGGCATCGACGACGGCTTCATCCGCCTGTCCGTGGGAATCGAGAACGGCCAGGACCTGGTCGACGATCTGACCCAGGCTCTCGACCGCATCTGACGGCTTTACTTCGGGGTCAGCAGGACCTGGGAGTAGCCCCGATCGCCCGTCCGGGCAAGGATCTGCCCCTTGGCATTGATCGCGACGGCAGAGTGCAACTGCATCGGAGGTTCGACGCCAGCAGCGAGGTCGAAGAGTGCTCCATCCTTCCAAAGCATTGGAGTGGCCGCGGCGCCCTCGGAGATGGGGATGTCCACGTTGCCGACTGCCTCGCCCGATGGGCTGACGGTGCGGAGGAAGGAGTCCAGCTGTCCGCCCCGACGAGCTCCGATGCCAGCCCATGGAAGCGCCGTGACGTCGCGGTCCAGGTCCGTCATCTGGCCCCCCATCCATACCGCAGCGTGTGATTCACCCGGACCCGTGGCTCCCACGACGATCCCGCTGATGCTCATCCCGGCGGGCCTCATGTCCTCAGGAAACGCTCCCAGGTCGACGGCGCCGGAATCCGTCAGGATCATCACCCGGCAGGCGAACGGGGGTCTCGCTGAACGGCAGGCGACGACACCGATCCTGTCACGCTCGTCCACGGTCAGCGCCGTGCCGTAGGGCATTCCGGTCCGAGTGGCGAGATCGATGATGCTCCCGTCCTTCCATGCCACGGCGTGTCGATCGAAAGACGACGTGAACGACCCGCCGACAGCGAGGCCCGACGCGTTCAGGGCGTAGACAGAGCTGCCGCCTCCGAGATCCGGTAGCTCGACCAGATCGGCGCCAGAGCTGACGAAGGGACGCCACGACCCATCGCCCTTGTCCAACCCCCCGGCGACTCGGCCCCCG
>Ga0070708_100001336_pt1 | contig 18841 bp, 17 predicted proteins | sample KBSK5503metaG_FD_65469 | JGI IMG/M metagenome (GOLD analysis project Ga0070708, IMG submission 65469) | Corn, switchgrass and miscanthus rhizosphere microbial communities from Kellogg Biological Station, Michigan, USA - KBS K5-50-3 metaG | ecosystem: Host-associated > Plants > Roots >... | reverse complement strand
CGACCGCGCCGCCGACCAGGCCTATCGCGACCACGCGAATGACGTGTACCGCGTGGCCTACGGCATCCTGCGCGACCCGGACGAGGCGCTCGATGCGACCCACGAGGCGTTCGCGCGGGCGTGGGAGCGCTGGGACCAGTACGACAGCCAGCGCCCGCTGCGGGGCTGGCTCCACGGCATCGTCGTGCACCTCGCGCTCGACCAGCTTCGCCGCCGCCGCGTGCGCCGGCTCGCCCTGCCGATCCTGGGGCGAACGGCGAGCTCGCTGGAGCGGACCGTCGAGCCGGACCCCGCCGACGAGGTGGCGCGGCGCCAGATCGTCGAGCGGGCGCTGGACGGCCTCCGGCCGGAGGTGCGCGCGACGCTCGTCCTGCGCCACTTCTACGGCTACGACTACGCCCAGATCGGTACGTTCCTCGGGATCAGCAGCGGAACCGTCGGCTCGACGCTCTCGCGCGCACATGCCGCGATTCGCCGCCGGCTCGAGGCCGAGGACCCCGCGACGCCGGAGCTCGTCTCCGCCGATTCCGGCGCCATGAGGACGACCCAGGCGCCGCGCCGCGGGACGCCGACCGAGCCGCCAGAGGTGCTCCCATGACCCGCGACCCGCGCTCCGCTGCCTACGACGACGCGACGATCGAGCAGCTCGTCCGCGACGTCGCGGGCGAATGGACCATGCCGCCGGTCCGGCTGGATGCGCCGTCCTGGCGCGAGCGGGTCCGGACGTCTCGGGTTCGCCGGCTTACGGCCGCGGGCGGCTGGTTCGGCAGGCTCGGCCAGGCTGCGACCGCGGCCGTGACGCTGACGGTGATCGCGGCGCTCGTCGCGGTGCTGCTCACGCGCCCGTCCACCGAGCCCGGCAAGCCCACCGCCTCGCCCGAGGCTCGGTCGAGCCCGACCGCGGACGGGCGGGCGACCCCGCTCCCGAAGATCTACGTCACCGGCGATGCGCCCAACCCGACGATCGTCGTCGTCCGGACCGAGCGCGGCGACTTCGCTCGCGTCGATCTGTCGACCGGGTCGATCAACGGCCCGCTCACCGGCAAGAGCTCGTCGAGCGTGCTCCGAGTCGGGAGCGGGGGAGCGATGGTCTGCCTGTGCGTGGCCGAGACGGGGAGCATCGGCGGCCAGCCGACGGACAACATCGTGACATTCGAGCGCTACGACCCCCGGGGCAAGCTCACTTCCAGCCTGCCGATCGAGCACTTCTCGGGCGAGCCGGACCCGCGCGACGAAGGCACCTTCATCGCCGAGCGGCCTGCCCACGTCCTCACCAGGATCACCTACAGCGCCGATGGCCGCTATGGCTTCGTCGGCTGGAGCGAGCGAGCCCATCCGGTGTGGCACAACGGCATCGTCGTGGTCGACATGGGCTCGGGGTCGGTCGTCAGCCGGCTCGCCCTGCCCGACGCGACCGACGGCGAGGGCGACACACGTCGCGTCGTCGACGCACCGAGTGTCGCCGGGTCGATCGGCGGCGGTGCCGTGCTCATCGCCCGTGGCTGGTACGCGTGGTCGCCGCCGGCCTCGCAGAACGCCACGTACACCTCCGAGAACGACATCTATCGGGCCTCGTTCGCCGACGGCTCGCTCGTGGATCCGAAGCCGGTTCCCACGGGGAGCGACTGCGGCAACGTGGTCAACCGGGCCGGCGCGCTGCCCGACGGCGGCTTCTGGCTCGCGTGCACGAACGGCGGGGCGGCTGCCACGGTGGTGCGCCGGCTCCGTGCCGACAACTCGCTCCTCGGCGACGTGCACGTGTCAGGCGGCGAGGGCATCGAGACGGACCCGACCGCCGTCAGCGCCGATGGCTCGACGCTGTTTGTCTGGGATCCCGACAGCGCGACGCTGACCCGGGTGGACCTTGCGACCGGCCAGAAGAGCGCGGGCAAGGGCGTTGCCACAGCGGATCCGGGACCCCTTGCGGCTCTCGGCAATTGGCTCGCGCCGAGCGCAGCGGCGAAGTCGTGGCTGCGCGGCGCGCTCGCCATCTCGGCCGACGGCTCGCGCGTCTATGCGATCGGCGTCCGGGGTGGCACCGACGCGCCGTCGTTTTCCGGCTCGAGTGGCGTCTTCGCCTTCGACGCGACGACGCTCGAGCCGCTCGGGACATGGCAACCCACCGCCGACTTCATCTCGGTTGCGGTGAGTGCCGACGGCCGGTTCGTGTACGCCTCGGGACTGCCCAGCGTCGACGCGAGGGGCGAGAGCGAGCTCGGGCAGCAGGCGTCAATCACCGTCTTCGACACGACCGACGGCTCGGTCCGGCTCATCGCCGGCCACCTGGGCGGCGACGCCCTGATGTTCATCGCACCGACCCTCAACTGACCGTCCGGCGCCGCTACCCTCCAGCGGTGCTGTCCAGCGCCCGCGCACGCGCCGGCGCGATCGCCGCCGGGATCGACCGATCGATCGCGATCCTGGCCCTCCTGTCCTTCATCTCGCAGGTCGGCGTGTCGATCATGCTGCCGCTCCTCCCGCTGTATGCAGTGGCCGTCGGCGCGACCCCGGCCGAGGTCGGCCTGATGGTCAGCGCATTCTCGGTGACCTCCACGATCGGCCAGCTCGCGTCAGGCTTCCTGAGTTCGCGCATCTCCGCGCGGCGCCAGATGCCCCTCGGCCAGGCGATCTACGCGACCGGCAACTTCCTGATCGCGACCACGACCGCGGCGCTGCCGCTGATCACCTTCCGGGCAATGTCCGGCCTCGGCGGTGGGCTGACGATCATCGCCGAGCGGCTGTACATCGCCCGGGTCACGGTCCAGACGCGGCTCGCGTTCACCAATGGGGTCGTGTCCGCAGCGGGCTCGTCCGGGTCGGTGCTCGGGCCGCTGTTGGGCGCGGTGCTTGCGGTGCACGACCTGCGCGTGCCGTTCGTCGTCGTTGGCTGCACGGCGTCGATCGCGGGCGTTGCCGCCTTCCTCTTCCTGCCCGCGGAACGGCCCGCACCAGTCTCCGCCCAGATGCCGCTGGCCGCCACGGCGCTGCCGGAGTCCACCGAGCTCGTGCCGGACCTGGCCGGCGAGCTGCCGGTCGTCGCCGAGGCGCAGCCGGGTCGCTGGGCAAGCATCCAGCCGCTCGTCCGCATCGGGCTGTGGAGCGTGCTGTTCAACGCGTCGTACGGCAGCTGGATCACCACGTTCGGTCCGTACTCGACGCAGGTGCTCGGCCTGCCGCAGTCGTTCGTCCAGCTGTTCTTCGCGCCGTTCGGGCTCGGCGCGATCATCCTCGGCCCGATCCTGGCGCGGCTGGCCGATCGCACGGGCCGCCGGCGAATGGTCGCGTTCGGCACGGCGCTCGTCCTGACGAACACGGTCGCCCTCATCGTCGCTGCGCCCGTGGCGATCCTGTATGCCACGGCCCTCCTTGCGGGTGGTGGGCTCGCGGCGGCCGGGTCGTCGTGGTTCGCGCTCCTCGCCGTCGCCACCGAGGGCGGTCGACGGGGCCGTTCCTTCGGGCTGGTGAGCGCGCTGTCCAACCTCGGCGTGATCGCCGGCGCGTCGATCGTCTCGACCGCATGGGCGACGATCGGGCTCGGAGCGGGCATGGTCAGCGCGTCGGTGTTCCTGGTCCTCGCGATCGCCTCGCTCGCGCTCGTGCCGAGCGACCGCTCGCGCGGGTAGACTCCGGTCATCGACCCCGAAGCACGAGGGTCATGGCGCAGGAGGTCCACACGCGTGAGTCACCACATCAAGGGCGAGGCCGCCAAGAAGGACGCCAAGAAGCCGGCGACCAAGAAGCCCGCGGCAAAGAAGTAGCGACGAGACCCTCGGTGACGAGGGTCTGTTTGTTTCTGGAGGGGGTCCGCGAGGGCCCCCTTCGTCATGTTCGGGTCAGTTCGGCGGTTGAGACGTTCCAGCGTTCGATCGTCGCCTGCTCGCGCTCCCAGCCCAGCACCGAGATCGTCGCGGTCGCGAGCTCGAACAGCCGGCCGTCACGCACCGGCAGCCCCAACCAGCGCGCGGTGAGCGCCCGGAGCACGTGGCCATGTGCGAAGGCGAGCGTGTCGCCTCGAGCCTCGCGCGCCCGCGCGATCACCCGATCGACCCGGGCTCGGACGTGGGGTGCGGTCTCGCCATTCCTGGGGCCGTCGCGCCAGATCGTCCAGCCCGGTCGATCCGCGCGGATCTGCGGCGTGGTCAGGCCCTCGTCGGCGCCGTAATCCCACTCGACGAGGTCGTCGGTGACCTCGACCTGGTCGGCGAAGCCAGCGAGACGTGCGGTCTCGAGAGCCCGCTGCCTGGGGCTCGAGAGCACGAGCGCAAATCGCTGCCCAGCGAGGTCATCGCCGAGCCGGCGCGCCTCGTCGCGGCCCCGGGCCGTCAGCGGGACATCCGTGCGGCTCGTGTGCCTGCCAAGGCGTGCCCAGGTCGTCTCCCCGTGTCGGACGATCCACAGCCGCGACGCAGGAGCCATCGCCGGAGCGTACGGGAACGGCCGTCGCGATCGCGCGACGGCCGTGGGGTGTGAAGCGGGGCAAAGGCCCCCGCCGGGTCGCTAGTCGACGTACTGCAGGGGCGTCACCGCGAAATCGGCCGGGAGTGTCACGCCGGTGGCGTGGTTCGGGCAGTAGCCGTTCGGGACCTTGTCGAGGTACTGCTGGTGGTAGTCCTCGGCAAAGTAGAAGGTCGGCGCCGGCGGCCCGGCGATCTCGGTCGTGATCTGACCGTAGCCGGCGGCCGTCAGCTGCCGCTGGTACATCGCCTTCGACGCCTCGGCGGCGGCGCGCTGGGCAGCGTCATGGACGAAGATCGCCGAGCGGTACTGCGTGCCCGCGTCATTGCCCTGGCGCATCTCCTGGGTCGGGTCGTGGTTCTCCCAGAAGACCTTCAGGAGCTGCTCGTAGGTCGTCTTCGACGGGTCGAACACGACCCGGACGGCCTCGGCATGGCCGGTCCGCCCGGTGCAGGTCTCCTGATAGGTCGGGTTCGGGGTGTAGCCGCCCTGATAGCCGACCGCGGTCGTCCACACGCCGGGCTGCTCCCAGAACGTCTTCTCCTCGCCCCAGAAGCAGCCGAGCGCGAACTCGGCGATCTGGAAGCCATCCGGGTATGGCCCCGCGATCGGCGTGCCGAGGATGGTGTGGCGCTTGGGCTCGAGGATGGGCTGCTCGCGGCCGGGGAGGGCCTCGGCGTGGGTCGGCATCTTGGCGGGCTTCGAGAACAGGAACATGGGGTCGTTGATCTCCTCGTCGGTATTCGTGACGGGAGAATCCTACGTCCAAGCCATGACGCGACCGTGTCAGGTCGAGCCGCTCAGCGATTCTCCGATCTCGACATCGCGCCCACGACGAGCGCGCCGCCGAGCACGATCAACACGCCCGGAAGCAGGAGCGCCGAGTCGATATTCAGGTACCGGTCGACCAGGAACCAGGCGCCGAGCACGATCAGCACCACGCCGAAGATCATCGCCCCGTTGCCGCTGCGCTGAGCCCGCGCTGCACGACGCGCCTGGCGGCGGGCGTACCAGTCGTCCCCGGCGGCGCCGGATCCTACATCCGAAGCCCGCGCGTCCGCAGCCGTAGCCGGGCCGGCTGCCGCACCACCGGTCGCACCGGCCGCCGCACCGCCGGTTGCGCCGGCCGCCCTCGCTGTCCCGCCGATCGGCTCCTCGGGGATCACGATCGCGGCCACGATGTAGAGCAGCAGCCCGACGCCACCCGCCAGGATGAGCAGCGCCCACACCAGGCGGACGAGGGACGGGTCGAGGTCGAGCCAGTCGGCCATCCCGCCCGCGACGCCGAAGAGCATCCGGTCGGATCGCGACCGGTGCAGTCGTTCACGCACGGCACGAGCCTCCAAATCGCAGGTCGAAGCTGCCGGCGTTCGCGCTCACGTGCAGCTCGGTGTGGGCCTTGGTCGCGTCGAAGCCGGCACTCGTCCAGGTCGAGTCGTCGACACGCACCAGCCCGGCACTGCTGAAGTTGTTCGAGCCGAGCGTGCCCGCCCAACCGACGCGGACCGGCGACCCGACCGGAAGGCAGATCGCGAGGGAGCCGGCGTTCAGCGACAGGTTGACGTCGCGCGCGCCAGCGGGCAGCGACATCGTCGCCGCGCCGGCGTTCACGGTTCCGTTGACGTCGCCGAGCGACGCGGTCGCGCCCAGGTCGAACGTCAGCTTCCCGGCGTTGAGCGTCAGCGTCGTCGACGAGATCGAGGCACCGGTGAGATCGACCGTCCCGTCGCCCGCGTTCAGGGTGAGGCCGAGGGCGAGGGCGGGGGACCGCGGCAGCCCCAGGTTCCAGACGGATCGATTGGCGCCGGGGAAGGTGCCCTTGTCGCTCGCCTCGATCGAGACCTGCCCTGACGTGCTGGTCACGCGCGGGCCGCTGCCGTCGCGGTCGGAGCCGGCGAGGGTCCAGGCGGCACCATCGACGGCGTCGACCGTCAGCGAGCCACAGTTGAACTCCACGTTCACCTGGGCGGTCGGGTCGAGCTGCCCGGTCCGGCTCGCGAACGAGACAACGGGGTCGTTGGTCCCGCAGCCGCTCGCGAACGGGATGGCGCCCGCGCCTGTCGCGAGCAGGCCGCCACCCATGATGCCGAAGGTGATGGCGGTGATCGCTCCGCCCACCCAGCCGATCTGCGTCCGGCGGAGCAGGAGCCCGATGCCCCAGCCGATGATGAGGATCGGCCAGAGCAGCGGCCACTGCGCCACGAGCTCCCGATCGAGAAGATTCGCCCGAACGGCCAGCGGGACACCGCCGACGAGGATGAAGAACAGGCCCCAGCCCAGGAGCCGTCGATCGAGATGCATCTCCACGCCTCCACCCGCCCCGCGACGTCCGGGCGCCAGTGCACGATAGCCCACGCCTTGCGCGCCAAACGAGCACCGAACGGCGCGTTTCCCTGGTCCGAACGGCTCTCTGCGTTTGGTATCGGCTCGTTCGCGCGTCGTCCCCGGTGCTAGAGTCGCCGTCGCGTGGGAGGGGTACAACGGTGAGCGAAGCCATGCTCGAGCGCTCGTTGGGCAGTGCCGAGGCGATTCTCGGCGCGGAGCCCGTGCTGGAGCGAGCGCCGCTTGGGCTCGATCGCCTCGGCCAGGAGCCGGGTGACCCGAACCCGTATCGGCGAAGGCACGTGGACCGGGCCGCGGCCGAGCTCGCATTGCCGCGCGGCGACCTGTCGCCCTTCCAACGGGCGTTTCGCAACTGGGTCTCGCGGACGATCGCCTGGCTCGTAATGAAGCCGTTGTTCCGAGTCACGGTAGTCAACCCGCAGCAGTTCGGGATCGGACCCGCGCTGTACTGCTTCAACCACTTGAGCTGGCTGGACACGGTCGTCGTGATCCATGTCTTCCCGAAGCAACCCCGGCTGTACATGTACGGCCCGAAGGAGGAGAACATCCACCACGGCGGCCGGAACCGATTCATGTGGTGGACCGGGCTCCCCGTGCCGTTCAGCCCGAACAAGGACGACGTCCTGACCTCGGTCCGGTGGGCGCAGGCGGTCTTCGATTCCGGGGGGGTGCTCGCGATCGCGGCCGAAGGGCGGATTCACGTCCACGAGGGCGATCTCCTGCCGTTCCAGGAGGGCGCTGCCTACCTCGCCCTTCGGGCCGGCGTCCCGATCGTGCCCGTGGCGATCACGGGAACCTCGTGGGCGCGCTTCCGCGGCCAGATCACCGTCCGGCTCGGTGAGCCGATCCAGACGGGGGAGCGGCCGACCCGCGAGGTCGTCGCCCGCTACACCGCACGGTCGTGGCATGCGCTGAAGGCGATGGTCGCCGACGATCGCGACATGTCCCCGCCCGGCCGCATCGAGCGCTGGTTCACCGACTGGTTCAACGACTGGGGGCCGGGCGGGCGCGAGGCAGCGTCACTGGTGATGGGACCCGATCCCGCTGACGTCCCGTACGGGCCGAGCGCTGCCGGCTGAGCACGGCACCGGGCCCTCTGGCCATGGGCCTCTGGCATACTCGGCCGTGATGAGCGGAACCGGGCTGTCGGCCACTCCCAGGGAGTATCGAGCGCGTCTCGCCGATCAGCCTGACGCCCAGATCGACACGTGGGTCGCCGAGCTGATGCGCGACGTCGTCATCCGCCGGGGGATCGTGAAGGTCGTCAGCGACTTCCGGGCGGCGGCACGTCTGAGTGAGGCTGAATTCGAACGCGTGTTCGCTTTCGGGGGCGGGGCACCGCGAACGCTCGGACGCGACGCCAAAGGCAACGTGGTCGTGCCGACCGTCAGCCTGTGGACCCTCGTGCCCGGGACGCGAGCGCTCGTGCCGGACAGCCGGCGCCGGCTGATCGAGTACCTGGTCGCCAACTTCCACGAGCTCGTCTACGTCTGACGCTGCCCGATCGGGCGGCCCTGCGCGGCGTGCCGAGGGCCTGATCCGGGTCAGCCACCCATTTCCCTCGCTGCTGAACGCGGTCGCGACGGGCGGGATCGCGATCCTGGCCGGTGCCGATCCCGCGACCGCGCTCCGGCTGGCGACCTCGATGGCTTGTTTGCAGGCGTCGATCGGGACCGTGAACGACCTGGTCGACGCGCCCATCGATGCCGTGTCCAAGCCAGGAAAGCCACTGGTCAACGGGCATCTGCAGGGCTTCGTCGCGTGGGCGTGGGCCGGCATCACGGTGGCGCTTGGGCTGAGCCTTGCGGCGCCCTCGGGCCTGGGGACCGTCGGGGTGGCGGCCGTCGGGGTAGGTCTCGGCTATGCCTACGACGTTCGACTCTCGCGGACGGCGCTGTCGTGGCTGCCACTCAGCGTCGCGCTGCCGCTCGTCCCGATCTTCGCCTGGCTGGGTTCGACCGGCGCCGTGCCCCCGGGCCTCGCCGCGCTCGTGCCGATCGCCGTCCTCGCCGGCGGCGCGCTCATGGTGGGCAACGGGCTGGTCGACGTCGAGCGCGACGCGCCGGTAGGAAAGGCAACCGTCGTCGTCCGGTTCGGTCCGCGGCGGGCGTGGCTGGCCCACGCAGGAGCGCTCGCCGTGGCGGTCGCGCTCGCCCTCGTCCTTGCGCCCGGTGGCGAAGCGGGTGCCTCCGCCAGTGGGGGAGGGACGGGGCCGGCGATCCCGCTGCTCGCCCAGGCCAGGACGTTCGGCGTCCCCCTCGGCTGCGCCGTGATCGCCGTCGGCGCCTGGCTCCTGAGGCTGCCCAGGGCGTCGGTTCGCGAGCGCGGCTGGGAGCTCGAGGCGATCGGGACGGCGGTCCTCGGGCTCGGCTGGCTGGCCGGCACGGCGGCCGAGGCGGGCATTCGAGTGGGGTCCTGACCCGACCGGAGCGGTCCTGTACCCGACCAAGGTCAGGGCCCGATCAGCCCCCTAACGCGACGCCCCCGGACAGCGTTATGTTTGGCGTCAGGGACACGCTTTCGGGGTATGCCATCGTGACGACACTGATCCATCGACTCCACGGCCTCCGCGGCCTCCTCATCGCGTTCGTGGCCCTCGCCCTCTCGGCGGGCCTCGCGTTTGGAGCCCAGCCGGATGCCTCTGCGAAGGGACTCGCGAACGCCGCGGCCCACGCCGGCAAGACCGTCCCGGTCGAGGCGGTCGACGAGACGACCGACGAGAGCACGGACGCGGATTCCCAGGACGCCGAGAGCTCGGATGCCGGGACCAATTGCACCACCGACCCGACGACGCTGACCCCTGAAGAGCTCGCCGCGCTCAAGCATGGCTCGATCGTCTGTTGGGCTGCGCACCAGACCCAGTGGCCCGAGTGGTTCGCCAACCATGGTGCCTTCGTCAAGTGCTGGGCACACCAGGGCAAGACCGACGCGCCCTCGTGCACCACGGCCCCGGTCGCGGGCGCCGCGACGACCGGGCACGGGAACGGGAAGGGCAACGGCAAGAACAAGTAAGCGCCCGGACGCGGGCCGGCCCGCGTCGAACGGGCGCCACCAGCCTCCGTCGAGGCGGCAGATAGGAAGAGAGCCTCGCTGGGTCCGCCCGGCGAGGCTCTTCCTTTCGGCCGCGAGCGGCGTCTAGAGCGTGTCGCTCCGGACGACGGCGATCGCGTTCTCGAGGCGGAGCTTGGCGATCGTCAGGTACTTGGCCAGGTTCGCGCGGTCGACGGCACCGATGCCTCTGACGACATCCGGTGCCCGAAGGACGTCCATGAACGCCTCGACCGCTTCGGCGAGCTGCTGCTTCGCCGAGACGAGCGCATCATCCGCGAGGTCGGCCGCCGCGACGTCGTGACGTTTGCCCGTCCACGCGGCCTCGGCCTCGTCGGTGGTCTGGTCGTCCGCGGCGACCTGGCCGTTCTCGTGGCCGTTCTCCTGGCCGTCCTCGTCGACGAATGGCGCCGGGGCAGACCGGGCGGGCCGGCCCTCGATGCGGTCTCGGAGCTTGATCAGCGTCAGCTCGCCGCGGGCGACCTGCCCCGCGAGACGTTTGCGCTTCTTTGGGTCGTCGACCTTCAACAGCTCGTAGGCATGTGACAGGGTGTCTTTGCGCAAGGACACCAACTCGCGAATCTCGTCGGGAGCATCCGCGAGTCGAAGACGGTTCTCGAGGTAGCCCTTGTCCTTGCCGAGCTTCTGCGCCAACCGTCGGACCGAGTAGCCATGCTCTCGAACCATCCGGTCGTACATCGCCGCCTCGTCGAGCGGCGACAGGTCCTCGCGCTGGAGGTTCTCGATGATCGAGATCTCCATCGCCGTATCGTCGTCGATCTCCTCGACGAGCGCGGGGATCGTCTCGAGGCCCGCAATCTTGGAGGCGCGCCAACGTCGCTCGCCCGCAATCAATTGGTATTCCCCAGCGTCGAGCGGACGCACGAGGATCGGCTGCAGGACGCCGTGCTCGCGAATTGACGCAGCGAGCTCCTCGAGCGACGTCGGGTCGAAGGCGAGGCGCGGCTGCTCGGGGTTCGAGGTGATGCGGTCGACGCCGATGTTCCGGACGCCGCCGCGCGGCCGACCCTGGCGGTCGTTCGAGAGAAGGCTGACGATTGCCGGCGAGAGCTCGCGCTCCTCCGACAGGCGCCGCGCGGCGGCGGCGCGGAAATCAGTTCTGGCCAAGGTCGACTACCTCCCGCGCGAGCTCGCGATAGGTGCGCGCCGCGTCCGAGCCACCGGCGTACGTGGTGATCGGCCGGCCGACGAGCGGCGCCTCGCCGAGCTTCACAGTGTTCCGGATGATCGCGTTGAAGACGTGGTGGTCGCCGACGACGCGCAGCTCGTCGAGCATGTCGCGCGCGAGGTTCGTCCTGGCATCGAAGAACGTCGGCAGGAGACCGAGGATCTTGAGTCGGCGATTGAGCTTCAGGCGGATCGTGTTGATGACCTTGACGAGGTTGGTCAAGCCTTTCATCGCGTAGTACTGCGTCTGCACCGGAATGATCACGCCATCCGCTGCGACAAGACCGTTGACGGTGAGCAGTCCGAGGTTCGGCGGGCAGTCGATCAGGGCGTAGTCATAGCGCTTTCGCAGCCGGCCATCGAGCGCGTCGCGGAGGAGCGACTCCCGGCCAAGCATCGTGAACAACTCGCCCTCGGTCGCAGCGAGGTCGATGTGTGCGGGGGCAATGTCGATGCCCGGGGTCTCGGTCGGCCGGATGATCTCGTCGATGGTCATGCGCCCGACCAGCACGTCGGCCATCGAGACGTCCACGGTGTTGAGGTTGATCCCGAGGCCTGCCGTCAGATTTGCCTGCGGGTCCATGTCGATGCACAGGACCCGGAGGCCATCTTCGGTCAAGGCGCCGGCGAGATTGATCGCCGTGGTTGTCTTGCCGACCCCGCCCTTCTGATTGGCGATCGCAATGACATTCGTCACCGGGGCTTCACCTCGTACTCTCGCGAAGGCGGTGTTATCGGATGTGCCGGTACGGGGATGCCGGCAGCAATCCAGATTGTCGTGGCGGAGTCCCGGTCGCCACTCTCGATGCTAGCGCAGCGAGCCGCTTTCGGCGCCCTCGACTTATCCACAGGTTGTGCGAGTTGTGCACCGAAGTGTGGATAGCCGAGCCCCTCCGACACCGGTTTTGTGCCGCGTCAGGCTGGCTGATCGCCGCGACTATCATGACTCGCAGGCCCTCACACACTGTCCTTGCGCAAAGACATTGGAGATTCGCGTTGCCGACGAATGACGAGCGACTCGCGCGGCTCGACGCGCTCCGTGCCGAATCGATCCTCGGTGGGGGAGCGGATCGTGTCGAAAAGCAGCACGCAGCGGGCAAGCTGACAGCGCGCGAACGGCTCGAGCTGCTCCTCGACGACGACTCCTTCGTCGAGCTCGACCGTTTTGTCGTCCATCGCTCGACGGAGTTCGGCGCGGACCAGCGCCCGCTCGGCGATGGCGTCGTGACCGGCCACGGGCGAATCGATGGACGGACCGTGTACGTCTTCAGCCAGGACTTCACGGTCTTCGGCGGGTCGCTCTCCGAGGCATACGCCGAGAAGATCTGCAAGGTCATGGATCTGGCGCTCAAGGTTGGTGCGCCGGTCATCGGCCTCAACGATTCTGGCGGGGCGCGAATCCAGGAAGGCGTGGCGTCGCTCGGTGGCTACGCGGAGATCTTCCTGCGCAACGTGATGGCGTCCGGTGTCGTGCCCCAGATCTCCGTCGTTCTCGGACCCTGCGCCGGCGGCGCGGTCTACTCGCCGGCCATGACCGACTTCACGGTGATGGTCGAGGGCACGAGCTACATGTTCGTGACCGGGCCCAATGTCGTTCGAACCGTCACGCACGAGGAGGTCGACGCGGAGTACCTCGGCGGCGCGACGACACACACGACCCGCAGTGGCGTCGCGCATGTCGCGGCACGCGATGAAGCGAGCGCGCTCGCGGTCGCGCGCCAGCTGCTCGCGTACCTGCCGGCGAACAACCTGGAGCGTGCCCCGTCGGCAGTCTCCGAGGATCCGGTCGATCGGATGGATGTCACTCTCGACGCCATCGTCCCCGACGAGGCACAAGCGCCATACGACATGCATGGCGTGCTTCGCGGCGTGATCGATCGGGACTCATGGCTGGAGATCCAGCCGGGATGGGCGCAGAACATCATCGTGGGCTTTGCGCGGCTGGGCGGTCGCGCGGTCGGTATCGTGGCCCAGCAGCCAGCGGTCCTTGCCGGTGCGCTGGATATCGACGCGTCGGTCAAGGCGGCTCGCTTCGTCCGGACCTGCGATGCCTTCAATGTGCCGCTGGTCACGTTTGTCGACGTGCCCGGATTTCTTCCGGGTGTCGGACAGGAGCACGGCGGAATCATCCGCCACGGCGCGAAGCTGCTCTACGCCTACTGCGAGGCGACCGTCCCCAAGCTCACGGTCATCACGCGCAAGGCATATGGCGGCGCGTACGACGTCATGAGCAGCAAGCACATCCGAGGTGACTTGAATCTCGCCTGGCCATCGGCGGAGATCGCAGTCATGGGCTCGGCGGGCGCCGTCGCGATCATCTACAAGGATGCGATCGCCGCGGCTGCGGATCCTGAGGCAGAACGCGAGCGGCTCGTCGCGGACTACGAGGCGCGATTCGCGAATCCCTACATCGCGGCCGGCCGCGGCTACGTCGACGACGTGATCCGACCTTCCGAAACGCGGCCGCGGCTCATCGCCGGGCTCGAAGCGCTCGAGGGCAAGCGCGACACGAATCCCCGGAAGAAGCACGGGAACATCCCGCTCTAGCGGGACCAGCAGACTGGTCATCGGGCTGTCTTTGCGCAAAGACGGGAGGGACGACGGGCCGGGGAGGTTGCCCTACCGACGCGTCCTGATCGCCAATCGCGGCGAGATCGCGGTCCGCATCCTCCGCGCCTGCCGAGACCTTCGCCTCGAGACCGTCGCCGTCTACAGCGATGCGGACGCCCATGCAGCGCACGTCAGGCTCGCCGACCAGGCGGTGCGGATCGGCCCGCCATCACCGCGGGCGAGCTACCTGAACATCGACGCGATCCTCGCCGCTGCGGCGGCCACGAATGCAGACGCCGTCCACCCTGGCTACGGCTTCCTCGCAGAGCGAGCTGCATTTGCCCGCGGTGTCCTGGCCGCGGGGATGGTCTTCGTCGGACCGAGCCCGGCAGCGATCGATGCGCTCGGCGACAAGCTGCAGGCCCGCCGGCTCGCCCGCGACGCCGGGGTGCCGGTCGTGCCGGGGACCCTCGAGCCCGCGGCGATCGAGCGACCGGACTCGGTGCACGGCCTCGTCGACGAAGCGCGGGCGATCGGCTTCCCACTCCTGGTCAAGGCGGCCGCTGGCGGCGGCGGGCGTGGCATGCGCAGGGTCACGCGTGCCGAGGACCTGCCTGCGGCGCTCGTCGACGGCGCTCGCGAGGCAGCGGACTCATTCGGCGACGGGCGGGTCTACCTCGAGCGCGAGGTCGCGCCGGCTCGGCACATCGAGGTTCAGCTCCTCGGTGACCACGGCGGTCGGGTCATCGCGCTCGGAGAGCGCGATTGCTCGCTCCAGCGCCGGCATCAGAAGCTGGTCGAGGAGGCGCCGGCGCCAGGCCTCTCGGACGGGGACCGGCGCGCGCTGCATCGGCTGGCCGTCGCCGTGGGGGAGGCAGCCGGCCTCACGAACGCCGCGACCGCAGAGTTCCTGCGGTCCCCGGACGGCAGCTTCCACTTCCTCGAGGTGAATACGCGGCTCCAGGTCGAGCACGGCGTGACCGAGCTCGTCACGGGAGTCGACATCGTGCGGGAGCAGCTGCTCCTGGCGGGCGGCCTCCCACTCTCCGCCGGGGCGTTGGCGGCGGCCGAGCGCCCCACGCCCGAGGGGCACGCCATCGAGGTCCGGATTTCGGCGGAGGATCCAGGGCACGACTTCAGGCCCGCCCCTGGCCTGATCCGGCGGTGGGAGATGCCCGAGGGCGACGGCATTCGTGTGGACACTGCCGTCGCGGCCGGGGAGCGCGTCCCCCCGGAGTACGACAACCTGCTGGCCAAGCTGATGGTGCACGGGGACGACCGGGACGCAGCCGTCGAACGTCTCGGGGCCGCGCTCGCTCGTGTCGAGGTCGCCGGCATCCAAACGACACTGCCGTTCCACCGCTTCGTCGCGAGCCATCCGGCGTTCCGATCGGCGGACCTGTCGACCGGATGGGTCGCCGAGCACTGGGACGGCGCTGCGGCGAGGCGGAGCGTGGCTGACCTCGCCCGCCTTGCCGCGGCCCTCGCGGTGACGCAGGATCGCGAGCACGCCGCAGTTGGAGCAGGTGGCGACGAGGCGGCCGGCAAGCCCTGGAACGCCGTCCCGGGCGCCGAGGCCGAGGTGGACGGTGAGCTGCTCCTCGCGCGGGTGGACGACGGCGACGGACGGGGATCAGCCTGGGCCCGCGCGGCCCTGGAGGCTGGGGTCGATCGATGGCCGACGAGCTGAACGGCCGCGGTTCCGATCCGGCTGCCCTTCGAGTCACGTTCGCGGCCGGCGCGCCCGCCACGCCCGAAGCGCACGGCACGCCAGCTGTCGCCGCGTCGGCAGTGATCGGAGCCGGCGCAGGCGAGACGGCGACCGTCGATGGCATCGCGCGCCAGGCGAAGCTCGAACCGCTCGATCGGCCGCGTGCGCGGCTGATCACCGACGGAGGCACGCACGACGTGCTGGTCGCGCGGCTCCCGGACGCCAGGAGGTCCGCCGCCGGAATCGAGCGCGTCGAGGTCGTGATCGACGGCTGGCGGTTCGAGCTCGACGTCGAGCGGGAGCGTCGCGCCAGCCTTCGTGAGCGGGCAACGAGCATCGGAAGCGACAGGGCGAGGGGCGGACGGGTCGAGCTGCGTGCGATCATCCCGGGGCGGGTCGTGTCGGTCGACGTCGCCGAAGGCGACACGGTCGAAGCCGGCGAGCGCCTGCTCGTCCTCGAGGCGATGAAGATGCAGAACGAGATCAGGGCGGCGCGTGGCGGGACGATCGGCCGGGTGCTCGTCGGGGAGGGGCAGACGGTCGAGCTCGATGAGCTCCTGCTGGTGATCGAGTGAGGACCCGCCGGCGATGAGCGAGCGCGACGGCGCCGGGGCTGAGGATGCTGGCCGTTCGCGGTGGCGGGCGACGACGCGGAAGCGGGCGCTCGAAGGCGCCCCCGAGCGGCGCGACCGGTTCGAGACTTCCTCCGGGATCGAGGTCAGGGACCTGTACACCCCGGCGGACGCCGCGGGCCTCAACGAAGACACGGACCTGGGCCGGCCCGGCGAGCCGCCGTTCACCCGCGGCGTGCAGGCCACGATGTACCGGAGCCGGCTCTGGACGATGCGCCAGTACGCTGGCTTCTCGACCGCGATCGAGACGAACCGCAGGTTCCGCTACCTGCTCGAGCAGGGCCAGACGGGTCTCTCGGTCGCCTTCGACCTGCCGACCCAGATGGGTTACGACTCGGATGCGGCCGAGGCGGAAGGGGAGGTGGGCCGGGTCGGTGTCCCGATCTCCAGCCTCGTCGACATGGAGACCCTCGTCGAGGGCATCCCGCTCGGCCAGGTGTCGACCTCGATGACGATCAACGCGACGGCGGCGACGCTCGTCGCGCTGTACGTCGCCGCGGCGGAGCGGCAGGGGGTCGAGCGATCGAAGGTCTCGGGCACGGTCCAGAACGACATCCTCAAGGAGTACATCGCGCGGGGGACGTGGATCTACCCGCCGGGGCCGTCGATGCGCCTCGTCACCGATGTCTTCGAGTTCGGGGCCCGCGAGCTGCCGCGCTGGAACACGATCTCGATCTCCGGCTATCACATGCGCGAGGCCGGCGCGACGGCCGCCCAGGAGCTGGCGTTCACGCTCGCCGACGCGATCGCCTACGTCGAGGCGGCGCTCGCCCGGGGGATGCCGATCGACGACTTCGCGCCGCGGCTGTCGTTCTTCTTCGCCGCGTGGTCCGAGCTGTTCGAGGAGGTGGCCAAGTTCCGGGCCGCGCGCCGGATGTGGTCGCGCATCGTGCACGATCGGTTCGGGTCATCGAACGCCCGTTCGATGGCGTGCCGGTTCCACGTGCAGACCGCCGGGTCGTCGCTCACGGCGCAGTCGGTCGACAACAACGTCGTCCGGACGACGATCCAGGCCCTCGCCGCGGTCCTGGGCGGGGCCCAGAGTCTGCACACGAACTCGCGCGACGAGGCGCTCGCACTCCCGACCGAGGACAGCGTCCGGCTCGCGCTCAGGACCCAGCAGATCCTCGCCTACGAGGCGGGCGTGGCCGAGACGCCGGATCCGCTCGGAGGCTCGTACTTCGTGGAGACCCTGACCTCCGAGCTCGAGGCAGCCGCCCAGGGCTACCTCGATGAGATCGACGCGATGGGCGGCACGCTGCGAGCGCTCGAGGCAGGGTTCCAGCAGCGGTCCATCCAGGAGTCGGCATATCGCGCGCAACGGGCGATCGACGCGGGGGACCAGATCGTGGTCGGCGTCAATCGATTCCGCGACGAGGCGTCGGCGGCGCCCCACGCCATCCAGCGCATCGATCCCGAGGCCGAGCGACGGCAGGTCGAGGGGGTCCGCCGCGTCCGCGCGGAGCGCGACCCGGCCGCATGGACGGCCGCGATGACGCGCCTCGAGGACGCCGCGCGCGGCACGGACAACCTGCTGCCCCTGCTGATCGAGGCCGTCAAGGCCTACGCCACGGTCGGCGAGATCGCCGACCGGCTGCGCGCTGCCTGGGGCGTCCACCGCGAGCTGATCACGGTCTGATGCGTACGAGAGGTCCTGCCGATGGCTGATCGACGGCGCCTGCCGCCCGGACGGATTCACCACGTCGCGATCGTCGTGAGGTCGCTCGAGGACGCGCTGCTCATGTACCGCGACCTCCTCGGGCTGCCCCTCGAGACGATCATGGATATCGAGTCCGATCACGTCCGCATCGCATTCCTGGGTGTGGGGGAATCCAAGGTCGAGCTGGTGCAGCCGACCGACGACACGACCGGTGTTGCGCGCTTCCTGGCCAACAAGGGCGAGGGCTTCCACCACGTCTGCCTCGAGGTGGCGAACCTGACCGAGGAGCTCACCCGGCTCGGGATCGACGGCGTCGAGCTGATCGATTCGGCGCCGAGGCGGGGCGCGGAGGGCCCGGTGGCGTTCCTGCATCCGCGGAGCTGCCACGGCGTGCTCGTGGAGCTCATCGAGGCGCCCGGCGGACCTGCCTGGGAGAGCCTCGGCTACTCCGGCTAGAGCGACCAGGCGAGGATCACCGCGGGAGCGCGATCGGCGCCTCTCGCGAAGTCGACGATCTGCGACGCGAACTTGCGGATCGAGGGCTTCTCCTCGCGCGCCAGCTCGCCCAGCTCGTCCTCGAGCAGGTCGATCCAGCGGCCCGAGATCGCGTCGAGCTGGCGATCGTCGAGCATGGCGATCGCCGTGATCCAGGCGGGATCCACTCGCTCGACCGTGCGTTCGCTGCCATCGCCCGGGCCCTCGAGCTCGGTGCGCGCCTCCAGGAAGTCGACGGGGTCGTCGCCGCCCGTGACCGCGCGGACCGCCTGGCTGAACAGGTCGAGCCAGGTCGGGTCGATCGCCCCACCGAACGTCAGGTGCGCCGGGAACCGCCGCGTATCGTCGAAGGCCGCGAGGTCGTCGACGGCCACGGCGAGCAGAATCTCGCGGCTGTCTCCCGCAACCAGATCCATCACGAGGCTCATCGCTCGAGTCCCGTCGCCGTCTCAGCTGCGATAGCCGGCGTCGCGGAGGAGCGCGGGCAGCTCCGTCGGCGAGCCCGCGACGCGGAATCCGGCGGCTTCGAGGGCGGCGACCTTCGACGCCGCGGTGCCGGCGCCGCCCGAGATGATCGCGCCGGCGTGGCCCATGCGCTTGCCCTCGGGCGCCGTACGCCCGGCGATGAACGCGGCCTTCGGCACGTCGGCGAGATTCGCGGCCGCCCATGCCGCGGCCTCCTCCTCGGCAGCGCCACCGATCTCGCCGATGAGCACGATCGCGCTCGTCTCGGGATCAGCCGCGAACAGCTTGAGCACG
>Ga0070708_100001332_pt1 | contig 18886 bp, 18 predicted proteins | sample KBSK5503metaG_FD_65469 | JGI IMG/M metagenome (GOLD analysis project Ga0070708, IMG submission 65469) | Corn, switchgrass and miscanthus rhizosphere microbial communities from Kellogg Biological Station, Michigan, USA - KBS K5-50-3 metaG | ecosystem: Host-associated > Plants > Roots >... | reverse complement strand
GACGCGCCGGTGATTACCGCAACCCTGCCGGTTAGATCGAACATCTTCCCTCCATCAGTGCCGGACTCCGCCTCCCCCCATCCCGGCTAGGCCGGACTTCCCACTGCGGGGGAAGGAACCAATTAGATTCTGATCGTGCTGCGTGAATTGGCGATCGCGCGCGAGATGACCAGCCGTTGTATCTCGGCCGTACCCTCCCAGATCTGGTAAATCTTGGCGTCGCGAAACCATTTCTCGACCGGGTATTCCTTGATGTACCCGTAGCCGCCAAGCACCTGGATCGCATCTGTCGTCACTTCCATCGCCACGTCTCCGGCGAAGCATTTCGCCATCGATCCTTCGGCGCGCTCGAACGGCAAGCCCTGCGTCGCCATCCAGCCGGCACGCCAGATGAGCAGGCGCGCCGCGTCGATCTTCATCGCCATGTCGGCGAGCTTGAAACCGATCGCCTCGTGCTGCCACAGCGGCTTGCCGAACTGCTTGCGCTCCTGCGCGTAGTCGAGCGCGAACTCGTATGCCGCACGAGCGATGCCCAGCGCGCCGGCGGCCACGCCAGGGCGCGTCGCCTCGAGCGTCCTCAAAGCGCCAAGCGCTCCCGGACCGGCATTGTCGGCGTCGGGCTCTCCGCCCAGTCGGTGATCCAGCGGGATGTGACAGTCCTCGAGGATCACCTGCGCCGTATGGCTCGCGCGCACGCCGAGCTTCTGCTCCTTGCGTCCCATCCGCAGCCCGCTCGTGCCTTTCGGCACGAGGAAGGAAGCGATGCCCGCCGGTCCCTTCGAGGGGTCCGTGTTCGCGTAGATGACGTGGTAGTCCGCGATGCCGCCGTTGGTGCAGAACTGCTTGGTCCCGTTGAGCACGTAGCCATCGCTGACGCGGGTCGCCCGCGTCTTCATCGCCAGAGCATCCGAGCCCGAGTCGGGCTCGGTCAGCCCGAGGCCGCCCAGGACGAGCTTGTCGGGGTTCGTGAACTCCGGAAGCCAGCGCTTTTTCTGCTCTTCGGTGCCGCTGGCCCTGATGCCCGCCATCGCCAGCGCCATCGACTGTATGCACACCGCGATGCCCGCGCATCCCCAGTGCAGCTCCTCGTTGAGGAGGAGCTCGGTCAGGAAGTCCAGGCCCTGGCCGCCGTACTCCTCGGGCAGGAATGCGGCGGGCGTCAGGCCGAGCCTGTGCGCCTTCTTGACGACCTCGTACGGAAACTCCTCGGTCTCGTCGTGGTGCGCCGCGACCGGGCGGATCTCCTTCTCGGCGAACTCGTGCGCCAGCTGGCGGATCGCCTTCTGTTCTGGAGTCAGCGAGAAGTCGAGCGTCATGATTTGAAATCCGCGCTGGACTTTGTCAACACCGCCTCGCCCTTCTGGTTGACCGCCCGCAGCTCGAGCTTGCCGGGGCCGGCCGCCTCGGCGGCGAAGGTGACGGAGTCGCCGGGAACGACCATCCCGGCGAACCGGCAGTACAGCCGCGTGAGCTTCTCGGGACCGCCCGCGGCCGCCGCGGCTACGACTCCCATCAACCCCATCTGGAGCATGCCATGCGCGATCAGGCCCGGGAGGCCGACAGACCGGGCGAACTCGTCATCCAGGTGGATGGGATTGAGATCCCCCGACGCCTGGGCGTACGCGGCAATCTGCTCCCTGGTGAAGCGAACGGTGCGTTCGCTCATGACCTGATCACAAAGAGCGCCCTCGACCGGCAGACCGGCTCTCCTGCCTCGTCTTTGGTGTCTGTCTCGAAGCTGAGAAAGCGCATGCCCCGCCGGCTGACGTCGGACGCTATACGGGCCTGCGACGTGACGGTCTGTCCGACCTGCGGATGGCGCGCCCAGGTGAACTCCTGCTCCGCGTGCAGCAGGCGGTCGAAGTCAACCGCGGCGAGCGTGTCGCCGAACAGCTGCGGAGCGGTCATGCCGAGCGAGTACACGGCGGCGAAAGTCGGGGGCACGCCGGCCGCCGGGTCGGCGCCGATCGCTCGTGCGAACTCGGCGGCGCGGTCAGCCTCGATCTGGAAGTTGACCGGCGGATAGGTTCGCCCAGCGACCGCTGACACTCAGCAAACGTTAGTGCCTGTTCGGTCGCAGCCGCGCAAAGATCCTGCGGAGGAGCAGCGGTCGGACGGCGGTCCACGCCTCCATCACCGACGAGCGAGCCGAAGCCGCGACCTCGGCCGGCGCGTAAGCCGCGACGGCAAAACCTCCTGCCAGGGCGTCGACAGGCTCGGACGCCTCCGGGAATCGCTCCTGCAGGCGGCGGCCGAGCTCGAATGGAGTCTCGCCCGGCCGGCGCTTGGCGCCGGCCAGCTCAGAGAGCGCGATCATGCGTTTCCAGACGCCCATCACGGTCCGCGGACGCAGGTATCGGGCGGCAGCGGCAAAGATGATGAGGATCACCGCGAGGAGCACGCCCACGATGGAAGTCAGCGTGCCGGCGTCCGGAACCCGAAACGTGAAGGACTGGGAGCCGCCCGCCTCGTTGGGATCCCTCACCCCACGGGGCAGCCCTGAAGGCGATGGCGGACCGGTCGTCCCGCCTGTGACTCCGCCGGGGATCTCGCAGTTCTCATCGCGCAGACACAGGTTCGTGCCGTTGCTTCCACGGGCGATCGGGCTGTATCCACCCGCATCCGGAGTCGGCTCGAATGGGATCCAACCGTAGCCCGGGAAGTACGACTCGACCCACGTGTGGGCGTCCTCGCCTCGCACGATGTAGGTCGAGGGTGCGTTGGGGTCAGGCGTCCCGGGTCCAAAGCCGTTGACGAGCCGGGTGGGAATTCCGAGCGAGCGAAGCATGTCTCCCATCGCCGAGGCGAAGAACTCGCAATACCCCTGCTTGGAGCCGAAGAGGAAGTAGTCCAGCTTGTCGCGCCCCGGCGGGGGTTTCGGCGGGGCCAGCGTGTACTTGTAATTCGAGGAGTCGCGAAGAAAAGTCTGGATCGCCGTCGCCTGGTCGTAAGGCTTGGTCGCCCCCGCGGCGGTCACGATGCTGACGGCCAGGTCGTGAATCCGCTTCTGGACATCGGGATTTCGGTAGCCCTGGGAGGGCAGGAGCGCGAACTGGTCAAGCCAGTCGGGATAGTTCGTGCCTGCTGCCCGCAGCTCCTCTTCGGTGGCAGTCGAATATTCGGTGTACGCGATGTAGCTGCCCACCGAGCTTGGCGGCTGGACGCTCGACAGGCGGTCGATCGCGGTCAGGCGCCCGGTGCTCGAGTTGAGTGGCAGCACCACTTCGGTCGCGAGGGTGTCGCGGTCGATTCGGTAGAGCTGGCCAGGGTAGAAGAGGATGTCGGAGTACCCGATGGGCGGGCGAATCATCCTCACCTTGAAACCCGCCACCGCGAGCTTCTGGTACGGCTCGGCGTACGACGGAACCTCGTTCTTGCGGACCGACGCCCGGAGGCCGGGCGACGCGGGCCATCTCCACTCTCCGGCTGCGGTCAGCGTTACGTTCACGCCCCTGAAGTACCTCGGGCCTGTGTCGCCGACCAGCGTGTACGTGAAGACGGGATCCCGCGTACGCGCGAGCGGTCCACCGAGCGGGACGTCCGTCGAAAAGCCGATCGTCCCGCCTACGGCCGGGCCGGTTCCGATGGCGCCCGGGCGGCTGAGCCGCTCCTGGAGCTGAGCCCAGTTCGAGAACAGGCTCGACTCGAGGTCGAGGGTGCGGTCGGCGGTGGACAGGGGCGGAAGCATGATGCCCAGCACGATCAGGGCGGCCATCGCGACGAGCCCGCTCTCCCAGAAATCCCACCTGGCGTCACCAGTCAGCTTCACGTTCGCGCGTGTGGCGCTTGCGATGGAGCCGGTGTAGTTCGTCCAGAGCAGCAGGGCGAGAGTCAAGACAAGGATCGCGAGGGTGTAGCCGTTCTGGTCGTTCTCGCCGGGGCGGATGTTGAGGAGGTTGGTGGCGAACGCCGCGGCGCCCGGGACCAGGCCCAGCATCGGCGTGCGCCAGCGCAGGACGCACCAGCTCAACCATCCGCCTGTGACCCACATGAGCCAGCAGATGAGGAAGAGATAGAACGAGGTGTCGACCGAGGCGGAGCCGTTGAGGATGCGGCCCCACCAGACGCCGATCAGGTCCTGGTTGAGTGCATCCTGCGGATGCAGGGCATGCATGGCGGGCCAGGCCTGGACGAAGGCCAGGACCGGGCCGAGGATCGTGCCCGCGCCCAGGGCCACCGGCCATGGCACAGGCAGCACGGCGAGCACCGCCATGAACAGCGCGCCGCCGAGCGCGATGAGCGGGATGATGTCGATCCCGTTCACCCATCCGGCCGTCGCCGTCGAGCGCGCGACAGCGAAGGTCAGGAGCAGGACCATGAGCGCAGACCACCAGAGCCCGCCCTGCATCGACGTGCGGGCGCTGCCCCACACGCGACCGGGGAAGAGCTGCAGGCGCCCGCTAGGCGATACGGATTGCATCTCTCGTCCTCACCAGCCGCGCAAAGTCATCGCCGCAGCGCACGACGTACAGGTCCACGTCCTGACCGAGATCGAAGCTCGGGTTCTGGTCTGGGCCGCCGAAGCTCCCGACATCCAGGTAGAAGACGATCAAGGTCGAGCGTCGCCCGCGCACCGACTCCAGCAGCCGGACCCAGGCCGGGTCGGCGCTCGGGGTGATGACGGCGATCGCGCGGCGCGGGAGCCTGCGGATCTTGTCCCACGCGAGGGTCTGAGTCAGCGCCGTCCGCCCGTCGGCCTGGGCCACGGCGAGGTAGTCGAGGATGAGACGGTCCTGTCGCACGGCGCGGTGCGGCTCGAGGATGGTCCCCTTTGAGTCGTTGGCGACAAGCCCTACCTGCCGGCCGCGGCTGTGAACCTGGGCGGCCATCGATGCGGCAAGGCTCACCGCGTACTCGACGGTGGACTCCTCACCTTCTCCGAAATGGACGCTGCGATCGAGGTCCAGGAGGATCCAGAGGTCGGTCGTGAGCGGCTGCTCGAAAGTCTTCGACATGAGGCGGCCGTGCTTGGTCGACAGCGGCCAGTGGATGCGGCCGAAGCTGTCTCCTGTCGTGTAATCGCGAACACCGCCGGTCTCCGGCGGGTAGTCCGCCCAGGCGCCGAAGCTCGGCGAGCTGCCGACCTGCTGGGCGCTAGGCGTGAGCAGGTCGGGGATCGGCCGTACGCGCGGGTACACGAGGATGGAAGTGCGCTGGGTCAGCTTGAGCGCCTTTTCGAAGAGCCCAAAAGGTTCGCGCACCCGCAGCGAGGTCGGCCCGAACGCCATCCAGCCCCGCCTGCGGTACACGCCGCGGGCCTTCCACTTCACGACCTCGCCGCCCACCGAGATGACGCGGCCAGGCTGGTAGTCGGGGATCTGGCTGAGGTCGCGAACCTCGACCCACGGCGCCGGCACCCAACCGCTGCGCCGCACCTCGATCGCTTCTTCGTACGACTCGCCGACGGTCGGGATGCCGGGGTCGAGGCGGCGCGTCAATTTCATGCCGCGGATGGCCAGGCGCGGCCAGGCCCACGCGACGACGAAAAGCAGGCAGAGCGCATACGCGAACGCGTAGGCGGGCCGGATGCCGGTGAGCCACGTGAAGAAAAGCAGCAGGCCGAGCGAGGCGGCGAAGGCGACCTTGCTCATGTCCCCAGGCTAGTGCCGGAGGCTACCCGTCGTATGCCATCTGAGGAACGTGCTCGCGCTCGAGCAAACCGGCGACGAGCTTGCCCGCGCTCTGCCCCTGCATCTCGGCGTTGGGCCGCAGGATGATGCGGTGCGCCAGCACGGGTTCGGCGAGCACCTTGATGTCGTCAGGCAGCACGTAGGTCCGGCCCTGCACAGCGGCCAGGGCCTGGCTCGCGTGGAACAGGTTCAGGGTGCCGCGTGTGCTCGCGCCAAGAGCAACTTCCGGGTTGCCGCGCGTGCGGCCGACGAGCCGTGCGATGTACTCGCGAAGCTCGGGCTTCACGAACACGTCGCGGACGGCGGTCTGCGCAGCCTTCAGCTCATTCGGCGAGACGACCGGCTGCAGCTCGGTCATCGGGGACTCGACCTTATGCTGGTTGAGCAGGTTGGCCTCTTCCTTCTCTGACAGGTAGCCGAGCCGGACCTTCATCAGGAACCGGTCGAGCTGGGCTTCCGGCAGGGGAAACGTCCCTGAGTACTCGACGGGGTTCTGTGTCGCCATGACCATGAAGGGCTTAGGCAGTGGATGCGTGTCGCCGTCGATCGTGACCTGGCGCTCCTCCATGGCCTCCAGCAGCGCCGCCTGCGTCTTGGGGCTCGCACGGTTGATCTCGTCGGCGAGCAGGACCTGGGCGAAGACCGGGCCCGGCCGGAACTCGAAGTCGCTGAGCTTCTGGTTGAACGCCCGCACACCGGTCACGTCGGATGGCAAGAGGTCAGGTGTGAACTGGATGCGGCGGAACGTGCAGTCGAACGAACGCGCGAGTGCTTTGGCGAGCATCGTCTTGCCGACGCCGGGCACGTCCTCGATCAGGAGGTGGCCTTCGCAGAGCAAGGTGACCAGGCAGAACCGGATCTCTTCGTCCTTGTTGACGATGGCACGGCCGACGTTGGCCATGACCGCGTCGGCGACCCGGGTGACGACTTCGACTGCCCCCACTCCCGGGATTATAGGTTCGCCGTCAGTGCGCCCCATCTCACGTCAATACGCTCGAGGGGTACTTTTGGTTCCGCGCTGCGGCGTTACCCGCCTCAAACTCACAGCGTCTTCTGAATGATGAAAGTCCTGGTCGCCGCTCTGGCCGTGCTCGCGACGTTTGCGTGCGGATCTGCCGCCGGCACCGCTGCCGTGGGCTCGCCCCTGAGCGTGAGCCAGCTCAAGTTCAAAGTCCTCGACGCGGTCGGACAGCCGATCTACTGCGATCCCGACTACTACCCCATCGCCCGCCTTGACGGTGAGAAGACAAACGCGATCGCGAAGTATCCGGAGATCAAGGCTGACGCCGAGCTCTACTCGGCGATCATCGCCCACGAGCAGCTTCCGTCCGGCGAGCTCACCGACGAGCAGAAGCTGGTCGTGTACCGAGCCTGGAAGCTGCTTCGCGCGCTGACCCTGACGCAGGCCGGCCGCGACTACTCGTTCTCCTATCGCGTCCTCTCGAAGGGCGGCGCCGCGTCCTACCTGATGGTCACCGGCACGGTTCGCATCGACGGAGTGGTCACCGTGAGCTCGCGCACGCCGACGGGGGCTCCGATGTGCCCGATCTGTCTTTCTGCCTCGACCTTCATCTCCACTCCTCACGGCGCGGTGCGCGTGACGGACATCAAGCCAGGCATGTCGGTGTGGACGGCAGGGGCGGGCGGCACGAGAGTTGCCGCGCCAGTGCTCGAGGCCGGCAGCATGGAAGCGCCCACGGGCCACCAGATGGTCCACGTGGTGCTGGCCGACGGCCGCGAGCTGAGGGCGTCGCCCGGTCATCCCGCCGCGGACGGGCGCGTGCTCGGCTCGCTCGCGGCCGGCGATGTGCTCGACGGCTCCAGGATCGTCCGGTGGGAGCTGGTGCCCTACGCAGGTGACCGGACGTACGACCTTCTCCCCGCGGGGCCGACAGGGACCTACTGGGCGGACGGCATCCCGCTGGCCAGCACGCTCACGAAACCTCTTCCTCTTCCACCAGACGCAGGTGGCCGCTGACGTCGAGGCCGAGGTGTCGCGCGAAGAATCCGGCGACTCGCTCGACATAGAGGGGCCGGTCGGCGAAGTACGCGCCCGTGTGTGGCGCGCCCTGGACGATCCAGATCTCGCGCGGACCTCGGTACGCGTCGTAGAGGCGACGGCTGTGATTGACGGACGTGATCTCGTCGGCGCCGCCGTGGATGAAGAACAGCGGCCGCGGCTCGAGCGAGCTGAGCACGTCGCGCGGGCTGCATTCGGAGATCCAGCTTCGCGTGCGCATCCAGAACATCACTCCGGCGAGCCATACGAAAGGCGAACCGGGCAGCTTGGTCGCGCGACGCACGCTTTCGATCATCAGCGTCCGCAGGTTGCTGAACGGGCTGTCGAGCACCAGCGCCTCCACGCCCGGCTCGCCGGCGGCGCCGAGCAGCGAGACGACGGCGCCCATCGAGTAACCGAGCAAACCGATCCTCGCGTTCGAGATTCGCTTGCGGGCGAAAGCGATCACCGCCTGCAGCTCGAGGACCTCTTTGATCCCAAACGTGATCGCTGCCCGGTCGCTGCCCGGCATGCCGCGATACGAATAGAGCACGACGTTGAATCCCTTGCGCCACAGGGCGGCCGCGATCCCGAGCGAGCCCTGGCGCTGCCCCTTATGTCCCCCCGAGACGATGACCGTCTGCGGTGACCCCGGCTGTCGAAAATGCCACGCTCCAAAGCTCACACCGTCGGCTGTGACCAGCTCGACCTCCTCGTAGTCGGCCTGGAATTCAAACGGCGTGAACGTGAAATCGTCGAGCGGCGCGGGGCGGTCGGGCACGAACGCCCTTCGGTACAGCTGGTAGGACAGCCCGATATACACGACCAGCAGCACCGCCACGAAGACGGCCAGGTAGGTCAGTGGACTCACCCAATTCGAAGCTTAGGACTTTGCGGCGAATGCGGCTTATCAGCCAGTGCCTTCGCCGCTTAGGCGAATACCCGGCTGAGCTCGTAGAGGTCCTTCGGCACCCGGCGCGTCTCCCTGATCACGTCGGCGAGCGCCACGACCTCGACGTCGCCGTTGCGGCGGATGGGGATCAAGCCGCTCTTGCCGGCGACGATCAGCTCCGCCGCCTCGACGCCAAGACGCGTCGCCCAGATCCGGTCCGTCGGCGAGGGGGAACCTCCTCGCTGCAGATGCCCGAGGACCGTGACCCGGGTCTCAAATCCCGTCTCGCGCTCGACGTTGGCCGCCAGGAGGTCGCCGATGCCCCGCTTGGACAGGCGCACATGGCCGAAGGCGTCTTTCTCGGCCTCTCCCCCCGCCTCGCGTTCCAGCTCTGGAATCCTGGCGCCTTCGGCGACGACGATGATGCTGAACAGCTTGCCCTCGCCGCGGCGCCGGTAAAGGTGGCCGACGACGTCCTTGAGGCTCTCCTCGAACTCAGGAATCAGGATCAGGTCCGCCCCGCCGGCGAGACCGCCCATCAGCGCCACCCAGCCGGCGTCGCGGCCCATCACCTCGACAACCATCACCCGGTGGTGGGCGGACGCGGTCGTGTGCAGCCGGTCGAGCGCCTCGGTCACGACCCCGACCGCGGTGTCGAACCCGATGCAGAACTCGGTCACCGCAAGGTCGTTGTCGATCGTCTTGGGGACGCCAACGGTTGGGAACCCCGCCTCGTGCAGCGCGGCGGCGACGCTCAATGTGTCGTCCCCACCGATCGGCACCAGGGCGTCGATGCCGTGGTGCCGCAGCGAGCGGACGACCCGGTCGATGCCGTCCTTCTCCTTCAGCGGGTTGGTGCGCGAGGTGCCGAGGATGGTGCCGCCCATCGGCAGGATGCCTCGAACGCTGGCCGGCGTCAGCTCGTCGATCATGCCCTCTTCGAGGCAGCCGGCCCAACCGTTCTGCACGCCGCTCACCTGGTGGCCGAGCTGGAAAGCGCGGCGGGCCACCGCCCTGATCGCCGCGTTCAGACCTGGCGCGTCACCGCCGCCGGTGAGGACTCCGATTCGCACGGGGATAGGTTAGAACGTCATGCCTGCGGGATCACGCTGCTGCGACTCTCTTCAACAGATCCGCGAGCGTGATCTCTGCCAGCGAGCTCAGCAGCACGTCGGCGCCGCTCAAGTCGAGCTTCGCGGTGATCGAGTTCGGGATCGCCACGCACCGCAATCCGGCGCGCTTGGCAGCCATCACGCCGTTGGGCGAGTCTTCGATCGCGATCGCCTCCGAGGCGGAGACGCCCAGGCAGTCCAGCACCGCGATGTAGAGGTCCGGCTCCGGTTTCGCGTTGGCGACGTCGTCCCGGCAGCGCAGGCAGTCGAACCTGTCGAGGATGCCCAGCCGCGCGAGGTGCCCCCTGACCCACTCGGCGGTGGAGCTCGAAGCGACGCCGAGCTTCAGCCCGAGGGCCTTCGCCTGGTCGATGTGCCGCACGACACCGGGCAGCAGCTTCTGGGCGAGCACGAGCTCCGTCCGCCGGCCGATCCGGCGGTCCAGGACCTCCTTCGGCAGCGACCTCCCCAGCCGCTCCTCGAGGTGGTGCTGAGGGTGAAAGCCGGTCGTCGTCGAACCGACGATCTGCACCCACCGCTCGAACGGCAGCTCCTCACCATGCGCCTCGTACACCTCGAGCCAGGATCGGTACACCGGCTCCTCTGTGTCGAGGATCAGGCCGTCGAAATCGAAGACGATGGCGCGGATCATCCGGCGCCACTTTAGCTAGCGCATAGCGATCGGCGCGCCAATTGCTTAGGATCGCCCTGGCCGTGTTCCTCAGTACGTCATATGCCTGAACTAGCTCGCAAACCGACCTCGCGACCGCCGGATCGAGGCCGTGCTCTGTTCTGGCTGGCGGCTGCGTTGCCGGGCGTGGCGCTTGTCTCTGTGGCGCTCATGACGTTCATCCTCTTCGGCGTTCTCGACGCCATCCATTACGTCTCGATCAGGGACTTTTTCACTCCCGATCCCGTGGCTGCAGGTGGCGTGCTCGGGCTGGTCGGCGGCGCGGAGGGTGTGACCCTGAGCATCGTCATCGTCGCGGTCGTGTTCGGCATTCAGAACACATCGTCCCGCTATTCCCCGCGCATCATCGGCATCTTCACGCGCAACCCGCTCAACGCCCTGGTGCTGAGCTTCGCGCTCGCCTCGATCCTCTATACGTTCCTCGTCCGTTCCGAGGTGAAGACCAGCTACGTCCCGATGTGGAGCGTGGGCGTGGCCGAGGTGCTCGCCCTCATCAACTTCGCGATCCTGCTGCCGTACGTCGGCTACATCTTCGAGGTGATGAGGGCCGAAACCCTGGTCGAGAGCATCATGCGACGAGCGAAGCGCGAGCTGAAAGCGGCCACCGGCAGCCGTCACACCCGCAGGCACCGAGACGCGCTGATGACATCGATCGCACAGGTGACTGACATCGCATACGGCTCGATCCAGCTTGGCGACATGCCCGTGTGCGTCCTCACCATCGAGGTGCTGGGCCGCTTCCTGGCGGACGACTACATGAAGCTGCGCAAGAACTGCGCGCCAGAGTGGTTCCAGGTGGGCCATGCCGACATGCCCGGCGCCTCGGACCAGATCGTGGCCGAGGTGAATCGGGCGCAGACCTGGTTCGCCTACACGATCATGTCCAGCTTCGTCGACATGGTCGGCCTCACCCCCGTGCATCGCAAGGAGGCTGTGCACGCCATCGCGGTCGCGACACGCGACGCGGGAATCGCCGCGATCGAGGAGGGCGACTCGGAAGTCGCCGAGCTCTGCCTTCGCTTCTTCAACACGTACCTGAGGGCGGCGATCAACCAGACCGCGCCCACGTTCGCGTCCGTGATCATGAACGAGTACCGACGATTCGCCATCGGCGCGCTGGAATGGCGGCCCGACCTCTCGGTCGAGGCGGCGGCCCACGTGCTTCGGTACGGCCGCCACTTCGACGATGCGGGCATGCCGGCGACGCTTGGGGCCGCCGCCGAGGACGTCACCGACCTCGCCATCGAAGCCCGGGCGCGCGACCCGCAGGTCTCGCTCAAGCTGGCCCGCCTGCTTGTGCGCAACCTGCTGGACCTGACCCCGAACGCGCGGCCGATCGGCCTGAACGGGATGTTCAAAGGAGTGGCCAAGTTGACTTTCTGGGCGATGGCCGCGGACCAGCGAGACATCGCCCGCGTCCTGGTCGAAGGCATCGCGGCAGCGCCGCCCGACTTCGTCGACGCCGCCCTCAACCGGATGGAGTCGATGCAGAACGGCCTCTTCTGGGAGGTCAATGAGCGTGTGATCGCGTTCGACTGGGTCGATGAGTCACTGCGCGCGGAGATCCCCAGGCTTCGTGCTGCGCTGCGACGGTCCAAGGGATCGATCGAATCGCTGGCCGTCGAGCTCGAAAAGGCACCTGAGGTGCACGACCTCGTTCCGCCCGAGCCGAACGCGCCCGCCGCCGCTGCCGCCGCCGCTAAGCCTGAGCCGTCGGGGTGTTGATCATCGCGGTCGACGCCGTCTCGAAATAGTCGAGCAGCGCCTTGCGCACCGCGGGCGCCAGGTCGAGCGATTCGACGGCTGCGGTCATGTGACCCAGCCACGCGTCGCGCTCCTTCTGCCCGATGGCAAACGGTTGGTGCCGCAGGCGCAGGCGCGGATGCCCTCGCTGCTCGCTGTACGTGGTCGGCCCGCCCCAATACTGGATCAAGAAAAGAGTGAGCCTCTCCGTGGCGCCTGACAGGTCCTCTTCCGGATACACAGCGCGCAGCAGCGGATCGTCAGCCACGCGCGAGTAAAACCGCCCCACGAGCAGCCTGAACGTTTCCTCGCCGCCGGCGAGCTCGTACACGCTGCGGTTCAACATCCCTTTCAGCTCGAGGTGATGCCCGCGCCCGCGAGGATCTCCGCGGTGGGCCGCACCACCGCCTGGGCCGCCTTGAGCCCCGTTTTCTCGAGGTAGCGTTCGATGATCCGGCGCCCGACGGCGTACCCGCCCATGTGTGGAATGCCGGCGGTGCGCAGCCCCATCCGCTCGGACACCGCGTCGCCGAGGACGTAAGGGGTCCAGTCAGGAAACGAGCTACCGGTCCCGAATGCGCCCGTGACCTTCTCGAACGCCGCGTCGAGGGCGGCGCCCGTGACCCCGGCGTACCAGGCTCCAGTCGAATCGGGGCCGCAAACCTCGACCGTGAAGACTTCGGCCAGGCCTTCGTGGATCACCCACTCGGCGAGATTGAATCGAGTCTCCACGTTCGGGGTGCGCAGGTTGTGGACGAGTTCGTGGACTCCGCAGGCGCCGATGCGGGCGAGGTTGTAATCCGTAGGCCAGACCACCATCCAGATGGTGCCCGGCATCGCGCCCATTCCGTAATAGCCGAGGGTGCGCTGCATGAAGATCTCTTCGTCGGGGTTGCCCAGCGTCAGCACCACCTCGATCCGATCCGGGTGCCGTATGCCGGGCAGGACCGAGCGCTGGTACTCCCATGCCCGCGCGAGCTCGCGCCGCAGCTGGCCCCAGGCGTCTCCCGCAATGAGCCGCTGCCACGCTTCGGGGTAGCGCGGGTCGTCCACGTTGACCCGGAATCCATCGCCCTGCTCGTGGATCTGCTTGAGCTGTTTCAGCGGTTCCTCGTCGAAGGTCGAAATTCCGCGCATCGCCGCCAGGGCATCGAGTCGAGCCGAGGCCGGCAGCGTGAACAGGTGCGTCATCGCGGCGGCGTCATCGCGAACGTCGATCTGGATCTGATCGTCAGTGGTCAGCGCCATCACAGCTCGTACCGCAATTGTGCGCACGACCGGCGAAGCGCTGAGCTAGGAGGCGCGGGACTTGTTTAAGGAGTTTCTCCTCGCGACGCACGGTGGCTTTATGCGCGCCAGGGACGGCCGGAGTAAATCCGGCCTATATGCGACGTGCGCGGTGCAGGTCGGACAAAGCCAGCGCCCGGTCAGCGGCACTGGCTCCATCCGCCGCAGTGACCGTCGTATAGCTGAGCCCGAAACCAGGGCGGTGGTAGACGACTCGCCAGGGGTGCAACTGGCGGCCATCCTTACCCTGAATCCTTACGGCCCCGTCATAGACGGTCATCGCGTCCGACGCTAACCGTCGCAGGCCGCGACCGCCATCCTTGAAATTGATGGTCGGCTCTCATTGAATTCCGCGTTTCTTGCGCCAAAACCGTGCCTGCTCGCTCGAATAACGCGTTTTTGGCGCCAAAAGCGCGCCACGAACGCCAGAGCTATCATCCGGCGCGGTGGGCGAGCTGCTTTACCTGAGCCGCGCCGACGTCGAGCGGCTGCTTGACGTGGACTCGATGCTCGACGCGTTGGGCAGGGCGCTGGTGGTCTTCTCGTCGGGAATCACCTCCGTCCCGCCGCGGACGGGTGCGCGCGTCGGCGACCGCGGGATGCTTGGCGCCATGCCCGGCTACGTGCCGGGGATCGCTCTCGAGGTGAAGCTCGTCTCGGTCTTCCCCGCCAACCATCACCACGGGCTGCCCTCGCACCAGGGCTTGATCATGGTTTTCGACGAGGACACCGGTGCGCCGCTTGCAGTGATGGACGGCACGTACATCACCGCGATCAGGACCGGCGGCACCGCGGCGGTGGCGGCGCGAGCGCTCGCTCGTGACGATGCTTCCGTGCTGGCGATCCTTGGCGCGGGCGTGCAGGGCGGCTCGCACCTGCAGACCTTTCCGAAGGTCCGCGATTTCGCGGAGATACGCGTGGCCTCACGCGACTCGGATCATGCCAGGGCCCTCGCGGCCCAGCATCCGCGCGCGCGGGCGGTGGAGAGTTTCGAGGCCGCGGTTCGAGGCGCCGACGTCGTCGCCTGCTGCACCGACGCTCGCGAGCCGATCCTCCGCCGCGAGTGGCTCAAGCCCGGCGCTCACGTGAGCTCGGTCGGGGGGACTTGGGGACCGGAGCTGGACGCGGAGACGATCGCCGCGGGCCGCGTGTTTGTTGAGTGGCGCGGCGCCGCGACCAATCCCCCGCCCGCCGGCGCGGCTGAGCTCCAGGGACTCGACCCTGGCCGCCTGACCGAGGTGGGCGAGGTCCTGGCCGGCACCAAGCCGGGTCGCATGTCCCGCGACGAGATCACCGTCTACAAGTCGACCGGGCACGCCGTCGAGGACGCCGCCACCGCACGACTGGTGTACGACAGCGCGAAAGCCGAAGGCGCCGGAGTCTCTCTCACGCTGTAAGAACACCTCCCCACTCGCTGGGGAGATAGCCGCGAAGCGGCGGGTGGGGCGCTAGATTTCGATCAATCGGGACGGGATGGCATTCACGATTCGCGTGCCGTCGAGCAGCATCTCCGGCTGGGACTTCCCGTAAGGGTGAACGTGCCCGTGGACCAGCAGGAGCGGATGGAATTCTTTGATCATCCGGTTGAAGGCTTTGAACCCCTCATGGGCCTCGTCCTTCGCCTCGGTGACTCCAAACGCAGGCGCGTGCGTGACCAGCACGTCGAGCTTGCGGCCGTTGCGAAGGCGTTTGAGGCGCAGCCAGAGCTCGAGGCTCAGGGCGCGCCGCTGCATCTGGGCTTGCGTGTACTGGTTGGGACCGTCCTTGTAGCGAAGGCTGCCGCCGAGACCCGCGATGCGCAGCCCGTTGACCTCGAGCACGCGACCGTCCACGTTGTCGCACCCCGGAGGCCCTGGGACCGGAACTTCGGTCTGCAGCGGGCCCCATGAGGTGTCCGGCGGCTTCACGCTCGGATCGTGGTTGCCCGGCACGTATAGGAGGGGCACGTCGGTCCGGCTGACCAGGTATTCGAGGTAGTCGAAAGGGAGGTCTCCGCACGAGACGACGAGGTCCGGCGCGAGCTCGGGGAGCCTGTCCCCGTAAAGCGATTCGTCGACCTCGTCGGCGACCGCGAGGATGCGGGTCAGGCCAGGACCTCTTTCCTGGCCGACAGCCGCTCGATCTCGGCGCGTCGCATCTCGTCAAACCCATCGCTCAGACCTGCCTTCAGGATGCGAGCGATCTCCGGCGCCGAATGCAGCCTCGGGAGATAGACGAAGTCCGCGCCCAGCTCGTAGAACTGCAGCGCCTGGGGAATGTGCTCGGTGGTCAGCATGACCTTCGCTTTCGGACACGTCGCACGAATGTTGCGCATCATCCTGAGGTTGCTGGTGCCGCGAAGGATGTCGTCGGTGATGCTCGAAACGACCAGCTCCGCATCCTGGATGCCGACGTGCCGCAGCGTGTCGGAATGAGCCACGTCGCCATAGACGCAGCTGATCCCTCGCTGGCGCAGCTCGCGCATCACGGTCGGGTTGAAGTCGACGACCAGGATCTTGTTGAGGAACTCCTTGACCTCCAGCGGCGAGCCGTCGTGCTCGAACTCGTGGAGGATGGAACTGGCGTCGCGGAAGAAGCCGAGGAAGACAAACGTCTCGGGTCGTGACTCGGAGTGCTCTTGTGCGCTCTCCACGGAGTCGAGGTCCTTGATCCTGAGCACCCTGAGCACCCGGGTGAGAAACCGCTGAACATTGTGGCTCGAGTTGATCATGTAGGTCGAGGCGACCGAGGTCAGAGCGAACGTGATGATGACGATGGTCAGCACGTCGGCCGAGATCTGTGGAGGCTGGCGGGCGAGGCCGAGCGACGCGATCACGATTGAAAACTCGCTGACCTGCGCCAGGTTGATCGCCGGCAGCAGGCTGGTCCTCAGACCCAGGCGAAGCGCATAGAGGATCGGCACGACGCAGAGCCTGCTGACGATCACAAACGCGGAAGCGGCCAGCGCGATGACCACGACGTGCGCGCTTGGCAGGGGGATCTGCATGCCGAGCGCGACGAAGAAGAGCGTGACGAAGAAGTCCCTGATGCTCACCGCCTTGGCCATCACGTCCAGGTTGTAGGGGAAGGTCGACAGGCTGATCCCTGCGATCAGCGCGCCCATCTCTTTGGAAAGCCCGATGTAGCTCGCCACCCCGGCTAGGAAGAAGCACCATGCGAGCGCGCTGACCAGCACGAGCTCTGGAACCTTCGCCACGGCCCGAAACAGGTAGGGCAGGACGTACTTCGAGAGCGCCAGCCCGCCGACCACCAGCAGCGCCCCTTTCCAGAGCGAGAAGGCCAGCGGCAGCATGTTGGGGCTCTCGATGTTCGGCTGTACGGCGATCATGGCCACCGCCCACAGGTCCTGAATGACGAGCACTCCGAGCGTGATCCGCCCCGGGAGCGTGTCGAGCTCGAACTTGTCGTAAAGCAGCTTGACCACGACCAGGGTGCTGGACAGGCTCATGCACGCGGCCAGATAGATCAGCGCGTAGTTGCCCTGTGTCACGCGCTCGCCGAGCAGGTAGAAGAAGCCGAGCCCCAGGGCAAAGCAGATCGGGACCTGGAGCGCTCCGGTCAAAAGCACGGCCGGTCCGGCCGAGGCCAGCTTTTTGAGATCGATCTCCAACCCGATGATGAACAAGAGAAGAATCAGTCCGATCTCAGCGACCGTCGCGATGCTGGCCTGGTCGTGCACGAGGTTGAGGCCGAGCGGCTTGTTCGGTCCGATGAGGACGCCGGTCACGAGGTAAGCGAGGATCAGAGGCTGGCGGAGGCGCCAGCCGATCAGGGCGAGCAGAGCGGCCGCGCCGACGCAGATCCCGATGCTCGACAGGAGGTCGGGCGCTGCGTTCACCGAACCGGCCCCGGATCGAGGTGGTCCCATCGCCCCTTGAACATCGGCGCCTCGGAAGGGTCACCGAGGATCAGAAAGCGGGGATGGTGCAGGCCGTCGATCAAAGCCCCCGCAAGCTGCTCGAGCTGCACGGACATGTCCTGTCCTTTGTCCGGGCTGCTGAAGAGGCGCCCGATCCCGCGAGACCTCGTGTTCTGGCCGATGCGTGGGCCTTTCGCCCCCGGGCAGAAGATCGAGACCGAGACGCCGGTGGCCTCCAGCTGACGAGCCAGACCTTCGGTGAAGGCGGCCACGGCAGCATCGCCTGTGTCGTAAGGCAGAGTCGTCGGGTCACTGGCCACCAATCCGCCGTACGACACAACGTTCACGATGTGACCCGACCCTCTGGCCGTCATGTGTGGCAGGAATGCCGTCGACGTGCGCACGGTGCCGACGAGATTCGTCTCCAGCATCCAGCTCCAGTCATCGCCGGAGATCTTGTCCATCTTGCCCTGGAGGAGCACGCCCGCTGCGTTGACCACCACATCTACCCGGCCCATGGACTTCACAGCATCCCGGGCCAGCGAGCGCACGGATGCGTCGCTCCGGACGTCGGTGGTAAGAGCGATCGCCGCCTCCGCGGTGCCGAGCTTCAGCACCTCTTCCACGGTCCGCTCCATTCGCGGCACGTCGAAGTCGGCGACCACGATGTTGGCGCCCTGCCTGGCAAGGCCCTTCGCGACGGCGCGCCCGATCCCGCTGCCACCTCCCACCACGACGGCCACGCGCTCCGAAAAGCTTCCGTGCGGACGGGGACCGGCTTCAGGATTCGTGGACACCGCGACGGATTATCGCTTGGGCTACGCTCGCTTGAATCGAAGCGCGGTGTAGTTGTCGTCGATCGCCACGAATGCCACCGGCTTGTAGCCGGTGACCGATGTGATCTCGCCGAGCACGTCACGCTGGGTCCACCACGGCGTGGCCGGCAGGTCGGTGACGCCGCGGCTTGGCCCGCCTTTTGGATAGGTGATCCAGAGCAGGCCGCTCGGTTTGACGGCTCCAATCGCAGGCGGGCCCAGGCGGCGAAGCTCCTCGACGCTGTTGACGAAGAGCTGCACGACGTCATACGTCTGTGACGGGTGGAGCTCCGTGCCGATGTCTGCAGGGCCGGGGCTCAGCTGGGCCAGGTAACCCGCCGGCGCATTCAGGATCGCGACCCGGTGGCCGGCCGCGAGCCTAAGCTTCTTCGCCGTGGAGCTGAACCCGAGCTTGTCTGCGCTCAAGCTCGGAAGCGAGCGTTGGCTGTCGAGATGGCCCATGCTGCCGCCAGCTTATTAGATAAATGAAGGAAATCCCGCGGGCGGCGCGGTTTGGCATCCTGGCGCTGCTCACCACTGTGGTCGCGTGCTCGGGCGGAGCCCCGGCGGCGTTCACGCTGAACAGCGCTTCGGTCGACTCGCCGTATGCCTGCCCGGCGAATGCGAGAAACGCCCCTTACGCCTTTCAGGCCACGATCGAGGTGCGCAACGGAACTTCGAGCATCGTCACGATCAAGTCCGTGGCGGCCCAGCTGACGCTGGCCGCGACCAAAGGCAGCTGGCTGCAGAAGGTTGGAAGCAAGTTCGAGGCGCCCACATTGAGCTTCTCGCCCGGGGCGGTGGGCGCCGGCAGCTCCACATCCATGCAGGTCACGATCTCGAGCGCGTGCACGGGCG
>Ga0070708_100001331_pt1 | contig 18887 bp, 15 predicted proteins | sample KBSK5503metaG_FD_65469 | JGI IMG/M metagenome (GOLD analysis project Ga0070708, IMG submission 65469) | Corn, switchgrass and miscanthus rhizosphere microbial communities from Kellogg Biological Station, Michigan, USA - KBS K5-50-3 metaG | ecosystem: Host-associated > Plants > Roots >... | reverse complement strand
GGCGAGTACGTCAGTCACGCGATCCATCAGCGGGTCGAGATCGCGGTGCGTCAACCGGTAAAGGTCATTGCCTCGGTTCCACGATGCATCGAGTCCCATGAGCGTCTGGTAGCGGTGGTTCAGCGCGTAGAGCGCGCGCACGCGCAGCTCGAACACCGCGGTCTCGTTTGGTATGGCGGCGCGAACGCTATTCACGCCGACGAGCGCGACCAAACCGAACATGAGAAGCAGCAACCCGACCGCCAGGCCGCGCGGTAGCCATCTTCGTTCGAGGCGAGCGACGAGGGGACGACAGATGTACGCCAGCAGCCCGCCCACGACAGCCGGCACGATCAAGCTCCTCAGTCCCCAAACCAGATACGCCGCGAGAATGACGACGCCGGCCGTGACGACACCCTTGAGCAGAGCACCTGTGGGCTTCGCGTTGGCCGTGGGTGTCACGGCTTGACCTCGCCTTGCCCTTCGGATTCTCTCAGAATCTCGTCATCAATCAGCATCTGGAGTCGAATCGCCATAATTGCCGCCAGCCTGACGAGGACCTTGTTGGCCAGCACCGGGAAATTTAGGATCAAGGCATCGAGATCGGATTTGCCGAGCGCCAGCAACGAGACCGGGCCGCGCGCACGGACCGAGAACCAGCGAATCGCGCCCGTGGCGAGGGCGGCTGATTCCTCGAAGGACGCCGGCGGTTCGAGGAGGGCAAGGGGAACTTCGGGGGCGCTGGCGCTCCGCCTCACGACCTCGACCACCCCGCGCCGCACGACGAACAGCGCTGCCCCCGGCTTGCCCTCCTCGCAAATGTACTCGCCATCACTGTAGTCGCGTTCGTGGACGATGCGGGCGACGCGGGCGAGATCCCTGCGAGTGAGGTCCTCGAAGAGGCTGACCTGTCCGAGGAAGTCCACGAGGGTCCCGCCCTTCGTCAAGGCGCTTTCCGGCGCTTGGAACAGGGCCCGCGCCCGGATTCTCGCGATGGCCGCCGAGCCACGGGTCGGCCGCAGCGGCAGCAGCAGCTCCTTCAGGCCACGAAACGTCGGCTTCATCTTCGAATGCACGCCAGGGTATGTTTCGCGATCATCAATTCCTCATTAGTCGTGATCACCCAGACCGATACGGGACTGTCGGGAGTGCTGATTCGCGGCCCACCGCGGAGATTGGCTGCTGGATCTAGGTGGATTCCGAGCCACGCCGCATTCTCACATACGCGGGCCCTCACTGGAGCGGCGTGCTCACCGATGCCCGCCGTGAATACGAGGGCGTCGATGCCGCCAACTGCCGCTGCGAGGGAGCCGAGCTCACGCCCGATCCGATAAACGAACAAGTCGACCGCATCGGCGGCCTCGTGAGCGGGGCTCGCCAGGAGCGTGCGCATGTCGTTGCTGATGCCGGACACGCCGAGGAGTCCGGATCGGTGGTAGAGAAGGTCGGTCACGTCACCGACGCTCATCCCGCGCTCGGTGAGCAGATAGAGGATGGCGCCGGGATCTATCGCACCGCACCGCGTGCCCATCGGGAGTCCTTCCACCGTTGTGAAGCCCATCGTCGTCGCGACACTCTTACCGTCCCGCATGGCGCACATGCTGCAACCGTTACCGAGGTGCGCCGCGACGACGCGCCCGGACGCGGCGTCACCGACGATGCCGGGCAGGACGGTCGCGATATATTCGTATGAGAGGCCGTGGAACCCGTACCGTTTGATCCCTGTCGCCGACAGATCACGCGGCAATGCATAGAGCTGCGCCACGGATGCTTGCGTGCGATGGAATGCTGTATCGAAGCACGCGACCTGGGCAACATGTGGCGCGATTCGCTCGATCACGTGGATCGCGGCGAGGTTGTGGGGCTGGTGGAGCGGAGCCAGATGTGCGAGCTTCTCCAGCTGGTCGATGATCGCGGCGTCGACGACAATAGGCGCCGCGAACTGCTCTCCGCCATGCACGACTCGGTGGCCGACCGCCACGACGCGCAATTGATCCGTGTGCCCGGCGACCCACTCAAGAAGGACGGATAGGGCAGCCTCGTGGCCCCCACCGCCGATACGTGGGCCGACGACGGCGTGATCGACCACGCGGCTGCCATCGGCATCGGCCACGAAGAACCGCGGCTCGGATCCTAGGCCCTCGATCTCGCCGCGATAGCGTAGTGCGAGAGTCTGCACACGCCCATCCACGGCGAACATCGAGAACTTGATGCTCGACGAGCCCGCGTTGACGACGAGGATGACGTCCGTCATGGCACTGGTAGAGGGCTAGGGCCCGCGGCGATGAGCGCAATTCCGCAAGGTGCCATGCGCGCGAGCAGCGTGGCGGCGCGGCTGGTCAGGATGATCGGGATGCGTGCGCCGAGGACGGTCCCCGCGCCCTGGGCCTCCACGAGGTAGCCCAGCTGCACGACAAGGCCCTTCCAGCCGGCGAGATCGAGCAGACTCATCACCCAGATGTCCTATGGCCACTAAGAGCCGACGGCGTCACCATGCGACCATGCGCGCGTGTTGCACGACGGCGAACCGTGCGAGCAAGCGGTCGGAGTCGTAGTCGCGGCCGACCCCGAGCACGTCGTAGAGGCCGCCATAGCGCACGTCGCCGCCGGCGAGCGCCTGTAACCGCAGTTGACCTTCGACTGTTCTGATGAGGTAACCATCGAAGTGAGTCCAGTACGGCTGTTGCCCACATCCTTCGGCTTCGCCGAGCCGGACGTAGACATCCGGCGGGATGCAGACGAGACGGAACACGCGCGGGTCGAGCGCGAGTTCGTTTGCGAGAATGCGGGCGCCGTGCCCGAGCAACGCTTGCTCGATCGCGATGCGCGGCAACCCTCGCCGACCGGGAAGTCGGAGGCTATTCAGAAGCTCCGATGGCGGTGCCTTTTCACCTTCCGCCGGATCGGGGAAGTCCTCGACGAGTACGTCCTCGGCGACAAGGCTCGGGAGATAGCGTGCACCACCCGAATTCACCAGCGGGTGGATCATGAAGATCTCGAGGCCGTCACGGAGGCTCTGCGGGGAGCCGGACGGTAGTGGCAAATGAGAGGCGACGGCGTGTTCCCGCTCGTGCGACAGAGGCGTCCACGCGTAGCGGCGCAGCGAAGCGAGGTCCAGCCGCGGTTCGAGGTGACGCGGCGCCAGGCCCAGATGCCGCGCTCGGTCCAGCGTCTCGCGGGAGTAAGCGACCGGCTGAATCTCGGGATTCGGCTCGCCTTCTGCAGGAGCCGATGCGACGTTCGGGGACTGCGGGGAGGGCGATCCGCCCGCCGTCCCCACGGCGGTGAGCACGTCAGCCAGGGCCGCGAGTCGCTTCATGTCACCGGTCTTCAGGGCTTGTCGGGCAGCCTCCAGCGCATCGATCACCGACGAGGTCGCGGCAACCGCGTCCGGCTCCGAGGTGATCTGCTGTTGTGCCTGGAATGCGCGCCGCCGCCCTCGGTAAAAGTCGTTCCACGCAACGTCCGCGCGCTCGAGCGTCCCGAGGAGTTCGACCATTCGTGCCCGAAGCGTGGAGAAGGTGCGCTTCGCGATCCGCGTGAATGGCTCCAGCCCCGGGGAAAACGGGTCGAGTCGAATGTCCCGGATGTCGTACACGCTTCGGGCGATCTGAAGGAGCGCGGCCTTTTCGTCGAGCGCTTGCTTCAGTGCCTGAGCACGCTGACTCAGCTCTTTGACCACGGGCCAGTGTGCCTGCTCGAGCGCGCGCGCAATCCTGGGTGGCATCTCCAAGAGCGTGGCACGCTGCTGCTCGAGGCGATGGAACTCCTCGACCGGCAGCAGGGCTGCCAGTTGCGTCCTTGCGCGGTCAAGGTAGACGTCTCGGTAAACCGTGTCGATGTGTCCGGCGTCGATGAGAGCCGTCACGAGTGAGCTCACCGCGTTGTCCATTGGCCTGTCCTCACGATCCATGTGCGTCGGTCTGGGGACCCTGGGGCGCCTGCCCCTCGAGGATCACCTTGTCAAACCGCTGAACGGTCGGGCGATACGTCGCGCCGTGCGCCGACACGAGAACGTAGAAGTACGAAGTACTGGCGACCACCGGCGGCCACGTCTCCCAAGACACCCAGCCCGAGCCGGGGCAATGGGCATCCACGCCGCGACGACGCTCGCTCTCTTCGAAGTGCCACCGAAACGCGCTCTGGCTGGCGGTTGGCGCCTGGGCCCTCGCCACGGTTCCCGTCGCGATTGTCGCGGGGATCATTGTTAGCGGCAGGATCATTCTGTTCAACACCAGTCCTCCGATGAAAACCGACGCCCGACCGACTTGCATGGAGGCTGCCAAATCGTCGGCGGCATTGGAGACCGCGCCGGATGCTCCGTTGGAACGATCGGTGTTGATTTGCGCACATCGTCGTGCACCACCGCACACGGATGTGCGGTGGTGCACGCGTGCCGGAACTACCCGCGGAGGGCGCAAGGGCGGGGTCGCAAAACGTGGCGCGGTCGCCGCAGGCGGGCACGCTGTTCGTGTTATGCGTCCAGCGCGGGAGTCGGTGCGGGCTCTCCCAGGATGGTCTCGATCCGAGCCAGCCGTGCTGCCGGGTCACCGGTGTACTGCGCCGGCGGACGACACGACGGGACGGATTGCCAAGATCATCGGCAGCAGGGGAGACGCCGCGAATGCAGCGGGGAGCGACCGATCATCTGCTCGAACCCATAGCGATGGTATAGCTCGGTGCGCGCAGTCTTCAGGTTCTGCTCGAGGGTCCGCGCGCGCCGCTCGACGGACGCGAGCCGACGCTGTTCCTCAGCCAGCCGCTGGTGCTGGATTCCGAGGACCACCCGACTCGCGACCACGGTGGCGACCTCGACGTCCACGCTGTCGTACGAGCGGGGCTCGTGCTTGCCAAAGAAGAGCGTGCCGCCGACCTCGTCGCCGAACTGCATTGGCACCCAGAGACAGCTCTGGAGCCCGGCGGTGAGCATGACGCGGTCGCCTGCAAAGGCCGGATTGAGTTCTCTCGAAGCCTCGTCGAAGAGGACCGGACGGCCTGCCATCAACGCCGGCGCGTACGAGAACTCTCGGGCGGGGATGCGCTCAATGCCGGGCGCTGGAGGCTCCCCGGCCGTTCCGAAGAACGCCCACTGCCAGCCCGATGTCTCGAGGGTGATCACGCCCATCGCATCGAACGCGATCGCCGGCCGAAGAGCCTCCCCGAGCGGCGTGAGGATCTCACGGAGGTCGAGGGTCGTCCCTAGCATCTTCGTGATGCCGGTCAGCAGCTCTATCCGGTGGTGCCGTCGCCGCTCGCGATAGAGCAGGGCGATGACCTCGATGAAAGGGCCGATCATGCGCGCGATCCTGCGCAGCCGCTCGACGTGAACGTTGCCGTAGACGGCCGCGACGCGAGTCGCGGCGCTCAGCTTACCGATCACGCGGCTGCCGCTGAGCAGCGGCACGAACATCGCCGACTTCAGCCCTGTCGATCGGAGCTCCGCCGCATGATCCGCGAAGCGCGGATCGGCCGGAAGGTCGGCGACGCAGAGGGCCTCTCCCTCGAACACCGGCGCCAGCGGTGAGTCGGCGACGGGAAATCGGGTCGCGTTCCGGAGGTCGGGCGTGTAGCGTTCAGAAGGGGGCAGGAATCCTGGTCCGCCATGCTCCGCGAGGACAGAGAACGTCCGCCCGTCGTCCGAGAGGTAGTTGATACCGAGCCTATCGTGGGGCACGAACGGTTGCAGCGCCGTCGAGAAATCGGCGAGGAAGGCTCGTGGCTGGAACTCGCCGTGGAGCGCGCGCGCGATTGCTGCGAGGCAGACGAGCAGGTCGGATTCCGGCGGCGCCGTCGCGGCCCCTGGCCTGGGAGACTCCATGCGTGTCCCGGCGGTATCTTATCCGACAATCACCTCACATGACAGAGGGTGCCGTTCACGTCATGTTCACTTCGCCGAGGCGGCGTTCTGACCGGTCCACTGCGTATCGCTCAGATTCCAGCCGCCACCGAGGGCCTTGTAAAGCTGGACAAAGGCGATCAGGCGATTGGCGCGAATCTGGGCGAGCGTGTTCTTCGCCGGATAGAGCTGCTGCTGGGCTTCGAGCACCTCGTAGTAGCTGGCCAGGCCCTGGCGGTATCGATCCGTCGCGTGCACGACGGCGTCCTCGAGGCCTCTCACGGCCGTGGTCTGTCCCGTCTCGGCCTCGTTCAGCTTGCCGAGCGTGGTGAGGACGTCCGAGACCTCCCGGAGCGCACCCAGGACCGCCTGCTCGTAGTGGAGCCGGGCCTGCTCCCATTGCGCGATGGACGCGCGGTACTGCCCCGTGGTGCGGCCGGCGTTGAAGAGCGGCCCGCTGAGCATCCCGGCCACCGCCCACACCGTGGCCCCGCCGCCCGTGAGGGCGGACAGCTCAGGGCTGGCGGCCCCGAAGAGCGCGGTCAGGCTGAGTTTGGGGAAGAACTCCGCCTTCGCCACGCCGATGCGGGCGTTGGCGGCCACGAGCTGCTGCTCCGACTGACGCAGGTCAGGCCGTCGCTCGAGTAAGGCCGAGGGCAGCCCCGCCGGCACCGTCGGCGCCACGGGCTGCGCGTACATCGGCTGACCACGCGGAATCGGGCCGGGCAACTTGCCCATCAGGATGCTGATCTGGTTTTCTTTGGCGACGATGCTGCTCTGTAGTTGCGGGATCGTCGCTTGCGCGTTGCCAAGCGCTCCGAGCGCGCGCGACGTCTCGAGCTTCGACGCTACGCCGAGATTGAGGCGATCCAGAAAGAGGTCGTACGTCCCCTGGTACGCCTCCGTGCTGCTCTGCGCGATCTGCAGCTGGACGTCGAGCGCGAGGAGTTGGAAGTACGCCTGGGCCAGGTCGCTGACGAGGGTCAGCCACACGCCGCGCCGCGCGTCCTCCGTGGCAAGCAGGATGGCGCGCGCCGCCTCGTTCGAGCGGCGGACACGGCCCCAGATATCGAGCTCCCACGACATGGTCAAGGTTCCCGAAAAGAAGTCGTCCGTCTTATGATCGGTGCCGTCGGGGAGGTTCAGGCCGCCGAGCGGGAGCCGCGCCCGTCCCGCCCGGGCGTCATAGTCGAGCGACGGGAAGAGATCCGATCTGGCGACCCTGTGATTCGCGCGCGCCTCCTGCACGCGGGCCGCGGCGATGGCGGCGTCGTAGTTATTCCTCAGCGCCTCCTGGATCAGCGCCTTCAGGGTCGGATCTTGGAACGCCTCCCACCACGGCGCATCGGCGAATGACCCCGCTTCGACCGTGGCCTGCCCCCGAAACGTCTCCGGCCTTTCGACCGCGGGCCGCTCGTAGTTTGGGCCGATCGCGCAGCCGCCCAGCAGCGCGGCGGTGACGATGGCGGTGATGATCCAGGCGCTTCGCGACTGCCTCATGACCGTGTGTCCTGTCCGCCGGCGATCGGTGCCGGCAGCGCGTCTCGGATAGCCGGGTGACTGGAGGGCCGCTGTCCGAATCGCTCGCTCACGTAGAACGTCACCGGAATGATGAAGATCGCGATCATCGTTGCCGCTAGCATGCCGCCGAGCACGGTGGCGCCCAGGATTCGCCGGGAGTTCGCGCCGGCGCCCGTGGACAGTACCAGTGGCAACACGCCGAGGATGAACGCGAACGCCGTCATGAGGATCGGCCGTAACCGCAGTCGCGCGGCCGCAAGCGCCGAATCCACGAGCGTGGCGCCATGCTCGTATTCCTCCTTGGCGAACTCGATGATGAGGATGGCGTTCTTGGCCGATAGACCGATCACCATGACGAGGCCGATCTGCGAGAACACGTCCAGCTCGAAGCGGGCCACCCACAGCGCGCCGACCGCGCCCAGCACCGCGATGGGCGTGCCGAGCAGCACCCCGAAGGGCAGCGTCCAGCTCTCGTACTGCGCGGCCAGTAGCAGGAACACCACCAGCAGCGAGAAGCCGAAGACGGCGGCGGGCGGGATTCCTTCCTCGGCCACCTTCTCCTGGAACGACATGCCGGAGTAGTCGAAGCCCATGTCGCGGGGCATCGCCTCCGCGAACACCTGCTCCAGCGCCCGCATGCCCTGCCGCGTGCTATAGCCGGGCATCAGGACGCCGTTGATCTGGGCCGCCCGGTACTCGTTGAAGCGCGTGGTGAACTCCGGACCGTTCACCTCGCGCATGGTGACGAGCGTGGACAGCGGCACCGCCTGCCCCGCCGAGTTGCGCACGTAGAACTGCCCGACGTTCTCCGGCCGCGTGCGGTAGTGACCCTCGGCTTGGACGTAGACCTGCCAGACCCGTCCGTACTGGTTGAAGTAGTTCACGAATGCGCCGCCCAGGAACGTCTGCAGCGCCTGGTACACCGAGGACAGCGGGATGCCCTGCTTGAGGACCTTGTCGCGATCGACCTCGGCGAAGTACTGCGGCGTGCTCGGCAGCAGCGTCGTGAAGAGCAACGCGAACTCCGGACGCTTCCGCGCGGCGGAGAGAAACTTCTCGGTGTTCTCGGCCAGGAATGCCGGATCCTTGCCCGCGCGATCTTCGAGCATGAAGGTCACGCCTGCGGACGTGCCGATGCCCGGGATGGCGGGCGGTGAGAACGCGAACGCCTGGGCCTCGGCGACGCCGGCGAGCCGCTGGTTCAGCCGCTGAATGATCACGTCCGCCGTAAGGCCTTCCTTGTTCCGCGCGTCCCAGTCATTCAGCGTGATGAAGTAAAAGCCGTTGTAGGTCGTCGTCACGAGACTCAGCAGGCTGAAGCCGGCGATGCCCGTGTAGTACTTGATGCCCGGAGTCGTCTTGAAGATCTCGTCGAGTTTGTCGCTGACGGCCGCGGTGCGATCGAGCGAGGCGGCCAGTGGCAGCTGGACGTTGACGTAGAAGTAGCCCTGGTCCTCGTCGGGCACGAAGCCGCCGGGCAGCCGGGTGGCGACGAGGCCGGCGCACACCGCGACGACGAGCACGAGGATCATCGAGAAAGCCGACTTGCTGATCAGATGTCGACAGGCGCCCACGTAGCCGTCGGTGGCTCGACCAAACCAGCGATTGAAGCCACCGAAGAACACGCCGAGCGGACCGCGCATCGGCTTTTTCGGCCGGAGCAGGAGCACCGAGAGCGCCGGACTCAAGGTCAGCGCGTTGAACGCGGAGAGCAGGACCGACACCGCGATCGTCACCGCGAACTGCTGGTACATCCGGCCGGTGATGCCGGGAATGAACGCGGTCGGCACGAACACGGCGGCCAGGATGAGCGCGATCGCCACGACCGGTCCGGAGACCTGCTCCATGGCCTTCAACGCGGCATCGCGAGGCGACAGTCCCTGCTCCATGTGGTGCTCGACCGCCTCCACCACGACGATGGCGTCGTCCACGACGAGGCCAATGGCCAGCACGAGGCCGAAGAGCGACAGCGTGTTGATGGAGAAGCCGAGCAGGGGGAAGACCATGAAGGTACCGACGAGCGCCACCGGCACCGCCAGCGTGGGAATCAGCGTGGCCCGGAAGCCCTGCAGGAAGAGGAAGACGACGATGACGACGAGGATCAGCGCCTCGACCAGGGTCTTGACTATCTCATGCATGCCGGCGCTCACGGCCAGCGTCGTGTCGAGCCCCGTCACGTAGTCCAGATCGGCGGGGAACCGTGCCTTGATCTCGTCCATCAGCTTGGTCGCGCCGCGCATCGTCTCGATGGCGTTCGAGCCCGGCAGCTGGTAGATCGCGATGATGACGGCGGGCTTGCCGTTCAGGCGGCCCCGGCGGATGTAGTTCTGCTCGCCGAGCTCCACGCGGGCTACGTCCTTGAGCCGCACCAGCGAGCCGTCCGCCTTCGCGCGCACCACGACGTTTTCGAAATCGGCGAGGCTCGCCAGGCGCCCCTGAGCCCGCACGGTGAAGGTAAACTCCTGAGGAGACGGGGCCGGGTCGCCGCCAAGCTGCCCGGCCGGGTTGACCGTGTTCTGTACCTGCAACGCGCTCGCGATCTCGTTGACGGTGATGTCGAGCTTCGCCAGCCTGTCGGGATTGACCCAGACCCGGAGGGCGTACTTCGACGGGCCGAAGATCACCACCTGGCCGATGCCGGGCACGCGTGTCATGGGGTCGTTGATGTTCACGTACGCGTAGTTGGCGAGGAACAGGGGGTCGTACGTGCCCTTCGGGGAGTACAGCACGAAGACGCCCAGCGGGCTCGTGACCGACTTCCTCACGGTCACGCCCTGGTTCACCACGTCGGACGGGAGCTGCGAAGCGGCTTGCGAGTACCTGAGGTTCGTCAGGACCTGATCTACGCTGGCGTCGGTTGTGACGTCGAAGACCACCCGCAACTCGGTCTGAGCGCTGCTGCCCTGGTTGATCGAGTACATGTAGAGCATCTTGTCGACACCGCTCATCTGTTCCTCGATCGGGGTGGCGACCGACTGCTCGAGCGTGACGGCGTCGGCGCCCGGATAGCGTGCGGTGAGCAAGATCTCGGGCGGGGCGATTTCCGGGTACAGTGCGACCGGCAGCTGCACCAGGGCGACGAGACCGATGATGACCATGAGGATGGAGATCACCATCGCGACTATCGGCCGATTGATGAAGAACCGTGCCATGATGAGTTCCTACCTTCGCGCGCCGCCTTCGGCCGGCGCAGTTGGCGCGAGGCGAACCTTCTGCCCAGGCCGCACGCGGTCGCCGCCTTCGACGATCACGCGCTCGCCGGGCTTGAGGCCCTCGGCGATGACGTACAGCGTGTCCACGCGGGCGGTGACCTTCACCGGGCGCAGGTCCACCGTGTCGTCGGACCGGATGACGGCGATCTGTCGCACACCCTGGACATCCTGCACGGCTCGCTGTGGCACCAGAAGGGCGTTCTTCTTCACCTCGACGATGGCTCGCACCTTGGCGTACTGGCCAGGACGCAGCACACTGCCGGGATTCGGGAACACACCGCGCGCCAGCACGGTGCCGGCCGTCACGTCGACCTGTCGGTCGAGTGCGACCGCTCGTCCTCGCGACGGGTACGTACTGCCGTCCGCCAGAATCAGTTCCAGCTCGATGTCCCGAGTCGCGCGCGGGTCGGCCCATTGGCGGAACACGGCGAGCGCGCTCTGCTCGCTAATAGGGAACTCCGCATAGATTGGATCGACCTGGGAGACTGTCGTCAGCGGGTTCTGATCGTTCGGGCCGACGTAGTCACCGATGTTGGCCACGCGGAAACCAGCCACGCCGGAGATCGGCGCGAGCACTCTCGTGTAGCCGAGGTTGAGCTTCGCGTTGGCGACCGCGGCCCGCGCGGCGGCGACGTTGGCCTCCTGCGTCTTGACGTCGGCCTGCGCTTTCTCGAGAGCGGCCCGCGTGTTCGACACGTTGGCCTGCGCGTGCTGTACCGAGGCGCGGGCGGCCGCGACAGACGCAATGTTCGCGAGGTTGTTCTGTACCGCGTTATCGAGCTCTTGCTGGCTCACCGATCCGCGCTGGGCCAGTGGCGTATAGCGAGCGGCGTCGAGTTCGGTGCGCCGCTGGTCGGCCGCGGCCTTCGTGACCTCGGCTTCGCCTTGGACGACCTTCGCGAGCGCCTGCTCGACCTGCGCCTGACTCGCGCTGACCTGCGCCTTGGCCTGGCTCAGCTGCGACTCTGCCTGAAGGAGCTGGGCCTCCGCCTGGTCGAGCGCTACCTGGTACGGCCTGGGATCGACTTGGAACAAGAGGTCGCCAGTCTTCGCCGAAGCCCCCTCGGTATAGTTCTGGCTGATGAGGTGGCCGCTGACCCGGGGACGGATCTGCGCGCTGATGTAGCCGACCAACGTTCCGACCCACTCCGCGGAGATCGGGACATCGCGCTCGACCACGGGCTCGGCCTTGACGACCGGCGGCGGCGGTGGAGCGACGGCACGGGATCCGTCGCCGCAACCGGTCACTACCGCACCGAGCGCCACTGCCACGAGCAACGAGCGTCGATCAATCTTCATGAGCATGTCCTCCGCAGCGGCCCAGTGCACGGGGTGCGCCAACGGGAACGCACGGCGGATCTGGCAGTTTTCGCGCGAATCGTTTCGGGGATGTTCTCAGTTCCACATTCAGGTGCGGATTCACACATTCACGTGCGAAGTCACACCAATGAGCCGTCGAAAGCGAGGAAGACACTTGGTGCAATCCTTGCCTCAGGGAAGAGGCATGAGTCAACGAGACGTGGAACGAACGCTCGGTCGCTTGTTGACGGACGCCGGTTTCCGGCGAGACTTCTTTCGGAACCCTGCTCGTGCCTGTCTCGAGCTCGGAGTTCAGTTGGCTGCGCACGAGGTCGACGCGCTGCGTCGAGTGCCAACCCGACGACTCGCGAGCTTGGCGGCGCAGCTCGACGATCGGATCTGTCGACTTCATATCGAGGACGCGAACGATCCGCCTAAGTAGAGTTCCTTTAACACGCCGAACGTGTGCGGAGTCGGACGCGAGAACGGCGCGGGTGGGAGAACTGATGGACGTTACAGATCACAGGAGCGCCGAGGAGGCACTGCGGGCGAAGGAAGAGCGCTTCCGCACGCTTGTGCAATTCTCCTTCGATCGATGCTCCGATCAGCCGGGCCGTGGTAGTGCCAGCCACGGCGAGCAGAGTCTGATCGCGGATGCGCTCCCTAGTCTGGCGCGCTGTTTGCCCTGGAACGGTCGTCGCGAAGTGAGGTGCGTAGTGACTCAAACGCCAGTTTCCTGCTGTCACTGCCTGGTCGGGGCCAGGGCATGACCGTCGCCCCGGGCCAGAGCTTCCCGCTGGGCGCCACCGTCGTGGACGGCGGCGTCAACTTCTGCGTCTTTTCCCGGCAGGCAAGCGCGATAGAGCTCCTCCTCTTCGACGGCGCCTGTGACGCCGAGCCGGCCCGTGTGATCCGGCTCGATGCGTCGACACACCGCACCTACCACTATTGGCACGCGTTCGTGCCCGGCCTTCGCTCCGGACAGGTGTACGCATACCGCGGGGTCGGCGCCTTCGATCCGGATCGAGGATGTCGCTTCGACCCCGCGAAGGTTCTCCTCGATCCGTACTCCCGCGCGGTCGTCGTGCCCGACGGCTACGACCGGCTCGCGGCGAGTCGCCCCGGCGACAACACGAAGATCGCGATGCGAAGCGCGATCGTGGATCCGGAACTCTATGACTGGGAGGGAGACGCCCCGCTCCGTCGCCCCTTCGCGACCACGGTGATCTACGAGATGCACGTGGGCGGCTTCACGCGGCATCCCAGCTCGGGCGTCGCGCCGAGGGCACGCGGAACGTACCACGGCATGATCGAAAAGGTTCCGTATCTTCAGGATCTCGGGATCACCGCGGTCGAGCTGCTCCCAGTGTTTCAGTTCGATCGGCAAGATTGTCCACCGGGTTTGATCAACTACTGGGGGTATTCTCCTGTGTCCTTCTTCGCACCCCACGCCGCCTACAGTTCGCGTCGCGACCCGGTTGGTCCTGTCGACGAGTTCCGCGACCTCGTGAAGGCGCTGCACCGCGCGGGCATCGAAGTGATCCTTGACGTGGTCTACAACCACACGGCGGAAGGCAATCACGAGGGCCCCACGCTGTCGTTCCGGGGCCTCGACAATGCCACCTACTACCACCTCCTCCAGGCCGATCGCGCGCGCTACGCGGACTATACCGGCACCGGCAATACGCTGAACGCCAACAACGCCGTGGTACGTCGCCTGATTCTCGACAGCCTCCGGTACTGGGTGGGACATATGCACGTGGACGGCTTCCGATTCGATCTGGCGTCCGTGCTCTCGCGCGACGAGTCGGGCCGGCCGCTCCAGCGCCCGCCCGTCCTGTGGGACATCGAATGCGATCCCGTCCTGGCCGGGACCAAGCTGATCGCCGAGGCTTGGGACGCCGCCGGGCTCTACCAGGTCGGCAGCTTCGGCGGCGACGCCTGGCAGGAGTGGAACGGGAAGTTCCGGGACGACGTGCGCCGATTCGTGAAGTCCGACAACGGCACCGTGCTCACGTTCGGCTACCGCTGCTTCGGTAGCCCGGATCTCTACGCGCACAAAAACCGGGGGCCGGAGCAGAGCGTCAATTTCATCACGTCGCACGACGGGTTCACACTGAACGATCTCGTCAGCTACAACAACAAGCACAACGATCCAAACCGCGAGGGCGGGCGCGACGGCTGCGACGCGAACCTGAGCTGGAACTGCGGTGTCGAAGGCCCCACAGACGCTCCGGTGGAGGTCGAGCGTCTTCGCCATCGCCAGGTGAAGAACTGTCTGGCGATCACGCTGCTGTCGCTCGGTACGCCGATGTTGCTGATGGGTGACGAGATGCGGCGGACGCAGCTCGGCAACAACAATGCGTACTGCCAGGACAACGAGATCAGCTGGCTTGATTGGACGCTCCTCGACCGACACCGTGATGTCCACCGCTTCGTGAGGACGCTGATCGGCCAGCGACTCATGATCGGCGCCGAGCCAGGTGTTCAGAACGCGAGCCTGAACGACATCTTGCGGCAAGCGGAGATCCAGCCACACGGGGTCACCTTAAACGAGCCAGACCTCAACGCGGAGTCGCACAGCCTCGCCGTCACCGTGCGGGGGCCCGGTGGAGCGGTGTTGTTCCACGCGATGTTCAACGCGTACTGGGAACCCTTAACGTTCGAGCTCCCGCGGCTCACGCCGTCCGTCCATGAGTGGTGGCGACGATGGATCGACACCTATCGGGATGCACCGGAGGACATCCGTGACGACCTCGGCGCCGTGGTGGCGAGCTCGCGCTACACGGTGCAAGCACGTTCGGTCGTGGTGCTCGTCGCGCCACGCGCAGGCATCGCGATGAGCTCGGGTGGGGTCGCGAACATCGGGAAGGCATAACCCGAAGCGAACGACCTCAAGACGCTCGAGAAGTTCTCCCGCAATTACGGGGGCGCGACCCTCATCTTCGAGATTGAGAGAAGGTCCTTCTGACGGCCCGCAGGTGGTTCCGCAGGCGACACCACCTGGCGAATAGGCGAGGTGGAGCGTGCAAGAACGCAGCGGTGCTCGCTTATGTTTGCAAGACAGAGGTTGCCTATGGCGCCTCCACAACGAACCCCCAATCGGCGCCTAGGATGGTCACGTTGTACGAAGCCGCCCCGGCGGGCATCGGCACACAAAAGACCGCGCGCCCTCCCGCCGGCATGCCCGCGTTGAGGGAGTGATCTCTAGTGCTGACCGCTTGGCCAGTATTGTCGAGCCCGCGCACCCTAATCGCGACACTCCGGGCTGGCACGTGCCCGACGTTGCGCACGTCTCCGCAAACCGCCCGCCATCTCTCATCCATGGCGTGATCATTCCACAACGGACGTAGATCATTCACCGTCTGCGCAGCCGAGACCCTGCTCGTTGCCAATTCAAGCGCCGTTGCGAGCAGCGCCCTAAGAAGACCGGCTCCCACATCGCTTAGCGTCATAGTGAATCCGTGTCCTTGTCCCTCACGCTTGGAGGGTCACCAACCTGGCGCGGCGCGAAGTGAGCGTCGAGGAGGCCCTGTCGGCGTCGAGCAGCATATTCCCGAACAGCTGCTCGAGCTGCCGAACATCGCCGGTGGTCTCGGGCATCGCGCCCACGGCCCCGAGGCCTTCAACCGGCTCGGCGGGCGGCACCGAGGCCCGGTTGGCGGCCGCGCATCCAGGCCGGTGAGATCCTCAGCGTTCGGAGGAGCTTGAACAGTCGATGTGGGGTTGGGTTCCGAGATCCGACCAGGTGAGCGGCGGCAACGTCGACACCGCAAGGAAGGGCAACGCGGCCTGCAGCACCGTCTCGGAGAAGTTCTGGCGAGGCAGAAACTCGTATGCCTGGCGGATCGCCCACTCCTCGCGCTGCGTTCCAAAGAGCGGCGTCACGGCGGTCAGACGACGGTGAAGCTCAGGCAGCAATACGTCGGCCACCGACACGAGCGTGCTGGCCTTCGCAACCATGACGAATGTATTCCAGAGCCACTCTCGGGCGAGACACACGGCGGCTACCTCACGTGTCGGCTTTTCGCGGAACCGGTCGACGCGGGAGATCGGGCCGGACGCCGTGGCGCCGACGGCCTCGCCTGGCTGGATCCATCCATATTCGGTGTCGGGTTCCGTGGCTCGCGCGCCAAGGAGGACGACCCGGTCGCGCTGGCGCTCGACGAAGGCAACCACCTCGGCCACGTGGGCGACGAACGACGCCCCCTCGAGCACGAAGTGATCGGAGGGAAACACGACCACGGTGGCTTCGGGATCCCGTGCGGCGATCCAGTAGACGGGCAGCATGACGCCCGCCGCGGTCTCCTTGTTCTCCGGTTGCAGCAGCACCTTCGGGCTGCGGTCCGGGGCGAACTCCGCGGCGAGCCAGCAGGCATGACGCTCGTGACTCACCACGACCGTCCGCTCCGGCGGGCTCAGCCGTGCCGCCCTCTCCAGGGTCTGACGGAGCAGCGAGTCGGCGCTAATCAGCGGCACGTACTGCTTCGGGCGGTCGTCTCCGACGATCGCGCGCGTCAGGGATCGGAGGCGGATCCCCTCGCCACCCGCCAGCACGACAGCCCACGCGTGCGCCGTGGCGTCATCGAGCGCGGCACGACGGTCATCCATGACGCACCCCCTTGCTCGGGATCATCGCCGGGCGGCGGATGAAGCCACAGGCTTCACGCGCGCTCACCACGTGTCCCCGAGGGCCGGAGGCCATCACGGGAGCAGGTCGATCGCCGAAGTAGTCGATCACCCGGTCGATCCTGCGCGGCCGGTCGACGCTGTACACGAGCATCCGCCCACCTCTGCGTGGCCGATGTCAGATCCGGACCATTAGACTCATCCCGCACCTTCTCTACCCTTCCGGGGCGTTCACGGCTGGCGTCAGGCTGTGCATCACCCGTGCCCAACGGAGGACACCGTCGAGCTGGTTAGGCTCGAGAACGCATCGTCAGGGGAGCCGGCCGCCTCTGAAGTCCGCGCGGTCGCGCTCCCCGTTGCTCGGGGCTACGGTCAGCAGTAGAAGGCGCGCGCCTGGCGGGACCTTGCGTGCGTTTACCGAATCCACCCAGTGGAGCAGCAAGCGCGAGTACTTGGCGGGCCCTCTCGCGGTGATGAGGTATGCGCAGAGCTCGAACGGCTCGGCCTTCCTCTGCAACTGTTGCGATGAACGACAGGGTCGACGTTTCGGGGATGGTTCCCAGGTCCACCTTCAGGTGGGGATTCGCACAGTGACGTGCGAAGGTGCACCAACACCCACGGTGTGGGCCGCTCTGCGAACTGCGCCGCGACGGGAGGGATCGGCGTACTGGCGGCTCTGGTGCACTTTTTTGTGACCGCTTCAGCGCATCACTCGAGGTATACGCCGAGGCCACGCTCCACATGGGGCACGAGTGCCGCGATGGGGCACGAGTGCCTCGGTTCTCAGTCGGGAAGCGGCCGGGCGTGGGCGCGCTCCGCAGGTGTGCCGGCGGCGCCGAGCCGCGACGGATCTGTCGCGTGGTGACCGAGGATCCCGGCCGCGTCGTGCGCCATACCCGCGTGGGCAGCCACCGGCTGCTCGAACGGCTCTCCGGCGAGCAGCTTCCGCGTATCTGCTGACCGCGCTCTCGCGGGTACACAGCCGTGCATCTGCGGTCGACGCAGCGGCGTGGCGCACTTCTTGCTGACCATTTTACGCACGCATTCTTTGACGCTCAGGTTCTTGGCCGGACGCAGGTTGAGGAGGGGTGCAGGTAGCGATGGGCGTGTTCGTGGTCAGGCACGGCGAGACGGAGTGGAGTCTGAATGGGCGGCACACGGGTGCCACGGACATCCCGTTGACGAACAACGGGCGCCAGGTCGCGCGGCTCTTGCGGCCGGCCCTGAGCGGGCACGCGTTGCCGCTCGTGCTCGTCAGCCCGCTGCAGCGGGCGCGCGAAACCTGTGAGCTGGCCGGCGTCGCCGCCAGTGCGAGGATTGAGCCCGACCTGGTCGAGTGGAACTACGGGAAGTACGAGGGGCTGACGCCCGGGCAAATCCACGAACAAGCGCCGGGCTGGCTCATCTTCCGGGATGGATGCCCGGAGGGCGAAACGCCGGAGCAAGTCGGTGCGCGAGCCGATCGGGTAATCACACGAGCGCGCGTCGTCGAGGGCGACGTGGCGCTGTTCGCGCACGGACACGTGCTGCGCGTGCTCGTGGCGCGCTGGCTCGGGTTGCCCGCGGGCGCCGGGCAGCACTTTCTGCTGGATACGGGCACGTTGAGCGTGCTCGCCGACTACCGCGGAGTCCCCGCCCTTAAGACCTGGAATGCGCCGCTCGTCGGCTACGTTCTGCAGTCGCTCAACGAGGATCGGAAGTGATCTGGATGGCAACGACATCGAGTCACGTGGGGAGGGAGACGCCATGACCAGCCGAAAAACGGCAGCCGGAGTGCGGACGGCGAGCGCGCCGGAGACGAAAAAGCTTCTCGAGCAGTACGGGTGCGGTCCGATTCAGTTCACGGGAACGGCCGATGCGCTGTACGAGCGGCATCTCCTCTTCGACAACGTCGTCGATCCCGCCGCCGTGGGCGCGCGGGAGCGCTACGAGGCCGTGGCCCGCTCGGTGCGGGATGTCCTGTCACAGCGCTGGGTGCGCACGGAGAACACGTACGAGCGCGTCAATCCCAAGCGCGTCTACTACCTGTCCATGGAGTTCTTTCTCGGGCGCTCGCTGGCCAATAACATCATGAACCTGCGGCTCGATCACGAGGTGCAGCGCGTCGTAGCGGAGACACGCCTCGACTGGCTGGGCGTGCTCGAGCAGGAGCTCGACGCAGGGCTGGGGAACGGCGGGCTGGGGCGGCTGGCGGCCTGCTTCGTCGACTCGATGGCCACGATGCAACTGCCGGCCATGGGCTACGGGCTCCGGTACGAATACGGGGTTTTCAAGCAGACCATCCAGGACGGTTGGCAGCACGAGCAGCCGGACAACTGGCTGCGCCAGCCGGACCCGTGGGAAGTTGCCCGCCCGCAGGAGAAGGTGGAGATCAGAATGAACTGCGCCGTCGAGGTGCGCGGCGGGACTTT
>Ga0070708_100001329_pt1 | contig 18914 bp, 27 predicted proteins | sample KBSK5503metaG_FD_65469 | JGI IMG/M metagenome (GOLD analysis project Ga0070708, IMG submission 65469) | Corn, switchgrass and miscanthus rhizosphere microbial communities from Kellogg Biological Station, Michigan, USA - KBS K5-50-3 metaG | ecosystem: Host-associated > Plants > Roots >... | reverse complement strand
TCGCTTTCGCGACTGCGATGGGTTGAGTTCGCGGCGGCCGAATGACGTGCCCCCGGAAATCGCCCATCCGGGGGCACCGATCGTCCCTCGTACGAGTACGGCCTTACTACGTGGCTCAGCCCGACGCAGCCGGAACCTTAGGTACCGAGACCAACAACTACGGCCAGGGCGCGATCGACCTCGCGAAGCTCGCCAAACGCGAGCAGCCCGTGGGATTCGCCGAGGCGGCTCGGATCGACGGCACCCAGCTGCTCGACCAGGACCCGCGTCCGCTGACCGTCGATTTCAACTTCTGGCCTGAACGAAGACGCATGGGCGCGCGTGGAGGTTGGCGCGATGATCACGGTGGACAGGCTCAGAAGTTCGTCAGCCTGAACGACTACTCCATAGCGTTGCCCGGCTTGCTCGTGTCCTCTGGTCCCTCGTGGGGCGCGGAGTCGAAAGACCTCACCGCGCTGCACGAAGTGACTCCATCAACCGCGCTACGCGGGCCTTCTCCATACGGTCTTCGCGATCAGCGCTCAGTCGTTTGGCCTCGGCAGCGAGGTCGCCGCGCCTGCCGCGCCGGGCGAGCTCGACTATGGCTTCCCGCACGGCCTCAGACTGGCTGCGGCCCGACCCGGTTAGGGATCGCAGCGCTTCCTGAGCCTCTTCGTCGAGACGAATCGAAATTGCCTTCTCCACCGAGGGACCGTATCACAATTGTATGACAACATGACACGGCGTTGAGCGTGGCACGTCAGCAGTTGACGTAGGTCTGGTTGACCGCCTCCGCAGGGGTGATCCGGTGGCCGCCGCCGTCAAACAGATCCATTACCACGGAGACCGCCACCGAATTGGGTGACACACAGCCGTCGACATCATTCACCGGGATGTCCACCGAACCTGATCTGGCCTGGATAGCCAGGTCATCGTGGGGGACGGAGCCCTGCGCCGCGTTGATGCCGATGTTGCCCCGGAACGGCGCACATCCTCCGCTGGTGAACCAGGTGACGTGCACGTTGCGGGTGCCCAACCCCCTGGCATCGAAGTGGACGAGGGTAAAGGCCGGGCACGGCGGCGGTGGAGGAGGCGGCGGTGCTGGAGCGGGCGAATGGGTCGTGGAAGGCGAAGGGGATGGGGATGGCGAAGGGGCAGGACTCGGTGACGGCGAGGGCATCTCGGACGGCGAAGCAGCCGGAGGCTGGGTGACCTGGGCGGCGGGCGAGGCCACGCTACCGCATCCAGCCGACACGCCGAGGCATAAAGCGACCATCAGAACCGCGACGACGCATCGCAGCGTCCGCACGACCCAGTGAGTTTGGCACGGGGGGTCAGGAATCGAGCAGCGGAAACCTAGGACTGTCCATTGCGAACGATGCAATACACCCCGCTCACAATGCCCTCACCATTCAGCCCGGTGAAGTAGTGGCTTGGGGGTGTCGAGTGGCTGGGGAGGAAGGATTCGAACCTTCAACCTTCTGATCCAGAGTCAGCCCGACTCGGCCGGTTGGTCGTCTTGACGATTTCGATCTCACCTGGAGCGCGGTTTGTGGATCAGTCGCTGTCAAGCGAAGATCAGCCATTTGGCGGCGTTCGCTGATCACCTCCTTTTCCAATACAGCCGCCATCGGGCTCACGCCCTGCAAGCTACCACCGGCCAGCCGCCCAATGACGTTCTAGTGCTCCGGGGGTTCAAATCATGCGCCTCCACCTATTTCGGTAAAGCCTGATGTTGTCGCCGATGTGACGTTTTCCTTTCCGAGCGCCTTGAGCCGCCTCAATCAATGTGAGGCAGAAATCAATAGGAACAGACGTTCTTGACATATTAACCCGACTGCCTCATACTGCCCCCAGATTCAGATTTCTCAGAGGAGCAGTAGAGATGGATGCGACAGGCAAGGGGTTGATCGAGTTTTTGACGTTCGCGGCGGAGAAGGGCTTGCTCCCTGCGAATACCGCGGGTGCTTATCGGGCGGCTTGCCGGGAGGTACTTGCCGCGGTCGAGCCAGATGGATGGGAAGACGTCAACGTGCGCACTGTTGACACCGACGATTACGCTTCCCGGTTCGAGCGCCTGCGGATGGGGAAGCTGAAGCCGGAGAGCCTCTTGACCTACAAGTCGCGTTTTCGGAATTCGGTGCAGATGTACATCAAGTACCTGGAGAGTCCGAGCACCTGGAGGTACACGGCAGAGAGGCCGTCATCAGGTCGGAAGAAGCCAGGATCAGCCGCGGTCGATGTCGATGACGCGCCGCCGGTCGAGGGCCGCGTGCGCGCTGGGAGCATCGAGTATCCGTTCCCGTTGCGGCCCGGGCTGGTGGTCAAGCTCCACCTTCCGAGCGATTTGACTCGTCCCGAGGCAAAACGCCTTGCCGCTTTCATCGACGCGCTTTCGGTTGACTCCACCCTCGCGCTGCCCGCGCACAGCGGCAATGGGGGTGAGGTCAAGCAGGGGTCGAGCGTTTAGAGATGATCGCGTGGGCCGATTGAAACCCGCCCGCGGGCAACAACTGGACTAGCAGGGTGGCTGGCAACAAGAGTGTCATCAAGCTTTCGCAGGAATGGACTCTCGGCAAGCGAATCGCAGGCGGAGGCTTCGCACAGGTCTATGAGGCATCGTCGGCTGATCAGCACGCGGTGATCAAAATGGTGCCGAAAGCTCCTGGCGCTGACCGCGAACTGCTTTTCGCCGAACTAGGAAGCCCGCGCAATGTCATCCCGATCATCGATCGCGGCGAGCACGGCAGCTCTTGGGTTCTGGTAATGCCGCGAGCAGAGACGTCGCTTCGCGCGCATATCGCCGCGTCAGGCAACAAGTTGGGCGCGGACGCCGCCGCCGAGGTACTGAAGGACATTTGCGACGCGCTGATCGACCTCGATGGAAAGGTGGTGCATCGCGACCTCAAGCCAGAGAACGTCCTGCGATACCGGGGGCACTGGTGTCTGGCTGACTTTGGAATCTCCCGCTACGCCGATTCATCCACAGCATCCGACACTCGAAAGTTCGCGTGGACACCGCAGTATGCCGCGCCTGAGCAGTGGAAGCATGAGCATGCCACTTCGGCGACCGATATCTATGCGCTGGGCGTAATGGCGTTCGAGATGACGGCCGGGAATCGGCCATTTTCTGGGCCTAGCCTCGAAGATTTCCGCCACCAACATCTGCATGTTGATCCCCCACCCCTTAGTGGAGTACCTCCGGCATTCGCATCACTTGTGGACGAGTGCTTGTTCAAGGATCAGGGAGCCCGTCCAACAGCGGCCAACGTTCGGCTGCGCTTGGAGCGCATCGCGGCACCACCTTCGCCAGGACTCGCGAAGCTCCAGGAAGCAAACCGCGAAGAGGTACGCCGCATTGCAGAACACTCGCGGCGACAGTCGGAGGAGAGAAGCGAAGGTGAGCGACGAGCATTGCTTGCGAATGCGGCAAAGACAGCTCTGGAGGCAATCAGCACCGAGCTTGAATCCGCGATTTCAAGCGGCGCGTCTGCTGCACAAAAATCGAGGGATGGAAGTGGGCTGACCTTTAAGTTGAACAATGCCCGACTCACACTGCTCCCAATAGGGACATTCCGTGGCGGCACATGGGGCAAGCGATACTCGGCGCCGTTCGACGTTGTGTGCTACTCGCGGCTGGAGCTGGAGATCCCAAATCCAGACCGCAACTATGAGGGTAGAAGCCACTCGATCTGGTTCGGCGACGTGAAGCAGTTTGGACAATACGGCTGGTTCGAAACCGCATTCATGCTCGGAGTCTTTACACAACGGCATTCGTCAGTTGCACCGTTCGCCCTTGATCCCGGAGACGAGGCAGCGAATGCCCTGGGGCCTGGGATCGGCGAGTACGCAGTGGCGTGGCCGTTCACACCGGTGGCGACGGGCCAGATGGATGAGTTCATAGACCGCTGGATTGGATGGTTCGCTCAAGCATCTCAAGGGCACATGCACTACCCAGGCAGCTTGCCCGAGCGCGATCCGCAGGGGTCGTGGCGGCGCGGATGACCTGACCGCTCTGGGCCATGATTCCTAAAGGCGATAGGGGTTCATCGAATGTGATCGGCACTGAAGGTGTAATTCGTGCACTGGGTTAACCGATCCGTTGCGATCATCCTGACCCTCGTCTCTGTTCTTGTCGTCATCTTTCCACCCCCTGCACTGCCCCTGCGTTACTTACCGGTAGCTGCGGTGCTGGTTCTTGCCGCGATGCTGATCTGGCAGCAGGGCAGAACAGCACCAATCCCGGCGTCTCATGTCGATGAGATGCGAGGCGTCGCAGAACGCCTCATCAGCAACCTGGACTCCTTGACCAAGCCTCGGTTCGATAACGATTCACAGCGTGATGGAATGTTTCGCGCTGCCTTCCGTGATCATTTCCCCGCCTCCTATCGACACCTGGAACGCTTCGAGACCTTGCTAATCGAAGACGGACAAGCGTGGTCGAAGTTGACGACGAAGATCGCAAGCGAGGCGGGTGCCGTCGAGTCAGCGTGGAGCTTGAACTATGAACATGTCCGCGCAGTACTCACGAAGACAGCCGAGGCCCAGATGAGTGACTCGGCGTCAGGCGTCAAAGACCCTGGGCCGTTCTCGATGAATGTGATCCCGCCGAATCAAACCGTTCTCTTTCTAGGCGGATCTGGGATCGCGGTCTCGACCTCTCCGACCGCGCAACAAGATTTAGCCAAATCACAGCAGGCGTTCATCGATGCCACGCGATCCGTGCCAACGTGGCCCGAAACCCACGACGCGCGCTCAGCCCGGCTGGCGTTGCTAAAGGAGCGCGACGATACACGGAGGCAACTGGTCGAGATCGCGCACAGGCATGGACTACCCCGTCGGTGCCGGTTGTGCGCGGCAACCTAGACCGCGACGGTCGCAGCTAGCCCCTCCAGTGGATAAGGCGCGCCTCCGTCCTTCCTGAGAACCGCGTAGATGCAAGTCGCCGCCCTTTCAAGGCGATGGGACAGGCACTCGACGCTGACGCCAGCTCCCGCTATCCTTTCAGTCGCCCGCAGACGCCCAGACAATTCACCACATCAACCAGGAGTTCGAAGTGAAGTCGCGGGTATCTATCCCCGATCAGCGGACGCTCACGTCCGTCGAGATTTGCGCTGGAGCCGGAGGTCAAGCTCTAGGGCTGGAACAGGCCGGATTCAAACATGTCGCGCTCGTCGAGCTTGACGATCACGCTTGCGACACTCTCAGGCTCAATCGCCCCAAGTGGAATGTGATCCAGGGCGACGTTAGAGACTTCGCGTTGAACCGAGCGGCGTTGTATCGGGGTGTCTCGCTGGTTGGAGGAGGCGTCCCGTGCCCTCCGTTCTCGGTCGCGGGGAAGCAGCTTGGCGCTAACGATGAGCGGGATTTGTTTCCGATCGCCCTCGACATAGTCGAAGCCTGTGAGCCCGATGCGGTGATGCTAGAGAACGTCCGAGGGTTATTGGATCGGCGTTTCGATGACTATCGCGCGCAAATCCTTGAGCGTCTCGACCAGCTTGGGTACCGGGGAAAGTGGGCACTACTCAACGCGTCTGATTTCGGAGTACCTCAACTCAGGCCTCGTGCGGTGCTGGTCGCCTTGCGGAAGCGCATCCTTGGAGATGAAGGTTTTTCCTTTCCGGCCGGAGTCGGAAGACGGCCGCCCGCTGTTGGCACCAAGCTCTACAAGGCCATGTCGAGCCGTGGCTGGCGTGGAGCGGATGAATGGAAGCGCCAGGCAACTTCGATTGCTCCGACGCTGGTTGGCGGATCGCACAAGCACGGTGGCCCCGACCTAGGGCCCACCCGAGCCAAGCGTGCGTGGGCAGCGATGGGCGTGAATGCACACCTACTCGCCAAAGAACCGCCGGGGCCTGACTTTGTGGGCGCGCCACATCTTACGGTCGAGATGGCGGCATTACTTCAGGGATTCCCCAAGGGCTGGAGGTTCGCTGGAACGAAGACTGCTGCATACCGCCAGGTCGGAAATGCGTTCCCGCCCCCTGTCGCACGGGCCGTCGGCCGCGCGATCATCGAGCTGCTTTCAGCGGCTGCTCCGCCTGCGAGCCTGTCTGCGTAGTAACGCCAGCCGGACGCGCCCGAAGCGGCACCGTGTTGCGAGGGGGCAATCACCGCACCGTGGCCTGAAGGGTTTGCAGATTGCCGCAGACAGATCGAGGATTGCCCAGTAGAACTCCCGCGCACTTCCAGGTGGGCAACTATGGGCGATGCGCTTGGCAACTGCCCAGATTTCGGAACGCTTTCGGAATGGCATACCAAAGTACCGGCCGCCGACGCGACCGACGTTGATGTCCGGCAGGGGGGCGCATTCACCAAGTGCGAATACCCTGACCGCGCCCGCCGCGTATGGCCCGACGTGCGGCAACTTTCGGAGCGCTGCTTCATCCCGTGGTAGCTGGCCGCCTGCCTCGACGATCGCCGCGCCGAGCTGAACGAGCCCACGAGCGCGCTGGCGATACAAGCCAAGCGGCTGCAATAGATCTTCGAGTCTTCCAACGCCCAGCGAACCCAAGTGATCCGCTGTTGGCGCAAGTTTGATGAGCTGCTCGTACACCGGGGCGACGCGCTTAGCGTCTGTCTGTCTCAGTAATAGCTCGGACAGGAGCACTTCCCACGGAGAACGGCGCTCTTCCCGCCACACAAACACCCTTCGGTTGTCGTGGTGCCAATCCCTGAGCCGCTCCGCTAGGCGCATAACGACGTGAACCATCCCAGTTGTCGAGACACGACTGGCGGGCTATTCTGGCGCAGGCCCGCCATCCGCCGCGAAACCGATCTTGTCAACGTCAGAGCACAGTAGGAGGCCCTCATGCCGGGCGTGATCTACGCCGAAGTCCTGAAACTCTTCAAGAACGCTTACTACCCAAACAGTGCAGGGCCAACGCGGGCGAACGCTTGGTTGGGCATCTACGAAGTCTTACTCACCTACGAGCACGGCGTACCGCAGGTCTTCGACAAGGATGACCTGAAGGAGGGCGCATGGAGGCGGCGCGCAGAAGTCTTCGAGCAGTACCTGGCGAAGAATCTCGGAATCCCACGACAGAACGTGGCGGGCTTGGTCGGGCAGATGATGCAGCACCCTCTGTGGACAGGGAAGCAGATCAACAACCCCCGAGGCCACGGGTTCCGAACGATCGTGGCGCATCTGATGCGCACCTCGGGTTCGTCGTGTGCGTTCGAGGAAGAGGCGCACGCAAGAAAGTGGTTTCCGGGAATACGCCTTCCAGCAGCGAGCAAGGATCCGCGAGTGGACATCCTCGTGATCTGTGGTGATCAGCCGCGCGCCGTCATCTCGTGCAAATGGACAGTTCGGCACGATCGGGTCGCCGAGATCACCAACGAATGCCCCGTTTACAAGGCAGCAGCCAACCGGCTTCGGTACAAACCGTTCGAGCACTTTGTGGTAACGAATGAGAACAGTCCTGCCCGACTGGCCAAGATGCTGGACGACGACTGCCTCGATGGCCTTGTACATGTCCACACCGATGCGCTCCAGGCAATGGATATCAACGGCCGTACAGCCAAGGTGATCGATTTGGCTGATTTCATCAAGCTCGTGGCCAAGTGGTAAGCCGAAGTGCCGGTCGCTGGCTTCCCTAATCCCGCCGCCGTCCTTGTCACGCAGGCGCTCGATGCTGCAGTCGCACGCGTCGGCCAGACCATGATGGCTGGAATGCCGCCACCTGGGCCAGCATCGAACATATTCGTTCCGCTCGGCGAGGCGCTCATGTGGGTCTGTTCACTGGATGAGATGCTTTCATCAGCGGGCGGGATCGGCTACACGCAGACTCGCGACGCAGACCCTGACGGGTGCGTGATTCGTGGCCTGCGCTATGCACGGAACCAACAGGTTCACGGCGTGGTTGTTGCGACGGTCTTTCATGGAGGGGCCGTGCCGGGGCTGATGGTGCCCGGTCGCGCGGCTCCGGGCCAGCCGCCGACCTACCGATGGATTTCGCGCAACCAGCTCCCGCCACCGGGTAAGCCGCAGGGCCAATTGGAGCCAGCCTATGACCAGCACCTCGACGGCCGCGAGGTTCTGGTCACGCTTAATGCCGCGCTGGGCTACGCGCGAGGCGAAGCGGGCACCTGACGGGCTCAGTCCAGAAACGTCAACTCAATATCTGCGACATCGACGTCAACGAGCAACCATTGGTTCGTGCCGCGCTTGACGAGTTTGCCTCGACTACGCCAAGCCCTTTGGCCACTAATGTCGTGATAGAGCGCTCCGACGGTTAATTGGTTCGAGTCTCGTAGTAAGGCGTTTGTGATGGCGATGTCTTCGCCCTTTCGCGGATCGACGGCAAACGAGATCACTACCTCGCCACCTGGTGCAGCGATCTTCGGTCTGATATCGAATGTTGCGTTGAACGCGGCCCCTAGATTGAAGAGCGCCTTCTTGACGAAGGCGGGCCCCGTACCAATGTTCACCATTCGGACTGCGAACCCATACTGCTGATTGAGGTCTGGGGTAACGTCGATGAACTCCGCCTGGCGTTGCTCGGCCAAGATCGGGCGTGTGCTTGCCGCTAACTGCTCTTGCGCGATCCGCGCCTGATCGTTCGTCGCCTTGACCTGCCGCTCGGCTATCTCGGCCTGGTTTTGTGCGGCTTTTAGGGCTTTCTCTGCGATCTCAGCCTGCCGATTCGACGCCGCAAGAGCGGCCGTAGCGATGTCCGCTTCACGCTGAGTTGCATCGATCGAGCGCCTCGTCACCCACGCCAAAAGTCCAGTGAAGTCGGCCAGCAGGATGGTCGCGCCTGCCGCCACAACGCCCGTGATGTCGCTAGCGGATACGCCGTTTTGATACCGGGGCGGTGTCCATACTTGGGCTGCTATTACGACGGCGAGCGCCAACAGGCTGATACCGATGAGAGCGCCCAGGCTAATGAGCCCGCCGATGACCCAATCGATGGGACGCATCCCCACCCTTGCCGCAGCCGGTGCCGGGGAGTTAGATGTCTCCGGTGTCGTCATGCTCAACCTGCATAGAGTGCCCCAAAAAAGATGGATCGGGAAGCCAACCTAGCTGCTAGCGACGTAGCTGAAGGGTTCTGCCCGCTCTGCCACGTCGCTCTTCTCGTTCATGACGACCGCGCCTGCTGCCCGTGCGGCGGCTGCAGCTACCGAGTCAGCACCCGCCGCTTGGAGATGTTGGCGGCGTGTGATCTACATCCGCCACGGGAGTGCGAGCACTGGGAAGCCGTCTGGGATCTCGCAGCGAACGCAAGACGAAGCCTGCCCCGAAAACGAGACGATCGCGAAGCCCTCTAGTGCCCCAGCGAATGGATACGGCCGAGCTGACCTCGGCCGAATAGCGGGAGAGCCGATCTCGGCGGCGTATGCTCCGTCGTTCATGGGGCATGCCTGACATGGAAGCCTTCCGCGATTCCGTCGGCTGGCATCGCTACATGACGCACGTGCACGCATGTCGAGCACGTGATTGGGCGGCGGCTGTGCCCGACAGCTCTCCTCATGCTGCCCGCGCCCGAGAGCTTGCTACTGTCGCTGCCGTGTACGCCTCTCGTGTTGAACAGTTCGGCCTCGCCGACGCGAAAGTCGCGGCCGCTGGTGCACATCAGTGCGCGATAGAACTCAGGCGGTTGGTTCAGCGGATCGGTCAAGTCGAGAGCGATCAGCCCCAGTGAGTCGGCGGCTTCGTGAACTTCCCGAACTTCACCTGATCACGCTCAAACGGCGCAAGCTCGCGCCATTCGAGTAATCGCCCGAGTCCGGCAGCCTGCGCCTCGTACTCGTCATACGCATTCTCCTCGTCGATCAGACTCCTAGCAATCTCATCAGCCTTCCGCTCGATCAGGGCGAGCCGTTCCGGGTCGAACGATTCCGGCTCTGACACGTTCGGTTCGATCCTGCTCGACTTGGTCGGATCAGACGCGCTCCTGACCGGCGCGGTGGCTTTCTGGTCGCGCATCTTGGCGAACTGGATCAAGTGCTGCGTCTCGTGCCGAACAACATCGATGGTCGCCTCGACGAAGTCACGATCAACAAGACCGGCGTACCCGTCTCGCAGGTACACGAACGCGGTTCCGTCCGGGTAGGCCATTCCGTCTTCACGGGTCGCGAAGTCCCAGTCAGTCGGCCGCCTTGCAATCGTGATCGTCGCATCGGCAAGTACATCAAGCTCGTCCGGCGTGAGGTCGGACAGCGACCAAACCGCGATGCGCTTCAGGATGTCGCCCGGATACGGCGACTCATTGATGATGCGCATTACGAAATGATCCTGATCTCCGGCCGCATCGCCGGAGCCTCGACGAGACACGCCATCGAGACCATGTCAACCGTGTCGTCGTGGTTGAGGAGCGGAAAGCCGGTCAACTCGTCGCGCAGCTCTGTCAGCCAGGGGCCGCCGGACGCGGGCAAGAAGAGGTCGCCCGCCGCGAATCGTTGGACGGCAGCTTGCGCGCGCGTGTACTTGTCGCCGTACTCGCGACTGCGGAACTCGCGCACCGGAAGACCCTTTGCCTTCAAGCGCTGCGCGATGCCCAACTCTCCTGTCGTCTCGACGAACACGAGGTTGGGCTTGTGGCGTGCGACGAAGGTTTCGAGCACCTGCTCACCGCGTGGCCCTTCCATCTTCCCGTGGATCATGTCGAGGAGAACGAGACGCGGCGTGCCGGGAATCGTGCCCCACAGCCCGATCGCCCACGAGTCAGCTCGAGTCTTGATCGAAGACGCGGCGTCCACTGTGATGAACGTTCGGAGTGATGCGAGAGGCGCAAGCTCAGCCGGGCCGCCCCGCACATGGAGCCGAATCGCCTGCGGGCCAAAAATAGACCAAGTCAAGAAGTCGGCCGGATCAAATACGGCCGTGCCCCGGTTGACGGCCGGTGCCTGTTGGAACTGCGAGGCCCAGTAGAACTTCGCCAGCTTGCGCTCTTCGATTTCCTGCGCGGTGTAGCGACCGGGCCACAGGTTGGAAGACGGGCCGCCGTCGAGTGGGCGGTTCAAGGGGTCAGGCATCGAGTGCGCGAGCCCATTCTGTCGGCCGAGTGGTGATGCCTCCATCGGCAGGATGATCGGCAGCCACACGCCGCCTTGGAGGATTGAGCCTTCAGTCTCCAGCAAGTAGCCCGCGAGGTCTTGAGGCGACGACGACCATCGCTGTTGGGCGACGATGATCGCGCCGCCGGGTTGAAGTCGAGAGCGCGCGGTCGAAAGGAACCACGCGATGTTCGTTGCCGACGTGGCCTGAGACATCGCCTCCTGCGCCGACTTCACCGGGTCATCGACGCAGATGACCCCGAACCCACGACCCATCGCCGGGCCGCCGATACCGAGAGCGGTGTAACTCCCCGCGTATGCGGGGCGCTTCGTGTCGGCCGCATCGACGATGCCCCAACGGTCGAGCGCGGAGCTTCGCGGATCAACGTTCACGCCGAAGACGGGCGGGCCGAAGGTTTCGAGCACCGTCCGCGCGCGCCGCGAGAATGTCTCCGCAAGCTCGGCCGCATAGCCGATAACCGCGATGTTGAGCGTGTTGAATGTCGCGAGCGCCCACGCAGGCCCGTACACGCTGACCACGTCTGACTTTCCGCTACGTGGCGGGCAGAGAAGTAGGATGCGGCGGAAGTTCGACTCCATGTCAGGGTTCATTGCCGCGCGAACCGCGAGCATGAAGACGGCATTGATCAACTCGTGGTGCGCCTGCGCGACGTAGGGCTCGGCCGAGTCGCGCGTCGCGTATGCCGCGAGGCCGATGGGGCTCGTCCGCGCGCGGTCGCGGTCGGTCGTCGTCCTGGGTGTCGGAGCGGCCATCATCGACAACCCATCCTCGGAGCAAGGTTTCTTTCGAGGGCAGCGCTCCCGGAGTGGCCCATCGCTGTCGAGTAGCGTTTCGCGTCTCGCGATGATGGAAGCAGTAAGTCACGTGCTCGGTCGCACGCTGTCGGGTCGGGCCGCTCCTGCCACGCCCACGACTGCTGCAAGGTTAGCCACGAGCTGCTGAGGCGGGACGCGACGTCACCGGGATGTTTCGGAGACATCGCGCCAGAAACTCGAGTCCCCCGCCACCCCGGCCTCGAAGTCGATCGCGTACGTGAAGACCATCCGGCCCACGTCGAGGTCGCGCGCCACAGAGGCCGTCCTACAGAGGCCGCTTGGAGCACATGTCCGAAAACGTCCACCCCGGAAATGGGCCCCTCGGGATCAGTCACCCCATCTGGCGCGAATCGTTGTGTGAACCGCACGAGAAAACGCGAGTTCGAAACACGCACCCATGCGGAAACAGGCACCCCGAAATCGGCCGGTAGCATCGACTGATCCGCAGTCATTCGTTGCTCGCCTCCGGTAGCACGGGCACCTCGCGAGCTTCGCTGTCGATGACCTCACCACGCTGTAGCTGGCCCTCGTCGATGAGCGCTTGCGCGAGATCGAGCGGGCGCTTGAAGAGGCTCGCCTCGCCGAGATAGACGATCCGCTCCTCAACGTGATGACCTTCGACCTGGAGACGTTGCAGGGCCGGGCCGAACGCATCCGGCGCGCCACCCGCCTGTTCGAGGAGCTTCGTCGCCGCGCTGAGCGCGATGTCGTCGCGACCGTACTCGGAAAGCTCGCTGAGCTTCCCCATCTTCTTGATGACGCCCTGAGCACGCCACGCCGCGAGCCGGACGCGTAGCGCGTCGTCCTCGCGGAGCATCGAGTCCCAGTGCGCGCGGTCGAGGCCCACGAGTTGCTGTAGGTGCTTGACCGGCACGAGTCGGAAGCTGTGGTACGCGAGCGTGGCCGCGAGCCGTTCGCTGTCGTCGAGGGTGCGCTCGTCATCGCGGGCCCAGCGCTCGACGGGCATCGACAGCCACATCGCGAGGTCGGGGTCGAGCGGCACGAGCGAGAGGTCGGGCCGCATGCCGCGCAGGCCCACGACGACCGGCGCGTCGAGATCGGCAGGCGTGAGTTGCAGGGGTCGAGTCGCGGCGCGCGGGTCGGCGACAGGAGTGGGCGCGCTCGCGGGCTGTGAACTGCGTTTCGCATCCAGAACGCGCTGCGCCTTCGCCCGTTCGAGTTCAGACTCATACGCCGACCGGATTTCTCGAACCCTTGCGCCAGAGATGCCAAACATCTCGGCGATCTTCGTTGACGACGTGCGTTTGCCCCTCGCGATGTCGGCTGCGAGAATCGCCTCGATCGCCAACGTCTGTTCAGTCTTCTTTCGTCCCATCAGTCGCGCCTCGCTTCGAGGGTATGGAGCATCGACGCATGACCTGTCGATGTCAGCGAGTCGGCCTGAGCTACACGGACGACCCCCATCGGTCGTCGGGATCTGGGGAGCGATGTTGGCGGTGTTGGTCGAACCAACATCGGTGCTTTCTCACCCGCTCTCGTGTATTTGAACTCGAACTCATGCTTACCTTGCTTAGCTTCTTCAGCGGGGAACAATGTCCGCGAGTTCAGAGCGGCCCCTGGCGAGAGCCTACCGATGTTGGTCGTGCCAACATCGCCAACATCGGTCGGTGATATTGGAAGCGATGTTGGTCGTTCATGTCGCCAACATCGGTGCCTGCATCGGTCGGTCATACGGCGGCCCGTGCCTACAACTTCAGAGCGGCGCATTACGCTGCGTCCTTCGTGAGTGGGTAGAGGGCACGCTTCTGGTTGGAGCCAAGGCCGGAGCCGGACTCGGAGCGTTCCTCGATCCATCCCAGCTTGACGGCGCGTGCCAGTCCATCGTCAAAGACATCACGGAGCCGCTTGGCGACTGTGCGCTTGAGGTCGGTGACGGTGACGCCCGGAGCCGACTCGGTGCGATTCCTGAGCCACCTGGCACATGCTTCAACACGCTTCAGGCGGTCGGCGCGCTCATCGAGCGCTGTGGCGACGACCACCTGCCTGCGGGCCGCCCGCTTGGAGGTCTTCGCGTCTTTGCGCGCCTCGTCGTCCGCGATCACCTTGCGCGTCCGGGCCAGCACGGCGTTCGAGGTCGTCATGACCATGCCCGCGAGCCGCCAATCGTCCTCGCTGATGTCTACCCGCTGGTCGAGGATCGCGAAGCATCCGGCGACCTTCAGTCGAGTCAGGTTCTCGTGCGCGCGCAGTGGGTCAACGTTGGCATCGCCGCCTAGACTTCTGATACGCAGGTCGCGAATCTCTTTGCGGATTGCCGGTGCGACATCGAGGTCGTACGGCTTGCCCAGCATCATGTAGCCGATGGCGTGGCCGCCCTTGACCTTGGCGACGGTCTCGTCGTCAACATCCCCCGTGGCCTCGCGCTGTCGGAGGAAGTCGAGCACCGCCAGCCCGCCGGGCCATTCGGGGTCTTTGCCTTCGCTGAGGGCTTGCTTGCCTGCCGGATCGTCCGCGCTCAGCCATAGGAAGCGCTGCGGCGTGCCGTCGCCCTCGTGTTCGAGCAACGCGGCGGCGACCGTCTCCTGAATGGCGATCACGATGCCGAAGGTGTGCTCGCCCGCCGGGACGCGGCGCTTCGTGTCCTGTGAGGCGTTGGTCTGGCCGAGGACGCCGCCGGAGTAGATGGTGCGAATGGTCGGCAGGATGACTGAGTCCTTGCGCTCTGAAAGCGCGAGGGCGGCAGCGCCTTCGTCCACATACACGTAGGCGTTGCGATACTTCTGCACCTTGACCTTCGTCACCTTGCCGGGCTTGTCGCCCTCCTGCGTTTCCCACTCGAAGAGCATTTCGATCAGACCTTCACCCGATCCGATCGGCATCTCGTCGATGACATCGGGGCCGAGCGGAACGAGTTCGATGCCGACCGCGTTCGCGGATGATTTGCCCGCGCCGGAGCGTCCGGTGATGTTCAGAATCAGCGAGAGCGGCACGCGACTACCCACGATGGGCGGAATGCGAACTTGATGCGGCACACCCGCGGATACCCGAGTCAGGACTGTGCCGAGGAGGGCGTCACCCGAGACCAGACGATTCCATGCCGCGCGGCGGATGTGCTGAAAGATGGGGCGCGCCGACCAGAATTCTTCGGGCAGGTTCGTTCCGGGCCCTGACCACTCCAGTCGTTCGATGTCGTCCGCGTTGACGATTCCTTCAGGCCAGTCGATGACCTCGGAGCGGCCCCTGTCTGCCTTCGGCGCGCCAGCCTCAGCGAACCCTGCGCCGTCGGGAGGAGGAGGAGTAGTGGCGACAGGGCTCGCTGTGACCGGTGCGGGCTTGAGGTTCGCTGGGGTCGAGCCGTTGCTGTGAGCCTGCAAAAAGGGGGCCGTCTTCATGGCCCGCGTGATGTCGGGGCCGAGTAGTCCGGTCGAAGCCATCAAGTCGCGGAACTGCGCGTACGCCTTCGCACGTCCCGCTTTCGTCTTGACCCACGCGCTTTCGCCGCGCCAGTGTGGCCCGTTCACTTCGTCGGCGTTGATCGCGTCGATCAATTCTTGAAGGCTCATCGCTTCGCAGTCGTTCCCTTACTGCGCCTTCGGCTTCGGTGCCACACGCGGCCCGATTGCCTGATTCGCGTCCGGCTGCACCATCGACTCGGGATTGCGGCGCTTGAGCGCAGCCAGCTTTTCCTCGAAGGTCTTCTCGCTCGTCTTCTCTGCGACCACTTCCGCCGTACGCTCATGCGCGCCGACGATCTCCGAACGCTGACGAATCGCGATCGTAGTGCTCGACTCGCCGCCCTCGATCGTGTTGCCCGCGTCCGCGTGGTCGCTCATCAGCGTGCGATTGCCGAGAGAGTTGCCGACCGACTCGACGGTGATCATCGAGCGGTTCTCGTCCGGCACGCCGCCGTCGAGCACGTTGCCGTGCTGCGCTGGAGCCCCTGAGCCGCCCCGTGGGTCGGCCGTGCGCTTGATCGGCTTCAGGTTCAGCCTGCGGCCTTGAAACGGCCTACGGGTCGTCTCGCGCTGGTCGCTGAACGTCGTGGCTGCCAGCGCCGGATCGCCGCTGTCCACGCGCAGGTGCGCGGGCACGCCCTTTGTAGTGATCGTCCGATCGGAGACAACCGTCCCCGCCGGATGCTGGTCTTCGTTCACCTCGAACTCGTCGCTCATTGCTCTACCTCGTTGTAGTGATCGCCGATGGCCGTCGGCGCGGGATGCCTCATTCATCTTCGGAAGTCCATCGGCCACTCACGTCATCCGTGGTCAGCCGCATGCGGGATTGCTTGCGGTTCACCGGCACGAACTCTTCGCCCGGCTTCAACTTTCGGTCGCTGAAGAGCGTGTTGATGCCATCGACCTTGCGCGTCGGGTTGGACGTGAGGCTCGCGATCCGGCGAGCTTCCATCGGCTCCGGCGGCAGCGGATCGACCACGATCCCGGCGCGGCCGTCGGCGTCGATCTCCACACGCGGATTGCGGCCCTCAGATTCGAGGCGTCGCAAGGTGGCCTCGAACTCGGCCTGACGCGGATGCTCGCGAGACGCGCGCTTGTCGCGGACTTCGTAGCTCATCGGCGGCCCTCCAACATCGCGCGAATCTTCGCGGCGCGCTCGCGCTCTTCGGCGGCTCGCTCTTCACCCGTCGGCCATCCGGCCGAGACAGGTGTGACAGGCTCGATGCCTGTCGGCGGGATGACCATCTCTTCAGCGCCGTCTCTGACTGAGAGCCAATCGTGGACACGCTCTGCCATGTCGTCGGACAAGACCTCGGACACCGAATACGCAGCGCCTTCGGTCGCGGTCAGGTACTCCGGCCTCGTGTCACGCGGCCATCTCGGTGACTGGCCGCGCTCCAGGCGGTCGATGCTGCCGAGGAACCGAAGCCAGAAAGGCACCGTGTGGTCGTCGATGTCGATGGGGCCGAGTTCGAGTTCGCGCATCAATTCGCGTCCGGCTCTTCGATGACGATGAAGAGCACCCCGTCGTTGTGACGGCCGTAGCCCGGCGGTAGAACCTTCACGATGTAGCCCGCCTCTTCGAGGGAATGAAGAGCATCAACGGCTGTGGGCGACAGCTTGCCGTCGCTGCCCGGTATCGGGTAAGGCTGCGTGCAATACCTCTTGCGGCCGTCGGCCAGCGTCTCGAGGTATTCGTGATCGACCAGAGCGATGCCCACGCCCGAGCCGATGACCTTGCGCGGCCCGGAGCGCACCGGCCAACCTGCGACGTGGCGATGCGTGCGCGTGTGCCCGCATTCTCGACATGGGCAGGGACGCTCGTCCTTGATGAGGCCGAGACGGCGCGAGCGATCGCGCAAAACCCGGCGCTTGAGGGAAGTCGTCATCGTCCTCGAACCTCCCCGACGTCAATGAACCGTGGCTCACCGTCCGGCCCAGCCTCGATGTATCCGATGCGCCGGATCATCCGACTCGGGAGTCGTACGTCGCGGCCGTTCGCGAGCGTGACGATGTATTGCGTGTGGGCGTGGTTGCGGGAATCCCGCCATACATACGATCGGAAGTCCACGGTGCCGTCGAGGACGTTGATGAAGATGCTGGAGTAGTCGAGGACGCCAACTCGGCCGGAGACTGTTGGTTCGAGATGTTTAGGCTTACCGACGACGTACCTCATGACGACCGCCCCTTTCGCCGTGCGCGAGTGGTTCGGCGCGCTCGTTGGAGTAGGTCGATCCCGGCTCTGCGTTCAGCAAGGCGCACAAGCCGGTCGCTGGCCTGTTGTTCTTTGCGGGCGGCCCGTTCGGCTTGGACAGCCGGGTCACTCTGGCGGTTGAGCCACTGCTCAGTCCATGCCAGTCGGCAGATACGGCAGGTCTTGGCTTTGCCAGACGGGGACAGGAAGTAGTCGGCGGGGTCGCTGATCGGGTGATTTCGCGGACATGTGACAACGTGGAGCGGCAGTGATGGCGGTGAGCCCCCGGAGTACGACATCACGGTCGCTTCGCGGTCGGTACTTGGCTGTGGTGGCGGGGTGCGCGTCATCGCAGCGCCTCGGTGTCGCCAGATCGGCGGGGCGCAGCCGTCCCGGAAGATCGGACGCTTCGTCTCTGTCATCGCACCTCGATGGTAAGCACAAGTCGAGCAACGACTGGTCGCGAAATGGACTTAGCAGGGTTAGCAGCGGCCGTTGTCGTCGTCATCTTTCGACGTGCCATTCAGTTCGTGATTTCTACTTCGAGGCCGAAGGACTGTACTCAGCCCTGCCGAATTCGTCGATGACCATGCGGCCCACGGAGACCCATTCCGATGCGAGGAGCATGCGGTACGCCGTTCGCCCATCTCCCATTACGTAGGTCAAGCGAAGCTCGTTGCGCTCGTTCCTGGCGACGTCCTTCAAGAACCGGTGTAGCAGCACAGTGCGGTCGGCACGGAGGACTGCCAGCGCGTTGTGCATGATCGGGGTGATGTGCATGCGCTTGATGAATTCGTCAACGCTTTCGTCCGGTCGCTTCGCGGGATCGAGGCCCGCGCGAATCCGCATTTGATCTTCACTTTCAGCACTGCCAATACGGGTCAAGACGCGGCCCCTTCCAGAAAGGCGAGCACCACGGGCTGATGCTGGAGGGCATCGCCCAGTCTGCGGGCCACGTGAGCGGCGACGTGGTAGTTCTCGCCCGTGACGATCGCGCTGATCGTTGTCGGAGATACGCCAGACGCCTTCGCCAGGTCGGCCTGCGACCAACCCCGCATGGCAAGCTGGCGCTTCAACACGAGAGCCGGGATAACGATCCCTGTGTGCCGTCCGGCTTCGGCCTTCCTTCCGCCTTTCCCGCGTGACCCTTTCACGTGGGTACCTTACCGGGGCCAAATAGGGGTTAGCCCCGCTACTTTTGGCCTGAAACGAAAGACCGGAGCGGCCCGTTGCCGCCCCGGTCGTCAGTCGGCCTAGCGGCCGAAGACCTCGATCAGTGCGTCCGTCATGGTCTCCGGCTGCACGTGGCCGTACGTACGGCTGATCTGGGTCAGGTCGCGGTGACCCAACTGGTTCTGGAGGACGACGAGGTTCGCCTTGGCCTTGACCATCCGGGTCGCCAGCGTGTGCCTGAAGGTGTGGGGCGAAATCCCATCGCCAAGCTTGGCGTCCCTGGCAAGGTGGCGAATCATCTGCTCGACGCC
>Ga0070708_100001322_pt1 | contig 18952 bp, 17 predicted proteins | sample KBSK5503metaG_FD_65469 | JGI IMG/M metagenome (GOLD analysis project Ga0070708, IMG submission 65469) | Corn, switchgrass and miscanthus rhizosphere microbial communities from Kellogg Biological Station, Michigan, USA - KBS K5-50-3 metaG | ecosystem: Host-associated > Plants > Roots >... | reverse complement strand
TCGCGCGGCGGTGCGTGGTCGGCCTACCTGAAGAAGGCGCGTGAAGAGATGGAGGCCCTCAGCGCTTCGCTGCTCGCCGATGATAAGCCGGAAGACCGGCCGCTCGTAACGCTGGTCGAGTGGGATCCCGATGGGGAAGAGAAGCTGATCGCGGCGATGCTGTACGCGTTCAGCGATCTTCCCGACGACCAGTTGCGCGCGCGCGTACGCACGATGTCGGATACCGATCGCGCGCGAGTCGTACAGACATATATCGGTGACCGTGGGAACCGGCGGCACAAGCCGGGGCGGGCGCTCGAGGCGATCTCGTATCGGTTCGACGTGCTTGCCGACTATGGGGCGTTCCGGGACCTTCAACGGCATCGGATGCTCACGATGGAGTGGCAGGACCTTACGCCTCGCCACGGCTACGCCATGCAAGCCGAGCTGGATGACATCGGGACGGGTGCTCGATTCCGGGAAGCGATGGACCTATCGCAACACCTATGGAACGCCATCGAGCCGGAGCTGCCGAAACAAGCGCAGTATGCGGTGTGCATGGCGTATCGGATCCGTTTCATGATGCAGCTCAACGCGCGCGCGGCGATGCACCTGATCGAGCTTCGATCCTCACCCCAAGGACATCCTGCCTACCGAGCCGTCGCCCACGAGATGCATCGGTTGATCGGGGAGGTTGCGGGTCACCGAGTGGTTGCGGATGCGATGCGATTCGTCGACTTCGACTCAGTTGACCTCGAGCGGCTGGAAGCGGAGCGTCGCGCGGAGCGCAAGCGACGGGGATCGTTGCCGCAGACCTAGTCCTGCGCCGGCTCGGCCGCGGGGCAGAGCCAGAGAACTTCTTCGTTCGAACCGAGGCGTGCCTCCACGATCTCGATCGCCTTCGCGACGAACGGATCCGGCTCTGTGACAAGCACCCATGTGATCATCGGTTCTCCCACGTTGGACTCTTACACGTCGGACAACGAGAGACGAGCAGCGCGGACACGCGAAGAAGCATCCTTGTCCGATGATGTCCCGAAGAAGAGTTGTCGTCCTTGTGGGCGGTTCGTTCGCGCTTGGACGCATCCATAAGCGTGCCGCGCGTTCGGTGCGCACCGAAAGTGGCTATCTGCCGCATCTGAGCGCGGTGCCGGTTATCCTTGAAGCACGCCGTGAGAGGAGGATCGATGTTCGGTCGCGTGATCACCGCGATGGCAACACCGTTCGATCGAGACGGCGCTGTGGACCTGGAGCGCGCGCGCGGCCTCGCCGAGCACCTCGTCGCGAACGGCTCGGACGGGTTGGTTCTCGCCGGCTCGACGGGGGAGTCGCCAACGCTGAGCTTCGAGGAGAAGCGCGATCTCTTCGCCGCCGTCACCGACGGAGTGGGTTCGCGCGCCGACGTCATCGCAGGAACCGGGACGTACGACACGCGCGAAACGATCCACCTCTCCACCATGGCGGCGGAGCAAGGGGTGCGAGGGCTGCTCGTCGTAACGCCGTATTACTCACGGCCCCCGCAGTCTGGGCTACTGGCGCATTTCCGGGCCGTCGCGAAGGCGACGGATCTTCCGGTCATCCTCTACGACATCCCCAGTCGGACGGCTCGAAAGATCGAGCACGAGACGCTGCTCGCTCTCGCAGAAGTGCCCAACATCGTCGGGGTTAAGGACGCCGCGGGCGATCTGGCCGGCACGGCACGGCTCGCCGCCGAGAAGCCAGACGACTTCACGATCTGGTCGGGCGACGATGCCGTGACCCTCCCGATGCTCTCGTTGGGTGCCCACGGCGTGATCAGTGTCGCCTCGCACCTTGTCGGCACCCGGCTTCAGGAGCTCGTCGAGGCCCACGCCAAGGGCGACGGCGATCTGGCCGCGTCGATCAACCGGGAGCTCGTACCTTTGTTCGATGTCCTTTTCATCACAAGCAACCCGATCCCGCTCAAAGCTGCTCTCGCGATGATCGGCCAGCCGGCCGGGGATCCGCGTTTGCCCCTTGTTCCGGCGACCGAGGCCGAAACCACCAAGGTGCGCGCGGTTCTGCAGCGGCTCGGGTTACTCTAAGCACTGCCGATCAACCGACCCGCCGACGGGAGGCAAATGCCGGCCAAGAAGCGGGGGCGTCGATCGCCTGGGGGTAAGAAGAAGAAGGCCACCGAGGGCACCATGCGGCGGCTGATCGAGTGGTTCCGCGGCGCGCTCGGCGCGCAGCTCGGGGACGTCTACGGCATCGGACTGACCGTCCTCGCCGTCTTATGCGCGCTGGGCATCTGGTTCAATGCGGCGGGGCCGGTCGGTCGCTTCCTCGAGCTTGCCTTCCGCGGCCTTCTCGGCGTCGGTGGCGTCTTCACCCCGGTCCTCTTCGGTTACCTCGCGTACGAGATGTTCATCACGCGGCCCGGTCCAGATCGCCCTCGCATCGCGATCGGCCTCGGCGTCGGCGTCGCGAGCATGCTCGGCTTGTGGCATCTGCTCCAAGGCACGCCGGACGTCACCGCCGGCGCAACCAAGCTTCGGACGAGCGGCGGCATCATCGGCGCGCTCCTAGCCGGTCCACTCAAGCGCTTGATGTCTGTGTGGGGTGCGTCGGTCGTTCTCGTTGCCTTGCTCTGTCTGGGGGTTCTGATCTTGACGAAGACGCCGGTGCGTCGCGCGCTGGAGGTTGCGCGCGACTGGTTCGGCGACGCGCGCGAGCGGCACGGGCTCGGCGTTCGGGGCGGCCGGCGCGACGACTACGACGACGAGGCGGACTACGAGACCGACGTCATCGACATCGCAGACGCGGACGAGGAAGAGGACACGTTCGCGGCCGAGACGACCTCGATCGTTCTCGATCGAGCCGAGGAGCCGGACGAGGAAGTGGCGGCGGCATCGGTCGGGTCCGACGGATCGGTCGAGGTTGAATCGGAGGTCAAAGGCGATGTTACGGCCGTCTCCGACGAGGACGCAGAGCCGTTGGTCGAGGCAGAGCCTTCGGGGCAGCTCGCGATGATCTCCCGTCGAGCAGCCCAACTGCCGTACCGGTTGCCGCCGCTCGACCTTCTTCGCGCAGGTACCAGTCGTACGCCGGCCGCCAAGAGTTCAACCGAAACGATACGTGCGCTCGAAGCGACGCTGCGCGACTTCGGTGTGGACGCGGCCGTTGCACGTGTGACACGTGGTCCAACGGTCACGCGGTTCGAGATCGAGCTCGGTCAGGGCGTGAAGGTAAACAGGGTCATGTCGCTTGCGAACGACATCGCGTACGCGCTCGCGACGCCGGAGGTCCGGATGCTCGCGCCGATCCCCGGCCGCTCCGCGATCGGGATCGAAGTTCCGAACAAGGAACGCGAGCTTGTCACACTCGGCGACATCCTGCGCGCGCCCAAAGCTTCCGAGGACCCGCACCCGATGCTCGTCGGTCTCGGGAAAGACATCTCGGGGGAGTCGGTGCTCGTCAATCTGACCCAGATGCCACACCTTCTGATCGCGGGAGCAACGGGCGCCGGCAAGTCAACGTGCATCAACTCGCTCGTGTCGAGCGTCCTTATGCGCGCGAAGCCCAGCCAGGTGCGTCTGATCCTGATCGATCCCAAGAGGGTCGAGCTGAGCCACTACAACAACACGCCTCATCTACTTGCGCCGGTGATCACACATCCGAAGCGCGCGGCCGACGCACTCGGGTGGGTGGTGCGTGAGATGGAGACTCGGTATGAGGATCTCGCTCAGAACGGCCAGCGCCAGATCGATTCGTACAACGAGGCCGTGCGCGCGGGCCGGATCCGCAAGGACGGGCTCCCCGTGTCAGAGGAGATGCCGTACATCCTGGTCGTGATCGACGAGCTGGCCGACCTCATGATGGTCGCCCCGCGCGACGTTGAGGATGCGATCTGCCGTATCGCCCAGATGGCTCGTGCCGTCGGCATCCACCTGCTCGTCGCAACACAACGGCCCTCGGTCGACGTCGTCACGGGCTTGATCAAGGCGAACATCCCCAGCCGCATCGCGTTCGCCACGGCGTCGCAAGCCGACTCGCGTGTCGTGCTCGACCAGGGAGGCGCCGACAAGCTGATCGGATTCGGTGACATGCTCTTCTTGCCGGCATCTATGGGCAAGCCGCGGCGGGTTCAAGGTGCCTACATCACCGAGCCGGAGATCGAGTCGGTCGTCGGCTTCTGCCGGCGACAGGGTGACCCGGAGTATGCGGACGGCATCGCTCAAGTCGTGACCGGCGGGGGCGTGAGCGACGCCGACCTGGGATCGGACGACGATCTCATGGACCAGGCGATGGAGCTCATCGTGCGCTCGGGCCTCGGCTCGACCAGCATGCTCCAGCGAAAGCTGAAAGTGGGCTTCGCGCGCGCCGGACGGTTGATGGATCTGCTCGAAGAGCGTGGGGTCGTGGGTCCAACGGTCGGCTCGAAGGCTCGCGAGGTCCTTATCACGCCGGACGAGCTCGAAGAGATGCGCGCGCGCACCTAGAACGCCGCCGGCACGCCTTTGGATTGGGCTCCACGCGCACCTATACTTTGCGCGGTCGCACGTCGAGACGTTTGGAGACTCCTGCCCGTGCCGCCAGCAGCACCGACGAGCATCGGTCCAAAGCTGCGCCAAGCTCGTATCGATCGCTCACTGTCGATCGAAGAGACGGCGTGGCGAACGCGTATCCGGCCTGACCTGTTGCGCGCGCTCGAGGATGAGCGGTTCGATGCGATCGGGCAGCAATCGTTCGTCCGTCGCCACCTCTCCTCGTATGCGCGCTTCCTCGGCATCGATCCGGCTCAGGTCGTCGAGGAGTTCCGGTCACGTCAGGACGAGCCCGAGCCCTCTTCCATCGAAGAGCTCGACCGGAAGAACCGCGAAGCGCCGAAGCCAAAGCGGCCGAAATGGCTGATCGCAGCCGTGATCTCAGGAGCGTCTCTCGCCGTCGCAGCGTCGGTGGGGGCGCTGGGCGGGCAGACGGAGCGCCCCTCGGCGAAGTCGTCGGTCGTCGCGACACAAACGCCCACGCCGCACAGCTTCTCGCCGCATGCGTCCACCGTGCCCCCACCGGTAACCGCGGCCCAGGCGCGCGTTACCCTCGTCGTCTCGGCACTGTCTTCCACGCGTATCAGCATCCTGGCCGACGGGACACAGGTGTTCGACGGGACGTTGTACGCGGGTGAGCAGCGGATCTTCCGCGCGCGCTCAACGATGGACCTTGTCGCGGCCGACGGCGGCACCGTTCGTGTGATGCTCAATGGTGTCGCGCTGGGGATCCCCGGTCCCGCGGGAACCGTCTTCCGGGCGCGGTACGGCCCGCACGGCAAGATCAGCCCCAGGTGAGCGCGCCGGAACCGACGGGCTCCGTCCGTCGCCGGCCACGGATCCATTGGCCGGCCGTGCTCACGATCCTTCGAGTCTTGCTCGTCGTCCCGGTTGTCGTTCTGACGCTGATGCGCACCCGTGCGTCCTCGTGGGTCGCATTCTTCGCTTTCGGGATAGCAGCGCTGACCGACGGCTTCGACGGATTCGCCGCCCGCCGGATGCAGTTGGTCTCGAACGCGGGCCAGCTCTGGGATCCGATCGCAGACAAGATCTTGGTGATCGCGTCGATGGTTGCGCTCGTCATCGTGGGACGTTTCCCGGCGTGGGCGGCGGCGATCATCATCGCGCGCGAGTCGGCCGTAACCGTCCTGCGTTGGGTCGCTGAACGGCGTGGTCGCGGGTTCCCCCCAACCGTCACAGGAAAGATGAAGACCGGCGCGCAGCTTCTTGCCGTCCTGCTGTACATACTGCCGGTGCACACGGCACCGGGCTGGCTCGAGGGAACGGCACTCGGATTCGCCGTTGGCCTGACCGTGATCTCTGGTATCCAGTACTTCATGAGGGCGCCGACGCTGCTCACCGATGCGCGCTGAGGTTCTCGCCGTTGGAACCGAGCTGCTGCTCGGGGACATCATCAACACGAATGCTGCGAGCATCGGGCAGGCATTGGCGTCGATCGGCGTCGATTGCTACATGCACACGACGGTCGGTGACAACGAAGACCGGATCGCGGGCGCGATGGCTGTGGCGCTCGAACGTGCCGATGCTCTGATCATCACGGGCGGTCTCGGCCCGACCCAGGACGATGTCACGCGAGAGGCGATCGCGCGCGTCACCGGCCGTCCGCTGATCCGCGATCCGGAGATCGAACAACAGCTGCGCGCGCGCTTCGCCGAGCTCGGGCGTCCGATGCCCGAAGTGAACGCGCGTCAAGCAGACGTTCCCAAAGGCGCTTCGATAATCGAACCGACATGGGGGACGGCGCCGGGTTTGATCATCGAGCACGCCGGCGGGGTCATGTACGCGGTTCCCGGCGTTCCTGCGGAGATGGAAGACATGCTTGCGCGCGCCGTACTACCGGATCTCGTGCGCCGGACCGGCGAGCCGACGCGGATCGTCTCGCGGATCATCCGCATCGCCGGGATAAGTGAGAGCGCCATCGCGGAGAAGCTTCAGGATGTCTGGCAGATGCTCGGAGGAGAGAGGACGATGGCGTTCCTCGCGGGTGGGGGGGAGGTGCGTGTCAGGCTGACCGCGAAAGCCCCTGATGCAGCGCGCGCGCAAGACCTCGTGGCCGCGGCGGAAGCGAGTGTGCGCTCGGCTCTCGGCGCAGCCGTCATAGGCGTCGACGACGAAACACTCGAAGCCGTCGTGGGGACGTTGTTGCTCGCGCGGGGTTGGACACTCGGCGCTGCAGAATCACTGACGGGAGGTGCGCTCGGCTCTCGGATCTCATCGACACCCGGTGCGTCGGAGTACTTCCGCGGCTCGATCGTCTCGTACGCGACCGACGTGAAGGAAGACCTGCTCGGCGTTCCGGCGTGGGTACTGGAGGAATACGGCCCCGTCAGTGAGCCCGTCGCGCGCGCGATGGCCGATGGAGCGCGCGCGCGACTCACGGCAGACATCGCGGTCGCCTTGACCGGCGTCGCCGGACCGTCGGAGCAAGGCAGACCGGTGGGCACGGTGGTGATCGCCGTCGCAGGCCCGCTCGGCGAAGTCGTCCGCGAAGTGCGGCTGCCGGGTGATCGGAGCACGGTGCGAACCCTGGCGGTGTCGGGGGGGCTGAACCTCGTCCGCCTGTATCTGCTGGAGGCGACATAGCCAGGCTGTTCGTTGCGCTTGCGCTGCCGCCGGCGGTGAAAGATGAGCTTGGGCGCGTGATCTCAGCGCTGGAAAAGTCGGTGACCGGTGCGCGATGGGTCCCGGCACGCAACTTGCATCTCACGATGGCATTCCTCGGCCGCGTCCAAGACGAACGCATCGCACCGTTGTCAACGGCGATCGGCCAGGCCGTTCAAGATCACGTCGATTTCATCGTTCGCCTCGGCGAACTCGGCGCGTTCCCCGATGCGCGACGTGCTCGCGTGATCTGGGCCGGGCTCGACGACCCGACAGGAGGGCTCGCAGGGCTCGCCGATTCGATCGCAGACTCGTTGGAGCCGCTGGGCTTCCCGCGTGAAACGCGCGCCTTCCAGCCCCACGTGACGCTCGCACGTATCCGATCCCCGAAGCCGATCGAGCTCACAGTGACATCGACGCCACTTGCCTTTCGAGTGGAACGGATCAGCCTTTTCGAAAGCCATCTTCGACGGCCTGCGCCGGTCTACGACGAGCTCACCACCTTCCCCTTCCGGCGCTGATCGTGACGTTCGAGCAGACCTTCCCACTGTTCTCGTTCGTGACGACGTCGCTGCGCCGGGGTAGCGTCTGCCCGAGTCGTTGACCTCGAACAGGTGTTCGGGTAGCCTCCCCAGACAACAGGAATCACAAACGTGTGATTCTGTCCGGGTCGGAGCCTATACTCCGATCCAAGCGCGATCCGAGTGCGATCCGAGCGAGAGAATCGAGGGCGACGTGGACAAGCAGCGGCCGGAAAGGGGAGCGCACGTGGATCGTGAGAAGTCGCTGGAAGTGGCCTTGGCGCAGATCGAGAAGTCCTTCGGGAAAGGCTCGATCATGCGGATGGGCGACAAGGAACATCTGCAGATCGCAACCATCCCAACAGGCTCACTCGCGATCGACCTCGCGCTCGGCATCGGCGGCGTTCCGCGTGGCCGCGTCGTCGAGATCTTCGGCGCGGAGTCAAGCGGTAAGACCACGATCGCGATGCACATCATGGCCGAGGCTCAACGAGCGGGAGGCATCGCCGCCTTCATCGACGCAGAGCATGCCTTCGACCCTCTGTACGGCCAGAACCTCGGCTTGAACCTCGACGAGCTGCTCATCTCTCAGCCGGATACCGGCGAGCAAGCGCTCGAGATCGCCGACACCCTCGTGCGGTCGAGTGCGATAGACGTCGTGGTGATCGACTCGGTTGCGGCTCTTGTTCCGCGCGCAGAGATCGAAGGCGACATGGGAGACTCACACATGGGTCTGCAAGCACGGCTCATGTCTCAAGCGTTGCGGAAGCTGACTGCGAACCTCAGCAAGTCGCGAACGACGGCGATCTTCATCAACCAGCTTCGTGAGAAGATCGGCGTCATGTTCGGCAGTCCCGAAACGACACCCGGCGGCCGCGCGCTGAAGTTCTACTCATCGGTCCGTCTCGACATCCGAAAGATCGAGAACCTGAAAGACGGCGCCGAGATCGTCGGAAGCCGGGTTCGAGCGAAGGTAGTGAAGAACAAGGTCGCGCCGCCATTCCGGATCGCAGAGTTCGACATCCTTTACGGGAAGGGGATATCGCGGGAAGGCTCGCTCCTCGATGTGGGTGTCGATCAAGGCTTCATCAAGAAGAGCGGCGCGTGGTTCACATACGAAGGTGAGCAGGTCGGCCAAGGTCGCGAAAACGCACGACAGTTCCTCCTTGAGAACCCCGATGTCGCAGCCGACATCGAGAAGCGGATCCGAGACACGCTCGGCCTTGTGCCGAAGGAAGCGCTCGCTACAGATATCCCCGAGGAGCCTGACGAAGAGGAATAGGTTGTCGAGAGGCAGGCGGAAGCCAGGCGACGGGGCTGGGAAACCGGCCCCGTCAACCCTTTCCCACGGCGAGCAGCTGCCCGCCGCGCGCGAAGCGGCCCTGCGTCTGCTGACGGTTCGGGAGCGATCGGCCGTTGAGCTTCGGTCGCGCCTTCGTCAGAAGGGGTTCGATCCCGAAGTGATCGCCGAGCTTCTCGAGCGGCTGCAGGAAACCGCGCTCCAGGACGACGGCCGATTCGCTGCGCAATTCGCCCAATCGGCTGCGGCGCGAGGGATGGCCGGCCGGAGGATCCAGGCAGAGCTCCGAGCGCGCGGGGTGGCCAAGGACCTAGCGGCCGAAGCCTCGGTGGAGGAACCAGAGGAGGAGCTGGCGCGCGCTCGGGACCTGGCTGCCCGCCGGGCCTCTCGGATGCGGGACCTCCCTGCCGAGGCGGCCCTGCGCCGGATCACCGGGCTGCTCGCGCGCCGGGGATTCGACCCACAGACGTGCCGGCAGGTGGCTTCGGAGGTCGTCCGTTCACGGGTCCTTGACCCTGCCGTTCCCCGGGATTTACCATGACCTGGCTCAGACGAAGTGAAAGCACACGCGTTTACCAGGCATTTTGAATCCGACCGAGACGGCTCAATTGTGAACGGAGTACGAAGACCATCAAGCCCTTAGGGCTTCTTTTCGTCTCCCCATAAACCTGCGCCGTTCCGAGCGCGTCTGCCGACGCTTCGCCGAGCGATGCTCGGCTTTTTTATTTCCTTCAAATGAGCCGGAGCCCCGGGCGACACCGCGGCAACGGTTGAGAGGGGTTGGCTTCCATGCTCCTTGTCATCGGTCTGATCGTGGGGTTGGCCGCCGGCATCGCTGCCGGGTACGCGGCCCGTCATCGCCAGGGACTAGCGCGCATCGGCTCGGCGGAGGCGCGCGCGAGCGGCCTCATCGGAGAAGCGGAACGTGAGGCGGAGACGAAGAGGCGAGAGATCGTCGTGCACGCGCAGGACGATGCGCTCCGCCTGAGGCAGGAAGTGGAAGAGGAGCTGAAGACCAGACGGACCGACGTCGACCGTCGAGAGAGTCGTGCCGAGCAGCGAGAGGAGCAGCTCGAGAAGCGCGACCGTGGACTCGATGAGCGCGACGCCGATCTCGGCCGGGCCGTTCAGCAGCTCGAGATGAAAGTGGTGGAGCTGCAGGCTGCTCGAGAACGAGTCGAAGAAGACCGACTCGAGGTCGATCGCGTTCTTCAGCGCGTCGCGGGGATGTCGGTCGGCGAAGCCAAGGCGACGCTGATGCGCCGTCTCGAAGAGGACGCGAAGCGTGAGTCGATGGCACTCGTCCGTGACCTGGAAACGAAAGCCCGGGAGGAGGCCGACCAGCGAGCCCGGCGGATCGTGACACTCGCGATCCAGCGATTGGCGAGCGAGGCTACTACCGAGTCCAGCGTGTCCGTCCTCAGCATCCCGAACGAAGAGATGAAGGGTCGGATCATCGGCCGGGAAGGCCGCAATATCCGCGCGTTCGAAGCGGCGACGGGAGTGAACATCATCATCGATGACACGCCGGAAGCCGTTCTCTTGTCTTGCTTCGACCCCGTCAGGCGCGAGATCGGACGCATAACCCTAGGGAAGCTCGTGTCCGACGGGCGCATCCATCCCGCGCGCATCGAGGAGATGGCCGAGCGCGCGAAAGCGGAGGTCGAAGAAGAGGTGAAGCGCGCGGGGGAGGAGGCGATCCTGGACGTCGGCATCACCGACATCCACCCCGAGCTCATCCGCGTGCTCGGACGCCTGAAGTACCGAACGTCGTACGGGCAGAACGTCCTGAAACACCTGACTGAGACCTCGCACATCGCCGGCATGCTCGGCGCGGAGCTTGGCATGTCCCGTGACGAGACCCGCCTCTTGAAGCGGTGCGGATTGCTTCATGACATCGGCAAGGCAGTCACGCATGAAGTCGAAGGTTCACACGCATTGATCGGCGCCGAGCTCGCACGACGCCTGAAGGAATCGCCCGAGGTCGTCCACGCGATCGAGTCCCATCATGGCGAGGTCGAGCAGCGCACCCTTTTTGCCGTGCTATCGCAAACGGCGGACCAGATCTCCGGCGGCCGGCCGGGCGCGCGCCGGGAGACGCTCGAGGCCTACGTGAAGCGCCTGGAGAAGCTGGAAGAGATAGCCACCTCATACTCAGGTGTGGAGAAGACATTCGCGATGCAGGCCGGCCGCGAGGTCCGTGTGATCGTCAAGCCGGGTGACATCGACGACCTCGCGTGTCAGGTTTTGGCCCGCGACATCGCCAAGCGCATCGAGGAAGAGCTCCAGTATCCAGGGCAGATCAAGATCACCGTTGTGCGCGAGACGCGCGCGACTGAGTACGCGAAGTGACCCCTGAGGTTGCCCGAGCACTAATGCCGCGACAACAACAGTTGACGAACAACCCTTGGCAGCACAGGACAAAGGGGCTATTCTCGCCGCAGGTGGGTATGGCCCGCCGGGGGGCTGCAAGAGTCGCGGATGACCGCGACGCGGCGACGGTGCATGGACATCCTGAAGGTCTCAACGAAGTCGAGTCCCAATGCAGTCGCCGGGGCGATCGCGGGCATCCTTCGCGAGCAGCCAGTCGTGTGCGTGCAAGTGATCGGCGCCGGCGCACTCAACCAAGCGATCAAAGCGATCGCGATCGCGCGCGCCTTCGTGTCCGACGACGGCATCGATCCCATCTGCATCCCGATGTTCCACGACGTCGACATCGGGGGAGAGAGCCGTACGGCGATCCGTCTTCACGTCGAACACCGCATATTCGATCCGGCCACAACGGCTGAAGGCGGCCAATCCACACAAGGAACGCCGTAACTCCGGTCGCCGTTTCTCCCTCGCGCCTGGTGGTAGCCTTTCGAGAAAGGCCAACTCAGCGTAGCCGGGGACCCAAAAGGCTCTTCCGGTGAAGGTGCGGCACCACATCCCGGCGATCCGCAGGAGAGGTGAGCGGCGATGAACGACAACGGCGACGTCTTTCCGATCCTCGGCATCGACCACTTGGAGTTCTGGGTCGGTAATGCGACTCAAGCCTCGTACTTCTTCCGCAAGGCATGGGGATTCAACGAAGCCGCCTACGCCGGGCTCGAGACCGGGGTGCAAGACAGAACGAGCCGGCTGCTCGTTCAAGGCGAGTGCCGATTCCTTCTGACCGGGGCGCTCGGGCCCGACTCTCCGGTCGCCGAGCATGTGCGCGCGCACGGAGACGGCGTGAAGGACATCGCGCTTCGCGTGCCCGACGCGGAGGATGCGTGGCGCTACGCGACCGCGCACGGCGCAACAAGCGTGATGGAGCCGACCGTTTCCGAAGACGAGCAAGGCAAGGTTGTGCGCGCGGCCATCGCGACGTACGGCGATACGATCCACTCGCTGATCCAGCGCACGGACTACGCGGGCGTGTTCTTGCCCGGATATCGCGGGGTCGACGAACCGGCCGACCGCAGCGTTGGGATCGTTGCCGTGGACCATGTTGTCGGGAACGTCGAGCTCGGCAAGATGAACGCGTGGGCCTCTTATTACGCGGATGTGATGGACTTCAAAAACCTCGTACACTTCCGAGACGACCAGATCTCCACGGACTACACGGCCTTGATGTCCAAGGTCATGCAGGACGGCGTCGGACGCGTGAAGTTCCCGCTGAACGAGCCGGCGAAGGGCAAGAAGAAGTCCCAGATCGACGAATATCTCGACTTCTACCGGGGTCCCGGTGTACAGCATATGGCTCTTCGTACGGACGACATCCTGAAGACCGTGACCGAGCTGCGCGCGCGCGGTGTGCACTTCCTGCGTGTGCCCGACGCGTACTACGAAGAGGTGCGGACCCGCTTCAGCGATCTGCACGACGAGGTCGACGTCGATGCCCTCCGTGAGCATGCGATCTTGGCCGACCGAGATGAAGAGGGTTACTTGCTACAGATCTTCACGAAGCCGGTCGTCGACCGGCCGACCGTCTTCTTCGAGATCATCCAACGCCACGGGTCGCGCGGCTTCGGTCTCGGCAATTTCAAAGCGCTGTTCGAAGCGATCGAACGCGAGCAGGCCGATCGCGGGACGCTGTAGTAGTGATCCCGATCTCGAGAGGCAAGGTCGCGAAGCAAGCGCATGTCGGCCTTCCGGAAGGAACGTTCGAAGAGGAACATGGGCGCGAGTCGTTCAACGGGCGAGCGTCACACCTTTACCGCACGCATCCGCCGACTGCGTGGGTGAAGGTCGACGGACCTCTTCGACCGCAAGCGTTCGACGTTGGAGATGTGAAGGCTGCAGACGGAACCGACGGGGCGGGAGCGTGGACGCTCCTTGCGGGGAACGACGAAGCGCGCCTGTTCGTCTCGCGGCGCGCGGAAGTGATGCCGTACTTCTTACGCGATGCCGACGGCGACGTGTGCTATTTCGTGCACGAGGGTGCGGGACTGCTCGAGACGGATTACGGGCCGCTGCGGTTCGAGGCCGGCGACTACCTGATCGTGCCCAAGGGGACAACGCACCGCGTCGTTCCCAACGGCGCCCTTTTCTTGTTCGTCATCGAGGGGAGTGGGGAGTTCCGCTTGCCGGATCGAGGGATGCTCGGGCGGCACGCTCAGTTCGATCCCGGTGTGCTCGAGACGCCGGAGCCAGAACCGCACGACGAGAAGGGCGAGTTCGAGGTGCGCGTGAAGCGCGACGGCAAGTACACGAGGCTCGTCTACCCGCACCATCCGCTGGACGTCGTCGGCTGGCAAGGTGATCTGTGCCCTGTGCGGTTGAACGTTCGCGACTTCCGCCCGATCGTGTCGCCGCGTTATCACCTTCCGCCGAGCGTGCACTGCACGTGGGAGAACGACGGCTTCGAGGTGTGCACGTTCGCTCCGCGCCCCACGGAGACCGGTGACCCATTGGCCCTGCGCGTCCCGTTCTTCCACTCGAACATCGACCGGGACGAAGTGATCTTCTACCACGCTGGCCAGTTCTTCAGCCGGGCAGGCATCGGGCCGGGGATGATGACGCTGCACCCCCAAGGCCTGCACCACGGCCCCCAGGCGGCGGCGATCGAAGCGAGCAAGACGAAGGAGTTCGCCGACGAGGTCGCCGTGATGGTCGAAACGGAGAAGCCGTTGCGCGTGACCGCGGATCTCGATGCCGCGCACATCAGCGGCTACGAGACGAGCTGGGCGAAAGGCCTCGGGCTACTCGACTAGCGCGTCGGCGCGGGGACCGTACGGATAGAAGAGCCCGATGAATGGTTCGGGGTCGCCCTCCCAATGGTATGCGCGGATCTGATCGGGGCTTCGCCTCCCGGACGCCGCGCGCGCGAGCTCGAACGGATCGCCGGTCAGTGTGGCCACCGGTTCGCCCTCCCCGATGACCCATTCTCGGGTGCCGGCGCGGATCCGAAGCGGCGGCAGGGCGTCGTGAGCGGAGCGGAAGCGCATCGCTTCAACGTAGGACCGGAGAGCGAGCCCGGTGGCGAGGGCATCACGGTGCGCTGATGTCCCGAGCGCACCAAGAAGGTCATGCAAGTGCACACCGATGTCCGTCACGACGATCCACTCGACGAGTGGTGGCGCGTGCTCTGGGAAGGGTTGCTCGCCGCGCATCATCCCCTCGAGACGTTCCGCGGCGGTGTCCCATTCCGCGATGATCTCTTCGAGCGAGAGGTCCCGTCTCTTCGCCAGGGCGGTATCGATGAATTCCTCCCGCCGGCGCGCCATGTCATCGTCCCAGAACTGGATGAGGTTCAGATCGGGTGGAACGAGTCCACCGGCGAGGTCGTTGGCGATAGACGTCACGTGCGCGATGAGGTCTCGCACGGTCCAGTCCGGACACGCGGGAACGCGCGTGTCCTGGATCTCGTCCGCGTGTTCGCGCGTGAGGGTGACCATCGCGATCCGGGCGTCGTGGTACGCAGCTGCGAGATCCGGCATGGCTGCCTCCTCTTCGAAGGAAGCCTACCCGGTGACGCTACGGGTCGACGAGTTCCGTTCGAAGCGTTCCCAGACCGTCGACCTCGAGCTCGACGATCGCGCCTCGCGGCACCCACCGGTCGAGGTCGAGGCCGCAGCCTCCGAACGCCGTTCCGCTCCCGTACACGTCGCGTGGATAAACGTCCTCACTTCGGGAGACGTACGCGATCATCTGCGCGAAGCTCCAGTGCATGCGCGCGCCGGTCGTCTCGAACCACGTCTCTCCGTTCACGCGCGCGCGCATCGACAGGCCGGTTCCCGGGTCGAACTCGTCAGCAGTGACGATGCATGGTCCAAGGGAAGTGGCGAAGTCCTTCGACTTCGAGGGTCCAAGACGCATCGCCATCTCCGCGCGTTGCACGTCGCGCGCGGACCAATCGTTCATGATCGTGTACCCGAAGATCGCGCGCTCGGCTTCCTCTTCGGTCAGGTCGCGGCCGCGCGCGCCCAGGATGCACGCGACCTCGGTCTCGAAGTCCAGCTTCTCGGTCCACGACGGCCAGGCGAGTGGCTCGTCGGGACCGAGTATGGACCGGTGGTTCCCCTTGTAATAGGCGGGCATCTCGTACCAGGCGGGGTTCAGCTGCTCGTTCCGACGGGCCGCGCCGGCTTTGGCGTGGTCCTCGAATGCGAGGAAGTCGCGCAGCGACGCGGGCTGCAGCGGCGCCAGGATCTCCAGGTCGTCGAGCGGCTGTCGGGGCAGGTCGTCCAGCTGGGCCTCGATGGCTTCCACGACGTTTCTGCCGCGAGCGATCAGCCCCTCCATCGTGTGTGAGATGGGGGACAGGTCTGCGACCTCGTCGCCGAGCGGGATGCCGGGGCGCTCTGAATCGCCCAGGAGGAATCGGACGAGCTGCATGAGCGGCCATCGTACCGGCGGCCTCGATACCATGGCCGCATGAGTAAGACCTACTTCATCCGCACGTACGGGTGTCAGATGAACGAGCACGATTCTGAGCGCATCGCAGGGCTGCTCGAGATGAACGGTTACGCGCGCGCGCAGGATCCAGAAAGCGCCGACCTCGTTCTTTTCAACACGTGCGCGATCCGCGAGAACGCAGATAAGAAGCTGTACGGAACACTCGGCCAGATGAAGCGCGTCAAGGACGCGCGCCCGGAGCTCCGGATAGCGGTCGGCGGGTGCCAGGTGCAGAAGGACAAGAGCCTCGTCCTGGAGAAGGCGCCGTGGGTGGACGTCGCCTTCGGGACATTCTCCGTTGCCGAGCTGCCCCGGCTGCTGCGGGAGCGGGAGGCGACGGGCGTTCCAACGTTTGAGTTCGCCGAGCAGACGGAGACGTTCCCCTCCGCGCTTCCCGCACGTCGCGATGATCCTTTCCACGCGTGGGTGTCGGTCAGTGTGGGGTGCGACAACGCGTGCACCTTCTGCATCGTGCCGTTCGTGCGAGGTCCCCAGGTGTCACGACGACTCCGCGATGTCCTGGATGAGGTGCGCCGGCTCGCTGAGGTCGGCGTCGTTGAGGTGACGCTGCTCGGACAGAACGTGAATACGTACGGACGGGACCTCGACGGGAAACCGCTCTTCGCAGACCTATTGCGCGCGCTCGATCACATCGACGGTCTGCGGCGCGTGCGTTTCACGAGTCCTCACCCGCACGACTTCACCCCTGAGGTTATCGACGCGATGGCTTCCAGCCGCGTCGTCTGCGAGCACATCCACTTTCCGCTGCAGTCGGGGAGCGACCGCGTGCTCAAGCGGATGCGCCGCAGTTATCGCAGCGCGCGCTATCTGGAAACCCTGTCGATCATGCGTGGAGCGATCCGGGATCTCGCCGTCTCGACGGACATCATCGTCGGGTTTCCGGGAGAAACGGACGAAGACTTCCAGGCGACGCTTCACGTCGTAGAAGAAGCTCGCTTCGATTCCGCGTACACGTTCAAGTACTCGATCCGGCCGAACACCGAAGCAGCCTCGATGCCCGACCAGGTTGCCGCGGAGATCGTTGCGGAGAGGTACGAGCGTCTTGTGGGCTTGCAAGAGAGGATCGCTCTCGAAAAGAACAGAGAGATGGTCGGGCGGCACGTCGAGGTGTTGGTCGAGGGCTGCTCGAAGAAAGATGCGACGCGGGTGACGGGGCGCACGCGTACGAACAAGATCGTGCACGTGGCTGCTGGAGAGCTCATGACCGGAACGTTCGCCGACGTGGTTATCGGAGACGCGCACCCGCACCACTTGGACGGAATCCTGGCGTGAGCGAGCTGGTGCTCGCACTCGTTGGGCCCACCGCATCTGGCAAGACGGAAGTCGCTGTCTCGCTGGCAGAGAAGTTCGGCGCGGAGATCGTCTGTACCGACTCGATGACCGTTTACCGTGGGATGGACGTCGGGACGGCAAAGCCTTCAACGGCCGATCGCGCGCGCGCCCGGCATCACCTTTTGGATGTCGCCGATCCGGGCGAGACATTCAGCGTCGCCCGCTGCCAGCGGCTTGCGCGCGCGGCGTTCGAAGAGATCAGAGCGCGCGGGGCCGTGCCGCTGGTCGTGGGCGGCTCCGGGCTATATTTCCGTGCGGCGGTCGACGACCTCTTGTTCCCTCCGACGGATCCGGCGGTACGTGCGCGCATCGAGAGCGAGGACAACGAGTCACTCGCCGCGCGCTTGAAGCGTGAGGACCCCGACGCCGCAGCGTTCATCGACCCCGCCAACCGCCGGCGCGTGGTGCGCGCGCTCGAGGTCATCGACCTGACCGGCCGCCCGTTCTCCTCGTTCCGCGACGCGTGGGGCCGTTACACGCCGGCGATCGTCGCAGGTTTGGCCCCACCGCTTCGGGAGCTTGACCACAGGATCGAGTTGCGCCTTCGAGGGATGCTCGAGGAGGGATTACGAGAAGAGGTGCGCGCGTTGATCCAAGGTGGGCACCGAGACGCACTAACGTCCTCACAAGCGATCCCATACCGGCAGGCGGTGGACCTCGTCGAAGACCGTTTGACGACCGATCAGTTCCTCGAGCAGGCCGCGCGCGCGACGCGGCGGCTGGCACGACGGCAACTGTCCTGGTTCCGGCGCGATCCTCGCGTCCGGTGGTTCGACACCGACCAAAGCGAGCGCGCCGGGGCGGAAGTCGGGGCATACTACAGCGAACGGATGAAGGAAGGCCGATAGTGATGCGGTTCGTGAAAGCGCACGGAGCCGGGAACGACTTCGTGCTGATCGAAGACCTTGACGATTCATTACGCCCGAATGCCGCGTTCGTTGCGGCCGTGTGTGACCGCCACTTCGGCGTAGGCGCCGACGGGCTCATCCGCATCACGCGCGCGCGCAGCGCAGACTTCTTCATGGACTACTACAACGCAGACGGCGAAGTCGCGGAGATGTGCGGCAACGGTATCCGCTGCCTCGCGAAGTACGTCGCCGACCGGGGCATGTGGGCCGGCGCCGAGCTGGTCGTTGACACGCGCGACGGTGTGAAGCGCATGACCTTGGAACGCGACGCCTCGGGCGCCGTCTCCCGGGTCCGCGTCGACATGGGTGCACCGATCCTGGATCGAGCAGAGATCCCGATGACCGGTTCGGGGGATCCGTTGCACGAGCAGCTTGCGGTCGCCGGGCAAGATCTTGAAGCAGCCTGCGTCTCGATGGGGAACCCCCACGCAGTGGTGTTCGTGGACGACCTCGCCGGTATCCCCTTCGAGACGCTGGGCCCGGCCCTGGAGACCAACGACCGCTTCCCGGCCAAAACGAACGCCGAGTTCGCACAGGTCCTCAACGACCACGAGGTGCGGATGCGTGTCTGGGAGCGCGGCGTCGGCGAGACGATGGCCTGCGGGACGGGCGCCTGCGCGGTCGGGGTTGCCGCGAACCTTCGCGGATATACGGGCCGCTCGGTCGCGATCCACTTGCCGGGAGGGACGCTCGACATCGAGTGGATGGCCGATGGGCGAGTGTTCATGACTGGGCCCGCCGAAGAGGCGTTCGAAGGAACGCTCGGGTCGCGGCTCACGAGCCTGTTGCCGGAGTCGACCTCGATGAAAGGGTGATCGAGTGAAGCTCGCTGGGCGCATCGAAAGCCTTCCCCCGTACCTCTTCGCAGAGATAGACAAGAAGATCACCGCGAAGCGCGCCGCC
>Ga0070708_100001321_pt1 | contig 19006 bp, 14 predicted proteins | sample KBSK5503metaG_FD_65469 | JGI IMG/M metagenome (GOLD analysis project Ga0070708, IMG submission 65469) | Corn, switchgrass and miscanthus rhizosphere microbial communities from Kellogg Biological Station, Michigan, USA - KBS K5-50-3 metaG | ecosystem: Host-associated > Plants > Roots >... | reverse complement strand
GGCTATGCGGACGAGCCGGGCTACGCCGGCGATGACTTCGGCGGCGAGGACTACGCCCCCGAGCCCGGCTACCCGCCCGGGGCCGGCTACCCCGCGGGCGAGGGCTACCTGCCGGAGGAGCAGTACCCCGCCGAGAACGGCTACGCACGCGACGGCGGCTACCCGCGGCAGGCCGGCTACCCCGGCGAGGGGGCAGGCTACCCCGCCGGCGACGAGTACCTGGGCGGCCGCGGCGCCGCCTCCGGCCGTCTCCGTGATCCCGAGGGTGATCATGGGTATGGGGAGCCGGGGGACTGGTACGGCGACGTGGATGACGATCAAGCCTGGGCGGACGACGACTACGACGAGGGCTTCGTGCCCGGGCTCACCAGCGACGTGGACACCCGGCGCGCCCGCGCGGGCGGGCCGGGCCTCGAGAGCGCCCACCGGGCGGGCAGGCTCGGCGCCGGCCGCACGCGCGGCGGGGGTGGGAAGGGGGGGCGCAAGGGCCCCATGCGAAGGGCGGCGCCCTGGATCGCCCTCAGCGTCCTGGTGGTGGTGCTGGCCGCCGTCGGCGGCGTCGGCTACTACTTCTACCGCAACTACTTCCACCCGCCGGACTACTCGGGGCCCGGCACGGGCTCGGTCACGGTCCACATCGTGCCCGGCGAGACCGCCGCCCAGGTAGGGCAGCAGCTCCAGCATCTGGGCGTGGTCGCCAGCGCCCGGGCCTTCTCCAACGCCGCCAAGTCCAGCGGTCACGGCAGCTCGCTTGAGCCCGGGTATTTCCGGCTGCACGAGCACATGGCCGCCGCGCTCGCGTTCGCCCTGCTGCTGAACCCGTCCTCCCGGGTCCAGCAAACTTACCTCATCCGCGAGGGGCTGCGGGTCTCAGACATCATCGCGGTCCTCGGCAAGGACAGCGGCAACCTGCGCGGATACCAGCAAGCCATCAAGGACACCTCGGCCCTCGGCCTGCCGGCGTACGCCAAGGGGAACCCGGAGGGTTACCTCTTCCCGGCGACCTACACCGTCCAGCCCGGCACGCCACCGCTCACGGTGCTCAAGGAGATGGTGCAGCGGTACAACCAGGAGGCGGCCAGCGTCCTCACGGGCCCCGTGCTGACGCACGACCAGATCACGGCGGCCGAAGCGATCACAGTGGCCAGCCTGGTCCAGGCCGAAGGCAGGCGGCTGCAGGACTTCCCCAAGATCGCCCGCGTGATCTACAACCGCCTGAACCTCAAGATGCGGCTACAACTGGACAGCACCGTGCTGTACGCGCTGCACACCTACGGCATCAGGGCCACCTCCGCGCAGATCAAGGTGAATTCGCCGTACAACACCTACCTGCACATGGGCCTGCCCCCGGGGCCGATCGACAGCCCAGGTGATGCGGCGATCCGCGCCGCGCTGCATCCGGCGCCGCAAACCGAGAACTGGCTGTACTTCGTGACCGTGAACCCGGCGACCGGCCAGACGAAGTTCACCAACAGCTATGCCCAGTTCCAGATCTGGGAGGCCCAGCTGAGCGCCTACCTCGCCAAGCACCACTGAGGGACTCGGGCCGGGATGAAAGCCGCGGTGCTTGGCACCCCGATCGCGCACTCCCTGTCACCGGTCCTGCACCGGGCGGCGTACGAGGCGCTGGGGCTGGCCGGCTGGACCTACCAGGCGATCGAGTGCGGCGAGGCGCAACTGCCCGGGCTGCTGGACGGCTGCGGGCCCGGGTGGGCCGGGCTATCGCTGACGATGCCGCTCAAGCGCGCAGTGCTGGGCCTGCTCGACCACGTCGATCCGCTGGCCGTCGAGGTCGGCGCCGCCAACACGGTCGTGTTCGCCGGCGGCCGCCGCCACGGGCACAACACCGATGTGCCCGGCATGATCGCCGCCCTTGCCGAGGCCGGCATCGCGAGTGCGCCCGATCCGGTGCTGATCCTGGGCGGCGGGGCGACGGCCTGCTCCGCGCTGGCCGCCGTGCGCGGCCTGGGGGCTGCCGAGGCCACGGTCGCGGTCCGCGAACCCGCCCGGGCGGGGGACCTGCTGGCCGCCGCGCGGCGGCTGGGCGTCACGGTCACGCTCACCCCCTTTGACCAGCCCGCCGTGGCCGCACCCGGCCTGCTCATCTCGACCGTCCCCGCCGGTGCCGCCAGCCTTTATGCCAAACGGATCACGCGTGGCGAGCTCAAGCCCGGGCACCTGCTCGACGTGGTCTATCGCCCATGGCCCACCGCGCTCGCGGCCGCGGCCGGCCCGGCCGGGGCGGGGGTGGTGGGCGGCTTCCCCATGCTCTTGCACCAGGCCGCCGGCCAGGTCGTCCTGATGACTGGAAGGCGGGCGCCGGTCGAGGCGATGCGCACCGCCGGCCTGGCGGCCCTCGGTGCCTGACCGCGCGGCACACGGGGAAGGGCGCCCTGGCTCCGGCGGAATACCTAAGCAGGCGATATTGCTGTTAATCTTGCCTGACGACCAGCCTGGCAAGTGCTGGCGTGCAAGCGGAGGACCACCTCCCACCTGGCCGGCCGTGGGCCGGCGGGTTGGCCCGCCGGGTGACCGGTGGGCAGGCCGGGCGCGGCGGAGCCGTTCGTGCGCAGAGCGCGGCGGCGCGTCGTACCGGCGCCGTGGTATCCGTGCGTGGCCTCTTGGGCCGCGCCGGGACACGGGCAGGGGTGGGCTCCGCGCGCGCGGCGTGCGGGGCCTTTTGCGTGTGGGCGGCAAAGCCCGCAGGCAGAGGGCCGGGTGGATGGTCGGCCGTTCCTGGCGGGTCCAGGGGCGGAGAAGGTAGAGCCAAGGAGGTCACATCAGCGTCGAACCCCGTATTAACGAGCGCATCCGGGTCCCCGAGGTCCGGCTTGTCGGGCCAAACGGCGAGCAGGTCGGGATCGTCAGCGTTACCGATGCGCTCCGGCTGGCCCAGGAAGCCGATCTCGACCTGGTCGAGGTGGCGCCCACGGCGCGGCCACCGGTCTGCAAGCTCATGGACTATGGCAAGTTCAAGTACGAGTCCGCGCTCAAGGCCAGGGAGTCTCGCAGAAACCAGGCACAGACGATCATCAAGGAGATCAAGCTCCGGCCCAAGATCGACCCGCACGACTACGGCACGAAGAAGAGCCATGTCGAGCGGTTCCTCCGGGCGGGGGACAAGGTCAAGGTGACGATCATGTTCCGCGGCCGCGAGCAGTCCCGGCCCGAGCTTGGGTTCCGGTTGCTGCAGCGCCTCGCCGCCGACGTCGAGGAGCTCGGCTTCGTGGAGTCACAGCCCAAGCAGGACGGGCGCAACATGATCATGGTGATCGGCCCGCACCGAAGGAAGAGCGAGGCGCGCGCCGAGCGCGCCGCGCGCGACTCCCATCACGGCGAGCGCGCCGGAGCGCGGGCGCGGGCGGCGGCGGCCGTGCCGGCGGCGTCGGCTGACGATCAGCCGGCCCCCCCGGCGGAGCCAGCGGCGGCCGCCGAGGCGGCACCGGAGGTCCAGCCAGCGCCGGCGGAGGACGATCAGCCGGCGCCGCAAGCCCAGCCGGCGCCGCAAGCCCAGCCGGCGACGGGCGCCCGCCCGAAGCCGGGACCAAGGCCAGGGCCGTCGGCCCGGCCGAAGCCCGAGGCACCCAAGCCGGAGGCCAGGCCAAAGCCGGAAGCCCGGCCGCGGCCGCCAGCCCGGCCCAGGCCGGAAGCCCAGCTGGCGGCCCAGGCCCGCCCTGCCGCTGGCCGGGCGGCCGCTCCGGAGGCCGGCGCCGACGGCTGAGCCAGCCGGAGGCTGGCACGCAGTGCGGCCCGCCGCTCCCGGGGCGGAGCGGGCCGGGCCGTGGGGTCCTGCCCGAGGGCGGCCCAGGAGTGAGAAAGAACGGCAACGTGCCGCGAGTTGGCGGAGACGCCGCTGGCGGTACGCAGGAGAAGGCCGCGCCGTCAGGCGCGCACGAGACGGAGACGACGGCGAGCATGCCAAAGATGAAGACGCACAGCGGAGCGAGTAAGCGGTTCCGGCTGACTGGTTCCGGAAAGGTGCTGCGCCGTCGCGCAAACCGCAGGCACCTGTTGGAGCACAAGCCATCCCGGGTTACCCGGCGGCTGGCTGGGGACGTGACTGTCGCCCCGGCGGACGTCAAGAAGATCAAGAAGCTGCTGGCGAAGTAGCCCAGCCGGCCTCCAGGGAGTCGAAGAAATGGCACGCGTGAAGCGGGCGGTCAACGCCCACAAGAAGCGCAGGACCGTGCTCGAGCGGGCGAGCGGGTACCGCGGTCAGCGGTCCCGGATGTACCGCAAGGCCAAGGAGCAGATGCTCCACTCGATGACGTACGCCTACGCGGGCCGTAAGGACCGCAAGGGCGCGTTCCGCCGGCTGTGGATCCAGCGCATCAACGCCGCCGCACGGGCGGACGGCATCACCTACAACCGGTTCGTCCAGGGCCTGAAGGCCGCGGGCGTCGAGGTGGACCGGCGCATGCTGGCCGAACTCGCCGTGGCGGACCCGGCCGCCTTCTCCGCGCTGGTACAGGTGGCGAAGGACGCCCTGCCGGAGCCGGTCGCCGGCACCGCGGCCGCCTGACCCGGGCGATGACCGAGGGCGCGGAACTCACCAGCGTTCGCTCGCCCCGGATCAAGGCCGCCCGGCAGCTGGCCAAGCGCGCGATGCGCGAGCGGGCCAGGTCGTTCCTGGCCGAGGGCCCGCAAGCCGTGGGCGAGGCGCTCGCGAACGGCGGGGTGGTCACGCAACTGTTCCTCACCGCCGCCGCGCGCGGCCGCCACGGCGGGCTTGCCGCGCAGGCGCGGCGCCAGGGCGCCGAGGTGCACACGGTGAGCGGCGAGGTCATGGCCGATCTCGCGCAGACCATCACCCCGCAGGGGGTCCTCGCGGTCTGCCGGTTCGTGGATGTGCCGCTGACCAGGCTGGCCGCCGCCGCGCCGCGGCTCGCGGTCGTCCTGGCCAACGTCCGGGACCCGGGCAACGCGGGTACCGTGCTGCGCACGGCGGACGCGGCGGGCGCGGCGGGGGTGATCTTCTCCGATGCCTCGGTCGACCCCTACAACAGCAAGTGTGTGCGAGCCTCGGCCGGGAGCATCTTCCATCTCGCGCTCGTCGTGGGCGGCCAGGTGGCGGACATGGTCGCCGGGCTGCGCGGGGCGGGGCTGCGGGTGCTGGCCGCGGACGGCACGACGGGCCGGCCGCTGGACGAGATCGAGCCGCAGGGCCTGCTTCGCGAGCCCACGGCCTGGCTCTTCGGCAACGAGGCGTGGGGGCTTCCGGCCGAGGTCGCGGCGCTCGCCGACGACACGGTGGCCGTTCCCATCTACGGGCGGGCGGAGAGCCTCAACCTTGCCGCCGCCGCGGCGGTGTGCCTGTACGCCTCCGCCCGTGCCCAGCGCGCGTAACAGGAGGGGGCTGCCGCGCAGTCCCCTCTACGCGCTAGAGTCTGATCACGTTGCGTCATTACCGAGCCAGTGGCCGTGTGGAGGGCGGGCCACGTGACACGCCAGTGGGCCGGCCGGGGACGGCCACGACGGCGACACGCGTGCCGGACGGAGGCAGGACACCAGTGGAGGGTCTGACCGCGGACACGGCCGTGGCCGACCTGGTCAGCATGACGGCACAGCTGCCGGTGCGCACCGTCGCCGCGGTCTGCGCCGACGATCTGCCCGATGGCCTGGTCGTCACCGACCACGCCGCGCGGGTCACCGTGTTCAACCGAGCGGCCACCCGGCTGACCGGCATCCCCGCACATACCGCGCTCGGCGCGGACGTACGGCAACTGCTCCCGCTGCGCGACGCCGACGGCCGCTCCTGGTGGTCGGCCGCCAACCCCTACCACGGGCTGTCCACCCGCACCCGGCACCCCGAGATGTCGCTGTACCTCACGGACGGGACCGAGCTTCTGGTCACCGTTGGGTACGTGCGCGCCCCGAGGGACCCCGGGCTCCCCCCTGGGTATTCGCCCGGGCCCGGGCCGGTCGAGCGGCTCGTGGTCACGCTGCGCGGCGCGCAGCAGCGGGCCCGGCTGGAACGCGGCCGCGCCGACCTCGTGTCCACCGTCGCCCACGAACTCAGGTCGCCGCTGACCAGCGTAAAGGGCTTTACCGCTACGCTGCTGGCCAAGTGGGGCCGGTTCACCGACGACCAGAAGCGCGTGATGCTGGAGACCGTCAACGCCGACGCGGACCGGGTCACCAGGCTCATCACCGAGCTGCTCGACGTGTCCCGCATCGAAGCGGGGCGGATGGAGGTCCACCGCCAGCTCGTGAGCATCCCCGAGCGGGTGGAGAAGATCGTCGCCGGCCGCGTGGCGGCCGGCGACGCGCCAGACCGCTTCCGCGTGGCCGTCGCGCCCACGCTTCCCGAGACTTGGCTCGACGCGGACAAGGTGGACCAGATACTCGGGAACCTTATTGAGAATGCCGTCCGGCATGGTGCTGGTACCGTGACGGTTGTGGTCGAGCCGCTGGAGGCCGTCGGCCGGGACGCACTCGTGGGCGTCGCGGTGTCGGTGCGCGACGAGGGCGACGGCGTGGCGCCGGAGATGGTGCCGCGCGTCTTCCGCCAGTTCTGGCGCGCCAAGCGCCGTGGCGGCGCCGGGCTTGGCCTCTACATCGTGAAGGGCCTGGTGGAGGCCCACGGCGGGACGATCACCGTGCAGGGCGCCCCCGGCGGCGGGGCCGAGTTCCGATTTACCATGCCCGCCAGCACGCCCGACTTCGGCTGAAAGAGTCCCCCGTAACGAGGTGGCCCCCCGGGCGGCGGCGGGCTCGGCCGGGAGTGGCACGCGGCAGCCGTTTGGCATGAAAGCCTGGGTGCCCTTCGGCAGACCTCAAACTGTCCAGCAGAGCTCGCGAGGATGGCAGAACTAATGTCCGCACCAAATAAGCAGTACGACCCCGTGGAGGTGGCCGCGTTGTCGCCGGAGGAGATCTCCGCCGCGCTGGCGGACGCGCTCGCCGCCATAGCGGGCGCGCAGACGCTCGATGCGCTGAAGGCGGTCAGGCTGGCCCACGCCGGTGACCGGTCGCCGCTCGCGCTCGCCAACGCGGAGATCGGCGCGCTCCCGCCCCAAGCCAGGGCCGAGGCGGGGCAGCGGGTCGGCGCCGCCCGCCGAGAGGTCGGCCGCGCCCTGGCGGCCCGGCAAACGGAACTGGAGGACGAGCGTGACCGCCGGGTGCTCGTCGAGGAGACCGTGGACGTCACCTTGCCCTGGGACCGGGTGCCGGCCGGCGCGCGGCACCCGGTGACCACGGTCAGCGAGCGGCTCGCCGACGTGTTCGTCGCGATGGGTTATGAGGTCGCCGAGGGGCCGGAGGTCGAGGCCGAGTGGTACAACTTCGACGCGCTGAACTTCCCGCCCGACCACCCGGCCAGGGAGATGCAGGACACCATGTTCGTGGCCGGGCCGGACGGCGGCGAGTCCGGCATGGTGCTGCGCACGCACACCTCGCCGGTGCAGATCCGCGCCCTGCTGACCCGGCCGCTGCCGGTGTACGTGGTCAGCCCGGGCAAGTGCTTCCGCACGGACCCGCTGGACGCTACGCACAGCCCGGTGTTCCACCAGATCGAATGCCTGGCCGTGGACGAGGGGCTGACCATGGCCGACCTGCGCGGCGCGATCCAGACGTTCGTGGAGGCCATGTTCGGTGAGGGGCTGCGGACCAGGATCCGGCCGGACTTCTTCCCGTTCGTCGAGCCCGGCGTGGACGTGTCCATGGAGTGCCACGTCTGCCGCGGCGCGTCCACGCGGCCCGGCGGCGACCCGTGCCGGGTGTGCAAGTCGACGGGCTGGGTCGAGCTGGCCGGCGCCGGCATGGTCAACCCGAAGGTGCTCATCGCCTGCGGGATCGACCCGGACCGCTACAGCGGGTTCGCGTTCGGGCTGGGTATCGAGCGCACGCTCATGGTCAGGAACGGGCTGGCCGACATCAGGGACACCATCGAGGGTGACGTGCGGTTCAGCAGGACGTTCGGGGTGGAGGTCTGATGCGCGTTCCAGTGTCCTGGCTGCGGGAGTACGCCCCGGTGCCCGAGTCCGTGGCGGCCGCCGAGGTCGCGAGGCAGCTGACCGCGGCCGGCCTTGAGGTGGAGACCGTCGAGTCGGTCGGCGACGACATCCGGGGCGTGGTGGTGGCCCAGGTCACCGACGTAGAGGAACTCACCGGATTCCGCAAGCCCATCAGGTACTGCCGGGTGGACACAGGATCGGGAACCCGCGACGTGGTCTGCGGCGCGGTCAACTTCGCCGTGGGCGACAAGGTGCCGTTCGCCCCGCCGGGTGCAGTCCTGCCCGGCGGCTTCGAGATCGGCGCGAAGAAGGCGTATGACCGGACGTCGGAAGGCATGATTGCTTCGGCCAGGGAACTCGCGATCGGCGAGGACCACTCCGGGATCCTGGTTCTCGACGCCGATGCCCCACTGGGCGAGGACTTCGTCAGCTACGCCGGGCTGGCCGATCAGGTCCTCGACATCGCGGTGACCCCGGACCGGGGTTACGCGCTGTCGGTGCGCGGCGTGGCCCGCGAGCTCGCGACGGCGTTCGAGGTGCCCTACACCGATCCGGCGGACCAGGGGCTTCCGGATGACGTCGGGATGGTTTCCCCGGACGTCTACCCCGCGAGCATCGAGGACCCGACCGCGTGCGACAGGTTCGTGCTGCGCGAGGTGCACGGGCTCGACCCCGCCGCGTCGACCCCGCTCTGGATGCGGGTGCGGCTGGCCCGGGCCGGGATGCGCGCGGTGTCACTGGCGGTGGACATCACCAACTACCTGATGGTGGAGCTCGGCCAGCCGATGCACGCCTTCGACAAGTCCGCGCTGTCCGGGCCGATCGTGGTCCGGCGGGGGAGGCCGGGCGAGCGGCTGGAGACCCTCGACCACGTGGTCCGCAACCTGGACCCCGACGACATCCTCATCACCGACTCTTCCGGGCCCATCTCGATGGCCGGGACCATGGGCGGGCTCGCGACCGAGATCTCCGCTGGGTCCCGCGACCTCGTGATCGAGGCCGCCCACTTCTCCGCGCCGGGAACCGCCAGGATGAGCCGGCGCCACCGGCTGTTCAGCGAGTCGTCGTACCGCTTCGAGCGCGAGGTCGACCGGGAACTCCCGCTGCGCGCGTCCGCCAAGGCGGCGGCGCTGCTGGGCTCGCTTGGCGGCGCGACCGTCGTCCCAGGCTGCACCCACGCCCAGGCGGAGGTGCCCGCGGTCACGATCAGCCTGGCGGAGGACTACCCCGGCCGGGTGGCCGGCCGTGCCTACAGCAGCGGCGCCGTGATCCGCCGGCTGCGCGAGGTCGGCTGCGAGGTGATCGAGCCGGGCGACGGCGCCGCGCCCGCTGGCGAGGGGGGCGCCTCCGGTACGGCCGTGGCGGGGCATCCCAAGTCCGCCGCGGCAGCGCGGAGGGCCAGCCTGAACCGGCACGCGCAGCACGACCACGGCAAGCACGAGGGCGGCGCGCGGATCCTCACCGTCGTCCCGCCGTCGTGGCGGCCGGACCTGCGCCACCCCAGCGACCTGGCGGAGGAGGTCATCCGGCTGGAGGGTTACGACACCGTGCCGGTCAACATGCCGCGCGCCGCCGCCGGGCACGGGCTCACCGACCGGCAGCGGCTGCGGCGCTCGGTCGGGCGCGCGCTGGCGGAGGCCGGCTACGTGGAGGTCATCAGCTCGCCGTTCCAGTCGGCCGCGGACTGGGACCGGCTGCAGCTGGCCGCCGCCGACCCGCGCCGGGTTGCCACCCGCATCGCCAACCCGCTTAGCGAGGAGGAGCCGTTCCTGCGCACGACGCTGCTGCCGGGCCTGCTGCGTGTGCTGCACCGCAACCTGAGCCGCGGTTTCGCTGACCTGGCGCTGCAGGAGATGGGCCTGGTCTTCCGCCCCGGCGCGGACGGCCGGCGGACCGCCCCCATCCTGCGCGTGGACCGCGGGCCGGCGGTCGCCGAGATCGCCGAGATCGAGGCCGCCCTGCCGCACCAGCCGCTGCGCGTTGGCGTGGTCCTGGCCGGCGACCGGGCCACGGCCGGGTGGTGGGGCGCCGGCCGTCCCGCCGGCTGGCAGGACGCCATCGAGGCCGCCCGCGGGGTGCTGCGGCTGGCCCGGGCGGCGTTCCGGATCGAGGCGGATCAGCACGCCCCGTGGCATCCCGGGCGGTGCGCGGCGGTCTTCGTCACCGGCGACGACGGCGCCGAGGTTCTGGCCGGCCACGCCGGGGAGTTGCATCCCCGGGTGATCGAGGCGTTCCGGCTGCCCGACCGGGTGTGCGCCATGGAGCTCGACATGTCGGTGATCGAGGCCGCCGTGGCGGGGCAGCCGCCGGTGCAGGCGCCGGTGATCTCGGCGTACCCGGTGGCGACCCAGGACGTCGCCCTGGTCGTGGCCGACTCCGTGCCCGCCGCGCAGGTGGCGGCGGCGCTGGCCGCCGGGGTGGCAGGCGCCGACGGCGGGAGCCTGCTCGAAGACGTCCGGCTGTTCGACACCTATACCGGGGAGCAGGTCGCGGCGGGGCACAAGTCCCTCGCCTACCGGCTGCGGTTCCGCGCCGCCGACCGCACGCTCACCGACGAGGAGACAACAGCCGCCAGGGACGCCGCCGTGGCCGAGGCAGGCCGGCAGGTTGGCGCGGTTCTGCGCGGGGAGGGATGACGGGGAGCATAGCCCTGGCTGAGCGTCGCGTCCTGTGACAGTCTGATGCTGGACAGCTACCGGGCGCTGCTACCGTGGCGCCTGGAGCGCCACGCCGTTCGTCCCGCCGAGACGGTTAGCCCCGTGCTCGCGCGGCCAATGGGCTGATCTCGCACCACGGAGGACGTGCCATTAGCCAGGAAGCCCGCGCGCCGGGGCCAGCAGCCAGCGCGGCTGCACCGGTGCCGGGACCATCCAGGGCAACCTTCGGCCAGGTCTTCGCCGTGGGGGAGTTCCGCGCGCTGTGGCTGGCCCAGGTCCTTTCCGTCGCCGGTGACCAGCTTGCCCGGGTGGCGCTCACCCTGCTCGTGTTCGACCGGACGCACTCGGCGCTGCTCGCCGCGGTGACGTTCGCGGCGAGCGTGGTGCCGACGTTCTTCGGCGGCATCGTGCTCGCCGGCCTGGCCGACCGCCTGCCGCGGCGGGAGGTCATGATCGCGTGCGACCTGATCCGCATGGTGCTCGTAGGCGTGATGGCGTTGTCAGGAGTGCCCACCGCGGTCCTCGTGGTGCTGCTGTTCGGCGTGACCATGACCGGCGCGCCGTTCCTCTCGGCGCGCGCCGCGCTTTACCCGGACATCCTCACCGGTGACCGGTATGTCCTCGGGACCGCCGTCACGCTCACCACCCTGCAGTTCGCGCAGGTGCTCGGCTTCGCGGTCGGGGGAGCGGCAGTCGGCTTTTTCGGGGTTCGCACCTCACTGCTGGCGGATGCGGCGACATTCGCGCTGTCGGCGGTGATCATCCGGGTCTGGGTGCGGTCCAGGCCCGCCGCGAAGCAGGCCACTCGCGGTGGTTCCCAGGCGCGCGGGGACATGCTCGCCGGGGTCCGGCTTGTCTTCACCGACCCCGCGCTTCGTACCCCGATGCTGCTCGGCTGGCTGGCCGCCTTCTACAACGTGCCCGAGGGGGTCTCGGCGCCGCTGGGCGCGGCGCTCGGCGGCGGGGCGGTGGCCGTGGGGCTCATCCTCGCGTCCCAAGCGCTGGGCGCGTCGGTGGGAGCGATAGCCTTCAGCCGGCTTGTGGCCCCGGCGGAACGGCCCCGGTGGATGAATCCATTGGCCATAGGGGCTTGCGGGGTGCTTGTCCTTTTCGTGTTCCGCCCGGTGCTGCCGGCTACGTTGGCGCTTCTGTGCCTAAGCGGGCTTTTCGACTGCTACCAGATTGCCGCGAACGCGCAATTCGTTAATGCGGCCCCTGTCGCTCAGCGCAGCACGGCCTTTGGCTTGGCGCTAGGCGGAATGAGCCTGGGCCAGGGTGCGGCGATGGTTGCGGCGGGCGCGGCCGCACAACACATTCCGCCGTCAGAGGTAGTTGCGGCCAGCGGTGCAATCGGTGTCCTTTGCGCGGTCCTGATCGCCATGAGCCATGGCAAGAAGCGGTGACCGGCGTCAACGGCACCGGCTTACGCCACGGATGTTTCGCATTACGCGCAGACTGCGCGGTCTGCGGGCAGTCCGGTCATGACCAGCCGGTGGTGCGCATGGCGGCTCTCCCTTCGTAGGTGCGGGTAGCGGGGCGGGGTGGGGTCAGGACCAGCCGGTGGTGCGCATAGCCGGTCTCCTTTCGGCGGGCGTGGGCAACGGGCGAGGACCCGCCCGGTGGGCAGGTGCGGGTCAGGACCAGCCGGTAGTGCGCATGGGCTCCTCCCTTCGGTAGGCGCGGACGTGGGTGGCCGGGGTTAGGACCATCCGGTAGTGCGCATGGCAGTTCTCCTCATCTGCTGCGAGGCGTGCAGGACTGCTCGGCGAGCAGGCGCCTGCGGGTATGCCGGGGGTCTGGCGGGGGCCGGTAACGCGGGGGCGGTGGCGGTGGGGGCGGCGGTTACAGAATGTGAAGACCGGTCGGGGAATGCAGGAGCCACGGCCTCGCGACCTTTGCCCTACTTGAACATGGTTAATCCCTATGTAGTAATCGATACAAAGCTTGGCTACGCCAGGTAACCTTGGTTCCACGGATCCTCGATGAGCCTCCCGTGGTGGTTTCGGTGGGTAATGGGGACTTGACAGGGGGCACAGTGCGTCTGTGACAATACGGGGCATCGCACTTACCCCCGGCTATGATTGTTCCCAGCTGAGGACCTGCTGATCGCGAAGGAGGTGGGGTGGGCAGCCGGTGCCACAATCGTATGCAGGCACATCGGGCTGCCGTCCGTTCGTGGCCTCTCTGGGGTCTGCGTCCTTGGCTGATTGTATACATTGCCGCGGTCGTGGTAGCGGACGTTGCGGCCATCGCCCTGGCCGCCACCGTGGGCCTGGGCTCCAGCAGTGACCTGGGCCTGTTTGCGGCGCTGCTGATCTGCAACGCCGCCACCGCGGAGCTCACCCGCCGTGGCGGGGAGAACGCCGGCGTCGTCAAAGACGTGTACGGGGTGTGGGAACTCCCGGTAGCGATCCTGCTGCCGCCGCTGTACGCGGTGGTCATGCCGATCCTGCGCCAGGCGCTGATCCAGTTCCGCGTGCGGCCCGCACCGGTACATAGGCGTGTATTCACGGCGTCCGCCATCAGCCTTTCCTATGGGGTCACCTCGCTTGCCTTCCACGCCATGACGGGCATTCCGGAGGGATACCGCGCAATGCTCGGCGGGGACAAATCCGACTGGATCCTTGCGGTGGCCGTTGCCGGGATATTGCAATGGGGCATCAACACTGGCCTTGTGATGCCAGCCATCAAAGGCTCCGACCCCCTTGCCAGCTTGCGTGACAATTTTTTGCGCCGGGAGACTGTGCAGAACGATGCTACAGAACTATGCGTCGCAGTGCTCGTCACCTGCGGGATCGCGCTGAGCTGGCTCAGCATCCTGTTCGCACTCCCCTTTGTCACACTGCTTCAGCGCTCCTTCCGGCACGCACAACTCGTTAACGCGTCCCGCATCGACTCCAAGACCGGGCTGCTCAACGCCGGCACCTGGGAGCGCGAAGCCGCCTCCGAGGTCATCCGTGCGGTGCGCACCCGCACCCCGCTCGCGGTCGCCCTCATCGACATCGATCACTTCAAGGCGGTCAACGACTCCTTCGGGCATCTCGCGGGGGATAGGGCGCTTCGCGAAGTCGCGCGCACCATCACGGTCTTCCTCCGTGAATACGACCTGGTAGGGCGCTTCGGCGGGGAGGAGTTCGCTCTCTTGCTGCCCCAGGCCAAGGCGGTGGACGCCTACAGCATCGCCGAGCGCATCCGAGCTCACATCGGGGCCATGCCCATCGACGTGCACGACGACCCGAGCGCCGAGCGGGTGCGGCTCAGCATCTCGATCGGCGTCGCCGCGCTCGGCGCCAGGTGGGACAGCGTCACGGGCGGCCAGCTTACCGACCTTCTCGCGGCTGCGGACGCAGCGTTGTACCAGGCCAAGCAGAACGGGCGCGACCAGGTCTGCGTGATCACCGAGAACACCACGTTCGGGCTGCGGGAACACGCGGAGGGTGCCCACTCTGAGCTGGACACGCCCGTGGTGTGAGCCTCGTCCTTTACGACGCGGCTGGTGGGGCGCTGGGGGTGGGCAGGATGGCGAGGATCTCCAGGCCGTTCTTGTGGCAGGCGGAGGCGCGCCCCGTGGCCAGCACCTGCGGGGTGTTGTATCCCTGGCAGACCCAGCCCCTGACGGTGACGGGCGCGCCGCCCCCGTTGCCCCGCACCTTGCCCGACGCGATCGCGCGCGTGTAGGCGCGTTCGACCGCGAGCGCCTCCCGGCAGGCCGTCGCGCCGTGCTGCACGTCGATCTCGACCGGGACTCCCGCCGCGGTACGGACCGTCCCGCACTGGGTGCCGGTGGCGCCCCCCACCGATGGCTGACTGCCCGGCGACCCGGGTCCCGAAGAGTTCTCCTGTGCGGCTCCGCAACCCGCCGCCGCACTAGCCGTGAGCACAGCCAGAACGACTGCGGCGACGGCGTGCGAGCGCATGGGGCCCTCCTTCCCGCGCACATCATCATGCCCTGTGACCGCAGGGCTTGACAGCACGACCCTGCCGTCCCCGCTGGCCCCGGCGAACGGGGCCGCCCCGGGCCGCGCGGCCCGGCAGTCTCCTTTGCATAATTACTAGATTCAATGCATAATCTCTCAGTAGGTCGTCCCTCGGTGGGTCGCGAGGGTGTGCGCCGGGCCGGGTCGCGAGGGTTCGCGGCGGCCCGGGGGCAGCGCGGGTTCGCGGCGACTGGTCAGGAGAGGTGCATGGGTCTGGCGGTGGCGGTGGCCGGCGCGAGCGGGTACACGGGGGGCGAGCTGCTGCGTCTCATCAGCGGCCACCCTGACCTCGAGCTCGGGCCGGCCATGGCGGCGGGGAACGCGGGCGCTCCGGTCACCGGGGCCCACCCGCACCTGACGGGGTTCGGCGACCGCACCTTCGAGCCCCTCGACACGGCCCGCCTGGCCTCGGCGGACCTGGTGTTTCTCGCGCTGCCTCACGAGGATTCCGCCCGCGTCGGCGCCGCCTTGCCGCCCCGCGTCCCGGTGGTAGACCTCAGCGCCAGCCACCGCCTCGCGGATCCCGGGGCGTGGTCCGCCTACTACCGGACCCCGCACCCCGGCCGGTGGTGTTACGGGCTGCCCGAGCTACCTGGCGCCCGGGACCGGATCCGGGACACCCGGCGGGTGGCCTCGCCCGGCTGCTACGCCACGGCCGCCATCCTCGCGCTCGCGCCGTTGCTCGCCGCGGGGCTGGCCGACCCGGGCGACATCGTGATCGTGGCCGCGTCCGGCACCTCCGGGGCGGGGCGCGCGCCGTCGACGGCCCTGCTCGCGACCGAGGTCATGGGCGCGATGTCCAGCTACCAGGCCGGCGGGACGCACCGGCACACCCCGGAGATCGAGCAGGCGCTCCGCGAGGCCGCCGGCGGCCGGCCGGTCGTATCGTTCACCCCGGCGCTGGCGCCGATGCCGCGGGGCATCCTCGCCACCTGCACAGCCCGCCTTAGCGACCCGGCGACGCCATCCGCGGCGCTGCGGGACGCCCTCGCGGCCGCCTACGCGGGCGAGCCGTTCGTGCACCTGCTCCCCGACGGCCGGTGGCCGACCACCGCCGCCACCCTCGGCTCGAATGCGGCGCACCTCCAGGCCGCCGCCGACGGTCACGCCGGGCGGGCGGTGGTCGTCGCCGCGCTGGACAACCTCGGCAAGGGCGCGGCGGGCCAGGCGATCCAGGCGGCCAACCTCATGCTCGGCCTGCCCGAGACGGCCGGCCTCACCACGCAAGGATTCGCGCCATGAGCGTGACCGCGCCGCTGGGGTTCCGCGCCGCGGGGGTCGCCGCCGGGCTCAAGGCGTCCGGTGCCCGCGACGTCGCCGTGGTGATCAACGACGGGCCGTCCCGCGCCGCGGCGGGTGTGTTCACCGCCAACCGGGTGAAGGCCGCGCCGGTTCTGTGGACCCAGCAGGTCATCCGCAGCGGCCGGGTGCGGGCCGTCCTGCTCAACTCCGGTGGTGCCAACGCCTGCACCGGACCGCTCGGCTTCACCGACACCCATTCCAGTGCCGAACGCCTGGCGGAGCGGCTGGCCGACTCCGCGGGCGAGATCGCCGTCTGCTCGACCGGCCTGATCGGCGAGCGGCTGCCCATGGACCTGCTGCTCGCGGGGGTGGACGCCGCCGTGGCCCGCGCGTCACGCGTCGGCGGCCTCGCGGCCGCCGACGCGATAAGGACCACGGACACCGTGGCCAAGATCGCCTTCCAGCGCCCGGACGGGTACTCGGTCGGGGGCATGGCCAAGGGCGCGGGCATGCTCGCTCCGGCGCTGGCCACCATGCTCTGCGTGCTGACTACCGACGCGGACCTGGACGCGGTGACGCTGGACGCGGCGCTCCGCGCCGCCTCCAGCGTCACCTTCGACCGGCTCGACACCGATGGCTGCATGTCCACGAACGACACCGTGCTGCTGCTGGCCAGCGGCGCCTCGGGCGTACGGCCCGAGGCGGGCGAGTTCACCGGCGTGCTCACCGGGGTCTGCGCGGACCTCGCCCGGCAGCTGCAGGCCGACGCCGAGGGAGCGGGCAAGCTGATCGCGATCGAGGTGGTCGGCGCGGCGGACGAGGCCGACGCGGTGACCGCCGGCCGGGCCGTGGCCAGGTCGGCGCTGCTCAAGTGCGCCATCGCCGGGGAGGACCCGAACTGGGGGCGGGTGCTGTCCGCCGTGGGCACCACGGACGCCGTGTTCGAGCCGGACGGGCTGAGCGTGGCGATCAACGGGGTCTGGGTGTGCCGCAACGGCTGCGCCGCGGACGACAGGTCCAAGGTCGACCTGAGGCCCCGGGACGTGACGATCACCATCGACCTCGGTGCCGGGCCCGCCGCGGCCACCATCCGCACCACCGACCTAACGGCCGCGTACGTGCACGAGAACTCGGCGTACTCGACATGACCGCGACTGCGTCGCCCGGCTCAGGAACCAGGGCGAACTTCGAGAGCGCGCAGGCCAAGGCGGCGACGCTGATCGAGGCCCTGCCCTGGCTGGACCGGTTCCACGGCCAGACGGTCGTGATCAAGTACGGCGGCCACGCGATGACCGGCGAATCGCTGCGCAGCGCGTTCGCCCAGGACGTGGTGTTCCTGCGCTACGCCGGGCTGCGCCCGGTCGTGGTGCACGGCGGCGGGCCGCAGATCTCCGCCCACCTGTCCCGGCTCGGGCTGGAGAGCACGTTCACCGCGGGCCTGCGGGTCACCACGCCGGAGACCATGGACGTGGTGCGCATGGTGCTCACCGGCCAGGTGAACCGGGACGTCGTGGGCCTCATCAACCGGCACGGCCCGTTCGCCGTGGGCATGTCGGGGGAGGACGCGAACCTGTTCACCGCGAGCCGGCGGCACGCGGTCGTGGACGGCACGCCGGTGGACATCGGGCTGGTGGGCGAGATCGACGCCGTGGATCCCGGTGCGGTGCGCGTCCTGCTCGCCGACGGCCGGATTCCGGTGGTGTCGAGCGTGGCCCGGGGAACCGGCGGCGAGGTCTACAACGTCAACGCCGACATCGCCGCCGCCGCGCTGGCCGTGGCGCTCGGCGCGGCCAAGCTCGTCGTCCTGACCGATGTCGAGGGCCTCTACGCGGACTGGCCCGGCGACGGCTCGTTTCCAGGTAGCTTTTTTGCCCCTGCAGGGGCAAAAAAGCTACCGGATCATGAAAGGGATGACGTCCCGGACCAGGGCCAGCCCCGGGATGTGATCAGCTTGCTGACCGCGGCCGCGCTGGAACGACTGCTCCCCACGCTGACCAGCGGAATGATCCCGAAGATGGAGGCGTGCCTGCGCGCCGTCCGTGGCGGAGTACCCCAGGCGCACGTACTGGATGGCCGGCTGCCCCATTCTGTGCTGCTGGAGATCTTCACCGACTCCGGCATCGGCACGATGGTCGTCCCGGACGAGGCAGGCTCATGACGGCCACCGAAGAGCTTCAGGCGCGGTTCCAGGCGGCCCTCATGCCGACCTACGGCGTTCCGCCGGTCGCGCTCGTGCGCGGCGAGGGCTGCCGGGTCTGGGACGCCGAAGGGCGCGAGTACACCGACCTGATCGCCGGGATCGCGGTGAGCGCGCTGGGCCACGCCCACCCCGCGATCACCGAGGCGGTGTCCCGCCAGGTGCGCGCCATCGCGCACACCTCCAACCTGTTCCTGCACGAGACCGAGATCACCCTGGCCGAGCGCCTGCTGGGCCTGCTCGGCGCCGATGGCCGGGTGTTCTTCACCAACTCGGGTACCGAGGCCAACGAGGCCGCGTTCAAGCTGGCCCGCCGCCACGCACCGTCGCGTCCGCAGGTCGTCGCCGCCGAGAACGGCTTCCATGGGCGGACCATGGGATCCCTTGCGCTGACGGGCAAGACTGCCATCCGGCAGCCGTTTGGCCCCTTTGGCGTTGACGTGACGTTCGTGCCCTACGGAGACGCGGTGGCGCTCCGGGCGGCGGTGGGGCCGGAGGTTGCCGCTGTTTTTCTGGAGCCGTGCCAGGGGGAGGCGGGGGTCGTGCCCGCCCCTGCCGGGTACCTGCGGGCCGCCCGGGAGGCGTGCGACGCGGTGGGGGCGCTGCTGGTGATCGACGAGATCCAGAGCGGGATCGGGCGCACCGGGGCCTGGTTCGCGCACCAGCCCGATCGGGTGCTCCCCGACGTGCTCACGCTGGCCAAGGGGCTCGGCGGCGGGCTGCCGATCGGGGCCTGCGTCGGGCTCGGCGCGGCGGGTGCGGTGCTGCGCAAGGGGGACCACGGCAGCACGTTCGGCGGGAACCCGGTCGCCTGCGCGGCGGCGCTCGCGGTCCTTGACGCGATCGAGTCGCAAGGGCTGCTCGGCCACGCGGCGGGAGTCGGGGAGCGGCTCGCCAGGGGACTGGCCGGGATCGCCCATCCGCTGCTGCGCGGGGTCAGGGGCCGCGGCCTGTGGCTCGCCGTCCTGCTGGCCGGGC
>Ga0070708_100001319_pt1 | contig 19035 bp, 24 predicted proteins | sample KBSK5503metaG_FD_65469 | JGI IMG/M metagenome (GOLD analysis project Ga0070708, IMG submission 65469) | Corn, switchgrass and miscanthus rhizosphere microbial communities from Kellogg Biological Station, Michigan, USA - KBS K5-50-3 metaG | ecosystem: Host-associated > Plants > Roots >... | reverse complement strand
GGTTCGAGGCCCTCGCGATCACCCAGATAGTCGCGCGCGAGCCGCTCGAGCTCGCCGACGTGCTCGGCGGCGACGTCGCGGAGTGAGCGCCACATCGCAAGCACGCTGGGTCCGGCAAGGCGGTAGATCACGCGCGTCCCGTCCTTGGTCGAGCGCAACAGGCCGGTGGAGGCGAGCGCGCGGAGGTGGTGCGAGGTGTTGGCGACGCTCTGCCCGATCTCCTCGGCGATCTCCTCGACCGAGCGAGGTCCTTGCGCGAGGACGTCGACGATCTCCGCCCGGCGGCCGCTGGCGAGCGCCTTTGCGACCGCGCCGAACGCGTCGAAGAGGGCTTCTTTGGCTGCTCGGTTTCCCATGACGGACACAACCCTACTGTCGCGCAACTCGCCTTGTCAAATATTCAAACGAGTACTTGACAATGCCACCCGGCTGGGCGTATCTTCGTCGCCGTCAGGTCGGATCGCTCGAAGGAGGCGCATATGGGCGCAACACTGCAGGAGCTGCTCAAGATCGACGGCGTGGTCGCAGCCGGTGAATTCAAAGCCGACGGCGCCCTGGTTGGCTTCGAGTCCTCGATGGATATGTCTCGAGAGCTCGCCGAGATGAGCGCGCAGTTCTGCTCATCGGTCACCACCCTGTTCAACACCCTCGGCGGTGCGTTCACCAAGCTCAGCGGCATGCCGTGGTCGCCGCAGCAGGGCTGGGCGTATTCCGGCGGTCAGTACACCGTCGCCGTCGGCGGGAACCGCGGCGTGTTCATCGAGACCGCGAAGGTCGACTTCAACAAGCTGTTCGACACGCTCATCGGGCAGCGCTAGGCGAAAGGGGGAGATGTGCCATGACCGGGGCAGAGCGGGTGCTCGAAGCCATCACCGCGCGCGACTTCTCTGCGTTCGATGGCGTGCTCGGGCCGACGAGCCAGCTGCGCGCACTCTTGCCCAGCGGGTTCGTCGAGGAGACCGGCCCCGCGGACATCGCGAGCCGCTTCTCGCAATGGTTCGGAAACCTCGAGGCGTTCGAGGTGCTCGAGGCGCGCATCGAGATCACCGGCGACCGATCGAGCCTTCAGTACCGGTTCCGGACACGCAGGCCCGGAGAGGACGAGACCGTCATCTCCCAGCACGTGGTCTTGTTCGGAACCAACGGCACTGTGGATGCGATGCACCTGGTGTGCTCGGGCTTCCGGCCCGCGCAGGAGGCGCTCGCCGGGGCGCTACACGACTACGACGCGGGAACCCTTGGCTGTGCCGACGGGCTCACCCAAGCGTTCAAGCAGCAGATCAGGGAGGTCGGCGTCGGAGATGTCCTTCGTGTTCACACGGTCGATCCGAGTGCGAAGGAGGACCTGCCTTCAATCGCGCGACTCATGGGACACAAGGTTCATTCGGTCGAGGCTCATCCCGACGGGAGCCTCACGATCACAGTGGAGCGTGGGAAATGAGCGACAAGCTGATCTTCAACTGCACTTCCGGCAAGGAGTCCCCAGAGCGCGCAACCCTGCCCTTCGTCGCGGCAAACATCGCAGCCGCAACCGGGCAGGACGCGGTCGTGGTGTGCACGATCGACGCGGTCTGGCTCGGCACCGAAGGCGGCACCGACGGCGTTGCGTCTCCCGGCCTTCCGGCGCTCAAGGATCTGTACGCAGAGTTCGTCGGCAACGGGGGCGAGGTCTGGCTGTGCGGCGCCTGCACGAAACCGCGCGGCATCACCGAAGAGCAGGTCACCAAGGGCGCCAAGATCGTCGGAGCGGCGAAGGTCGTCGAAGAGTTGGTCGGCGGCGCGCGCGCGGTCGCCTTCGCGTAGCACGTCTGAAGTCGCAAGAAGCGCAGCAGCATCGTGAGGAACTCTGTACGAACAGGGAGTCCTCGCGATGCTCGCGTTCGCTGCCTTGCGGTTGGTTGACCATTCGAGACTTCGTCGATCCCGTGCTTAGTTCCGGGAGAACTTCCCGCGGCCCGGCACCGTCCAAACGACGGTGTCGGCGAGCAGAGCTCGCGTTTTGATCCATCGTGCCGTGCTCCAAAATCTCGTAGATTTCCTGGCACCGCGCGACGTTCGGGTGCTCAGTCATATGTCCCCTTTGCGGCAACCCTGGCGCACTGCAGGTAGAACGATCGTGGAGACGTCGCGCGACTCATTTCAAATCCATTTTCCGACGGCCACGATCGGGTACTTTTGGGGACGCTGGCGACTATATGGCGACCAACCGAAGCGCCCTTCGGAAATGCGCCAAAACAATGGAGGGCGTCTCGTCAGCTCGGAACCGCCCGCAGGAAATCGCGGACCTCGGAGTTGAACTGATCGGGGGCTTCCATATCGATCATGTGCCCCACGCCGGAGATGAAGACCAGCTTGGACCCCGCGATTCTCGCGTGCATTTCCTCCCCTACGTCTCGGGGCGAGCGCACGTCCTTTTCTCCGTACAACAAGAGCGTCGGAACCTCGATTCGCGGAAGCACGTCCCGAACGTCGTGCTCGGCAAATCCCGCGTTGAGCAGCGCCAGCTGGCCGGCCGGATGAAATTCAGACAGAATCGTGCTGAGCTCATCGACGACATCTTCAGCAGCCGATTCGGTCAGCAAGGTCGGGATCCACTCTTTGGCGAACTGGTCTCCTGGTAGAACCACGCGATTCAACATCTGCTGCTTTCGCTGCTCCACGACTTCGGGAGGAAGTGAGCCGGCCCACCCTGCATACGCGGAAGCCAGGATGAGCGTTCTGACGATCGTGGGATGCCAGCGGTAAAGCTCGAGGGCAAGCCCACTACCGAACGATAGACCGACAACATGTGGTCGCCCCAGATGCAGCGCGCCGATGAACGCCGCCAAGCAATCCGCGTAGTCGCGCGTCCGGAAGTGCTCGGGAGGGTCTGACGAACCACCGCAGCCGGGCATGTCCCACGCGACAACGTCGAACTCATCAGAGAGCCCTTCGACCTGCCGACGCCATTCGCGGCCGTCTAGTGGACCTCCGTGCAAAAGGATCAGCGGCGGTCCGTGGCCGCGCCTGCGATATGCGGTTTGAAGCCCATCGACTTTGACGTAATCCATGCCACCCCCTCAGAGAATCTCGACGTGCCTTCTACGCCTCGGGTCCGTTCTGCGGCAAGCGGGCCGGCGACTAATTGGCGACTACTGCCGGGGCTAGCGGGTCACGGGCAAGACCCTGGGGGTGCGGCGCCGAAGCCAGCGACGCGCAGGTTCGCTCAACGTTGCTGGTCAGAGTGCCGCGTGAAATCGCACGGACTCGCGTTCACATCCCCTCCCGACACCCGTTCCCGGCCAACAAACTCCCTCCGCGCGTCGGTCTCAAGCTTTCGAAGCGGCAGATTGATCGCGCCGGGCAGGTGATCTTCTTCGTACTCTTTGGCGAGCAGCACCTCGACGGCGCTTTGCGCTCGCGTCGGAGGGTGAGTGACTGCGCGAAATCAGCCCGAGCAGCCGACGACTCGGCCGGACGGGGCGCAGTTATTCGGCGCGTTCCCCGAGAATGCGACGCCATGAGTGATCACCGCAGCCGTGAACTTGCTGAAGATCGCGCCGCCAGTCGAGGCTCGATTATCGCGCGCGCTTCCGCCGTACATGGTGGCCAACGCGGGGCCACACGGCGCGCAGGAGAGGTTCCCTTCGTCGGCGAGGCCGCCACCCACACCCGAGGCGGCGTTGCCGCTCAGCGAAGACATAATGAGTGCGACGGTCCCGAAATTCATGATGCCGCCGCCGGCGGCGGCCGTTTCATTCCGGTCGAACAAGGTTTCGACGATCGTCATCACTCCACCCGCGTCGTTGAAGACCCCGCCGCCACCATCGAACTGTCCCGTACCCTCCGCGGAATTGCCGACCACCGAGCTGTCAAGAAGGGTCAAGACTCCTGTCGTCCCGTTGAAGATTCCGGCGCCGCTATCCGCCGAGTTGCCGCTCACAATGCTGTTTCGGACCGTCACGTTGCCGAGGTTGGATATGCCGCCACCATAGTCACCCCTGTTGCCTGCGAGGATTACCCTCGTGAGAGTTACCAGACCGACGTTCCAGATCCCCCCCGTCGGGCCGGAGTTTCCGCGTACGGTCACGTCGGTGAGCGACAGCCGTGCGTCGTTGTAGATGCCTCCCACAATGCACTGCTGATCGCAGTGCCCGCCGCTGATCGTCAGGTGATCGAGCGTCGTGTTCCCATTGTTGACGAACATGGCGAAGGGAATCGCGCTGTTCCGCAGGATCGTCGAACCGTGTCCGTGGATCGTGGCCGAGCCGTGCACGATCGGCAGACCCCGGATGCTCCCGCGATATGGAGCGGTGAGTACATACGTGCAGCTCGGCACGTTGTCCACGTTGAGGTCGATGGTGACCACGGGATTGGTCAAAGCCTTGATGAGGCCCCCAACGTCGCCGCAGCGAAGCCCCACGGCAAGTCGTGGAACATTCGGCGCGGCCGGCGCCGACGACATTCCGCCAAGGACGACGGTCGTAACGCTCAAGAGGGCCAACGCGATTCGCCGACTACCCGAGCTACGAAATGATCCCCTGAAATTCATCCCGGCTCCCCCGATTCCAGTTCGACCTACGAGTCGGGCGATTCACGCAAAGCGCTCATGCGCGGCAGGCTACATCGGAGGGCGCCCACTCCACAAGGGTCAAGCTGAGCCCGACCAAGTGCACGGGGTCTCCAAGGCCTTGGTGGCCAAACTCGCGTTACAAAGCTCATGGCGAGGAAGCGAACCCAACGCCGTCCAAGGCAGCCGGCTGCGTTCTCGCGAGAAGGAATCGGGGGTGGCAGGAAGAATGCGTTAGCACCCTCGGGGAGGGGAGCGCATGACGCGCCGGATGAGTGCCCTTGGAGTCTCGTTGATCGGAGCTATTCTCGCCGGCGTTCTGTCCGCAGGCCCGTCCGGTTTCGCGGCGACACCCGTCATCCAGCCGGGCTCTTCGCTCGCATTCGGCAACTCCTTCTGCACGATGGCGACATCACGGACGGCAACAAAGCGATCGGAATCGTCGACACGGTGGGCGTGAACATCGCTCTGCCGGGTGGCGGGGTCAACATCGGGGAGGGCGGCGTCGCCGTCTGCGCCTTGCTGTCGGACGCGGCGGCGCATGGTTTCCCGATCAGGTTGAGAACGGTCTAGCTCGATAAACCTGTGTGACACCTCGAACTCATTGCAGTCGTGCGTTCCGAGCATCCCACGCACGACCGATCTGGCGCATGAGCGCTGGGTAGACGATGAGGTGACGGAAAGGCTGGATGAGCATCATGTAGATCTCGCCGAGCCTGCCCCGGGGCTTGACGTAGACGCCCATCTGCGCGCGATAACGACCTCCGCCTTGGTCGACCCATGCAAGGTGGAGAACCCCATGCACAGTGCCGTTTGAGAGTTCGGCGGCCCACTCTTCGTCGGTGCGATACAGGGGGATAAAACCGCCGGCGGCGCGCTGCATCGCGCTGCTGATCGCAGCACCCTTCGCGCTCCCTCGAAGTCCGTCGGGAAGGCGAGCGCTCAACGTCGTTTCAGCGCACCCGGGGATCGGTCGTTTCTTGGTGGCATCGTCCCAACCGAACAAAGCTCCCAGGCGCAGTCGTACCCAAAAGAGTCCCCGACTGGCGGCTGACTCTGCATTGGCAGGATCGAAGGAGGTCATGGTCTCGAGGAAGGAGACGAAATCATCGGGACCCCCGTGTACCGGCAGCGCCCAAACATCGAGCAGTTTGAAATCGGGGGCGATCTGAGCGATCACCCACGGATGCGCTTCGTGGGCGGAGTTCGGCAGCCTCACGTGGCCCTCCATTCAGCATTTCGGTTGATGCGCTTCACCGCGTGGCGCAGCAGGCCGGGCACCGCTCGGCGATGGATGATGGAGACCGATGGCCACACGAGTGCCGCCATCGGCCTGTCGTAGCGGACGAACGTGGCGAAGGACACGCGCTTTTCATCGACGTGGAAGACGATATGGGCGGTCATGAACGATGAGCTCGCCTCCATCCTTATCCAGCGGTCGCCGCGATCGGCGATCTTCCACCCGGCCAGGGAGTCCGGCGACGGCAGCGGCTCGAGACGCAGGCCGCAGAGTACCCGCCAGGCGACGAAGCGCGCCCAAGGGGCCACGCCTTCGACCGTGGCACGGGCCCACTGCTCCGGCGACTTGTCTGTGGCGTCACTCGCCGTCGCGGTGAAGAGGTCGACGTAATCGGGGCTATCGATGGTGCTTAGCGAGCGAATCGCCTCGGGAACGTTGCGCTGTTGAAGGACGGTGAGGGGAACGAGTTCGGGAGTCAACGATTCGGTCATGAGGGGGTGCCTCCTTAGGTGTTCAGCAAGCACACGATGCTGATGACGATCATGAGCACCCACACCGACGCTCGGAGCAGCTTCACCCTTGCTTGAATGCAGCTTGCTTCAACGGGGAGTCCATTCGGCTCTCGCGCGAGAGGTCACTCGCGCCGGCGATACCAAGTGCGAGCGCGCCGGCGATCTCGACCAGGACGACCGTCCACGACAACGCGCTGACGCCCGTCCCTGTCGACCCCGGGAAGGCATCGCTGAACACGCTCCACTTCGGAAGTAAGTGGACGGCCGCAACGCCGATCGCGACGGGAAATCCGAGAAAGGCCGCCGCGAGCGGAGCGCGACGGTTGCGCGTGAAGATCAGCGCGACCGTGGCGATCCCTGCGATCGTCGACACGAAGCCGGCTACGAGCACTTCGGTCGTGAGCACACTCGTTCCACGTCGGAAATGGTCGGCCGTGTGGGCGATCAGCCCGACAAGGTAAAGCGACGCCGCCAAGCGGAGCGCGATGTCGGTGTTTCGTTTCGTGTTCCTATGGGAGAGATCACCCTTCCCCCCGGTGAGTCGCGACGTGGCTTCCTTGCGTACGTTCATACGTCTCCCTCCTCATCGGGCCGGTTCCGTCCGTCTAGCGGTACCGAGCTCCGTCGTGTAACATACACACATGTATGTATGTGATGCAAAATGCCGTCGGTAGCGGCATCGGAGCTTGGTCGGCCGACGCAGGCCGCCCGGCGCGCGCGGACTCGGGGCGCGTTGTTGGAGGCAGCTGCTCGGGGCCTGTCCCGAGACGGGTACGCGAACCTGTTGTTGGAGCAAGTTGCACGGGAGGCCGGGTATACCCGTGGAGCGCTGTATCACCTGTTCGCCAACAAAGAGGATCTGGCGCTGGCGGTCGTGGGGTGGGTCGAGGAGACCTGGTTCGCGGAGGTGGGACATTTCCTCGCTGATGACACCGACCCCGTCGGCGCGCTCGTAGCGCTGGCGCGGGAACATGCCGTCTACTGCCGCCGCGACGTCGCCCGCGTGATGATGAACCTCGCGGTCGAATTCAACGGGCAAGACCATCCCGTTGGGCGCGCGGTTGAGAGCGTCGGGCGTCGGATCGTCGCCGATTGCGCCCGGCTCATCAGCGCGGGTCGTCGGAGCGGAGCGATCCCGCCAGGGCCGCGGCCTCGGTTGCTGGCAGCCGCCTTTCTCGGCGCGCTGGACGGGCTCATGATCCACCTCTCGGGGCAAACGCGTTTCGACGTCCTGCTCGCCGAAAGGGTGGTGCGAGGTGTGCTCGGGCTGCCGCCAATGACAGCCTCGACGAGATCCCCGTAGCGATGGAGGCTTCGATGCTCAACTCCCGACCGAAGGCCGCGACTTTGATGACGGGAGAGATGACGAACCCACCAGTCGGCGAACGTGGGTCAACATCTCATATGCCGGTCACACATTGCCGCTGCGTTTCGTCAAACGAGACACCTCACGAAATGAGGGCCGCGCGCGATCCTTTCAGCTCCTGTTTGAAGGAGGTGGTGTCGATCCTCGGGTCGGTGGCCCGCACCCGCTCCGGACCCTCCTCGCTCAACCAATGTACGGAATCAGAGCGACCGACGGTTGCACCTCGGGAGAGTCGCCGAACCCGGCGATGATCGCGTTTGCTGCGCCGTATTCAGGGGCGACCAAACGGCGATGCATTCTGACGTGAAAGATGTACTGCGATCGCTTCGGCGTCGGCCTTGAACTGAACGGGGAAGCGGAGCGCGTAGCGCGACCCGTCCACGTCCAGCTCCAGCCGCGTCCCGAACAGCCCGGGTTTCCTCTTAAGGATCTTTGCCGAGCTGAGCGGAACGGCGCGCTCGAGCACAGGCTTCGTGCCGAGCGCCTGGAACTTCAGGACGATCAACCTTCGGTCGGTCACGGCGATCCAGTAGTACTTGCTCATGAGCGTCGCCGCCGCGCCGACCAGCACGTGCATCCCCCGGCTCGCCATCACCATCGCGAAACCGGAAGCGCGTACCGGCTCGCCCGGCTCCAGAACGGCATCCAACGCCGGCTGTACCCGCGTGAGAAATCGATCTCTTCCCTTCATCGTCACCTGCTCCTATTGGTCCTTCGACCTCGAATTACGGATGCTCGACGGAGATTCCCGATCGCCGGCCCGCGCACAAGCATCCAGCTCTAAGACGGCGTGCTCGTTTGGTCGAATTGACTGCTCAGCCAGCCCGGCGATTTCGTCGGGGACGGGCTGGGTGAGGGCGACGGGAACCGGCTTATTGTGGTCGGCGGCGGCGAGCGCAGCGTGATCGGTGTTTGGGTAGGCGATGGCGTAACGCCGGGAATGCTCGGTGTCGGAGTCGGCGAGACGGGCGTGCCGGCCGACGGTCTTGATCGTTGGGCCCGGGCTGGCGCGGCGGCGACCGCCGGAGCTGCGGGGGCCGTCGGAGCAACGGCAACCGCCAGCACGCCGCCGGCTGCGGCTGCCCCCGTTGCGACTCGCCCGGCTGCGCCGGCGACTCCTTCGAGGCCGCGCAGGAATGGGCTTTGCGCGAGCCAGGACAAGGGTCCGCTCGCCCAGCGGAGGCGCCCGACAGACACGCCGAGGAATGCCCTGACGATGGTGGGGTCGAATTGGGTGCCGGCGCAGCGCACGAGTTCCTGGCGCGCCTGCGTCGCGTTCTTCGGCTTGTGGTAAGGCCGGGCCGCCGTCATCGTCTCGTAGGAATCCGCGACACAGACAATGCGGCCGCCGAGTGTGATCGACGTGCCGGCCAGCCCTTTCGGGTAGCCGCGACCGTCCCACCGCTCGTGATGCTCTTCAATCGCGGCAGCCCATTCACCGAGCCAGGTGTGCAAGGGTCGCGTGTGCCGGGCGCCCTCGCCGGGATGGCGGCGCACGACGTCCATCTCACGCGCGGAAAGCGGCCCTGGCTTGTTCAACACTTTGCGGGGAACCTCGAGCTTGCCGACATCGTGCAGGAGCGCCGACCACCGGAGCCGGTCGCGATCCGAGGGGTGAAGCTTCAACTGCTCGCCGAGGAGGTCCGTGTAAACGCGAACGCGCTCAGAATGGCCCCTGGTTGCTTTGTCGTGCGCCTCGACCGCGGCCACGAGGGAGAGGATCATCTCCGCCGTCCGCGCGGGTTCGTCCACGAAACCGACCGTCCGTGCGATCCGCACCCGCTCCTCGAGCTCTCGCAGGTTCCCGGCCGAGCGAGCCACGGTGATCCGCGAGGGCGCCTCGCCCGGGAACGCCAGGGAGAGCCGCAGAAGGACGGCGAGGGGCAGCATCCGCCGTGCGAGCCGGTCGATGACGACGAGCACGACCGTGGAGCCGGCGATCGTGATCGCCACCCTGACGACAAGGGCCCAGCGACCGGCGGCGCGAGGAAGCGCGTGCGCTACCAAAGCAGATGTGAGCACCGCGGCGCCGATGGGGCCGACGAACACGATGAACCGGAGACAGGCGCTGAGAACCGGCCTGCCCCGCCAGCGTTGGTCGGGAACGCGCGTCATTGGGCGGATTTGTGAGAGGAATCAAGCCTCGGTCTTCCTTTCTTTGTCGTCGCGACGCTCGATACGCTTGAGCCATTCCTCCCCGCGCGGCCTTAAGCCCGTCCGCGGAAAGGCCGACAACGATCCGCGCGAATCGACCAGCTCTCCCCAGTCGGACGCCGCCGGGGAATGAGGACGCGAAGGCGCCAGATGGAAACCAAGACGGAAACGAACAGCTGCTGGAGCTGCGGTTGCACCTCGCCTCCGGGTGCCGCCATTTGCACCAGCTGTTACATGCCGTTCGTCATAGTGGGGTCGCGACCGGCGCGGGCGAGGGCCTCGTCTCGGAGCGGGGCGGGGGTGTGGGTCTGGCCGGTCGCCGTCGTTCTCGCGGTCGGCGTCGTCGCGGGGGTACTGCATCTGCGAGCGCACCGAGCGCTCAGCACGCCGTCATCCAACGTCCGCTCGACGCGCGAATCGGGGTTCCGGAACACTCCACCAACCCCTCAAAGGCCACAATGATGACATGAGACGAAATTTCCCTGTTTCACTGGTTTGCCCGGCCCGTGGCCGGGTAGGGACTGTCTGCGCACCGCGTGTCAGCAGGGGAGGTGATCACCAGATGCGCAGGAAGATCGCGATCTTCGCTCTAGCCATCGCCGCAGCCGTCCCGGGAGCATCCTTCGCCAGAGGCGGTAACTTCACGTGTCCGGGCGGCCCTCCGGGGCACTGTAAGACAGGCGGTAACAGCAGCCAGAGTCAGCAACAACAGCAACAACAGCAACAGACCCAGCAGCAGCGCCAGTGCATCCTCGTCGTCGCAGTGCTGCAGCCGGCGAGCTGCTGACACGGATCACTCGCGCGTTCGGTTCCGCCTCCGGGGGTCGTTTGGGCTCCCCCGGAGGTCGGGCCGACGCTGTGTCGCTTCCGATAGCTGGAGGAGGCTCCGCGAAGATGAGATTTCGGAAAGCGCTTCCCGCTTTGGCGCTCGTCGCGCTGCTGTCCGGGACCACGTCCGTCGCGCTCGCGGATAGGCCTTCGCGGGACGGTGGCTCGACGTCGAGCTCGAGCCAGCAGCAGAACCAGAGTCAAGAACAGCGGCAGTCCATATTTCCTGGAGCCATCGACGAGATCCCCGGACTCAGCCAGTCGGACGGCACGTCGTCCAGCTCGTCCAGCGGAACCGGGACCGACAACCAGTCGCAGCAGCAGTCGCAGGACCAGTCGCAGTGCTTGATCTGTCTGCCGTAACCGGGAGGCACAGCATCGTATAACTGCCGCCTTACGCTGAGCGCTTCTTATGCTCCGGCGGTAACGATGGCCCTTGCCTCGCGGACGACACGGTACTTCACGTGCGTGACGGCAGACGAGGCGATCACCTTCATCGGTTCCAAGTTCAGATCGCCGACGTTCACGAGCAGTCGCTCCCCCGCTCGGAGGATGACCGGGACGATGTGGAGATAGAGCTCGTCGAGCATCCCGGCCGCGAGGTATTGCTGCACGGCGCTCGCGCCACCGGCGATCGCGACGTTCCCGTCGCCAGCCGCCCTCCGAGCTTGCTCGAGCGCGGAGGAGATCCCGTCGGTGACGAACGTGAACGTCGTTCCCCCAAGCATCGACAGCGGCTCGCGTGCGTAATGGGTCAGCACGAAGACCGGCACATGGTAGGGCGGGTCCTCGCCCCACCAGCCCGTCCACGTTTGGTCCCAAGGCCCGTCGCCACCGCCGAACATCTTGCGGCCCATGATGTAGGCACCGACGCCTTGGACGACCTCGTCGATGACCTCTGCGTCGGCCGAGCGCTCGCCGCCCTGCAAACCCTGTTGCCGGCGCCAGCTCTCCGTTGCGAACGCCCATTCGTGCAGACGCATGCCGCCCTCCCCGATCGGATTTTCCACGCTTTGGTTCGGGCCGGCGACGAATCCGTCGAGCGACATCGAGATATGGCAAATGACTGAGCTCATCCTCTTCTGACCTCCGTCACCTTCCTCACGCCGGGCCGAGATCCGCTTCGGCCACCCGTTTCGGCACCGGGCCGGCTCACGTCGAGCGCAGCGGACCGCTCGAATCGAAGGTGCGTATCGGATCCGCGTGTCGATGCACGATCTTCCACGCTCCCTCTTCGCGCCGCCAGCTTGTTGAGACCTATGCGTATGGATCGGTGCACGGTGGATCCGGCGCGGCCTTCGGATCGCTGCGCGGGATGGGGTTGCGCCATCCACTCCCACTCGCGTCGCTGTCGAGGTATCGCATCACGCCTGAGGCGATCGCGTTGGCTAGGCCCGCGCGGACATCGGCGCGCGCAAGCAAGCGCGACTCGGGCTCATTCGAGATGAACATGGCCTCGCTTATCACCCACGTTACGTGGGACTCGCGGAGCTGGAAGTAGTAATCACCTCGCGAGCCGAGCCGGTACAAGGCGCCGGAGTCTCTGTACGACGCCCACCTGCCGCGCAGCCGCGGAGTGAGCGTGTCGACATAGCTACGCTCGGCCTCGAACAGGACGCCGGCCGCGCGGCGTCCGTCGGGATCTGCGACCGCCCCGAACGTCGTCGTACCGGGATGCGTCGAGAGACCGTCGGGCGACGCGTTGAAATGGATCGAGATCGCGAAGTTCGCGCGCAACGCGTCGGCGAGCGTGGTGCGGAAACCCAGCTGCGTGACCCGGTTGGTGGTCCTCGTCATCACGACCCGGGCGACGGAGCCTTCGAGATCGTCGCGAACGAGTTCCGCGACCTGGAGATTACGGAGCGACTCGCGCGTGCCGTCCGGCGCTGTTGCGCCGCGATCGACCCCGCCGTGCCCGGCATCGACGACCACGATCCTCTGGGCGTCGGTCGCAGGCGCGATCGTCGTGAAACCGGTTCCGGTAAGGGTCACTTTTCGGAGGCACGGCGTGAGCACCTCGGGAGAGGCCGCGGAGCCGCCGATGATCGGCAGCGTCAGCCCGGCTTGCAGCGCCCGCCCGTTCGTCAAAGGTGCCAGCGCGTTCGTTACGACGGCACCGAGCGCCGGCCGCGCGGGAGTCGAGCGCGCGCGCGATGGCCACACGACATCGTTCCCGCCGTATCGGGCAGTGGGGCTCGGCGTCGGCCGTATGGCATCGTGTCTCGATCCGCTCGAGCATCCGACGAGAGTCAGAGTCGCCGCGACGACCAGCGCGCGCTTGAAGGCCTCCAGAACCTGCACTCCGATAAGGATAGACCGCTCCTGATCTAGCATTACGAGCCGACGCCTGATCGCGAGCCGAGCCCGATGTCCGCGCCGTGTGTCAGATTAGAGGTTCATCCGGCAGGGAGGTTAGATGGCACACGGCGGGATCGAGTGGATCGAAATCCACTGTGAGGAAGGCGGATCGGCCGAGCTCGGCCGGTTCTACGAGGCGACGTTCGGTTGGAAGTTGCAGATCGACCCGGCCATGGGCGACTACGCGATGTTCACCGACACCGGCGGGAGCGTCGGCGGTGGCTTCACGTCGTCGATCCCAAAGGGCGAAGGCGCCACCAGGATCTACATCACCGTCGACTCGGCGGACGCGGCGCTCGAGGCGGTCGGCAAGGCGGGCGGCTCGACGAAGCAGCCTCGCACGCTGATCAGCGAAGAGATCGGGTACTGGGCAAGCTTCACCGACCCGGCCGGAAACGTTATAGGGCTGTTCGAGCGCTAACCAGTAGCCGAAGCGAACGTTCCGGCGCCCGGTCATCGCCGTTGTTGCCTCTTCGGCGGTGACGGGGCGCGTTGTGCAGCAGGAACCGTTGATCCCTCAGGACCGGGTCGAGGCTACAGTCCCGACCCGGTCTTGCGTGTTCGGGTGCACCCGAAGGCGGCGATCAGCCGGCGTTGCCCGACGCGTCGGTGACGTGAGCGGATACGACGACATCCCCGGCTTGCAAGGAGAAGACCGTTGTCCCCGACGGGTCGACCGGCGCGACGAGCGTCATCGGCGAGCCGCCACGATCGATGTTCAACGATGCGGTGCCGTCGCATACGACGCGGCTTCGGAATCCGAGCAGAGGATCGCCCGGATAGAAGGCTCGCACGTCCGCGAGCGCCGGGCCCGGCGAACCGACCGAGATCGTCAACGGAACCGCTGGGGTGCTGACCGTGATCGGTGTGCTGTCGAGCGAGTAGGAGGCGCGCCTTCCGCCGGGCATTCCGACGGCGCCCCGAATGTGGAAGCGATAGGTCCCCGCAACCACATCGCGCGCGATGTCCCATTCGGCGATCCACCGATGCCGCAGCCCGACCTTGTCGTAGCGCAGCAAGGTCGCCAGGTCGTGCGCGTCGCCCGCGACGGTCACCCACCGATTCGCTCCGACGGCTTGTTGGATCTCGACCCGGTCCTGGTCGGGCCGCCACTCGGCGCTCGGCGATCCGCCGTCCCAGACGAACTGAACCGCGGTGAACCAGGGCGCGGCGTTCGAGGGTTGCCCGACGATCTTCGGGGCCGGGTCCGGGATGAGAGGCGTCGGTGCGAAGGCGATCGCGCTCGTATCCGGCGGAACCATGTGCGTACCGCAGAAGCGCATGTCGGCGCCGAGAAGCGAGCAGTCCGGAACCTGCGAACCGGCGACCATGCGCGCGGCCAGTCCGGCGAGTTCGTCGATGAGGAGCACCGACTCCTGCGGGCCGAACAGCGTGAAGCTCCCCTCGTACTGGTACGCGGAGTACTCCTCCGGCGTGGCGAAGTAGGAGTCGTACTCGTTCGCAAGCCCGGCGATGATCACGTCGCCGAACACGCGGTGCGTGGGGTCGGTCGCGCGCAGCGCGGCCTTCGCGCGCCGGCCCACCGTCACCGTCGGCTCCCCCGGGAAACCCGCGAAGAGGAGATCGCCGATACGCATGACTTGAAGCCGCACGATCGAGGGGTTCGTCCCGAGCCCGTCCACCACCGGCAATTTGTGGCCCTGCGTCGGGAGGGCGACCGGCGAGGACGTACCGTCGTCGAGTGTGATGCCTCCGGATCCGAGGGAAGAGTACGGAGAAACGTGCGCCCAGAGCGGGTCGGTCTTGTCGATCTTCGGGCCGCTGTACGGCTTGCGCGGACGCTGGCCGCAGAAGCACAAGAACTCGAACCGAGAGTCCGCCGACACGTCGGAGCGGAGCCCCGCGCCGAGCAACTTCCATTCGCGGATCGCGGGCTCCATCTGCCGGCGCCCGGCATCTTCCATGCTCGCGTATTGCGAATCGACGCCGGCGAAGCGGAGGGGCCCCGCGTCACCCACCGGGGATTGATCTCCCTGGGCTCCGTTGATGAGCGAGTCGACGATCTCCCACCCTGCCGGCAACGGTCGTCCGTACGCCTGCGCGATCCCGCGCTCGACGAGCCGCGTCGCCCAGCCCTGGTTGTCCCCGGAGAAGAGGAGGTTGTGGTCGCCTCCGATGGTCCCGTGCGCGGCGAAGTCGGTGATCACCCCGATCGGAACGCCCGCGCCGACCGCGGATCCGACGGCGGTGTCGATCCTGATCATCGTGAGGAGCGGGTCGTTGCTCGGCGGCGAGGCCGGCGTCGGTTGCATGGAAGAGTCGCAGAGGTTCTCCGGATCCTCGCACCACTGAGGAGACAGCCGCCGGTTGCGGCTCGCGTTGGTGAGCGAGATCTGGCCCCACGCCATCTGCGCGGGCGTCACCCGCGCGTCGGCCCGCTCGACGGCGCGCGTTATCCCGCCGACGACCGCTTCGAAGACGCGCGGATCGAATTCGTCGCCGCCGAGAAGCGCGTAGCCTTGGTACTGGAAGATGCCGCCGGGCCCTTGGTGCGTGTGGGTTGCCGCGATCATCAGGTGGTTTCGGTCGATACCGGTGCCGTCGCGCGCGAGGCGGTCTGCGACCCCTTGATGCACCTCGCCGGGAAGTCCCCCCAGGTCGGTCTGCACGATCGCTTCCTTGACGCCGTTCGTCCCGACGAGAACGAAGGCGTTCGCGAAGAGACGGAGCTCGATCCCGTGGTTGGAGACGAACGTCTTTCCGTACCCCTCGGCGTCGAGGTCGGTCTTGTCGTGGACGAACTGTTCGTCCTTCGCCGACTGCAGGCCGGCAACGAACCCCGCGATATCACGGGCGCCGAGCGCGGAAACCGCCGCGGCTACGTCGCCCGCGGCCGCCGGGCCCGAATACATTGCGCCCTGGCGAGCCGTGTACCCCCACATAGGCGTCGTGACGGGAGGCGTGATGTCCGCTCCTGCCGCACCGGCGCAGAAACGTGAGTGCGGGCACGCAGCGGGCCGGGTCCGTGCGACAGCGCCTCCGGGTGACGAGACCGCCAAGACCGCGAGCAGGGTCGCTGCTCCGATCCCTGAGGTGAGTATCCGCGAGCGCATGATCGCTCGGTTAGTTCTCCGTGAGGGCCCGAGTGTCCTGCTTGCTCGGGGCGTTCTGCGCGAGGGGAGTTAGGTTCGGGTGATGGCGCCGCAGGACGGGCACTTCCAGGTCGGCAACTGCAGCTTTCGATCCGACATGTAGAGCGCCATCCGGCAGCTCGCGCAGACCAACGTCTGCATCTTGTCGGGCTTGGGCGGGCCCGTGTCGATGATCATCAAGTTCGAGGCAGTCTGCGTCATGACGCTTCCTCTGTCGGTTTCCGAGCCCCGACTTCGGCGAGGCGAACCTTCGCCAGCATCGTGCGGACGGCTTCGGTTGTTGCACCAACTCCGTCCCGGTACGAAACGGGGTGCGTGAACAAGAACGACCTGGCCATCAGTTCTTCCTCGACGTCGTCGAGCATCTCAAGAGTTGCGTCCAACCTTGCCTCCCATCGAATGGTCGATGTAGCGGGATGCCTCCTTGGTTCGAGTACCCCACCACGACGAGAGGGCGGAAAGGATTCCGCAGCGAGGAAAGAGGAATGTTCACAATGAATTGTACGTCCGCCAGTGCTGAAAAGCAATGCATTCCGGGGCATCGCGCTCACCTAACGGCGAAGCGTGTTAAGCTTCGCATCGAACAGACACCTGTCTGTGATTCGCCTCGAGCGACCGACCCGTGGCCTCCGCCACCAGCCTTTCGCCCCCGACGGATCGAGGCGCGGTTACGGGAGGTCGCCACGATTTCGCCGCATCCGATCGCAACGTCACTCCGTCCGAGCTCCCCGAGTCCTCGAACGACTACGCGCGACGCCTCGCTCGGCGACCCGGTGCGCATGTACATGAACGAGATAAGTGCGACTCCGCTTCTCAGTGCTTCGGAGGAAGTCGATCTTGCGATGAGGATCGACGGAGGAGCACCGGCGTCGGAACTGCTTGCCTCGATCGAGTCCTCGGGCAAAGTCGATCGAGAACGATTCCGCCGGATCGTCGGCGCCGTGGTCACGATCAGGGAGCGCCAGCTTGATCCTTCGAACGGACTGAGGCGCGAGGGCGTCGGGCGCGAATCCGTTCGAACAACCTACCGTGCCAGGAACCGCGGGGAAGCCGTGGCGTTCCTTCGGCGCGTCGAGGGCGACGCTAGGACCGCTCAGTCGCGCATGATCCGGGCGAACCTCCGCCTGGTTGTCTCGATCGCAAAGCGCTACCTCGGTCGGGGGATGCTCTTCCTCGACCTCGTACAGGAAGGCAATCTCGGTCTCATCCGGGCCACCGAGAAGTTCGATCACTCGAAGGGATACAAGTTCTCCACCTACGCGACGTGGTGGATCCGTCAAGCGATCGTCAGAGGCATCGCCGATCAGTCTCGGACGATCCGCATGCCGGTCCACATCACCGAACAAGCCGACGTGCTCCGGCGGGTCCAGCGCCAGATGGTTCAAGATCTGGGTCGCGAGCCGCTGGCGCAAGAGGTCGGCGATCGGATCGGGATCCCTGCGGACGGCGTTCGCGACTTGCGGAGGCTCCTGATGACTCCCGTCTCCTTGGACGCCCCGATCGATCAGAAGGACGGCTCGCGCCTCGAGGAGTTCATCGAGGACACCACCGCGGTCGAGCCGGTCAACGCCGCGGTGGCGGTCTTGCTGAAGGAGCACCTCGGGTCGGTGCTTGGGTCGCTCACCGCGCGAGAGAGCCGCATCATCCAGCTACGGTTCGGCTTGATCGATGATCGATCTCGCACGCTCGAAGAAGTCGGACAAGAGTTCGATCTCACTCGAGAGCGGATCCGTCAGATCGAAGGCAAAGCACTCTCGAAGCTTCGCCATCCATCGAATTCGCAGATGCTCCACGAATATCTGGAGTGAGGCCGTGCCGCGTTCTGGCTCCTTCCGAGCCACCGCGGTATCGTCGCGCTTGGTAGGACATCTGCGACCGGATCCCGAGGAAGGAGGCATGAATGAAGCGTTGGGAGAAGAGCGTCGACGTCAACGCACCCGCCGACAAGGTATTCGCGTACGTCAGCGATTTCGCTCATCACACCGAGTGGTCGGGACACGGTCTTCAGGTGACCAGAGAAGGCACCGGCCCGGTTGCGGTCGGAGCGTCGTACTCGACGACGGCCAAGCAGTTCGGAACGCAGCGAGAGAAGAGCACCGTCACTTCGATGACGCCGCCGCGAGAGTTCGCCTGGGACTCCGTCGGCGCGCTGGGGCGTATCCATCATTGGTTCTCCCTTCGGGAGGACGCGAGCAAGACCACGGTCACGAAGGGGGCGGAGGTCGTCGAACCCAAGTTCCTCGCGAAGATGACGATGTTCAAGATCTCGAAGGATCTGCCCAAGACGCTTCAAAGCGACCTCGAGAAGATCAAGGCCACCGTCGAAGGTTCGGCCCTCTGAGATCGCCACGAAGCCGGCGGCCCTCCTTTCCGCATCGTTGACAGCAACGCCATATCGCTGAGACAACCTTCTTTACCCTCAAACTGTCGATTCCATCCCCGCGTTGAGACGCCCGGATTGAAACCCATTTCACGCCGCGTGGGTTTCTCGGGAGGAGGAGACGGCGAAGCGTTCAGCCCGGGGTTGGGCTGTGGTAGCGCACGTCGCCGATGAGGTCGATGTGGATCAAGTGGTCGGTATATCGCCTTCCCGCCGGGCCCTGCTTAGCTCATCCTGGAGGTTGGTGAATTCCTTCTCCCTCGCGAGGAACTCCGTGCGGGCCGAGATCCATTCATCGTGCGAGACCACTGCGTGGTCTGCGATGCCGCCGCCGTCTCTCGTCATGGCGGCACCTCGTTCCTGCCGTCCGCTATCCGTGCGTGGCGACGCCGCCGTCAACGGGGATCACACCGCCGGTCAAATAAGCGCCCGCCCGGGAGGCGAGATAGATCGCGAGGCCAGCGATGTCGTCTGGACGCCCGGCACGGCCGAGCGGGATGTAGCCGATGTCGTCGGGATCGGAAACATTGTCGAA
>Ga0070708_100001318_pt1 | contig 19037 bp, 14 predicted proteins | sample KBSK5503metaG_FD_65469 | JGI IMG/M metagenome (GOLD analysis project Ga0070708, IMG submission 65469) | Corn, switchgrass and miscanthus rhizosphere microbial communities from Kellogg Biological Station, Michigan, USA - KBS K5-50-3 metaG | ecosystem: Host-associated > Plants > Roots >... | reverse complement strand
GAGGTGAGCGAGACGATCATGATCGGCGTGTCCGACGGATTCACCTTGCGGTAGTTCGGGCGGCTGGGAAGGTTGGCCGGGAGATCGCCGCTGGCCGCGTTGATCGCCGCCTGCACGTCGCGCGCCGCCGAGTCGACGTCGCGGTCGAGATCGAACTGCAAGGTCAGGTTCGTCTGCCCCAGCGTGCTCGAGGAGGTGATCTCGGTCACGCCCGCGATCCGGCCGAAGCGGCGCTCCATCGGCGTCGCCACCGCCGACGCCATCGTCTCCGGGCTGCCGCCGGGAAGCCCCGCGCTCACGTTGATCGTCGGGTTGTCCACCCGCGGCAGCGGCGCTACCGGCAGGAGCTTGTACGCCGCGCCGCCGGCGAGGACGATCGCCACCGCGAGCAGCGTCGTCGCCACCGGGCGGCGGATGAACGGCGCGGAGACGTTCATGACGCGGGAGCCTCGGCCGGCGCCGGCTCGGCCGGCTTGCCTTTGCGGCCCCGCCCCAAGAAGGCGCCGAGGCGGCCCATGTACAGATAGATGACGGGGGTCGTGTAGAGCGTCAGCACCTGCGAGATCAGCAGCCCGCCGACGATGGAGATGCCCAGCGGCCGCCGCAGCTCGCTGCCCGTTCCGGAGCCGAGCGCGAGCGGGATTCCGCCCAGCAGCGCGGCCATGGTGGTCATCATGATGGGGCGGAACCGGAGAAGGCTCGCCTGGTGGATCGCGTCGCGCGGCGAATGCCCTTGATCGCGCTCCGCCTCCAGCGCGAAGTCGATCATCATGATCGCGTTCTTCTTCACGATGCCGATGAGGAGGATGATCCCGATCAGGGCGATGATGGAGAAGTCGGTGCGCGTGACCATCAGGGCGAGCAGCGCGCCCACTCCGGCGGAGGGAAGGGTGGAGAGGATGGTGACCGGGTGGATGTAGCTCTCGTACAGCACGCCCAGCACGATGTAGACGGTGATCAGCGCGGCCAGGATCAGCACCGGCTCGGAAGCCAGCGCTTCCTGGAAAGCCTGCGCCGTTCCGGAGAAGTCGGGCCGCACTCCCGGAGGCAGCCCGATCTCCGCCTCGGCGGCATGGATGGCGTTCACCGCCTCGCCCAGCGCCGCGCCCCGCGCCAGGTTGAAGGAGATGGTGGCGGCCGGGAATTGCCCCTGGTGGTTGATCGAGAGCGGCGAGGTCCCGGACTCGAAGTGGGAGAAGGCGCTGAGCGGCACCTGGTCGCCGGTCTGCGACTTGACGTAGAGGCGCTGCAAGGCGCTCGGATCCTGCTGGTCCTGCGGCCGCACCTCGAGGATGACCCGGTACTGGTTGAGCTGCGTGAAGATGGTGGAGATCTGCCGCTGGCCGAAGGCGTCGTAGAGCGTGTCGTCGATGGTCTGCGGGAGGATGCCGAGCCGCGAGGCGGTGTCGCGGTCGATGGTGAGCCTCTCTTCCAGCCCGGAGGAGAGCAGGTCGCTGGTGACGTCGCGCAGCTCGGGCAGGGTCCGCAGCTTCGCCACCACCTTCGGGACCCATTCGGAGAGCTCGTCGGCGTTCGCGTCCTCGAGCGTGTACTGGTACTGCGTGCGGCTGATGCGCGTCTCGATCTGGAGGTCCTGCACGGGCTGGAGATAGAGCTGGACGCCGTCGACCTGCGCCGCCTTGGTGCGCAAGCGGGCGATGATGTCCGTGGCGCTGGCGTTGCGCTCGCCGCTCGGCTTGAGCGTGATGTTCAGGCGGCCGCTGTTGCTCGTCGGGTTGGTCCCGTCCGCTCCGATGAACGAGGCGACCGCCGCCACGTCGGGATCCTGGAGGACGACGTCCGCAAGGGCCCGCTGGCGGTCCATCATCCGGGTGAAGGAGGCGTCAGGCGCCGCTTCCGAGACTCCGATGATGAGGCCCGTGTCCTGGGTGGGGAAGAACCCCTTCGGGATCACCACCGCAAGGAGGAAGGTGAAGGCCAGCGTGGCGACCGTGACCGCGAGCGTCAGCGGCTGGTGGTCCAGCACCCACTTCAGGCCCCGATCGTAGACGCCCGAGAGCTCTTCCCACTGCCGCTCGGTCCAGCGGTTGAAGCGCGTCTCCTTCTCCTCGCCGTGCGCCTTGAGCAGGTGGGCGCACATCATGGCGGTCAGGGTCAAGGAGAGGACGGCGGAGACGCCGATGGAGATGGCCAGCGTCACCGCGAACTCGCGGAAGAGCCGGCCGATGATGCCGCCCATGAACAGGAGCGGGATCAGCACCGCCACCAGCGAGACGGTGAGGGACACGATGGTGAAGCCGATCTGCTTGGCGCCCTTGAGCGCCGCCTGGAAGGGCGTGTCGCCCTGCTCGATGAAGCGGGCGATGTTCTCGATCATCACGATGGCGTCGTCCACCACGAACCCGGTGGAGATGGTGAGCGCCATCAGGGAGAGGTTGTTCAGCGAGTACCCGCACAGGTACATCACGCCGAAGGTCCCGATCAGCGAGAGCGGCACCGCCACGCCGGGGATGAAGGTGGCCCGCAGCGAGCGGAGGAAGACGTAGATCACCGCAATCACCAGTCCGACGGTCAGCATGAGCGTGAACTGCACGTCCTCCACAGAGGCGCGCACCGTCTCGGTGCGGTCGGCGAGGATGCTCACGTCGATGGCCTGGGAGATGGTCGCTTTGAGCTGGGGCAGGAGCGCCTTCACCCGGTCGGCCGTGTCGATCACGTTGGCGCCGGGCTGCCGCTGCACGTTGAGGATGATGGCGCGGTCGCGGTTGGCCCAGCCGGCGAGCTGGTTGTTCTCCACCCCCTGGTGCACGTCGGCCACTTCCTCGAGCCGCACCGGCGAGCCGTTCTTGTAGGCGATCACCAGCGGGCGGAACGATTCCGCCTCCGCCAGCTGATCGTTGGTGGAGAGCAGGAAGTCCTGCCGGGGACCGTCCAGGTTTCCCTTGGGCTGGTTGACGTTGCTCGCCGCGACCGCCGCGCGCACGTCCTCGAGGGTGAGTCCCGATCCGGCCAACGCAGTCGGGTCGACCTGGACGCGCACCGCGGGCTTCTGCGCCCCGTTGATGGTGACCAGGCCCACCCCGAACACCTGGGAGATCTTCTGCGCCAGGATGCTGTCCGCGGCGTCGTTCACCTGGTCGAGCGGCAGGGTCTTCGAGGTGACGGCGAGCGTCAGGATGGGCACGTCCGCGGGATTGCTCTTCGAGTACGTCGGCGGGGCCGGCAGCGTGCGGGGGAGCAGGTTCGATGCGGCGTTGATGGCGGCCTGCACGTCCTGCTCGGCGGCGTCGATGTTGCGGTCCAGCTCGAACTGCAGCGTCACTTGCGAGCTGCCGAAGCTGGACACCGAGGTCATCTGCGCCAGGGCGGGCATCTGCCCGAACTGCCGCTCCAGCGGCGTGGTCACCGCCGACGCCATCGTCTCCGCGCTCGCTCCGGGCAACAGCGTCGAGACGAGGATGGTGGGGTAGTCGACCTGAGGCAGCGCGCTGACGGGAAGCTGGCGATAGCCGATCAGTCCGGCGAGGAGCAGGCCCACCGTGAGCAACGTGGTAGCGACGGGCCGCCGGATGAATGGCTCGGAGATGCTCACTGACGCGGTCCCCTCGGCGGGCGGGGCGAATCGGCGCGCGGGACCTCGCCCTCCCGTTGCGTGCGCGCCGGCTGGCCGGTCTGCCTCGGCATCACCTTGCTTCCCGCGCGCAGCTGGTTCTGGCCGTCCACCACCACTTGCTCACCTTCGCTCAGTCCCTTGGTGACGACGGCGATATCGCCCGCCGTCTGCTCGACTTCGATGGCTCGCGGCTGCACCGTCTGGTCGGGCTGCACCACGTACGCGAAGGTGCCGTCCGGCCCCCGCTGCGGCACCGTGGAGGGCACGACCAGCGCGTCCTTGCGGACAGTGAGCAGCAGGCGCGCCTTCACGAACAAGTTCGGCCAGAGCAGCCGCTGCGGGTTGGGGAGCGTCGCCTTGAGCCGCATGCTCGCCGTGGCCGCGTTGATCTGGTTGTCCACCAGGGACAGCTGCCCGGTGGCGAGCTTCTGCGTGCCGTCGCGGTTCCACGCCTCCACCGTCATCGGGCCTTTCTGCAGCTCCTGCATCACGCGGGGAAGCTCGTCTTGCGGAAGGCTGAAGAGGACGGCGATGGGGTCCAGCTGGGTGATGACCACCAGCCCGTTCGGGTCGCTGGCGCGCACCAGGTTCCCCGCATCGACCAGGCGGACGCCGGTGACGCCGTCGAGGGGCGACTTGATGTTCGCGTAGTCGAGATTCAGCCGCGCGAGGTCGATGGCGGCCTGGTCCACCCGCACCGCGCCCTCGAACTGTCCGACCGTGGCCGCCTGATCGTCCGCCTGCTGCTGGGGGATCAGCTTCTTCGCCGCCAGCTGCTGGTAGCGTTCCAGGTTCCGCTTCGCGCCGAGCAGCTGCGCCCGGTCGCGCTCGAGAGCGCCCTGCGCCTGCTGGAGCTGGTTCTGGAAGGGGCGCGGGTCGATGCGAGCCAGCAGCTCGCCGGCCTTTACGGCTTGCCCTTCGGTGAAGAGGACCTGGTCCAGCCGCCCGTCCACCTGCGAGCGGACGGTGACCGTCTTGAAGGCGCTGACGTTGCCGAGGCCGTCCAGGTAGACGGGGACGTCCCGCCGCTGGACGTTCGCGACCAGCACGGGAACCGCCCGCGCCGCCGCCTGCGCGGCCGCGTCGCCCTGCGCGGCGGCCCGTTTCTGGCTGGTCCGGCGATAGACGTAGATGCCGACGGCCGCGATCGCGACCACGGCGACGAGCACGATCACGATCCTGCGGCTTCGCATTCCCCTCTCCTATTGCCGGCCGACTGCCCGCAGCAGCTGGGCGCGGGCCGTCGCGAGCTGATCGTCCGCCTGCACCGCCTGCGCCGCGGCCTGGGTGAGCGCCACCTGGGCGTCCCCGAGCTCGATCGCGCTTCCCACCCCGACCTGGTACCGCTCCTCCGCCAGGCGCAGCCGCTCGCGCGCGTTGAGCAGCGCTTCCTGGGAGGCGCTCAACGTCTCCTTCGCGGCTCGCAGCGCCAGCCGCGCCCCGTCGACGTCCGTCCGGATGGTCTGCCGCAGCAGATCGAGCTGCGCCAGCGTGGACATCGCGTTTGCCTCCGCTTCGCTCTGCTGCGCGCGGGTGAGCCCGCCCTGGAAGATGTTCCAGCTCAACGAAAGTCCTGCCGCTGCATTCCAACCCAGCCGGTCCAGCGCGGGGCCGCCCTGGCGGAACCCGAGGGTGGCGTTGAGGGAAGGACCGTACTGCGCCTCGATGGAGCGGATGGTGAGCTGGTCGAAGCGCACCTGGTCCTCCAGCGCCTGCACCTCCGGCCGCGCCTTGTAGGCCTCCTCGAGCAGCGCGTCGAGGGCAGCGTCCTCGCCCGCCACAGGCGAGAGCTGGGAGTCCCCGATGTCGTAGTCGGTGGGCCCGAGCACGCCCATGGCGTTGTTCAGCGTGAGCTTCGAGGTCTGGTAGTTGTTTTCCGCGGTGATCAGCTGCACCCGCGCGTTGGCGGTATCGGTGCGGGACTGGATCAGATCGATCTCCGCGCGCGTTCCCGCCTCGACCATCCCCTGCGTCTGCTCCAGGTGCTTCAGCTGGTTGTCGAGGTTCTCCTTCGCCACCTGGACCAGGGCCTTGTTGGCCCTGGCGAGGAAGTAGGCGAAGCGGAGGTTGAAATCCACCGCCAGCGCGGTCGCGCGCTCGGTGGCTGCCTGCGACTCCGCCAGCGCCTTCGCGGCGCGCCAGCGATTGGGCTGCGCGCCGAAGTCGAAGATCAGCTGGGACAAGGAGATGTTGTCCGCGAAGGAGTTGAAGAGGTCCCAGCTCGATCCGCCGCCGCCCCGGCCGGGGATGTTGGCGCTGCCGGGCTGTTGGATGGCGTTCGCGGTGGTCTTCAGATAGGTCCCTGTCGCGCTGAGCTGCGGGAGCAGCGGCGCGAAAGCCTCGCTGGCGCGGGCGTCGGCGGCGAGCGAGTTCGCGCGCGCCTGTCGCAGCTGGGGCTGCCGCTGGCGGGCCGTCTGCAGCGCGTCGTCCAGGGTGAGGACGCGGGAGGCGGCGAGGAGAGCGAGGAGAGCGGCGATCATGCGTGCTCCGCGGCGTGCGCGCGCGGCCGGAGAGCGCTCGCGGGTGCGGCGAACGTCTCCACGTTGGCGACCACCTGCCGCAGCCCGGCCAGCAGCGCTTCCTGCTGGCGCCGGGACATCCCGCGGACGACCGCGCTGCGCACCGACGCGGCCAGGGGCGCGATCCGCTCCGCCAGCTTCGCTCCGGCGGGCGTGAGCAGGACGCGCAAGGCGCGGCGATCGCGATCGTCGTGCGCCGTCCGGAGCAGGCCCCGCTGCGCCAGGCCTTCGGCGAGCCGCGAGGCGGTCGGGGCGTCCATGCGCTGCCGGCGCGCGAGCTCGCCGAGCGAGGCGCCGGGGAGCTCGCGTGCGGCGAGCAGAAACCAGAACTGCCGCGAGGTCAGACCCAGCGGCCGCGCCTTCCGCTGCACGGCCACTTTGACGCTCCGCTGCGCGACCGCGATCCAGAGGCCGACATGCTCTTGCTGCCGCAACATTTGCGACGGCAACTAATTGCCGGGCCGCTCGATCGTCAAGTGCTCGTTCGGAAGTGAAACAAATCGAGACAAACAGCCGCGGCCGCCGAAAGGCGGCTGAGCGGCTGCGTCTTGAGGCTGATCATTCGATCCCCGACAGCGAGATGTGTTCTACAAGGAGCGCGATGCCGGAAGAGCAAGTGCCGCTCTGGAAGCGCGCAGCCGGTCCACTCCGGCGTCATGCCGCGCGATTTCCCTTCGAGCGGGCCCTGGTGATGGGAGTCGCCGCGGTGATCGGTTTGTACGGAGGCATCGCCGCGGGATTGTTCGCCACCGCCATCGGCTCCGTGCAGTTGTTGCTGTTCCGTGGCGGGGAAGTCGCCTCGTCGTTGTTCGGAAGCGGGCGCGCGGCCTGGGCCCGCTCGTTTCGCGCAAGCCTCGGGCAGGCGCGCTGGCACCTGGAGTTCGCCGCGATGGCCGCGCTGGTGCTGGCGGCCGCCGCCGCCCTGCGCGCCGTGGCCGGCAAGCGGCTGCCGCTCTTCGAGATCCACCGGCTGCGCGCCGTGGCCGTGGCGGCGGCGCTCGGTTTCGCGCTCTACTACCCGCTCCTCCTGCTGAGGACGTTCAACGGAACGTTCCACGAGACCGACGGCGGATTGTACGAGCTGCTGCTGCAGGCGCCGCGCTGGCTCTGGGTGGCGGGTCCGGCGCTGGGCGCGCTGCTCGCCGCGCTGATCGTCCGGGTCAGCCCGGAGAGCGGCGGACACGGCGTCGTCGAAGTGATCGAGGCGGTGCACAAGCGCAACCTGACGATCAAGGGCCGCGTGGCGGTGTGGAAATCGCTCGCCGCGGGCCTGGTCATCGGCTCGGGCGGCAGCGCGGGACGGGAAGGGCCGGTGGTCCACCTCGGGGGCGCAGTCGCGTCTTCGCTCTCGCGATTCCTGGCCCTTCCGCATCGGGAGACTTCGATCCTGCTGGCCGCCGGCGCCGGGGCGGGAATCGCCGCCTCGTTCCAGGCGCCGCTGGCGGGCGCGTTGTTCGCGCTGGAGATCGTGCTCGCCGATTTCGACGTCCGGCGCTTTGCGCCCATCGTGCTCGCCTGCGTCACGGCGGTGGCGACGTCGCGCGCGCTCCTTGGAGGCGGGACGGAGCTGAGGCCGGTGAACTGGTCCTTGACGCATCCCTCGGAGATCGCCGTCTACCTGTTGCTCGGCCTCGTCGCCGGCCTTTTCGGGATCGTCTACATCCGCTTCGTGCACGGGGCGGAGGAGCGCTTCGGGCGGCTCCCGCTGCGGCCCGAGTTGCGCGCCGCCGCGGGCGGGCTGGCGGTGGGTCTCATCGGGTTGATCGCTCCCCGGGTGCTCGGGACGGGGATCGAGACGATGAACGCCGCGCTGGCCGGACAGCTCGCGCTGGGCGCGCTCGTGATCGCGCTGGTGTGCAAGCTCGTGGCAACGTCGTGCACGTTGGGATCGGGGTCGCCGGGCGGCAGCTTCTTTCCCGCCGTCTTCATCGGCGCGATGCTGGGCGGAGCGTTCGGCCGCGTCGCGCAGGCGGGATTGCCGGGCATCGTCTCCTCGCCGGAAGCGTACGCCGCGGTGGGGATGGGAGCGGTGGCCGCCGGCGCGACGCTCGCGCCGCTCACCGGCGTCCTGATGATGTTCGAGCTGACCGGGAGCTACCAGATCGTGCTGCCGTTGCTGGTCGCCTGCGGGGCCGCGGCCGCCGTCGTGCACGGCCTGATGGGCGGCTCCATCTATACGATCGGCGCGCGCCGCCGCGGCATCGTCCTCTCGCGCGGCGGGCCGTCGCTGACGGATCTCTCGGTCGAGCAGGCGCTGGACAAGGTCGACCCGATTCCGGCGGAGCTGACGCACGACGAGCTGCTGCGGCTCGTGGGGCCGACCGAGCACGGCGCGTTTCCCGTGGTGGACGGCGACGCCGTGGTCGGGGTGCTCTCCGTGCGCGAGACGCGGCGGGCCCTGGTCGACCCGGAAGTCGACCGCACCGCCACCGCGGCGCGGTTCGCGCATCCAGCCGTGTTCGTGCTCCCGGACGACGATCTGGGCGCCGCCTTGCACCGCCTGGCGGAAGTGGGGAGGGCGGAGGCCGTGGTGGTCGACGCCGAAGGACGGCCCCTCGGCGTGGTCACGCGGGAAGGCATCCTGGAGGCCTGGCGGCGGGCGACGCTTCCGGGGCAGCCGCGGCGCCCGAAGGGCGCATAGCGGCTATCCCGGAAGCGCAATTGTTCCGCAGTCGCTTGGGAGGTCTGTTCCACCCCTCGATCCGGGATCTAAGATACCGCCCATGGACATTCCGCCACGCTTCAACATCGGCGCCGAGCTGATCGAGCGCAACCTGCGGGCGGGGCGAGGAGACGATCCCGCCCTCTGGTCCGGCGGGAAGGTCCTCAGCTTTCGCGAGCTGGGTACGCTGGTCGATCGCGTCGCCTCGGCGCTGCTCCGCGCCGGCGTCGAGCCGGAGCAGCGCGTGCTCTTCATCCTGCCGGACTCGCCGGAGCTCGCCGCCGGATACCTCGCCGCCATGAAGATCGGCGCCGTGGCAGTGCCCTGCAATCCGCTGCTGCGGCCGGCCGACTACGCCTACTTCCTGGAGGAGAGCCGCGCCCGGATCCTGATCACCTCGCCGACTTGTCTCGAGCGCATCGAGCCCGCACTCGGCGAGCGGAACGCGCTGCGGCGCTTGCTGGTGGTCGGCGAGGCGGGAGACCGGAGCTTCGAGCGCTGGATGGCCGAGACACCGGCGCGGAGCGTGGAGACCGCGCCCACCACGCGCGACGAGCCGGCGTTCTGGCTCTGGACCAGCGGATCGACCGGACGGCCGAAGGCGGCCGTGCACGCGCACCAGGATTGGCCGCACTGCTGCGAGCTGTACGGGCGCGCGATCCTCGAGTTGGGCCCGCGCGACCGCTGCCTCTCCGCCAGCAAGCTCTTCCATGCCTACGGACTGGGAAACGCGCTCGCCTTTCCCTACTGGGTGGGCGCGAGCACCGTCCTCGTCCCGGATCGTCCCACGCCGGATCTGATGTATCGCGCCATCGAGGAATCGAAGCCGACGGTCTTCTTCGGCGTCCCGACCCTGTACGCGGCCATGCTCGCGCAGAAGGACGTCCGGCACGACCTTTCCTCCCTGCGGCTCTGCGTCTCGGCGGGCGAGCCGCTCCCCGGCGAGCTGTTCAGCCGCTGGAAGGCGCGGTTCGGCACCGAGATCCTCGACGGCATCGGCTCTACCGAGGTCCTGCACATCTACGTCTCCACCCGGAGGGGCAGCGCCAGGCCGGACTCCACCGGCAAGGTCGTCGGCGGCTACGAAGTGCGCATCATCGACGAGAACGGCGACGACGTCCGGCCCGGGGAGACCGGAGACCTGATCGTGCGCGGGCCGAGCACGGCGACGATGTACTTCAACCGGCGCGAGCAGACCCGCTCGAAGATGCGGGGAGAGTGGTTCTTCTCCGGCGACAAGTTCCGCCAGACCGAGGACGGCGAGTACCACTACGTCGGGCGCTCGGACGACATGTTCAAGGCGGGCGGCGAGTGGGTCTCGCCCACCGACGTGGAGGCGGCGCTGGTGTCCCACGGAGCGGTACTGGAGGCGGCGGTGACGCCCCGCGAGGACGCGGGTCTGTTGCGCCCGCAGGCGCACGTGGTCCTGAAGCACGGCGAGGTCGGTTCCGCCGACCTCGCCGAGGAGCTGCGCCAGCACGTCCGCTCCCGCTGCGCGGGGTTCATGGTCCCCAAGCAGGTGCACTTCGTCCAGGAGCTTCCCAAGACGGCGACGGGCAAGATCCAGCGCTATCTGCTGCGCGGCGAATCGCCGTGAAGGTCAACGGCGCAGAGCTCTACGTCGAGGACACCCGCGGCCCGGGCGCGGCCGTCGTCTTCTCTCACGGCCTTCTCTGGAGCACGAAGATGTGGCGGTTCCAGATCGCCGCCTTCCGCGGCGCCCACCGCTGCATCGCCTTCGATCATCGCGGGCAGGGCAGGAGCGAAGTCACCGCGTCGGGCTACGACATGGACACGCTGGCGGAGGACGCGGCGACGCTGATCGAGCAGTCGGGAGCGGCGCCGGTGCATTTCGTCGGCCTTTCGATGGGTGGTTTCGTCGGCCTGCGGCTGGCGGCGCGCAGGCCCGAGCTCCTCAGGTCCCTCGCGCTGCTCTGCTCGGCGAGCGACGGCGAGCCGTGGAGCAAGATCCCCGGCTACGCCGCGATGAACTTCTTCACCCGATTCGTCGGCGCGCGGCCGTTCCTCCCGGTGATCATGAAGCTCATGTTCGCGCGCCCGTTCCGCAAGGATCCCGCCCGCGCCGAGCTGAGGAAGGGCCTCGCCCGGGAGCTCGTCGGCAACGACCTGGTGGGGATGCGCCGCGCGGTGAGCGGAGTGATGTTCCGCAAGCCGGTGTCCCCCGCGGAGCTGGCGAAGATCCAGGTACCGACGTTGGTCATCTCCGGCGCGGAGGACGCGGCCATCAAGCCGAAGCGCTCGATGCGGACGGCATCGCAGATCCGGGGGGCGAGGTTCCTGGGAATCCCGCGGGCCGGCCACAGCGCGGCGCTGGAAGAGCCGGACGCGGTGAACCGCGCGCTGCGGGACTTCTGGCAGTCGCTGCCCGCCGAGAAGGTTGTGTTCGCAACCAATTCAGGATAGGCCCGCTCGCGTGAGAGAACCGGTGGGCCTGCTGATCGCCGCCGCCCGGCGGCGCATGAAACGCGCCGTGCAGGTCCGGGTCACACCGCACGGCCTGAGCCCGCAGCAGTTCTGGGTCCTGATCCACATCGACGAGGCCGAGGGGCCTTCCTTGGGCGAGGTCGCCGCCCGGCTGCGGCTGGACCCACCGACGGCCTCCCGGGCGGTGACGCAGCTCTTGCGCCGGAAGCTGGTGAAGGCGGAAGGCAACCGGGGGGACCGCCGCCGGGTCCGGCTCTGGCTCACGCCGCAGGGCCGGGAGAGGATCGCGGTGTTGCGCCGGGTGGCCGCGGACCTGCGCAGCGCGACGGTGCACGGGCTGACGCGGGACGAAGAGGAAGAGCTGCGCCAGCTCTTGCGGAAGCTGCTCGCGAACCTCGACACGCTGCCCGGCGTCTGAACGCGCCGCCGCCCCACCGAGGCGGGAGGAGCGATGTCCGCCTTTTCAAGTGTGTGCCGCGACCCGGCCTGGAGTGTGACCACATCGCGGGCCGGGAGCCGAAACCGACATGAAGTACCTTGCCGTCGCGCGCCGATCAGAGGCCGAATGATCTGTGCTGCAGCTCGTATCGTTGGACGGGTTGTTGGGCTGTCGGCCCACGCCTTCTGCGATTGAAGTACGATCTGCAGAGCACTGGGGAAATTGAAGCTGGCTGGCGCGTTGCGGGAGACTTGAAAAGGCGGACATCCATGGTCTTCCTGATCTTCACGCGTCGGGGCTACGACGAGCTCGCTTCATCGATGAAGGCGACACCGACACCCCTGTGGGTGAATCCGAGCGTGTTTTCCAAAGAGGAGCTACGGCAATTTCGGGAGGCCGGAAGGCTGATCACTACCTTCACTCAACCAGTAGACCCGGACGACCCGACGGCGCTGGCGGAGGCGGTCGACACCATTCGCTTGCACCATCCACGCGAAGTCATCTGGGTCGAGTACGAAGCGGGGCCGCCGCTGACAGCGTAACGCGCTTCCACGCAGCGCAGTGCGAGGTCACGTGTCAGACCGTCGTGTTACAGGTGACGCGGATGTCGAAAAGTTCAAGGCGTCGCCGCCGCAGGGAAGCCAAGGCGCGACAAGCAGGTCTGGCGGTTGCTCCCCCGCGGGCGGGGCTGCCGGTGCTGGCCGAGGGGCCAGAACCTAACGCCATGACCGCCCGCATTCCGCGTATGAGCCGGGGGCTTGCGTGGGTGAAAACACATTGGAAGACGATCACGGCGTGCGTCGCCGTCATAGTGGCCCTGCCGACGTCGATAGCGGCATGGTCCCCGGTACCGCCGAAGATGGCCGTCACCGTGGGAGCACCAACCGACCGAGCGGAGCCATTTTCAGTACCGTTCACGATTAAGAACGAAGGGTGGCTTGCGGCGACTGACGTGAGCGCAGACTGCTACGTGCACCGTATCGAATTCGGAAAGAACAACACCATCGAGCGTGGTGGCTTTTCGGGTCAGTACTCGAAGACCGCTGAGCTGGCCGGTGGCGAGCAGCACACGATCCGGTGCCCCATTCAGTTGGGACCCGGTTTGCAGGTGGCTGATGTGGCAATCGTCATCGAGTACAAAGGCGTGTTTGGCCGCTCTCGGAAATGCGCACGGTTCGCGGGTGCTCCGGGGGATCCGTGGCAGTGGCAGCCGGTTTCCTGCGCCGATATTCGCGCGGAGATCGATGCGGCTATGCGTAGCTGGAACCCTGACATGAGTGCCAAAAAAGGGCTCCGATGACGGCCGCCGACGTGGGTTTATGGCTTCTGAAGGTTCTAGGTGGCGCCACCGGGGCGGCGCTCATTGTGCTGGGTTGGTTCAAGTGGTTCGGCGATAAGTGGTTCGACAGCAGGCTGGAATCACAGAAGGCGTCGTTGGGCAGGCTCACCGAGCAGCTGAAGCATGACCTGCAGCGTGAGATGCTGAAGGCTGAACTGGCCACCAGTAAGATGCACGAGGTCTACGGGCACCTCTGGGAACTCGTCGTTCGCGCCCACGGGGCCGTCGGGTCGCTGGTGGGCCTCTCGTTCGGTCCCAGCTACGAAGACTACGAAACTGAGGACTTCGCGAAGGTGCTTGCGGATGCGCCGCTTACGCGGGGCCAGCGCACGCAGATCACCGAAGCAATCGCCAGCGACCGAAGGGCCGGGATCAAGGAGCTCGAGAAAGCCTTGCGGGACGCGCAGCTCCACAAGGCGCGCGTGCAGGTATTCGAGGCGTCGAACTACGCCGCCCTCAAGTCGCCATTCCTTTCGCCTGCCGTGCGCGAGAAAACGAAAGCGGCCACGTCCGCAATCTGGAGCGTGTGGGTCGAGATCCACATGAACACCCTGCCCGGAAACCCAGATCGGAAGAGCCCCGTCCCGGCGCTCAAGGAAGCCGACGCGAAAGTGACCGACTTGGAGGTGCAGATCAGCTCGGAACTCCACCCGGGCGGCAAGCACGTCGGAATCGCCAGCGCCATCGCTGGGCTCGGGTCAGCTGCTGCCGTGCCGAGATTGCCTGACGCGAAGGAACGCTCCGGCGTAAAGTGACCGCAGTTTGGGGTGGCGCCCCGTACCCGTATCGTCCTGGGCGCTACGGCACCACGGCCCGCAGCGTACTCGTTCCGCTCACCGTCCATCGGCACCAGGGACGGCAATCGGGATATCTAAATCCTTGAAACCCGCAGAAACTGACGACTAGCCCGTGCTGTAAGCAACTACCCGCGACGATCGACGCCGAGCACCCGATGCAGATGTAGTGGCGGCGCAGCGCCGAGCGAGCCTGAGCCTTCGTGCGGCGACACAACGTGGCTCTGCGCTGTCGCTGGCTAGCCGATCACCCGTCCACGATCGTTATGCCGCGCTGGGGCGCACCCGCGGCGGCGCACCTGCGCCAGCCTGACCAAGCGCGGGGGGCGGCATTTCATCCCACGTGCGGCCGTCCAGAAGGCGCCCGGCAAGCCCCTTTCTGACCCCGCCCCACTGCTTGAAGAAGAACGGCACCTTCGCGGCCACGCACTGCTCACGGACGGAGCGCACCCAGTTGGCCTCCAGCGGCCGGGCTCCGGCGCCGCTCTCGCCCCCTACGATCACCCAGTGGATGCCTTCGAGGTCGAGGTCGCCCACGTCCTCCAGCAGGGGTTCCACCGACAGGAAGCGGATACGGGCGGGCGCGGCCTGCAAGTCGGCGATGCGGGGCACGCCGTATCGCCGGTCCTCGACGCTGACGCCCCACCAGACGTTGGGGAGGCCGGCGGCAAACTCCAGCGCCCCGGATAGAAGCTCCCGCAGCCGGTTCGCGCGCTTGGTGAGCACCTGAAACGTGTGCCACTCCGCCATCTCCATCACCCGGGCGACAGCGACCACGTACTCGTCAGGCACGTCATCATGGAAGAGGTCACTCATGGAGTTGACGAACACCATGCGTGACGCCTTCCAGCCAAGCGGCTCGTACAGCTTTTCCGGGATTAGCCGGAGATCAAACCCCTGCTCGTACGGGTGCCCGGGCACGCCCCGGAACCGCTCGGCGAAGGTCTCGGCGTAGCAGTGCTTGCAGCCCGGCGAAATCTTGGTGCAGCCGCGCACCGGGTTCCACGTGGCATCCGTCCATTCGATGGTGCTGCGGTCGCTCATCGGGCCTCCATCAGGAAAGCCGGTCAGAATGCCACCGGGGTCCGACGCTCACGCCTTGCGCCGGAGTGTACCCGGCTACCCGGCCGTGGAAATCTTCTGGCTGGCGGGTGTGCGAGAATGATCGGTCATGCTGGAGCAACCTGACCGGCCGGTCGTCGGTCCTTGGGCCGTAGAGAAGCTGGGATGCCTCGCCGACTACCTCCGGGCGTACACCACCGCGCTGAAGCACCAGCGGTTCGGGTGCGTGTACATCGACGCCTTCGCGGGGGCGGGCAGCGCGTACCTGCGATCGGATGAACCTGATGACGACGATGATCTCCAGAGGATCTTCCTGGCCGAGGACTTCGGCGAGCAGGAGCGGCTGGTGCTCGACGGCTCGCCGCAAGTCGCGCTGAAAACGGACCCGCCGTTCGACGTGTACGTATTCATCGAGCAAGATCCCGAGCGGCGTCGCCAGCTGGAGGAGCTGAAGGCGCAGTACGGCACCGGCCGTGACGTGCGGATCTATCCGGGCAACTGCAACGACTACTTCAAGGAGAAGGTCATCTCGGCGAGACCGCCCATCGACTGGGACGCGTGGCGGGGCGTCGTCTTCCTTGACCCCTACGGGATGCACGTACCCTGGCGGACGATGGAGGGCCTCGCCAGGACGAAGGCTCTCGAGGTCATCGTGAACTTTCCGCTGGGGATGGCGATCCATCGGGTCCTGCCCAAGAACGCGGAGCAATTGCAGATCCGACGGTGCACGAAGAATGACATCTACTTCGGGGACTGCGGCTGGTTCGATCAGGTGTACCGCGTCGACCAGGAGCTGTTCGAGCGGCGCATGGTGAAGCGGAAGGATGCAGGGGACCGGCTGCTGGAATGGTATGTCGGCCGTCTCAGGAGCGCGTTCGGCCACGTCTCCGAGCCACGCGAGGTGAGGAGTTCCAGCGGAAAGCCGCTGTACCACCTGATCTGGGCGGGACCGCATCGACTCGGGTTGAAGATAGCGGCACACGTCCTCGGGAAGGACAACTCGGCGCGGCGACAGCTGACATTGGATTCCGCGGCTCGCCGCCGTCAAACATAGGGCTCACCTGCGGGCAACCTGGGCGAACCGGGCAGTCAGCCGCAGGGGAGAAAACGTCCAGTGTTTGCACATCCACTTCATCGTCGAAGCGCCCGACGGGCGCACTCACACTCGCCATGAAGCGCCTCGAGGTGCGGATGGCCCGCGCCTTGAACAAGGTCATGGACCGCAAAGGGCCGGTCTTCTCCGACCGGCTCCGACCGCTACCACGCGCACCTCCTGACGGCGCCGCGCGAGGCACGGTACGCATGGGAGTACGTGCTCTCCAACTGGCGCATCCACGCGGCGCGCGAGGGGCGGGTCGTCCCCCGCGGCGACGACCCGTACAGCTCCGCCGTCGACTCTGTCGGCACGCGGCGCGCTGAGTTCTGGATGTTGCGGGTGGGAATCTGGCGGCGCCAAGGCCCGACCAGCCCGACTCCACTACTCTAGACGCTGCTGCGCCTCCAGCGGCTCCAGCGCGCCCAGCACCGCGGCGCCGTAGTGGCCCGCCCGGGTGCATGCCTCCACCACGGCAAGACCCTTCGCCAGGAAATACGTCAGCGCTCCCGCGAAGCTGTCCCCCGCGCCATAAGCTCCGCCGCCCTTCCCGGGCCGGGACGGCGCCGGAAAGCGCTGCGCTCCTTGCGCCGTGTACACCGTCCCTCCCGCCGCGCCCTCGGTCAGCACCAGCGCCGCTGGACGCTGCGCGGCCGGAAAATCCTCCAGCGAGCACTTCTCGCGCGGGTCGAGCGCGCTGCCCACGACTACGTCCGCCCGGACGCCGGAGTGCAGGAGCGACGCACGCCTGCGGGCGGTGACCACCAGGATCCGGGCCGCCCGCGCCGCCACGATGACCTGCGGATCCTGCGCCGTGAAGTACGCCGCGTCACAAAAGGCGAGCTCTTCCCACGGCAGGGGATCGGCGCGCTCCGGATGGAGCGGCTCTCCGATCACCACGATGGTCCGCTCGCCGTCCGGCGTGATCATCACCACGTCGCGCGTATGCGGGCTCTGGCGCCGCGCCGCGAAGATGCGTGCGCTCGTCGCCGAGACGCGGCGGTGGACCGCCGCGCCCGCCTCGTCGTCGCCCAGCGCGGTGTACAGCAGCACTTCGGCCGGCGAGCGCGTCAGCTGGAAGAAGGCGACCCCGCCGCCCCCGCCGGGGAAGGAGCGGGGCTCGTCCAGGTGAGCGATCTCGCCGGGACGCGGCACCGCCGGCACGCGTCCCAGCGTGATGTGCTCCACGTGGCCGATGACCGCGACGCGCACGGTCGCAGTCTAGCCCCGGCCGCCGAAGGCGGCTCAGGGGCTAGCCTCGAGCGCGACCATTCCGCTGTAGGTCACGGCGGCGGGGCAGTGTGGCTGGCCGCCGCGCTATTTTCCCGCCGCCGGCGCTGCCGGAGCCCCCGGCTGTGCCACCGCGTTGGCCGCGTTCACCGGCGTCCCCGGCTGCATGTCCTGCGTCGCGGGCGGCGGATCGCTCACCAGCGGGCACCCCGTCTTGGGCTTCGGCGCCGCGAACCAGCGGTTGTTCTCCGTGCAGACGTACCGGCAGACGCCGCTCTCCGCGCGCCCCTCGTCGTTCACCACGCACTTCCCCGGGTTGTCGAGCTCCAGCAGCGCGCCCTTGATCAGCCCCTTCTCCTGCAGCTCGGGCTCCGCCGCGTACGCCTTCTCCAGATCGGCCCGCGCGGACGGGTCCTTGTGGTTGCGGACGTACTCGATGATCAGCTGCTTCCCCTCCCAGATCGTCTCGCTCGGGAGCATCTGCGCCAGCTGCGGGTTGGTCTTCCAACCCTTGACGTTCATCAGGCGCCAGAGCGCGCCCAGATAGACGTTCTTGCGCGCCTTGTCCTTGTTGCCCAGCGCCTTCTCCATCGCGGCGACGGAGTCCTTGCCCCCCTCGTAGTACAGCGCGTCGAGGGCGAAGCAGGCGTAGACCGGATACTCGTCCTTGATCACCGGACACTTCTCCAGCACCTCGGTGTACGCCGGCACGCCCTCCGACCCGATCGCCTTCACCACGCGCTGCACCGTACTCGGCTCGTTGCCGCGGATGCAGTCGTGCGAGATGGCCGAGCGCCGCGCCACCTCGTTCAGCATCTCCTGCTTGGGCCGCTTGTCGCGCTGGATCGCGATGGCGAAGAGCCTCGCGTTCTGGCCCTTGGGAAAGCATTCCGGCGGTTTCAGGTCCGGCTCGAGCTGCTCGATCTCTTTGATCTCTCGCGCGTGCTTCGAGTCCGCGCTGTTGTAATCGTAGTAAGCGTACCCGCCCAGGCCGAGCACTGCCGCGCCGATGACGACCGTCCGGATGTTCATGGCGGCGGATGCTACGCCCACGGCCGGGCAAGGGGCAAAGCGGACCGCAAAGAAGATCGCCAGCGATACTGAATGGTTTTCGACGCAGGGCGGCGTGACCGTGCTAAGTTCCCCGGCCCTCATGCTGCACGAAGCCCACCGGGGCGACTGGTCGGACGCGCTGGAACGGGGTCACATCGTGCATTTCTCCCGATGCCCGTTGCCGCTGCCATCCAGTGAAGATCAGGAGTTTCTCCGCCAGGGTCTCGGGGCCCATCTCCGCCGCAAGAACGTCAGCTACTACCCCGGGGCGGAGCGGCTGACCGGCCTGCGAGCGCCGGGTCCGATCCTCGATCGGGCGCTGCGCATCCTGCGCGCGCATTCCTTGCGCGTGCGCGAGCTCCTCCAGCGCGGGATGCCGGAGTTCACCCGGGGCTGGACGGTGGGGACCTCCAGCTTCCGCCCGATGGAAGAGCAGGGGAGGGGCCTCTCCGCCCACGCCAGCAACGAGCTCGTCCACGTCGACGCGGGCGCTTACGGCGCGACCCACGGAGATCGGATCCTCCGCTTCTTCGTGAACCTCAATCCCGAGGTCGAGCGCGTCTGGATCAGCAAGGGCAACTTCCAGGATCTGCTGCGGCGTCACGGCGACCAGGCCGGCGTGCCCAGGGGTCATCTCGAGCCCGGCCTGCCGGAACGCGCGCTGGGCAGCGTGCTGCGCGCCACGCGCCGCGCCTTTCCCATGGCCCGGGTGATCGACACTTCGCCCTACGATCGCCGCATGCGCCAGTTCCACAACTGGATGAAGGACACGCCCGCCTTCCAGGCGTCTCCGCACGAGCGGTTCGCCTTCGCCCCGTTCTCCGCCT
>Ga0070708_100001317_pt1 | contig 19038 bp, 15 predicted proteins | sample KBSK5503metaG_FD_65469 | JGI IMG/M metagenome (GOLD analysis project Ga0070708, IMG submission 65469) | Corn, switchgrass and miscanthus rhizosphere microbial communities from Kellogg Biological Station, Michigan, USA - KBS K5-50-3 metaG | ecosystem: Host-associated > Plants > Roots >... | reverse complement strand
CGAGCGAGCGGCGACAAAGCAGACCGCCCGAACAGCCCCGTCCCATTCGGGCTGCTGCCCAATGCGGCGTCTGCGCCGCCGGTCTCCTCGGTTCGTAGGTCGGGCTACGACCTTCGTCGCTCGTCGGCACATCCATCCGCATTGGGCCCAAGCAGCGCGGCCGCGTGGGACTTGTTCAGAGGTTCCTTAGCTGCAATCGGTCGCCACGGGTGGCATTTCGTCGGTGCGGCGCGGAGTATATCGCGCCACTCTTCATGCCGCCGCGCCAATGGCATACTGCCGCACGTCGCAAAACCCGTCTGGAGCCCCCCCATGCCGTTTGCCCGCCCGCCACGCCGCATGCTCATTGCCGCGCTCGTCGCCGCCGCCGCCGCGTCCGCTACAGCCCAGACGAAGCCGCCTGCCCCGCCGGTGCGCGACGTCACCGAGACCTTCTTCGGCGTGGCCGTGCCGGATCCGTACCGCTATTTCGAAAATTTGAAGGATCCCGAGGTCGCCGGATGGATGAAGGCCGAGGCCGAGTACACGAAGGCTGTTCTCCAGAAGGTCCCGGGCCGCAATGAGCTGTTCAAGGAAGTGCAGATGCGCGGCGATGCAGTTTCTGCGCGCGTCACGGACGTGCAGGTGGTCGGGTCGAAGGTCTACTACCAGAAGCGCCTGGCGACCGAAAACATCTACAAGCTCTACGTCCGGGATGGCTACCGCGGCGAGGAGCGCTTGCTCGTGGATCCCGAATCCGTGAAGGCCAAGGAAGGCGAGCATTACGCGCTCGACTATTACGCGCCATCGCCCGACAACCGTTACCTCGCCTACGGCATTTCTCCGTCGGGCTCGGAGGCCAGCGTCATTCACGTGCTCGACGTGGCGACGGGCAAGGAAACCGGCGATGTGATCGACCGGGCGCAGTATGCCGGTCCGTCGTGGCTGCCCGACGGTCGCCTTGAATACAGCCGGCTGCAAAAGCTTGCGCCCGACGCGCCCGTCACCGACAAATATCAGAATCAGCGCGTCTACCTCCACAAGCTGGGCGAGAGCCCCGACAATGACGTGCTGCTCTTTGGCGCCGGCGTTTCGCCGCTTGCCGCCATCGATCCAACCGAACTCGTCTATGCGTCCAATCCGCTGGGATCGTCCTACGTCGTCGCCCTGGCCATCAACGGCGTGCAGCGGGAGTTCAAACTGTGGATCGCTCCGCTGGCCGCGGTGAACGGCAACAAGACGCCGTGGGTCAAGGTCGTCGATAACGCGGATGACGTCACGGGCTTCGCGGTTCACGGCGACTCGCTGTTCCTGAGGTCGCACAAGGGCGCCCCGCGCTACAAGGTGCTGCGCACTTCGCTCGCCAAGCCCGATCTCGCAACCGCCGAAACCATCGTGGCTCCGGGTGAATCGGTGGTCAATGCCATCGCTGCGGCAAGCGATGCGCTCTATGTGCGCAAGATGAATGGCGGCAACAGTGAATTATTCCGCCTCGAGTACACGCCGTCGGCACGGCCCAAGCAGATCGCCTTGCCTTTCATCGGCGACATCGAAAATCTGGCTGTCGACGAGCGTTTGCCGGGTGTCGTGTTCGACCTGGGCGGCTGGACCCGCTTCGGCGGTTACTACGACTACAAGCCGGCGGCGGGCAAGGTGACCGACACCGAGCTGCAGCCGCAAGGCAAATACGACAATCCCGGAACCTTGACGGCAACCGAGGTCAAGGCGAAGGCGCCGGACGGAACGCTCATTCCGCTGTCGATCGTGCACAAGAAAGGCCTGAAGCTCGACGGCACCAATCCGACCATCCTCTACGGATATGGCGCTTACGGCATTTCGCAGACGCCATTCTTCCGGCCGACGTGGCTGCCGTGGTTCGATCGCGGCGGCGTGCTTGCGGTCGCGCACGTGCGCGGCGGCGGCGAGTACGGCGAGGACTGGTACAAGGCCGGCTACAAGACGACCAAGCCCAACACGTGGCGCGACGCGATCGCGTGCGCGGAATGGCTGGTGGCCAATAAATACACGTCGTCACCCAAGATGTCGATCATGGGCGGAAGCGCCGGCGGGATATTCGTGGGGCGCGCGATCACCGATCGGCCCGATCTTTTCGGCGCCGCCGTCGACCAGGTGCCGGTATCCGACGCGATGCGCGCCGAATTTTCCGCCAATGGCGTTCCCAACATTCCGGAATTCGGCACGGTCAAGACCGAAGAGGGTTTCAAGGGCCTCTTTGCGATGAGTTCGTACCACTCGGTGAAGGACGGCGTGAAATATCCGGCGGTGCTGTTGACGACCGGATTCAACGACCCTCGCGTCGATTCATGGGAAGCCGGAAAGATGGCCGCGCGCCTGAGTGCGGCATCGACCAGCGGAAAGCCGATCCTGTTGCGGATCGACTTCGACGAGGGCCACGGATTCGGGGCGTCGAAGAAAGCGCAATACGAAGAGCGCGCCGATACGTTTGCGTTCCTGCTCTGGCAGGCGGGTGTCAAAGGCTTCCAGCGCTGACGGCGCGTTCCGACGCGGTCGCTAATGGAGCTTCACGCGCGGCTCGACGCCGCCGCGCATGCCGCGGCCAAGCGTATCGAACGCGACGCGCAGCAGCCCGTGGATCGACACCTGGTGCATCTTGTACAGCGACACGTACATCCAGCGCGCGATCATGCCCTGGATGAGGAGGTTGCCGCCGATCAGCCTCCCCATCAGGTTGCCGACCGCTGAAAGCTCGCCCAGCGACACCAGGGAACCGATGTCGCGGAAGTGAAATGTCGGCAGCGCTTTGCCGGCAATGCGTGCGCGCACCGTTTTGTACAGCATCTTGGCCTGCTGATAGGCGGCCTGCGCGCGCGGCGGAACGATCGAGCCCGCCTTGGGCGCACCGTGCCACGGCGCGGCCGCGCAATCGCCGAAAGCAAAGACGTCCGGATCGCGCGTGGTCTGGAGTGTCGGCCCGACGACGAGCTGGTTGTTGCGATTGACCTCGAGTCCGTCCAAGGAAGCCAGCCAATCGGGCGCTTTGATTCCTGCTGCCCACACCACGAGGTCCCCCGGAAAAAATTCACCGGCAGCGGTGATGACACCCTCTTTCGTGACTTCCGTCACCCGCTCGTAAGTGCGCACGTTGACATCGAGGCGGCGCAGCAATTCGGTGGCAGCCTCGGCAACGTGCTCGGAGAGTTGCGGAAGGATGAGCGGCGCCGCCTCGACCAGCGTGAGCCTGATGTCGCGTCGCGCGTCCAGATGCTCGAGGCCGTACGCGGCATGGGCCGCGGTCGTGTGGCGGATCTCGGCCGCGAGCTCGACGCCTGTCGCCCCCGCGCCGATGATCACGATCGATACGCCCGTCGGATGGCCCGCCGCCGCGCGCGCGTCGGCCCGCGCGCACGCCGCGAGCAGCCGGCGATGGAAGCGCTCCGCATCGTGCAATGTGTCGAGCACCGCCGCGTTCTGCGCCACGCCCGGGACCTGGAAGTCGTTGCTGATGCTGCCCACGCAAATGATCAGCGTGTCGTACGGCACGACGCGCGCGGGAAGCATTTGCGCGCCGTCGTCGTCGCGCACCTCGGACAGGATGAGTTCGCGCCGGGCACGGTCGAGCCGCGTCACCGAGCCCTGCTTGAAGCGGAAATGATGCCAGTGGGCGATGGCGAGATAGTCGAGGTCGTGGGCGTCCGCATCCATTCGTCCCGCCGCGACCTCGTGCAGCAGCGGCTTCCACAGGTGCGTTGCGTTCTGGTCGACCAGCGTGATGTCCGCGCGATTGCGGCGGCCCAGGCGCTCGCCCAGGCGGGTGGCCAGAGGCAGTCCGCCGGCGCCGCCGCCGACAATGACGACGCGATGCTTTGCCGTGGGTGCCACGGTCAAGTCCGGCCCACCCCGGCCAGCGCCAGGCCGACCCGGCGCAGCGTTTCCACATGCGACTTGAGCGCAAAATCGAAGAGCGCCACGCGATCCGCGAGCAGTTCGCTATGCAGCGATTGCGGGTCCGCGGGTGGCAACGATACGTGGGCATCCGCATCGCCCGCGTCGATCACGATGTCCATATCGGCACGGCGCGCGATGCGGATCATCGCGGCGTTCTCGGCCAGGCAATGCATGAAGAGACGCCGGACCTTGCGGTTGCGCGCATGTTCGGCCGCCCGCGATACCATCGCGCCGCCCAGGCCGCGTCCGCGGTACCCGGGCAACACCGACACACCGAGTTCAGCGTCTTCGCCGTCGAACGACAAGTGCACGGCGCCGGCGAGCGCCAGGCCATCTCCGTAGACGCCGAAAACCTCATCGGCGTCGAAGTCGATCCCATAGACATAATCGGTCATCCTGTCGGCCGAGATCGCCGTGCCGAAGCGAAGTCGCGCGTCCTCGCCCGGAAGCGCCAGCAGGTGCTCCAGATATTGTGTGGCGGCGATGGCACCCAGCCGCTGGACGGGAATGGTCATCGTGTCTCGACCTCGCGGGATAGTATCGGTTCCGTCCGCGAGCGACCAACGCGAGCGCTAATCGCCCTTGACGATGCCTTCGCGGCGCGGGTCCGCACCTCCGACCCAGCCAGTCTTCGTGCGCACGATCGCCTGCAACCCGCTGGTGTGGTCCATCACCCGCACTTCGGCGCCAAGCGCTTTCAGCTTCGGTTCCAGCGCGACGATCGGCGTATCTTTCTCGAGCTCGGTCGGTCCGTTGCGGCTGCCGAAGTTGGGCAACGCGATCGCCGCCTGCGGATCCATGTCCCAGTCCATGATGCCGATCAGCGTCTTTGCGACATAGTTGATGATCGCGCTGCCGCCGGGCGAGCCGGCAACGATCACGACCCTGCCCTGCTTGTCGTAGATGATCGTCGGCGACATCGACGAGCGGGGCCGCTTGCCCGCTTCGACGCGGTTCGCGACCGGTTTGCCGTCGTCCGTGGGCGCGAACGAGAAATCCGTCAGCTCGTTGTTGAGCAGGAATCCGCCTTGCGTCATCAGCCGGCTTCCGAAGGCGTCTTCGATCGTCGTCGTCATCGCCACGGCGTTGCCATACTTGTCGACGATCGAGATGTGCGACGTCGAAGGAAATTCGAGCGCCATGTCCTCGCCATAGGCGACCTTCTTCGACGGTGCGATTTTTTCCGGCGGATTCCCGGGCTTTGCACGGCCGATGCTCGAGTCGGGCTTGATCAATGCCGAACGGCCGAGCAGATACGTCTCGTCGAGCAGCCCGGCGGGCGGCGTGTAGAACGCAGGATCGGCCTCATAGACGCCACGATCGGCGTAAGCCAGGCGGCCCGCTTCGCTGAAAAAATGCACGCTCCAGAACGACGCCGGCCCCATTGCGCGCAGGTCGTAGGGCTCGAGCATCTTCAGCATTTGCAATACGGTCAATCCGCCCGAAGACGGCAGCGGCATGCCGCACACGCGGCGGCCCCGGTACGAATCGCAGACGGCTTCGCGAATCTTGACCTTGTAATTGGCGAGGTCCGATAGCGCGAGATCGCCGGGATTGGTCGGATGCGTGTTCGCGGTCTCGACGATGTCGCGCGCAATTTCGCCGCTGTAGAAAGCGTCGGCGCCGCCGGATGCGAGCTTCCTCAAAGTAGCCGCGTACGCCGGATTCTTGAGAAGGGTCCCGATCGGCAGTGCCTTGCCGTCCGCGCCGAGGAAATACGCTTTCGCCCGCGGCTGGGCCAGGTACTTTTCGGTCGCCACCATCGCATTGAGGCGGGGCGAGACGGCGAATCCCTGGTCGGCGAGCGCGATGGCCCGTGCGAACAGGTCGGCCCATTTCATCCTGCCGTGTTGCCGGTGCACCGTTTCGAGCAGGCGCACGGTCCCGGGCACACCCACCGATTTTCCGCCGACGACGGCGTCGTAGAACGACATCGGCTTGCCGTCCTTCATGAACCGGTCCGGCGTCGCCGCGGCCGGCGCGGTCTCGCGGCCATCATAGGCAATGAGCTTGTTCGTCTTCGCGTCGTGCAGCAGCATGAAGGCGCCGCCGCCCAGGCCCGACGACTGAGGCTCGGTGAGCCCCAGCACCAGTTGCACCGCGATCGCGGCGTCCACCGCGTTTCCGCCTTGCTTCAGGATCCGATAGCCGGCGTCGACCGCCAAAGGATTGGCCGCCGCGACCATCCAGTGCCGGGCGGTGACCGGTGCTTTGTCCGTCCAGCCGGACGGGCGTTCGGGTGCCTGGTTCTGAGCGATGGCCTGCGCGCCGACGACGAAGCAGGCGACCGAGACAGCGGTCAGAAGGTGACGCATGGCTGCCCCTGGCTGGGTTGAAAGCGACATTTTAGCCCGCATGTACCCACGGTTATCATGGCCGGCTGCGGACGGCGGAGGCACAGCAAATGCTGATGAATGAGTACCGGATCATCGAGCGTCTCGTCGCCAACGCGGATGCGCAGCGGCGGGATCTCATCGCGGGCTTGATGGCGGTGCCGGCGGCCATCGCGCCCAAATATTTCTACGATGCGTTGGGCTGTGCGTTGTTCGGCGCCATTTGCGAGTTGCCTGAATACTATCCTACGCGCACCGAACGGGCGATATTCAACGAGCGCCGCGAGGCGATTGCGCGTGCGGTCGGCCGCGGCAAACAGCTGGTCGACCTGGGCGCCGGCGACTGCTGCAAGGCGCTCTCATGGCTGCCCTTTCTCGCTCCGTCGCGCTACATCGCCGTCGATATCGCCAAGGCCGAAATCGCGACGTCACTCGCGAGGATGGCGCCGGATTTCCCGGAAATCGGCATGCTGGGAATCGTCATGGATTTCGCCCGCGGCCTCGACCTCCATCAGGACCTCGACCCGGGAGCGGTCACTTTTTTCTATCCGGGGTCGTCGGTCGGCAATTTCACTCCGGGCGAAGCGGCCGCTTTCCTGCGCGACGTTCATCAGCATTGCGCCGGCCGCGAAGGCAGCGGTCTGCTGATCGGCGTCGACGCCAAGAAGGACAAGGCGCGCCTCGACGCCGCCTACGATGATGCGGTCGGCGTCACGGCAGCCTTCAACCGGAACGTGCTGCACCATGTGAACAGGATCCTGGGCAGCGACTTCCGGCCGGAGGCATTTGCACATCGCGGCTTCTACAATCCGGAGGCGGGCCGCGTGGAAATGCATCTCGAGGCGACGTCGCCGCAAACGGTACATCTGGGGAACGCGATCCGCACGTTCGCCGCCGGCGAGCGCATCCATACCGAAAACTCGTACAAGTACACGCCAGCGGAATTTACGAGTCTCCTGCAGGCGGCGGGCTTCCGGCGTATCCGCTGCTGGCAGGATGCCCGCCAGGACTTCGCGGTGTTCTACGCGTCGTAATCCCGGGCGAGGCGCACGCCGGAGAATTGCCAGCGCGCGTCTGGCGGGAAGAAATTGCGATAGGTGGTGCGGATGTGCGACGCGGGTGTTGCGCAACTCCCTCCGCGCAGCACGTATTGGCCGCACATGAACTTGCCGTTGTATTCGCCGACGGCGCCCGCCGCGGGCTGGTAGCCCCGGTACGGTGCATATTCGCTGCGCGTCCATTCCCAGACATCGCCGAACAACTGGGCCGGACCACTGCCTGCCACGGGTCCGGCCAGCGGCAGCGGATGCAAGGTTCCGGATTCGAGGAAGTTGCCGGCGATCGCCTGTTGTTTTGCCGCGAATTCCCATTCGAACTCAGTAGGCAAGCGTGCGCCGGCCCACCGCGCATAGGCTTCCGCCTCGAAGAAGCTCAAGTGGCAGACGGGGGTGTGGTCATCGATCTCGACCATGCCGTGCAACGTAAACGTGCGCCAGGCATCGCCTTTGCGCTCCCAGTACAACGGCGCCTGCCAGCCACGCGAAACCACAGCGTCCCAGCCAAGCGACAACCACAATTCAGGACGTTCGTAGCCGCCGTCCGCGATGAACTCGGCAAACTCGCCGTGGGTGACCGGCCGTGACGCAAGCTCGAATGGCGCCACGAAGACACGATGTGCAGGAGTTTCGTTGTCGAACGCGAATCCGTCGCCAGCATGGCCGAACGAGGCGAGTCCCGGATCGAAGCGGTGCCACGCCAGCGGCAGCGGCTGAACCGGAGCCAACGGCCAGCGGCCGTGATAGACAGGCCGTTCCGGATTGCGCGAAAAGAGATGCTTGATATCGGTCAGGATCAATTCCTGATGCTGTTGCTCGTGCTGAAGCCCCAACTCGATCAACTCGACAGCCGCGGTGGGAAGCGGCATCGCGAACAAAGCGTGCATGCCCCGATCGACATGCGCGCGATAGGCCATCACTGTCGGGAGATCCGGACGCGAGATGAGCCCGCGCTCGGGCCGCGGGTGTCTGTCGCCAACACCGTTGTAGTAGGAATTGAACAGAACGCGGAATGCCGGATCGAAGGGCGCGTAATCCACGGCGTGCTCGCCCAGCACGAACGTCTCGAAAAACCAGCTGACATGCGCAAGGTGCCACTTGACCGGGCTGGCGTCCGGCATCGACTGCAGCGCGCAGTCCTCGGGCGAGAGCGGCGCGGCCAGCGTTTGGGTCGCGTGGCGCAACTGTGCGTAGCGCGAGGCGAGCGACAGATTGGTCTCGTGCGCGCGGTACGGCGATGCTGCGCCGAAGTTCGACTGAACGGGCGACATGGGGACCTCCTGGTGGGCGGCCAGGTACGGCCGTCTAAGTTAACACAACTTCACGGGCCACTTCGTCATGCGCCGTATTTGCCGATTGCCTTGCGCAGGAAGCGCAGCTGCCGCTCGAATCGCACGCAAACGACGCACCATGCCAGATGGAGCTTCAGTAACACGCTTTCCATGGCCCCAAGCGGGCGTTCCTCCCTCTTCGAGACGAGACGGGTGGCATGCCTGCAGGTGATGAGATGACCGAGCGCTCTTTTAATCGACATGACGGGTGCCGGAAAGTTTCGGGTCAGTGCCCAAAATCCGCCGTCTCGCGTTCGCCGGCGGCCGCGAACCGTCGCTCGAGCAGCTTAGCCAACGCGATGGACACGCACATGGTCAGAAACGCGAGCCACGCATAGGGCCACAACAATGGAATGCCTACGAGGATCAGACCGTCATTGCCGCCGGGAATGAGCGCACTGCCCCACGCCATCAACACGCCGCCGGCGAAGCACCGCAGCAGTTGGCCAAGAGTGATCGGTGTATGCATGAATCGTCCGGCAGTCACGCCGCCGATCACCGCACCCGCCAACATCGCGAGCAGCAAGGCCGTACGCGCGACAACATTGCGCGACATCCCGCGCGCGAGCTCCGCAAGAACGTCGGTATAGGACCACGCGCCGACCAGCAGCAACATGAAGAAAAAGGAGATGCCGATCACGGTCGTTGCCGCATGGGGCGACCAGATGTGCTTGGTAATGCCTTCGCGCAGGCGAGTCACCAGGGATTTTTCGGCCTCGTTGTCAATCGGGCGCAAGGCGGCAACAAGCCGTACCAGCATGGCGGCACCGGCTAGCACTGCGACCCACAAGGACGCCTGCAGCACCGGCGAGCCGTGCGTCAGTTTTTGCGCTGCCGGCGCGGCGTAAATGTAAGGCAGGCCGAGACAGCCCACATAGAATCCGAGCGGGGTCGCGACATACGCCCATTCGCCCGAACCGAGCCGGGCGATCGCGCCGAACACACATGCCCGATTCACGAACGCGCCGATCCCCAGCAGTACTCCGCCGGCGATGGTCGCCAGCGTAATCGCATAACCAGCCGGCATGGTGCCCAGCAGGCCCAACGCATTGTCGATGAGCAATCCACTGACCACCCAGAGCGACGCTTCGAACATGCTGAGCAGTCGCTGGAACCGCCGCTTGTTGACGACTTCATCCATCGCCGCGACGGTGCACGTGGCGCCGCGCTGAATGGCGAAGCCCATGACGCCGGCGCAGAGCGCGGCAACAAGGAACGCAAGGCTCGTCAATACGATGGTCATGGTCACTTGGGACTCCGGCGGCGGCCTTGGTGATAAGAGGGATGCTCGAAGAAGACAACGCGGGGCGCGCATCCAGCACGCGCCCCGATCGGTCACGGATGACATGTCGGGCAAGCAGTGATCCGCTGCCTACATGTTCTTCATCATCGTGTCGGGCTTCTTGTCGTTGACGATGTCGGCGATGGTCAGGATCACGACCACGTTGCCGTCGTTCTTCCACCAGTGCTTGAGTCCGTTCGACTCTTTGGCGATTTCGCCGGCCTGGTGCAGGATCGGCACCGTGCATTGGCTGCTGTATTCGTAGATCTTCCCTTGATTGACCATGATCAGCGCCGGGCGATCGGCGTGCGTGTGCAGCGGGACGACGCCGCCCGGCTGGATTTCCATGTGCCGGAAACGCAAACGACGCTGCGGCAGGTTGACGGCCTCTTTCGACAAGTCGATCGAAATCAACTCCATTTCGACAACGCCGACGGGCGCAGACGCTGCGCCCGGAAGCGCATTGGCGCCGACCTTGTCGGCAGCGCATTCGCCAGCGAGAGCCGGTGCAGCAACCAGCAACGACAACAAACTGCCAAGCAACGCGGATTGTGCAACGCGGCCGCGCGTGAATTTGCTCGTGGACATCGTGATTCTCCTTGGTTGAAAGACAACGAAACGTGAGTGACTTGAAATTCGCCTTCAGCTTATTGTCGATGCGCGTCGCGAATTCTTACGGCGCCTTCACGCTCGACGTGATCGAAGCAATGACGCCGGACGCTTTCTTGAATGCCTCGAGGTCGGCCCCCTGGATCTCGTGCCGGCGGGCGATGTAGCCGAAGTCCGTATACGCGGCCCAAACATCGCCCTTTTCGTCCTGCAACACGAGAAGGCGCACCGGCCAGTCAAGGCCCGCGAGCGGATTGGCGCCGATGAACAGCGTGCCCAGCGGCGGGTTGCCGAAGACCAGCAGCGTGGAGGGGCGCAGCTTGATCCCCGCGTCGGCGGCCAGCTTGGCCTGATCGACCTCGATGAAGAACGTGATGCCCTTGTCGGCGACGTCCTTCTTCAGGCGGGCGATCGTCTCGCTCACCGAATAGGCGCTTTTCACCTTGATGATGCCGCTCGATGAAACATTGGGCTCGGCACTGTCGGCGAGCACGACGGGCGATGCCGCCGCCAGAACGAATGCCGCACAGAGGCCGCCTGCGAAAGCCATGAATCGACGCTTGATCATTTTCAAAATCTCCTTGATTGGTGACAGCGAAGCGAAGGGTCCGCGACGCCGTGCATCGTTGGCAACATCGGCGCGCCCATGTTTGAGTTACGGCGATTCGTCGGCGCGAGTTCCGGCAACTTACAAAAGCGTGTGCCGTCGGGACGGTTGTGGCGCGCACTGTCAGTTTTGGCGATCGAAGGCGACTAATCCGCGTGCCGCTTGCCCAAAGCGGCTTCGTGAAAACAAACTTGAGGAGGACGCACCATGAAGACTTGCGCATCGACCTTGTTTGTCTCGGTTCTGGTTGCGGCCTGTGCCGGACCATCGGTGATGCCGCAGGCACCCGGCGCCACCTACGAAATCACCGTCGTCCGCACGTGGTCGGAGGCGACCCATCCGCTCGATTGGCCGGGCGTCACCGCCCACTTCACCGGCGGGATCGGCGCGACGCACAACGACGCCTACGCGATGTTCGGCGCGGGAAAGATCGCCACGCCCGGATTGGAAATACTGTCGCAGAAGGGCATGAGCACGCCGTTCGACCAGGAACTGGCGGCAGCGCAGGGGCGCGGCAGCGTCGGCGCGATCTTCACGACGAGCGCGGTCTGGACGGCAGGTGGAAACACGACGGCGCAGGTGAGAGCGACCGATGCGTTCCCGAATCTCTCGTTCGCGATGATGTGCGCGCCGAGTCCCGACTGGTTTACCGGCGTCGCGTCGCTGGCGCTGAAGCGCAACGGCGCGTGGATCGATCAGGAAATGGTCACGCTTTATGCCTGGGACTCGGGCACCAACAACGCCACGACCTACAAGGCGGAAAAGATCGCCGTCACTCCGTTCGTGCCTATCACGCTCAACGATGCGCCGATGTTCATGAAGGACGGCAGGCGCATTCCGGTCGGCACCGCGACCCTTCGCAAGGTCGCCAACTGAACGAGGCCGCTACTTGAGCGGCTGCAAATCGCCCAGCAGCGTCGGAATCAGTTCCGAGACTGTCGGGTGAATGTGCACGGCGCGACTGATCGCCGTGTACGGGGCACCGGCGTTCATGACGTCGATGATGCAGTGGATCGCCTCGTCGGCTTCGATGCCGAGCAGCGCCGCGCCGAGGATTTTTTTCGTCTCCGCATCGACCATCACGTTCATGAAGCCTTGCGTCTCGCCGCGCTCACGGGCGCGGCCGACGCGCGCCATCGGACGCCGGCCCACCAATATCGGCCGCCCCGATACACGGGCCTCGTTCTCGGTCATGCCGGCGCGCGCCAGCGGCGGATCGGTAAACAATGCATAGACGGGAAAACGATCCGAAACGCGCCGCGGGTCGTGATCCAGCAGGTTCGCAGCCGCGATCTCGTAGTCGTTGTAGGACGTATGCGTGAACGCGCCGCGGCCGTTGGCGTCGCCCAACGCCCAGATCCCCGGAACATTGGTCGCGAGCTGGTCGTCGACCTGGATGAAGCCGCGGGCGTCGATGGCAACACCCGCCTGGTCGAGTCCCAGGTCATCGGTGTTGGGAACGCGTCCGACGGCCACGAGAAGATGCGAGCCGACAATGTCGCGCGGCTCCTGCTCGCAGCTCACGTGCATGGCCACACCGCCGTCACGCTTTTCCAGGCGCACGCATTCCGCGTTGAGCCGGACCATGATGCCCTCGCGCTCGAGAATGGCCTGGAGTGCCAGCGACACTTCGGGATCTTCGCGCGCGACCAGCCGCGGCGCCATTTCCACGACAGTCACGCGGCTGCCGAAGCGCCGGTACATCTGCGCGAATTCCAGCCCGATGTAACTGCCGCCGAGCACGAGCAGGTGCTCCGGAAGGAAATCGACGTCCATCATGCCCGAGCTCGTCAGGTAGTCGATCTCCGCCAGGCCTTCGATTTTCGGAATGGTCGGGCGGCCGCCGGTATTGATGAAGATCTCCGGCGCTTCGAGCTGCCGGTCACCGACACGGACGAGATGCGGTCCGGTGAAGCGTGCATGACCCTCGATTACCGTGACGTTCGACGTGCCTCGCAGCCACTTCTCGACGTTTGCCGTCGATTCGGCGACGATCGCGTCCTTGCGCGCCTTCACCTTCGGCATGTCGACACGGAAGGTCCCGTCGATCGTGACGCCGAAATCCGCCGCCGTCCGTACGACGTGCGCGGCGCGCGCGTTGGCGACCAGCGTCTTGGTGGGAATGCAGCCGACGTTCACGCACGTGCCGCCGAAGCGTTTGCGCTCGATGATCGCCGTCTTGCGGCCTTTGCCGGCCAGGCGAACCGCGAGCGCCGGCCCGGCCTGGCCGGTGCCGATGACGATCGCGTCGAATCGTTCGGTCATGCGTCCTCCCTGCGTGCGCCGCTTCTCACCGGCGGGCGGTCATCCGAGGCGTAATGCTACCTCGTCCGGCCCGCGAAGCCGTCTACGCCTTCGGCAATGTGCACCGTGGTTTCGACCGGCTCGTGGATGACGACGCCGTTCGCGGGATCGACCGGCAGCGCCCACGGCGCGCGGTCCAGCATGCGCCGGGTGTCGGCGAAGCCCGCCTGCCAACGCGCACGAATTCCCTCCGGCGTGAAGTCGATGTCCTTCGTATGATCCTCGCCTTCCAGGTTCGGCGCATTCAACCGCGCGACGTGCATCGTCGTGCCGCAGCCCCAGCCTGCCAGCTCCTTCACTTCCGGCGACAATCGAGCCTTGTCGGGAACGCGCTTGGCGAGCTCGCGGATGATGTGGCGCAAGTGGTGGATCTGCTTCTGTCGCGCGATGTGGCTCTTCGCGCGGCTCGCGAACTGGATGTCCTTGGTGCGGCCCATCACTTCCCACACCGATTGCGGTTCCGTACCCTCCGGGTTCCATACGTTGACGGTGAAGATCACCGAATCGCGGCGCGGATTGTCGTCGAGCACGGCTTCGATGGGCGTGTTGGAATAGATCCCGCCGTCCCAGTACGGGTCGCCGTCGATGCGCACCGCGGGAAACGCCGGCGGTAGCGCGCCGGAGGCCATGATGTGGTCGACGCGGATTTCCTCCTCGCGGCTGTCGAAGTAGCGCATCTCGCCATTGCGCGCGTTGACGGCGCCGACGGTGAGCCGCGTATGACCGGCACTGTTGCAGTCGAATTCGACCAGCTCGGACAGCGTTTCCCGCAGCGGGGCCGTGGAATAGTAGGCGGCCTTTTCGACGCCGAGCGGCATGTGCGACGACAGCCACGCGGCCGGATTGGGCACGAAGAAACACGGAATACCCTGGCTGACTGTGGAGAGGTTGGCGGCCATGTTGGGCAGCCCGGTGAAATAGCGCATCAGGTCATCGCTCGCGCCCTGCTCCACGCGCGACCAGAACTCGCGCAGGCGCGCCATGCGGTTGGCGGGCGCATTGCCCGCGATGAGCGCGGCGTTGATCGCGCCGATCGACGTGCCGATCACCCAGTCGGGTTCCACACCGGACTCGTGCAGCGCTTCGTACACGCCGACCTGATAGGCGCCCAGCGCGCCGCCGCCTTGCAGAACGAGCACGACCTGCCCGGGAAACGCGGGGTTGCGGCCGATCCTCGCCTTGCCATTGCCCGCGAACTTGCGGCGTTTCGATGTCGTTGCCATGGGAGATTCCTTGTCTGCCGTTGCCGGCGTTGCGTCGCTTACTGGGCGGTCCAGCCGCCGTCGATCGGAATGACCGCACCGGTGATCGACGCGGCCTCGTCGCTCGCGAGAAATGTTGCGAGCGCGGCCACTTCGGAAACCTGCACGAATTGTTTGGTCGGCTGTGCGTGCAGCAGCACGTCGCTGATCACCTGCGCCTCGGTCAAGCCGCGCGCTTTCGCCGTATCGGGAATCTGTTTTTCCACGAGCGGCGTCCAGACGTAGCCCGGGCAGATCGCGTTCATCGTGATGCCTTGCGTGGCGACTTCGAGCGCGACCGTCTTGGTCAGTCCCGCGATGCCGTGCTTCGCCGCGACGTATGCGGACTTGAACGGGCTCGCCACCAGCGCATGCGCTGACGCGATGTTCAGGATGCGGCCCCACTTCTTCGCCTTCATCGCCGGAAGCGCCAGGCGAATCGTGTGGAACGATGCGGTCAGGTTGAGCGCGAGTATCGCGTTCCACTTGGCGACCGGGAATTCATCGATCGGCGCCACGAACTGGATGCCGGCGTTGTTGACGAGAATGTCGACGCTGCCGAATTCGGCCAGCGCCTTGGCCATCATCGCCTCGATGGCATCCTGCTTCGACAGGTCGGCGCCGTCGAAGCGCACGGTCACGCCATGGTCGGAGGCGAGCTTCGCGCGCAGCTTCTCGATTTCGGTGGCGTCGCCGAAGCCGTTCAGCACGATGTTGGCGCCTTTGGCGGCGAGCGCCGTCGCGATACCGAGCCCGATGCCGCTGGTCGAGCCGGTGACGAGCGCGGTGGATCCCTTGATCATGATCGTTCCTGTGCAAAGTGAGTAGAAAGGTCGGGGCACAAAGTCACGCTGAAGCCGAACACGGAACAGTGGCTCGAGGTAAGCCTTCTGGCCGTTCGGGAGAGCGCGGCGGCCCCGATTGCGCAGTGAGTCGTCGCTCGGACGCCGAAACTTACTCGTTGGTCCGATGCGTAAGTAACGGCGGAATCGCGCGACCAACGGAATCAAAGCCGCCGCCATCGACGACAGGTCGGCACCGGACACTGCATTGGGAGGGCGCGACGCCGATGGACACCAAAACGATTGTCATCGCCGGCGGCGGGTTCGCCGGCACGACGCTCGCCCGCGCGCTCGATGGCAAGCTCCCTCCTTCGCATCGCTTGCTGCTGATCAGCGAGGAGTCCTACACCACATTCAATCCGATGCTGCCCGAGGCGCTGGGTGCGTCGATTTTCCCCGAGCAGGTCGTCGCACCCATCCGTCAGATGCTCGACCACGGCCGTTTCATCATGGGCCGCGTCAACGCCGTCGATACGGCGCGCCGGACGCTGACGGCGACCACGCTGGCCGGCGAGACCACGCTCGCCTATGACCACCTCGTGTTGGCCTTCGGCAACCGCGCGCGGCTGGATCTGATCCCCGGCCTCGAGGAACACGGGCACCCGCTGAAAACCGTCGGCGATGCGATGCACATCCGCAACATGGTGCTTCGGCGCGTGGCGCAGATCGAGCTCGAGGACGATACCGAAGTCCGCCGCCGGCTGGGCCACTTTGTCATCATCGGCGGGGGCTTTTCGGGTGTGGAGACCGCGGGCGAACTGGTCGAGTGCCTGAAGAGTCTTCGCCGTTACTATCCGCGTGTGGCAGCCGACGAACTCAAGGTCACGTTGCTGCAGGACGGACCGCGGCTTCTGCCCGAGCTGTCCGAGCGATTGGGCCATGCGGCGCACAAGTCGCTCGCGGCGCGCGGCGTCGATGTCCGAACCAGCACGCGAGCGACCTGCATCAGTGATCGTGCCGTGGCATTGGCGGGCGGCGAGATGCTGCGCAGCGCGACCGTCCTCTGCACGATCGGAACGCGGCCGAACGCGCTCGTCGAGCGCACGCTGCTGCCGATGGAACGCGGGCGCATCGTCGTGAATCCCGATCTCTCCGTGCAGCGCACACCGGGTCTCTGGGCGATCGGCGATTGCGCGCTCATTGTCAACGGCTACGACAACAAGCCGGCGCCCGCGACCGCGCAATTCGCGGTCCGCGAGGCGCGCTGCCTCGCCGAAAACTTGCTGGCGACGATTTCACGGCAGCCGACCCGCGCGTTCCGCCATCGCTCGCTCGGCGCGATGGCCGCGATCGGACATCGCAAGGGCGTCGCGATCATCTTCGGCATTCCGCTCTCGGGATCGCCCGCGTGGCTACTATGGCGCGCCTACTACCTGTCGCAGATGCCCACACTGGGCCGCAAGGTGCGCATCTTCGTCGAGTGGACGTGGGGCATGTTCTTCCCCAACGACATTACGCACCTGCGCTTCAGCCGCAGCCACGAGCTCGACGCCGTGCCGGCACAGCCCGCGGATGCAGCGAAGATACCTGCCGTGGCCACGATTTGACTCTTCAACTGTAAAGTTCGTGACGCATTCGGCGACCAATGCACGAAGCCAACAGAGCGCCGCAGGCAAACGCCAAAGCGGCCGGGGCCGACGAGCAGGAGGAGCGCGATGCATGCGGGCTGGAACTTGCGGGACAGGTTGGGCGGATGGCTGGGCGAATACTTAAGCCGGCCCATTGCCGATTTCGCGCCCCCGGTCGCCTATTCGGCGGCTCAACTTGGATCCGTACTCCAGCCTGGCGACGTGCTGCTCGTCGAGGGTGACCTGCGCATCAGCTCGCTGATCAAGTACATCACGCAGTCGACGTGGTCGCACGCGGCGCTCTACGTCGGCCCGCAGTCCGGGGCGCGCGTCGATGATCCGCCGGTCCTCGTCGAGGCGGAACTTGGGGAAGGCGTCATCCTCTCTCCGCTGTCCAAATATGTGTCGTTTCACACCCGCATCTGCCGCGCGATCGGCCTCAAACCCGACGACCGCGACCGCATCGTGTCCCATGCGCTCGGGCGCATCGGCCATGGCTACGACTTCAAGAACGTCATCGACCTCGCGCGCGATCGGCTGACTGGATCGTCCGTCGCGGCAACCCTCAAACGCGGTTTGTTGGCACTCGGCAGCGGCGAATCGACGCGGGCGATCTGCTCGACACTCATCGCCCAGGCGTTTCAAAGCGTGCGCTATCCGATCCTCCCGACGCGTCGTGGCACGCCGTGCCGAAACGTATCGTCAGCGGAAGATTGCGTCGAAGAAACCTGGGAGGCGCGCCATTTCAGCACGTTCGCGCCGCGCGATTTCGACGTCTCGCCCTACTTCACCGTCGTCAAGCCGCCGCCGGTCGAGAACTTCGATTACACGCAGGTGCGTTGGGCCAGCTAGTTGCGATACTTGTTCATTGCTCGGCGCAGGAAACGCATCTGCCCGGCGAAACGCACGCACGCGACACACCAGCCAAGATGGAGCTTCAGCAATATCCGATCGGCCAGACCCAGCGGTCGCTCTTGGTTCCTCGAAATGAGGCGCGTGGCCTGCTTGCAGTCGATGAGGTGGCCGAAGAATCTTCTTATCGACGTCCTCAGTGAGCGCGGCGGCGGTGGTGGAGTCATGCGCTCGCCCCGCCATCCTTGAACCAGTTCTGCTCCAGGCATTCGCGCAGCGACATCCGCGCCCGGTACAGGATCACCCAGAGGTTATTCGCGGTGATCGTGAGTTCCTTGCAGATTTCGTCGCTTTCGAGCTCCATCACTTCGCGCATCATGAATACGCGGGCGGTGTTCGGCGGCAGCTTCTCGAGGCAGAAGTCCATGATGTCGAAGAACTGGCTGCGGTTGAGCGCCTGCTCGGGGTCGCCCCATTCCGCGGGCGGCGTGTCCCACGCCCCGTTGGATGTCTTGAAGAGGCCATCCAGGTCCTCGATGTCGCACTCGTCATCGAACGTGCTGGCGAGCAGCGGTTCGCGCTGCTTGCGCCTTATCGCGTCGACGATCTTGTGTTTGAGGATGCCGGTGAGCCAGGTTTTGAGGCTCGACTTGCCGGAGAAGCCGCTTCCCGAAAGTGCCGCGAGCATCGTCTCCTGCACGGCGTCCTCCGCAAGCGCCTCGTCACGCAATTGGAGGCGTGCAACACGCAGCAGATAACCGCGATGCGTCTCCAGCTGGGCGGCGATGTCGGCGGCGGGCATGGGGTGGGCGCGTGCGAAACGGTGAATGGTACTCCAGAAGAATGACGGGCAGCTTGGCGCGACGACTCGCGCTATTCGCCTGCGGGCGACGAAGGCCAGGCACAAAAAAGGGACAGCGAACATTCCGCTGCCCCTCTTTCGCGCAAGGGGAACCTCTGAACAAGTCCCACGCGGCCGCGCTGCTTGGGCCCAATGCGGATGGATGTGCCGACGGGCGACGAAGGTCGTAGCCCGACCTACGAACCGAGGAGACCGGCGGCGCAGACGCCGCATTGGGCAGCAGCCCGAATGGGACGGGGCTGTTCG
>Ga0070708_100001316_pt1 | contig 19043 bp, 18 predicted proteins | sample KBSK5503metaG_FD_65469 | JGI IMG/M metagenome (GOLD analysis project Ga0070708, IMG submission 65469) | Corn, switchgrass and miscanthus rhizosphere microbial communities from Kellogg Biological Station, Michigan, USA - KBS K5-50-3 metaG | ecosystem: Host-associated > Plants > Roots >... | reverse complement strand
CTCCCGCACCTCCAGCCCGGCCGCGATGTTGGTCGCCAGGATGAGGATCGCGTCGGTCGCCAGAAACGCCTCGGGCAGGGTGAGGCGGCGGTTGGCGCTGTCGTCGAGCGTGCGCTCCAGCCACTGGTTGGCCGCCGTATGCGCCCCGTTCGCCTGGAGCGACAGGACGAACCGCGAGAGCCCCGAGATCCGCTCCGCCCGCATCGGGTTGCGCTTGTACGCCATGGCGCTGGAGCCGATCTGCTCGGCCTCGAACGGCTCGAGGAGCTCGCCCTCGTGCTGGAGGAGCCGCAGATCGCTCGCCATCTTCGCGGCCGACTGCGCGACGCCGCTCAGCGCGTCCAGCACCACGCTGTCCTGCTTGCGCGTGTAGGTCTGGCCCGTCACCGAGAACGACCGCGCGAAGCCCATGCGCGCCGTCACCAGCCGGTCCAGCTCCCGCACCTTGGCATGGTCGCCGCCGAAGAGCTCGAGGAACGAGGCCTGGGTGCCCGTGGTCCCCTTGCACCCGCGAAGCCGGAGGGTCTCGATCCGGTGGCAGAGCTCCTCGAGGTCCACGGCAAAGTCCTGCATCCACAGGGTCGCGCGCTTGCCGACTGTGGTCAGCTGGGCCGGCTGAAAGTGGGTGTACGCGAGGCAGGGGAGCGCCGCGTGCCGCCGGGCGAACTGCTCCAGCGCGGCCAGCACCGCCAGGAGGCGGCCGACCAGGAGGCGCAGCCCCTCGCGCATGACGATGACGTCCGCGTTGTCGGTGACGAAGGCGCTGGTGGCCCCCAGGTGGAGGTAGGGCCGGGCCGCGGACGCCTGGTCGCCGAAGGCGTGGATGTGCGCCATGACGTCGTGGCGGAACCGCCGCTCGTACCGCGCCGCCGCGGCCAGGTCGGCGTCGTCCAGATGGGCGCGAAGCTCGGCGAGCGCCTCCTCCGGAATCGGCAAGCCGAGATCGTGCTGGCTCTCCGCGAGGGCGAGCCAGAGCCGGCGCCACAGGCCGATGCGCCGGGCCTCGCCCCAGAGCGTCTGCATCGCCGGGGAGGCGTACCGGGTGCCCAACGGAGACTGGTAGCGCTCGTCGCTCATCGGAAAACGAGGTCGGTGAAGGTGATCTGCCCGTCCCGCTCGAAGTAGACGCGCAGCACGCCCGCGCGGCTCTGGAGCAGCTCGCCGACCTGCGAGGCCGTCCGGACCGGTGTCCGGTTGATCCCGACGATGACGTCGCCTGTTTGCAGACCGGTCGCCTGGGTCACCTCGGGCGAGATCCGGAAGATGAGGGCGCCGTGCTCGCTCCGGACCCCGCGCTCGGCCTGCACGGCGGGCGTCACGTTGACGAGCTGGAGATCGCGGAGCACCGTCACCTTCTCCGCGGTGACCGTCGGCAGGTCGCCGGTGATCAGCCGCCGGGTCGCAGTACGCCCGCCCTGCCGGATGGTGAGGCCCACGGTGTCCCCCACCCGAAGGTCCAGCTTCACCGCTTCCCAGTCGAGATAGTTCCGGAGACGACGGCCGTTGGCCTCGACCAGCACGTTCCCGGGACTGAGCCCCGCGCGGTCGGCCGGGCCGGCCGAGGTCACCCGCGAGATCGTGACGCCTCCGACGTTCCGCCAGTTCCGCATGCTCGAGGGGCCCTCGACCTCGAGCCCGGTCCACGCCCGCCGCACCGTCCCGGTGCGGATGATGGCGTCCGCCACCGACAGGGCACGCTCGATCGGGATGGCAAAGCCCAGTCCGATGGACCCGCCGCTGCTCGAGAAGATGGACGAGTTCACCCCGATCACCTCGCCGAGCGCGTTGGTGAGCGGGCCGCCCGAGTTGCCGGGGTTGATCGCCGCGTCGGTCTGAATCATGTCGAGGTAGAGCCCCGGCTGATCGCCCGACGGCAGGATGTTGCGGCCGGTGGCGCTCACCACCCCTACGGTCACGGTCGGCTCTGCGTTCCCGAGGAGGTACGCGAACGGGTTGCCCAGCGCCACGACCCACTCGCCGATCATCAGATCCGTGCTCCGGCCGAGCGGCGCGACGGCGAGTCCGGTCCGGTCCACCCTCACGACCGCAATGTCGGTCAGCGGATCCTCGCCCAGGACCTTGCCGTCCAGCTCGGCGCCGTCGCCCAGCGTGACGACGACCCGCTCGGCGTTCGCCACCACGTGCTGGTTGGTGACGATCACGCCGGTGGGCCGGATGACGAATCCGGTCCCGTAGCCCTCGACGACCCGCTCGGCTCCTTCGGGGACGAAGAAGAAGTCCCACGGCGAGCGCGGCGTCAGCCGCTCCCGCGAGAAGACGTGGATGGAGACAACGGAGGGGGCGACCCGTTGCGTGGCCTCGACGATGGCGGTCCGGCGCGCACCGGCGACCCCGGTCTGCGCCTGGGCGGACGCGACATGACGCGGCTCCTGGGCGGCCGCGAGCGTGTTTCTGAGCGGCCCCGCGGCGCGCTCGCCGCAGCCGGCCAGCAGGCCCGCCAAAGCGAGCACGACCGGCGCTCGGGTCATGCCGGCGACGCAGGAACGGGAGCCCCGCCGGCGACGGCCGGATCAGGTTCCGGCGCGAGATAACACTCCGGCGGGTAGACGGCCGCAACGAAGTACAACCCTTGCGGCGGAGCCGGCGGACTGGTCTCGAGGTTGTCCCTGCGCAGGAGGAGCGCCGCCATGTCGGCGACCGGCCGGCGGCCCAACCCGATCTCCACCATGGTCCCGACGAGCATGCGGACCATGTGATGGAGGAAGCGGTCCGCTTCCGTGTGGAAGCTCACGCCCCGGCCCTCCCCACGCTCGGTCCACTCCGCGCGGGTGATGCGACAGTGCCAGTGCGGCTTGTCCTGGCCGCGAACCGAGAAGGACTGGAAGTCGTGCTCTCCCCGAATCACCGCCGCCGCGGTCCGGAGCGCGGTGGTGTCGAGCGGACGGCCGAGGGCCCACTCGAAGTTGCGGCGGAAGGGTGAAGCGCTCGCCGCGTCGGTGCCGATGTCGTAGCGGTACTCGCGAGCCGCCGCGCTCTTCCGGGCGTGGAACCCCGGTCGCATCGCCGAGACGCACTCCACCCAGCAATCCGGAGGGAGGAGCGCGTTGAGCGCTCGGTGTGCGGCGGAAGCAGTCCACTTGTCCGGGAGGGAGAAGCTCACCCCGAGCCCCAGGGCATGGACCCCGGCATCGGTGCGACCCGCCGCATATGCCCTCACGGGCCCCCCGGCGAGCCGCTCAAGTACCCGCTCGAGCTCACCTTGCACCGACCGCCCCTCGCGTTGGCGTTGCCAGCCGACGAACCGGCTGCCGTCGAAGTGCACCACCGCGAGAAAGGTCCCGAGCATCGCGCCGAAATCTAGCCGTGGAGAGGGGTGCCGGGCAAGTTACGCAACTCCTTGTCACGATTGACAAAAGGCCCCCTTGCCGGATACCATTTTCTGCGGCTTTGCCGCCGCCTTCCCGACCCGCGGATTCCCGGTGACCCAGACGTCCCTTTCCGACGCCACGAGCCTGGCCGAGGCCCTGCGCCGACTGGCGGAAGGCGGCTCGCTGTCCGCCCCCGAGGCGGCGGCCGCGTTTGCCGTCGTGATGCGCGGCGAAGCGAGTCCGGAGCAGATCGCCGCGCTGCTGCTGGGACTCCGGGCCAAGGGCGAGACCGCGGAGGAGATCGCCGGCGCGGCGTCGGCCCTCCGCGGGGCGATGTTGCGCGTCGCCACGGAAAATGACGATCGGCTGGTGGATACCTGCGGGACCGGCGGCGGGACCGTCGGCACCCTCAACGTGTCGACGGCGGCGGCCTTTGTTGTGGCAGGAGCAGGCGTGCCGGTCGCGAAGCACGGCAACCGGAGCTACACCTCGCGCTCGGGGTCCGCGGACGTACTCGAGGCCCTCGGGGTCGATATCGCGGTGGGTGCGGATCGTGCGCCGTCAATCCTCCGCGAAGTCGGTCTCGTGTTCCTCTTCGCCCAGAGTTACCACCCGGCGATGCGGCACGTCGGCCCGACCCGCAAGGAGCTTGGCGTCCCGACGATCATGAACCTGCTCGGGCCTCTCGCCAACCCGGCCGGGGTTCGGCGGCAGGTAGTGGGAGTGGCCGACCCGCTACTCGCCCCGCGAGTGGCCGACGCGCTTCGGAGACTGGGGGCCCTGCACGCTCTGGTCGTGCACGGCCGGATTGGGATGGACGAGATCAGCCCGGTCGGGCCCACCGAGGTCTGGGAGATTCGAGACGGCCGGATGAGCGAGTGGACACTGGACCCGGCATCGGTCGGGCTCGCCGCGGATGGGTTGGAAGACTTACGCGGCGGCGGGCCGGCGGACAACGCCGCGCGCATCGAGGGCTTGCTCCGGACCGGCCGAGGCGGGATTGAGCGCGCGGCGGTGCTGCTGAACGCCGCCGGGGCGCTCTATGTTTCGGGTGCGGAATGGTCGTTCGCGGATGCTGTGGCGCGTGCGACCGCCGCGCTCGACACCGGGGCGGGAGGCGAGGTGCTGGATCGGTTGAGGGCCGTCGCTCCGCGCCGTTAGTACTTCCGGATGACGCCGACGACGACGCCCTGGATGAGCACGTCTCGCTCCTGGAACCGCATCGGTTGCATGGTGGCGTTGGCGGGTTGAAGCCGGATCCAGCCGCCAGGCTCCCGGTAGAATTTCTTGACCGTGGCTTCGGAGCCGTTCACCAGGGCGATGACCATCTCGCCGTTCTCCGCGCTCTGCTTGCCGTGGACGACGACGAAATCGCCGTCGAGGATGTGCTCGTCGATCATGGAGCTGCCGACGACCTTGAGAGCGTAGTTCGGGCCCCGCCGGGGGAGCATGGCGTCGGGGACCGCCAGGGTTTCCTGCTGCATGAGGGCTTCGATCGGCGTGCCGGCCGCCACCTTGCCAAGAAGCGGGACCTCGGTGGCCACGGCCGTGCCGCGCGGGGGCAGGACTTCGATGGCGCGGCTCTCGTTGTAGGACCGCCGGATGTACCCCTTCCGCTCGAGGTTGGTCAGGTGCTCATGGACCGTGGCGAGCGACTGAAACCCGAATTGCTCGGCGATCTCTTCGAAGCTCGGCGCGTATCCACGATCCAGGATGTGGCGCTGAAGGTAGGAGAGGATCTCACTCTGGCGTCTGGTGAGCGGCATGCCGCGTCTCCCGCGTGCGCTGGTGCGACCGAATAGAGCCCGAATTACATTACCCGAAGAGTGGCCGAAGGGCAAGTGGCGACAACCCTCACCCAGATCCTCGACATCACGCGCGCCGGCCTCGGCGCCCTCCGGGCGCGGGCCGGGGAGCTCGAGCGGCGCGCCGCGTCGGCGCCCCCGCCGCCCTCGTTCCGTGCGGCGTTCGGCGGCGAGCGCGTCGCGCTGGTCGCCGAGGTCAAGCGGCGCTCGCCCTCGGGAGGTGCGATCCGGGAGGATCTCGACCCGGCCGATCGCGCCGACCGGTACGCGCGACACGGCGCCGCGGCGATCTCGGTGCTCACCGACGGCCCGTTCTTCGGCGGGTCGATCGCCGATCTCGAGGCAGTCGTCGGACGGGTCGCGCTGCCGGTGCTCCGGAAGGACTTCATCCTTGAGGAGACACAGATCGTCGAGGCCCGGGCCGCCGGCGCGGCGGCAGTACTCCTGATCGTGCGGGCCTTGCCCGACGCCCGGCTCCGCGCGCTCCTCGCCTTCTCGGCCGGGCTCGGTCTGGATGCGCTGGTCGAGGTCCACACGGCGGCGGAGCTCGAGATCGCACTCGCCGCCGACGCCGGCATCGTCGGCGTCAACAGCCGAGACCTCGACACCTTCCGGATCGACGTCGCCGCGGCGTGGTCCCTGCTCGCCGCCGTGCCCAGCGATCGGGTGGCCATCGCCGAGAGCGGCATGGCGACGCCGGCGGACGTGGAGCGCGCGGCCGCTGCCGGCGCCGACGGCGCCCTGGTGGGCACGGCGCTTTCGGCGGCTGCGGACCCTGCGGCGCAGGTCGCGGCGTTCGCGGAGGTGCGGCGGCGTGGCCGTTGAGGTGAAGGTCTGCGGACTCACTCGGCCGGCGGACGCCGCGGAGGCGAACGCGGCCGGCGCCGATTACCTCGGCGTCGTGTTCGCGAGCGGGCCCAGGGTGGTGACTGCGGCGCAGGCTGCGTCGATCGTCGCCGCGGCATCGGGCCGGCCGGTGCTCGGCGTGTTCGGATCCCAGTCGGTGGACGAGATCCTCCGGCTCCGCGACGCGACCGGCTTGAGCGGGGCGCAGCTGCATGGGCCGTACGCGGCGGACGACGCGCGACGCCTCCGTCGCGAGGGCTTCCTCGTGTGGCGGGTCGCGCGGCTGGACGCAGCCGCAAGCCTCGACGGGGTGCCTCCGGCGGCCGAGGATGCCGACGCGGTCCTGGTCGAGCCGCGGGTGGCCGGCGCGGCCGGTGGAGCGGGGGTGGCGCTCTCCCTCGGGCTGGCGGTTCGGGCGCGGGAGTTGTTGCCCGGCCGCATGGTGCTCGCGGGCGGGCTCCGGGCGGAGACCGTGGCCGACGCGGTGGGACTCGTGAGGCCGGATGCGGTGGATGTAAGTTCCGGAGTGGAGCGCCTGCCGGGTATCAAGGACCTGCACAAGATGGCTTGCTTTCTGGAGGCTGTTCGTGGCCTTGGCTCTCTCGCCTGAGCGCGCAGTGGGCGGCCGGTTCGGGCCGTACGGGGGGCGGTACGTGCCCGAGACCCTCATCGCGGCGCTCGACGACCTCACGGCCCTCTATGACGGCGTGCGGGGCGACCCGTCGTTCTGGAACGAGCTCGAGGCCCTCCTCCGAGATTACGTCGGCCGGCCCACGCCCCTGACCGAGGCGGAGCGCTACGGCGCCGAGGTTGGGGCCCGGGTGCTGCTCAAGCGGGAGGACCTGAACCACACCGGGGCTCACAAGATCAACAATACGGTGGGTCAGGCGCTGCTGGCGCTCCGCATGGGCAAGCGCCGGATCATCGCGGAAACCGGCGCCGGGCAGCACGGCGTGGCGACGGCGACGGTCTGCGCCCGGTTCGGGCTCGAGTGTGTGGTCTACATGGGGGCCGAGGACGTCGAGCGGCAGGCCCTGAATGTCTACCGGATGCGCCTGCTCGGGGCGACGGTCGTGCCGGTGGCGTCGGGCACGCGCACGCTCAAGGACGCGACCAACGAGGCGCTCCGCGACTGGGTGACGAACGTCCCGACCACCCACTACATCATCGGCTCGGTCGTCGGGCCCGATCCGTATCCCCGCATGGTGCGGGATTTCCAGTCGGTGATCGGCCGCGAGGCCCGGGCACAGGTGCTCGCCGGCGCCGGCCGGCTGCCGCGCACGGTGGTGGCCTGCGTCGGCGGCGGCTCCAACGCCATGGGGATCTTCGCGGGCTTTCTCGACGATGCCGACGTCGAGCTCGTCGGGGTTGAGGCGGCGGGCGAGGGGATCGCGAGCGGGCACCACAGCGCGACGCTCGGCGCCGGGCGGCCCGGCGTGCTGCACGGGAGCCTGAGCTATCTCCTCCAGGACGCGGACGGCCAGGTAGCTCCGGCGCACTCGGTGTCCGCCGGGCTCGACTACCCCGGCGTGGGGCCGGAGCACAGCTGGCTCCGGGACACCGGGCGCGTACGCTACGAATCGGCGACCGACGCCGAGGCGCTCGCCGCTTTCCAGCGGGTCTGCCGCACCGAGGGCATCATTCCGGCGCTCGAGCCCGCGCACGCGTTCGCCTGGATCGCGCGGGCCAAGGGGCGCTGGAGCCGAGAGGACCTCGTGCTCGTCTGTCTGAGCGGCCGGGGCGACAAGGACGTCGCGCATGTCGCGGCGCTGCTCGGGAATCCCGCGTGACCGCCGGCGCGCCCTCGCCCGCGTTGCTGCTCCCCAGCCAGGTTGCGGAGCTGCTCCAGACGCTGGTCAAGGCCCTCCGCGCGCTCCAGATGTATCTCCCCAACAACCCGGTTCACCAGCGCGCCGCCCAGAACGTGAAGGGCGCGTTCGCCCCCATTTGGGGCGCGGTGGACGAGCTGGCGCTTACGATCGGCGAAACCGAGCTCCGGTGGGAGGACGAGGTCGTCTACAGCCAGCTCAACAAGGCCGAGTGTCTCGCCTGGATGCTATACAAGGACGGGATGCGGGTACTCACGATCCGCAAGGGGGGCCAGGAGCACGAGGTGGTGCAGTTCCTCGAGCTCCTCAACAAAGCCCGCTTCCTGCCCGCGGATGCGGGCGACGATCTGATGACCCTGCTGTGGGAGCAGGATTTCCAGTTCATCCACTACAATTTCATCGACCTCTTCGGTGAAGGCGACGCGCTCACGGAGGCGCCGCAGGTCCCGGGTGGGGAGGGGGAACGGGCGACGACCGCGGAGGACCGGCGGGCCCAGGTCCAGGAGGAAGCTCCCGCCCGGCCGAGGGGGATCGTGGACATCGAGGACTTCGATTCCACGCTCTACTTCCTCGAAGAGGGAGAGATCAATTTCATCGCGCAGCAGGTGCAGGAGGAGTACACCCGTGATGTGCGGCAGGCGGCGCTGAACGGGCTGTTCGACCTGCTCGAGGTGCAGTCCGATCCCGGCGTTCGGCTCGAGATCCTCGGCGTTCTCGAGATGCTGTTTCCCAATCTGCTCAACAAGGGCGAGTTCAGGACCGTCGCGGCGGTCATGCGGGAGACTCGCCTCATCAGCACCCGGGCCCCGGAGCTGAGCGACGAGCAACGGCGCCGGCTGCGGGACTTCGAAGTTCAGCTGAGCCAGCCGTCGATCGTGATCCAGCTGGTGCAATCGCTGGACGAAGCCGCCGCGCTTCCCGGTGACGAGGACGTGACTGAAGTGCTCCGCGAGCTCCGCGCGACGGCGCTGGGTCCGCTGATCGACGCCCTGCCCCGGGTGAGCACGGCCCCGGTGCGCAAGCTGCTGGAGGCGACCGTGGATCGGCTCGCCACGAGCCATCCCGGGGAGGCGATGCGCCTCCTGCGCGAGCCGCCCGGCGACTCGCTCCCGGCCGTGGTCGCACTTTGCGGGCGGCTCGCGCTGCAACAGGCGGTGCCCGGCCTGGGCGAGCTGCTCTCGCACGCGGACGCCGGCGTGCGGCTGGCCGCCGTCCAATCACTCGAGAAGATCGCCTCGCCGGGCGCGCTCACCCACATCGACCGGGCGATCGAAGACGAGGATCGCGCCGTGCGGCTCGCCGCCGTGCGGGCGGTGGGGATCCGGGGGTACAAGGGCGCGCTTCGCCGGGTCGAGACCGTGGTGATGGGCAAGGCGGTGAAGGAGCTGGACCTCACCGAGAAGATGGCCTTCTTCGAAGCCTACGGGGCGATCGCCGGCCCCTCCGCGCTCCGCACGCTCAGCGCGATGCTGCTGCCGCGCGGGCTGCTCAAGTTCAAGCATTCGTCCGACACCCGGGCCTGCGCCGCCATCGCCCTCGGCAAGATCCGGACGGCGGAGGCGCGGGAGGTCCTGGCACAAGCGGCGGACGACAAGGACCTGGTCGTCCGCAATGCGGTGAGCCGAGCACTCCGCGAGCCGGCGGCGTGACCCAGCCTCACGCAACGGCACGCGGGGCGGGCGACAGCGCCTCGGCACAGGACGCACGCCTGCGCCAGGCCGGCCGCGGGTTGCTGCTCATGCTCTACGCGGCGCTGCGGAGCCTCAAGCTCTATCCGGTCGAGAACGCGACGGTACAGAAGGCCCTCTACGATCTCGAAGCCGGGGCCGAGGCGCTGATCCAGGCGGAGGGCGACATCGAGGTCCGCCTCGCCGGGGATTTCATCTTCGTCAACGCGACGCGGCTGCGCCTCGAGCTCGACAACTACGCGTCGTTCAGCCACATCCTGACGATGTTCCGGACGTTCGAGATTGGGACCCTCCGGGTTCATCCGGGGGCGGACCGGCGGGAGTGGCAGATCTTCCTGAGCCTCCTCCTCAGCCTCTCCGAGCGCGCCAGCAACGACGATCTCCTCGCCGAGCTGCTCAAGCGCCTCACGGAGGGCCAGGTGCTCCACCTGGAGCTCGAGCGGGTGGTGGCGCGGCAGGAAGGACTCAAGGAGTCGGAGGAGGCCCGGGAGGTCGCCAAGCGCACGTACAGCCAGGGCGTGGCAGTCACCAAGGACGTCATCACCGGCATCCGCCTCGGCCGGGCGACGAGCGTCAAGCGGGTGAAGCGCGCGGTGCAGATGATCGTGGACCAGGTGCTCAACAACGAGACGTCGCTGGTGGGGCTCACCACGATCCGGGACTACGACGAATACACCTTCACCCATTCGGTGAACGTGTGCATCTTCGCCGTGGCGCTCGGGAAGAAGCTGGGCTTCTCGAAGCTCCAGCTCTACGACCTGGGAATGACCGCCCTCCTGCACGACGTGGGCAAGGCCCGGGTGCCCATCGGGATCCTGAACAAGACGACCGGGCTCGACGAGCCGGAATGGCAGATCATGCAGGCCCATCCCTGGCTCGGCGCGCTCACCCTGTTCGGCCTGCGGGGTTACGACGAGATTCCGTACCGGTCTATCCTCGTCGCCTACGAGCATCACATGAAGCAGGACCTCACGGGCTATCCCCGGAGCCTCCGGCCTCGCACGCTGGCGATCTTCTCCCGCATCGTCTCGGTGGCCGACGGGTTCGACGCGGCGACCACGCGCCGGAGCTACCAGACCGTGCCCATCGAGCCGGACCAGGTGCTCCGGGAGATGTGGGAGAATCCGAAGCGCGGCTACGACACGGTGCTGGTCAAGGCGCTCATCAACCTCATCGGCATTTACCCGGTGGGCACGTGCGTCATCCTGGACACGTTCGAGGTCGGGATCGTGGGGGCGCCCAATCCCGACGGCGGCCAGCTCAACCGCCCCATGGTCCGGCTCGTCATCGCCGCCGACGGCGGCGCGATCGCCCCGCCGGGCACGCTCGTGAATCTCGCGGAGCGGGACGCGAGCGGCGGGTACGTCCGCTCCATCGTGAAGGTGACCAACCCGACCCGCTACGGCCTCACCGTCGGCGACTACTTTGTCTGAGTCCCTCCTCGACGGGGCCTGGAGCCGGCTCCGCGCGGCCGGCCGGACCGCCCTGATCCCGTATCTGACGGCCGGCTATCCCACGGCCGACGCGAGCCTGGAGGCGATCCGGGCCGTCGCCCAGGACGCGGACATCATCGAGGTCGGCGTCCCGTTCAGCGACCCGCTGGCTGACGGCCCCACGATCCAGCGGTCTACATTCGAGGCGCTGCGGCAAGGCATGACGCTGCCGGGCGCGCTCCAGCTGATCGCGCGCGCCGACCTGGACCGGCCCGTCGTGATCTTCAGCTACCTCAACCCGATCCTCCGCTACGGCCTCAAGCGCTTCCTGCGTGACGCCGAGGCGCTTAGCGTGGCGGGTCTCCTGCTCACCGATCTGCCGGCCGGCAGCGACCGGGGCGTCGAGGACGCCGTGCGGGCGAGTGCGCTGGACCTCATCCGGCTGATCGCGCCGACCACCCGGCTGGAGCGGCTGAGCGCGGCGGTGGCGGGCGCGGAAGGATTCGTGTACCTGGTCGCGCGGCTTGGGGTCACCGGCGCGAGCAGCGCGCTCGCCCCGGATCTTCCGGGCACGATCGCCCGGCTGCGCGCCGCCACGCCGCTCCCCGTGGCGGTCGGATTCGGTATCTCGACCCCGGCGCAGGCAGGAGCGGTGGCGGCCCTCGCGGAGGGTGTCGTCGTCGGGAGCGCGCTGGTCGACGCCCTCGGCCGGGGCGGCGTCGGGGCCGCCGTGGCCTTCCTGCGCTCGCTGCGGGAGGCCGTCGACGGGGTGGGGGCCGCGCGGTGACCCTCCGCATCTCGCCGCTGCTCACCTGGTACGCCCGGTTCCTGCTGCTCGGCGGCATCACCCTCGGTGCGGCGGTGCTCGTGCTCGACCGCCGCTGGGTGGGCCTGCTGCTGCCCACGCTCGGGCTCACCGCGATGGTGGCGGTGCTTCGCGCCGGGCCGGTCCGGCTGAGCAAGTACTCCTACCTCACGCAGAGCGGCATTCCGACGCTGGTCGGCGCCCTGACCCTGCCCGCCTCCTGCGTGGTCGCTGCGCTGGGCGTCGGGATCGTGGTCGCCGATGTCGCCTGGGTCCGGAAGCCGTGGATCGCGGCGTGGATCAACGCCGGCCGCGACATCGTCGCGTTCATCGCGGCGTATGGCTTCTACGCCTTGGTGCTTCGGGCCAGCGGGGTGACCGAGCTCACGCTGGACTTCCTGCCCGCGGCCTTCGCCCTCATCGGCGTCTACTTCGTCGCCACCCGGGCCCTGTTCTACTTCACGCTCCTCGTCCGGGACAAGCTCGAGTCGGCCGAGCAGATCCTGATCCTCCGATGGGAGATCATCTCCTATCTGCTGACCGTGATCGGCACGATCGTCGTGGTTGCGGCCCTGCACCTGCTCGCGCCGGCCGGCTGGCTCGCCGTTCTGCTGGTGCTGGGCGGCCTCGGACTCCTCACCAAGCGCATCCTGGAGGAGGCGATCGCGGCGGAGGACCTGAACAAGGTGCACCAGCTCGAGAGCACGGTGCTGGGCAACGCCCAGCTCAGCGAATCGTTCACCCAGATCGAGCGGCTGGCGCACCGGCTGCTCGACTGGGGCGACTTCCGGATCTATCGGGTGACCGGCGCCGAGCCGGCGCTCGCGTACCGGGGCGCCTTCGGCCGGCCCGATCGGGGGGAGCCGCCCCGGGCCGCGGAGCCGCTCCGCCGGCGGGTCGTCGCCGAGGTGACGCCGCTCCTGATCCGGGACACCGCACACGACGCGCGCATCGCCGAGCCGATCCCGTACGTGCGGAGCCTGCTGGTGTACCCGATCCGCTTCGGCGACGAGGTCCTCGGGACGATCGAGCTCGAGCACCACAAGCGGCAGACCTACGGCGGGCGCGACCTCGTCACCATGGCGACGATCACGACGCACGTCGCGACGGCGATTCACATCGCCGAGCTGCGACGGCCGCTCGTGAGCACGGTGGACCAGATCGGCATCCAGGTGGAGGGACTCGCCCGGGTGACGGAGGCGCTCCGCGCCACGGCCGCCGCCCTCGCCGACGCCTCGTTCGCGATGCGGGACGGGATGGCGGAGCAGAGCGCTGCGGCGGCGCAGGGGCTCGAGGCGACGACCGCGCTGTCCCTGCTGTCGCGCAACATGGCGGTGGAGGGGCGGCGGTCGGCGGACGCGAGCCAGCGCGCGGCGGACGTCGCCGACCGTAACCGGGCGGTGATCGCGGGCGCGGTGGGACGCCTGGTGGAGCTCAAGCGGTTCGTGAGCGACAGCTCGGCCCAGGTGACCGCGTTGGGTGCCGTGACCCGCCGCATCACCGGCTTCCTGGGCACCATCCGGGAGATCGCCGACCTCACGAACCTGATCGCGCTGAACGCGGCGATCGAGGCGGCCCGCGCCGGCCGGGAGGGCCGCGGCTTCGCGGTGGTGGCGGACGAAGTGCGCGCGCTCGCCGTCCAGGCGCTCGAGGCGACCCGAGAGAGCTCGGGGCTGGTGGCGGAGATCGCCACGCAGGTCGCGAGCGTGGTCAAGGAGATGACCCGGGGACAGGAGACGGTGTCCGACGTCGAGGAGCTGAGCGGGGCCGCGGGGCAGGCGCTCGAGGCCATCTTCCAGGCGACCGTGGAGGCCGGTGCCCGGGCGCAGCAGATCGCGGACGCGGCCGCCGCCCAGCAGACGGCCTTCGAGCAGCTGACCAGCCGCATCGAGCAGGTCGCCGCGGTCTCCGAGCGCACCCGAACCCAGACCGACACCCTGGCCGACCAGGCCGGGGAGGCGGCGCGGGGCCAGGCGGATCTGGAGCGCGCCATCCGCGAGCTGGAGGGCGTGGCCACCCATCTCCAGCGTATCGCGCGACATTTCGCGGTGGAGGCGTGAGCGTGGCCGGGGCGGAGCGCGTGTTCGTGGCGCTCGGCAGCAACCTCGGCGATCGAGAGGCGCACCTCGCCGCGGCGCGGGACGCGTTGGCGCGGCTGCCTGACACGCGACTGCTGGCCGCCTCTGCCATCGAGGAGACGGCCCCTCTCGGCGGGATGGTGCAGCCCCCGTATCTCAATCAAATGGTGCTGCTGGAGACCGAGCTCGAGCCCCACCGGCTGCTCGGCGCGCTGCAGGCCATCGAGGCGGCGCGGGGCCGGGTGCGTACCGGCTACTGGGCGCCGCGCACCCTCGACCTCGACATCGTGGCCTACGGCGACCGGCAGATCCAGGATCCCGATCTCGTCATTCCTCATCCCGAGCTTCCGCGCCGAGATTTCTGGCGACGGGAGCTCTCGGAGCTCGCGCGCGTATGAACGCCGACGGCCGTCCCCGGACCCCCCTCGACCTCGCCGGCATGAAGGCGACCGGCCGGAAGATCGTCATGCTGACCTGCTACGACGCCACGTTCGCCCGGTTGATCGGCGCCGAGGTGGACGTGCTGCTCGTAGGAGATTCGGTGAACCAGGTCGTCGCCGGGCGGGAGACCACTCTCGGCGCGACGGTGGAGCAACTGGTCTATCACGCGCGGGCGGTGCGGCGCGGCGCGCCGGACGCGCTGCTGCTCGTCGATCTGCCGTTTCTCTCGTATCAGGTGTCGGTGGAAGACGCGATTCGCAACGCGGGCCACGTCCTGATGGAGACGGGCGCGCAGGGCGTCAAGCTCGAGGGCGGCCGCCCGATGGTGCCAACCGTCCGGGCGCTGGTGGAGCGGGGCATCCCCGTCATGGCGCACCTGGGGCTAACCCCCCAGTCGGTCCATGCTCTCGGCGGCTATCGGGTGCAGGGCCGCGATGCCGCCGCCGCCGAGCGGATGGTGGACGATGCCAGGTCGCTGGCCGATGCCGGCGCGTTCGGCCTCGTCCTGGAGCTCACGCCCGCGAAGCTGGCCGCCCGCATCACCCAGACGCTCGCGATTCCCACCGTGGGGATCGGCGCGGGCCCCGAATGCGACGGACAGGTGTTGGTGCTGCACGACATGCTGGGGCTCAACGAGACCTTCAGCCCCAAATTCCTCAAACGCTTCGCCCAGCTGGCGGGGGAGGTTCGTGCCGCCGCCCGGGCCTACGCGGAGGACGTCCGGCGGGGCCGGTACCCCGGCGCCGAGCACAGCTTTGAATAAGGCCGGCGGCCGAGTGCGGGAGATAGCCTCGATCAAGCAGCTGCGCAGCTGGCGCGCCGCGCAGCGCGCCGCGGGTCGGCGCGTCGCCCTGGTGCCGACGATGGGCTATCTCCACGAGGGTCATTTGGCCCTGGTGGACGAGGCCCGGCGGCGCGCGGACACCGTCGCACTCAGCATCTTCGTCAACCCGCTGCAGTTCGGTCCGAACGAGGATCTCGACCGCTACCCACGGGACCTCCCCCGCGACCGCGCGCTGAGCGAAGGCCGAGGGGTCGATGTCCTCTTCGCTCCGTCGGTGGAGACGATGTACCCCCCCGGCGCCGAAGTCCGGGTGACAGCGGGCGAGACCGCCGAGCGCTGGGAGGGCGCGGCAAGACCCGGGCACTACACCGGCGTGCTGACGGTGGTGGCCAAGCTGTTCCATCTGCTCGAGCCGGACGTCGCCTGCTTCGGCCAGAAGGACATCCAGCAGGTGACGCTGGTGCGCCGGATGCTCGACGACCTCGACTGGCCCATCGAGCTCGCGATGGTTCCGACCGTGCGGGACGTAGACGGGCTCGCGCTCAGCAGTCGGAACGCGTATCTGAGCCCGGCCGAGCGTGCCCAGGCGCTGGCGCTGAGCGGCGGCCTGGGCGCCGCAGCCGCCGCGTGGCGCGCGGGCGAGCGCTCGGCGCCCGCGCTCGAGGCACTGGTCCGGGCGAGCATCGACGCTGCTCCCGGCGTGCGCGCCGAGTATATTGCCGTCGTCGACCCGCAGTGGCTGCGCCCGGTGCCGGTTGCCGCGGCGGGCACGATCGTCGCCCTCGCCGCGCGCGTGGGGACGACGCGGCTGATCGACAATGTCATTCTGGAATAGGGAACGGTATGCAGCGCCATCTCATGAAATCAAAGGTCCACCGCGCCACGATCACCGCGACGGATCTGCATTACGAGGGCTCGCTCACGGTGGACGAGGACCTGCTCGACGCGGCCGACCTGGTGGCGCACGAGGAGATTCACGTCGTCAACGTCAACAACGGGTCGCGCTTCACCACCTACGTCATTCCGGGCCCGCGCGGCTCGGGCGTCATGCAGCTGAACGGGGCCGCTGCGCGCCTGGGTCATCCCGGCGATCTGGTGATCCTGATCGCCTACGGGGTGTTCACCGAGCCGGAGGCGCAGCGTCACACACCGAGGGTCGTCTTCGTCGACGAGCGAAACCGCGTGGTGCGGGCGTCGCTCCGCGCCGAAAGCTGAGCGGCCCGGGTCGCGCATGCCCTCCGTGCGTCATACTCCTCCAGGTCTGCGGCCCACGTTACCGACGTGGGCCGTTCTTACGCCCGAGCGGCTCCAGCACGTCCAGCGCGTGGCGGAGCTGGCCGCGTCGTGGGCCGAGGCCATGGGGGTGCCGGACAGCGAACGGCACCGCTGGCTCCGCGCAGTTTGGCTGCATGACGCCCTGCGGGACGCCCCGGCCGAGGAGCTCGAGCGCTGGGCCTCGTCCGCGCCCGGACCGGTCGAGCTCAAGCACGGCCCGGCGGCGGCGGCCCGGGCCAAGGCCGAGGGCGAGGTGGATCGCGGTGTGCTCGACGCCGTCCGATATCATTCCATCGGCCTCGCAGAATGGGACATGGTGGGCCGGATGCTTTACGCGGCCGATTTTCTCGAGCCCGGTCGCGAGTTCGACCGCGCGTCCCGCGCGCAGCTGGCGCGGCGGTTTCCCGAAGACACCCGCGGAGTGCTGCGGGAGGTCGCCCGGTACCGGCTGGCGCACGTCGTGGCTTCCCGCTGGCCCTTGCCCGAGCCCACCGTCCGGTTTTGGAACTCGCTCGTCGTCCCCTCGTCGCCGCGCTGATCGCGCTGGGAGTGATTGCCGCCACGGGCGCGGCCTTCGCGGTCCGGGGCCGACGTGCCCCCGCGCTCGCGGCCGCCGTGGAGCACGCCTACCCGATCCCGTCGCCCGAGCAGCGCATCCTGGTCGAGGTGCTGAACGCCACGGCGCGGCCCAGCCTCGCACGCGCCGCGACGCGCGTGTTGCGCCGTCGGGGCCTCGACGTGGTGTTCTTCGGCAACGCGGACGGCGGCGCACCGTCCGATTCGACCCGGGTCATCGCGCGCCGCGGTGATCGGTCGGCGGCGGAACGGGTTGCCCAAGCGCTCGGCCAGGGGGTGGTGAGCATCAGGAAGGACACGCTGCGGCGGGTGGATGTGACGGTCATTCTGGGGGACGACTACCGGGCGTTGGCAGACGGGCACCCTTGAACTGCGGTGAACGGTAAACGGGGGGCGCGGTGCCGCATCGGCGCCTCCCGTTCACCGTTCCCCGTTCACCGTTTACCGTTCTCTGCAGGTCAGCTCACCCCAAACACCACGTCCATCACGTTCGTCCCGGTGAGTCCCGGTCGGAGCAGGGCGCCAGCCGCGTCCAGGGCGGGATACGCGTCGTGAGCCCCGAGGTCGCGGGTCGGATCGCGGCCGGCGCGGCGGATCGCGGTCCAGGTCGCGCCATCGACCACGGCCCCGGCCGCGTCGGTGGGTCCGTCGCGCCCGTCCGTCCCGGCTGCAAGAATCGTCGGCGCCGTTCCGACCGCCGTGGTCGCGAGCTGCTCCGCGGCCGCGAGGGCCAGCTCCTGGCACCGGCCGCCGAGTCCGGTCGGCGCCGAGCCGAGGGTGACGGTGGGCTCGCCCCCCCAAAGGAGGCAGGCCGGAGCAGTTTCCGGTTGCGAACCGGAACACTGGCAGTAGGTTAGGACGGTCGCGGCGATCCGCCGGCCGGCCTCCGCCGCCTCGCCGGACAGCGCGGGCTCCATGACCCTGGGCACGAGCCCCAGCGTCCTGGCGTGGGCCGCAGCGGCGTCGAGTGCCAAGCGGTTGCTGGCGATGAGCCGGGTCTCGACCTGCGCGAAGGCGCGGTCGCCCGGCTTCGGCGTCTCCGGGACCCGGCCCAGCTCGGCGGATGCCACCCGCTCCCGAAGCGACGGCGGAATCCGGGTCCAGAGGCCGCTCGCCTCGAGCGCGGTGCGGACGTCCGCGGCAGACGCGGGGTCGGGCACGCACGGGCCCGAGGCGATGGAAGCGAGGTCGTCGCCGATCACGTCCGAGACGATGAAGACCCGGACCCGGGCCGGCGCGAGCGCGGCGGCGAGCCGGCCGCCGCCCCAGCGGGAGAACCGCTTGCGGATGCGGTTCATCGCCGTAATGTCGAGGCCGGAGCCGAGGAGCTGCCCATAGAGCATGGTGAGGTCGGCAGGCGGCACTCCCTCGACCGGTGCGCCGAGCAAGCTGGTGGCGCCGCCCGACAGCAGGACCCAGGCCTCGTCGTCGGGGCCGACGCGGCCTGCCGCGCGGCTGAGCGCCTCGGCGGCGGCGAGCGAGCCGGGTCCTGGCTCTGGGTGGTCGCCAACGACGAGGGCGAGCGCCGGGTGCGGAGCGGCACCCCCGGCAGGGGGCACCAGGAGACCGCCGGCGGGCTCCCGGCGCCAGCGTGCGAGGGAGGCGACCGCGGCTCGGGCCATCGGGTGGGCCGCCTTCCCCAGGGCGAAGAGCCAGATGCGTCTCGTGCCGGGATCGCCCAGGTCGGCGATCGCCCGCTCGACCGCGGGACCGGGAGCGGCGGCGGCAACCGCGGCGGCATAGAGGTCTTCCAGGAGCGCCCGGCGGGGCGCTCCCACCACAGGGGGCGGGGTCATTGGACCGGGGGCGAAGGCTGGTGTAACGGGCGGCGCTGATACAATATACATTACGCAGCAAGTTCAAAACGCGCGCCGCGTCGGGCGAGAGCACCCCCGCTCCCGCGCGGTTTTCTATTCCTTTTAGTCGAGAGGTCCAGCGATGCCGGGTCGTAACTTCCTCTTCGTTCCGGGGCCGACCAACACTCCGGATCGCATCCTCCGCGCGATGCACATCGCGATGGAGGACCATCGCTCGTCGTCGTTCCCCGGCCTCGCGACCCCGGTGCTGCAGGGCCTACGGAAGATCTTCAAGACCGAGACGGGGCAGGCCTTCATCTTTCCGGCGAGCGGCACGGGCGCCTGGGAGGCCTCGCTC